>Ga0214472_10008958_pt1 | contig 10435 bp, 2 predicted proteins | sample RVTome_6_FD_207662 | JGI IMG/M metagenome (GOLD analysis project Ga0214472, IMG submission 207662) | Soil microbial communities from uranium-contaminated site in the Upper Colorado River Basin, Wyoming, United States - RVT140D175 | ecosystem: Environmental > Terrestrial > Soil > Contaminated >...
ACTGATCCAGCACCGATTGGCGAATTTGAACGCTTCCACTTGATTGCTTAATGGCACGCAACGTCTCAATAGCGCGGCTGATGGGATCTTGAGAGCCTTGCTCCCGAATCCATTCATCCCATTCCTGTTCAGCCGGGAAGAAGGAGCGATCCAGCAGGACCACGCTGGCCCGATGCTGCAGGGTGAAATGCCGCGCCAATTCCAAGCCGAACGGTTGAAGGCCATTCGCGATTACCAAAAGGGGGCGTTCAGGCCAGGTCTGGGGTTCGTCTGGCAGGCGAATGGGCTGGTACTGGGGTTCCCAGCGGGTCTGACAGCGCAAAGCTACCTGATCAGGGCTGTGTTGCTGTGAGACTTCTGGGACTAGGCTTGCCAGAATATCTTCGGTAGGTTCATGTGGATCCACATCTACCAGATGACATTGAAGCTGTGGCATTTCCTTGGAAATTATCCAGGCGGCGCCAACAAGCGTGCCTTCGACCGGTTGCAACGGAGCCGATTTTCCGAAATCAAGCAGGCGATGGGTTAGGAAATAAAGGCTTTGAGACTGCTCATGGGCCTGGCTCTGCATGGCCTGGGCCCAATGCATGGCAGCATCAAAACTGCCGCTAAGAGCTTGATCCCAATGGGTGCTGGGCTCACCCTGTTTTGGCAGACCAGGTTCAAAAACGACTTTGCTGGGAAGCTTGTCGTTGAGAATCAAATTCTGCAACAGCTTTCCATAGGCCTGGTGATCGCTGAAAGGCAGCGCAAAGGAAGAGTCAGAAAATTTCTGAAAACTGTTGCCTGAATGAACGCGAACCACCTGCTGATGCAGTGCCTCGAGCCGGGATGCAAGTTGATCCCCAAGGGATCCCTCCTCTGCAAATATCACCCAGCGTGCATCTGGTTCGCTTACTGGCGCAGTCAAAAACTCAGCTTGGCGCCAAGTGGGCTGATAAAACCAGTCTTGGGGATCTTTTCGCTCCTGAAGCGGATCCGATGCGTAGGCGCTGAGACCGTTGTCCTCATCCAGAATCCAGTAGCGAACACCATCAAAAGGGTAGGTGGGCAAAGAGAGGCGCTGGCAGTTTTGGTCGCGATAGAAATGTTTCCAATCCAGAGCCACGCCTTGTTCCCAAAGCTGGCCCATGGCTTGGAGGAGACTGACTTGGCTGAGGGCTTCGTCGTGGTTGCATGATGCAATTGCGCCAAACTTTCCATCGGGATGTCTGCTGACGAGCTTTGTAAGCACCTTTCCGGGACCAACTTCAAGGAATACCTGGTGAGGGTTTTGGAAAAGCGTTTCCAATCCTGTGCTGAAGCGGACTGTGCCGCGGGTGTGCTTGGCCCAATAGCCAGGATCACATGCCTGCTCATCGGTCAGCCAAGAGCCGGTGACATTGCTGATGATAGGGATTTTTGGGGCATGTAAAGGGAGCTGCTGGAGCAATTCCCGCAAACGGGTGGCAACCGGAGCCATCATTTGCGTGTGAAATGCGTGCTCGGTAGGGAGAGCGATGGTTTGCAGTCCCTGTTCTTTCAATTCCCTGTTTAGCGCCTGAATAGCGGCGTCAGGGCCGGCGAGAATCTGCAGGCTGGGCCCATTTTCCGCGGCCAATTCGATGGCGTCGTTGAGGAAGGGTTGCACGGCAGTCCGATCTGCAATTACCGCGATCATAGAGCCACCCGTGTGCTTGGCCGTTTCCCGGCCGCGCAGCGCTATCAAATTCAGGGCATTCTTCAGGCTGAAAACGCCGGCTAAGGTAGCGGCAACGTATTCGCCGATGCTGTGGCCTTGCATTGCCCGGGGTGTGATGCCCAGGTGCATCCAATGTTGTGCGAGGGCGTATTCGCACACAAAAATAGCTGGCTGCCAGAATTGCGCTTGCTGTAATTTGGCGAGATCTTCTGGCGCGTTCGAGAACATCAGGTCGGGGAGGTTCAGCCCTAAATCCGCTTGAAGAATGTCCGCACAGGCATTCACAGTTTCGCGATAAACGGCGGATTCCTGGTATAGCTGTTTGCCAAAATCCTTGTAGGCAGAACCTTGGCCCGGAAACAAAAAGACGACCTGGTTGGACGTGTTGGCAGGTTTGAGAGCCCGTTTGCGATCCAGTGCAGCGATAGCCTCTTCGGCGGTATCAAAGGCGAAGCTCTGGCGAATATCCCAGTCCTTGCGGCCCACATTCAGAGTAAAGGTCCAGTCTGCAAGCGATGTAGGCGGATGATTGCGCAGGTTTTCTTGCAGAGCAAGGCGCTTGCGAACCAAGGCGCTTTCGCTTTTTGCAGAGAGCGTCAGAAGATAGGGTCCTTCGGCAGGGTTCGTTTCAGTTGCTGGCGGTGCCTCGGTGAGAATGGCGTGCACATTGGTACCGCCCAGTCCAAAGGCACTGACACCAGCAATAAGCGCATCTTTCTCCCAAGCCATTGTGGTGGTAGGAATGGTAAATGGGCTGCTTTCGAGATCTAACTCTGGGTTAGGTTTTTCAAAGTGAAGGTTGGGAACCAGCGTGCGGTTGGCAATGCAAAGAGCTGTTTTAATCAGTCCGGCTACTCCAGCAGCAGCATTGGTGTGGCCAATATTGGTTTTCACAGCACCGAGATAGCAGGACCCAGGTGCAAGCGGTCCAAATGCCTGGCGCAGGGCTTCCACCTCGATGGGATCGCCCAATTTGGTAGCTGTGCCGTGCGTTTCAATGAAGCTCACCTCGTCGGGAGTAACGCCGGCCACCTCCATGGCTTCCGAAATCACGCGGCGCTGACCTTCCACCGAGGGGGCGGTATATCCCACTTTGGCGGAGCCGTCGTTGTTGAAGGCGGATCCGCGGATTACTGCGTATATATGGTCGCCATCTGCCATGGCATCTTCCAGCCGTTTCAGCAAAACGGCACCTGCCCCTGAGCCCATGGCAGTGCCGGCTGCGCGATGGTCAAAGGTGCGGCAATAACCGTCGGGGGAAAGCGGTCCATCGGGAACGTAGATATGGCCGGCCTTTAAAGGCGACGGAACAGAAGCGCCACCCGCGAGTGCCATATCACATTCAAAACCAAGGAGGCTCTGGCAGGCGAGGTGAATTGCCGTAAGCGACGTGGAGCAGGTGGTTTGAACGGTGACGCTGGGTCCGCGGAGGTTGAGCAGGTAGGACGCGCGCGTGGTGAAAAATCCTGGGCCGTTACCGATGAGGATTTCCAAATGATCCAGCTTTTTGTTCAAGTTGGGGCGAATGCGTATATCCAGCTCATAGGTCGAGGGGTCGGAACCGCCAAAAAGGCCAATGGTCTGACCGGCGGCTTCGGGATCGTAGCCGCCATCTTCCAGGCACTCCAAACAGGTTTGCAGGAATAACCGCTGCTGTGGATCCATAATCCCAGCTTCTTTTGGCGTTAATCCGAATAAGGGTGCGTCGAATAAATCGGCATCCTCTACCACAGAGCGTTTGGGAACATAATTGGGATCCGCGATGCGCCTTGGATCATCTTCCAATTCATCAAGAGTGAATTCCGTAATAGAGGCGACCCCATTGCGAAGGTTCTCCCAGAATTGATGGATGGATCTGGCGCCGGCATATCGGCAAGCCATGCCTACAATGGCGATTGCGGCTTCAGGAATATTTGGATCCGAGGATGACATGTCTGCTCCTTATTCAGTCTTGGCGGCGTCTGCGATTGCGCAGCGCATTTTTGCGGCTTTCAACTCGGCGATTCGCGGAATCGTCTTGTTTGGTATCTTGAGACTCACCTTGCCCTTCGGTTAAATAAGCCGAGAGATTGGCAATATTGGGGTGCTCGAAAAGTTTAACAAGGGGAATGCGGCGATCCAGGTGCCGCTGCAGGCGCTGGTGAATGGTGAGGGCCGTTAGCGAGTGACCACCCAGGTCGAAAAAGTTGTCGTGGATGCCAACTTTATCCAGTTGTAGAACCTGGGCCCATATTTCTGCTATTTGAGCCTGCAACTCATTCTGAGGAGGCGTTGTGGCAGATTCTGAGGACCGAACCGGTTGTGGCTCTGGCAAGGCTTTCCAGTTGATTTTCCCATTGAGTGTGTTAGGCAGTTCAGTCAGTATGGCAAAGGCTCCTGGCACCATGTAGTGGGGCATTTTGCCATCTAAATACTGATGAATGGTTTTCGCTGAAGCTGTTGCCTGGCCCCGGTTTAAAACCACCACGTAAGCTGCCAGACGCTTGCCTCCATGGGGATCGTCCTGGGCAATAACAAATGCATCCACCACTTGGTCGTGCTGGCGCAGGGTATGCTCAATTTCGCCCATTTCAATTCGAAACCCGCGGACCTTTACCTGGCGGTCGACCCGGTTGACAAACATCAACTCTTCCTGGAGGTTGAAGCGAATCAAGTCTCCCGTTTTGTACATGCGTGCCCCTGGCTGTTTGGAAAATGGGTTTGGCACAAACACACTTGCCGTCAAAGCCGGACGGTTGCGGTAGCCTCTGGCTAACCCCCACCCACCCATGAACAATTCTCCCGGCGTGCCAAAGGGAACGTCCTTTCCGTAAGGATCCAGAAGATTGATTTGATAATTTGCCAATGCTTTACCAATGGGGATATCAGCGGGTATCTCACGTTGTAGCTCGCTGGCGGTCATGAGGTGCCAAGTGCTGATGACCGAACACTCGGTAGGGCCATAGGCATTGCCAAGCACCAGCTGGGGAGGCGCGATTTGGGTAAAGGGAATCACATTTTCAGGTAAAAGACGTTCGCCTCCAACCATTATGAAGCGCATATGTTGGGGCAGTTTTTTAGAGGCAAGTGCCAACTGCTCGCAGAAGGTCCGCCAGAATCCGGTGGTAAGCATCAGGGTCGTAAGGTGTTGCCTTAAACACAGGGAATGCAATTCATCGGGGGCAAGGCCATGGCGATGGGATTCCACCACCAGGGTTCCACCAATGAAGAGTATTTTGAAAATCTCGTTAATGGAGAGATCGAAGCTATGGGAAGAAAACTGTAAAACCCGGTCGCTTGACCGCATATCGAGGTAGTTAATGGAAGCATAAGCTTGGTTGACATATGCCTCGTGGGCAATGGAAGCGCCTTTGGGTTTGCCAGTGGAACCGCTGGTGTAGATGATATATGCCAATTGGTTGGTGGCAATCTGGGGAAGCGGAAGTTCAGGTGCCGGTTGAAGGGCGAGAAGGGGAGAGAGCAGAGTCCTGCTGGTATCGTTGCCCGGCCAATCCTCGGGTTTGGCGATCAGGAAGCGCAAATCGCCGTCTTCGGCTAACATGGCTTTTCGAGTTTCAGGGTAATTTGGGTCGATTGGAAGAATGACGCCGCCCGCTTTTAATACACCGAAGTAGTTAATGATCAGGCTATGGTCGCGATGCAGGCACAGACCCACGGGCTCCTCTTGTCGCAGCCCTTTTGAAAGCAAATGGCGGGCAAGGGAATCTGACAAGGCATCCAGCGCGGCATAGGAAAGTGCCTGGTTTTTGTATACCACGGCTGTCACATCAGGCGTTTTCCTACACTGGGTTTGGAATTCCTGAACTATGGTTGAGGGTGTATAAGGACTGGCTGAAAGATCGCGCAATCTATCGAGCTGCATCTTTTCCTTCGGAGGAATTACGTTTACCGTGGCAGGTTCTGTGTCGGCAAGCGCAGGTATATTTTCCAAAACATAGGCTACCTGGTCCAGCATCCGTTGACTGCCACCCGATTCAAACCGGTTCTGATCACTGTGAAGTTTCAAAGTCATAACTGGCGAAGGCAACGCCTGCAGGAAAAGGCCAGTATTGATATCCTCGCGCTCGCGGATCTCCATAAGTCTGGCACCCAGCCAGCGATCCCTTGGCCAATCGCCACCGGCATAGTTTTCAAATGCCAGCATGGCTTCAAATAGTGGCTTTTGAGTGCTGGCGCCCAGGCGCTTCTGAAGTTCGACCAAGGGAAAGAAGGAGTGTTGTTCGTCTTGGCGATGTTGCTCTTGGATTTTGTGGAGCCAACTCAAAAGGGGCTCGCCGGATGTGATGCGAATGCGTGAAGTCACGTTTTGAAGGCACAGACCTACGATGGATTCAATTCCTGGGACCTCTGGCGTACGCCCTGCTACTGAGTTTCCAAAAATCACATCGTGACTGCGAAGATAGCGGGCGAGAACCAAGGCCCATGCTCCCTGTACCAGCGTGTTAAGGGTGAGGCCATTTTTGCGCGCGAACGTCACCAGGGTATCGGTTGTTTTTTGGCCGAGAGAAACGGTCTCCATGGTGCGGCGACTCCCGGCTTTCGATTTCGGGAGTGGTAGAGCGTTCTTAATTTCGTTGTATCCAGCCAGGCGCTCGTCCCAGTAGGCTTGAGATTCGGCCTGGGGATAGGCGGCAAGCCAGTTGAGGAATCGGTTGTAGGGCACCAAACCTGGTAAGGCTTTGTCCGAGTGGGAAGGGTCTACCAGCTGGTTGAACTCACGGAAGAGAACGGCCAGGGACCAACCGTCCAGAATCGCGTGGTAGTAATAGAACAGGAAATGCCAACGGGTTTCGGATTCTTGGAGTAAAAAGATACGCCAAGGTGGCTTTTCAAAAGGCTGAAAACCCTGTTTCAGGGCTTGGTCGATGAAAGAAGCCAAATGGAGATCGTTTTTGGGAAATTCATCAGGCGCGATATAGGTGAAATCAACCTCAACCTGATCGAGAACTACTTGAAAAATTTTCTCATCTTGAAACCGGAACTGGGTGCGCAGCGCAAAGTGGCGCTGGCTTAAGGTGCGCCATGCATCAATTACGGCCTCTCTGGTTAGATTTCCTTCCAGAGAGAAATGAAAAATATCGCCGTAGTCGCTGGCATCTTCGCTGAATTGGGTCTGGAATAGCATGCCCTCCTGCATGGCAGTGGTTGGCCAAATGGCAGATGCAGCCACGTTTAGGGAGAGCGAGAGAGTGCTTTCGGCGTCAAGCTGTTCAAAGTTCGTGGGTGTTTTCTCGGTTTGTTCGGCGGGCAGGCTCTCAGCAAGGGCTGCGATGGTGCGGCGGCGGAAAAGATCTGCCGTATGCAGGGGTAAACCAGCTTGCCGTGACTGGGTGACAATGCGCAAGGCCCGAATGGAATCTCCTCCCAAGTCAAAAAAGTCCTCAAAAACCCCGACCTCTTCAAAACCCAGCGCGGCCTTCCAAATAGAAGCCAGTTTGAACTCAACAGGAGTTCTCGGTCCAACCAGGGTGCGGCCCTGATCGGCAAAGGACGGTTGCGGCAGAGCTTTGCGGTCTACCTTGCCATTGGGTGTCTGGGGAAGTTCCGCCATGGGAACAAGAAAGGCTGGAACCATATAGCCAGGAAGATTTTCAGCAAGGTAACTGCGCAATCGCTGTCTGAATTCGGCATCGCTGCTGGCGTCACCATCGCGGGCGATGTAGGCGGCCAACTGGGGGTCGCCGCTTTGCTTGATTGCGACTACAACAGTGTCCAAAACTTCTGGGTTTTTTCGCAGACATTCTTCAATTTCACCCAACTCAATTCGGAAACCGCGTATTTTTACCTGGTGATCCAAACGACCTAAGAAATCTAAATTGCTGTCGGGACGATAGCGCACCAGGTCTCCGGTTTTGTACATGCGCATGCCAGGTTTAACCGAGAACGGGTCTGGCAGAAAGCGCTGGGCCGTCATTGCTGGCTGGTCAAGGTAGCCGCGCGCCAGCCCATCACCACCTAAAAACAGCTCGCCTTCATGGCCAGGCTTAACTAAAGCACCAGTCTGATCAAGAACAAAGGCTTGGGTATTTGAAAGCGGACGGCCAATGGCGGGTGCTTTGGGTGCGTCTTTCGGAATCAGGGCCCAGGTCGAATAGGTGGTGTCCTCCGAGGGACCGTAAAGGTTGTAGACGCCTTTTACCTGTGGATTGGCATAAATGGCTGCTACCAAATCGCTGCGCAGAGGTTCCCCAGCAAGGTTGACGGTGTTAACCGATGGCGGGATTTGCCGCGCGCGGCACAGTTCCATCATGGCGGAAGGAACCGTGTTTACCAATGTCACCGGATAGGTCACATTGGGCAGGTCCAGGGCGTTTTCTGCAAGGACCAGTGTGTTTCCAGTGATGAGGGGAAGGAATATTTCATAAACCGAAAGGTCGAAACAAATCGAGGTTGCCCCCATTACAGCTTCAATTTGTTCATCAGAATAGGTCTCTTTTGCCCAAAAAAGCATCGCTACCACACTGCGATGACCAATTTGAACCCCTTTGGGCCGCCCGGTTGAACCTGAGGTAAATAAAACATAAGCCGTCTGGTGGGGAAGCGCTTGGTGGAACTCAAATTTAGCCGGAACTGGGAATTCCCAGCCCTCGTCCAAAGTAAGAACTTGTGATGGTGAATTCTTCACCAAATGCGACCAGTGCGACTGAGTTATTAATAATGGTGCTTTGGCATCTTCAAGCATAAAGCGCAAGCGGTCGGCCGGGTAATTCGGATCCATGGGAACATAGGCTCCACCCGCACTCAACACCGCCAGCATCGCGAAAATCATGTCTGGGCAGCGAGACATACATATGCCAACCCGAACTTCCGGTCCAACGCCAAGACTGCGTAAATGGGCGGCCAGCGGTAGAATTCGGTCCCGAACAGCTTGGTAGGTGTAGGTTCGATCGCGCCACACCAAGGCAATCTTGGTGGGAGAGGCGGCCATGACTTCCTGAACCAACATTGGAACCGTTTTATCGGAAGGAAAAAATGCTTCTGTCTGGTTCCATTTAGACAAAAGCAAGACTTGCTCTTCTGCTGTGACTTGGGCACACAGAATTACCTTCGAGTAAGTGTTGGGCATCATGCTGTACTCCGGAGAAAATTAAGATGAGGGTGAGCCCGCAGGCACAAAAGCTAGCACCTTCCTAAGCGTGCTGCTGCATCGAGTTCGGAGACAAGCAGAGTTCATGAGAAGTATGGAAATTCCTTTCATGACCGATCCAAAACCTCCGCAACCTTAAAAAAGAGAGCATGAATGAATGAATTAAAACTAATCAAATCGCCCATTGCAATCCGATTCAAGAAAAACCATTGGGCGGCTGAAATGAAGAAAAAGAGTTAAAAGAGCTGAATTAAATGAAAACCTTATTTTGATTAAAAAATGGTAATCAGAATATGGTACGTAAATTCGAGTCACTACTATAATCCTATTTGGGTCTTGAATCTAGGGTTCATTTTCGGGTTCTGTGACTCTACTCATACAGATAACGACATTGGAAAAACTCTCAGGAAGCATCTGGGAGGTGGGTTAGTATGGGGTCGCTAAAAGTCTGAGTTTTAAGGAAGTCGTTGCAGCAGGAGGCGCAGTCGTGGATCAGTTGCAATCAGTTCGCCAGCGCGTGGGAAACCTAACGATAGCGACCCATTTTTCTCCTCCACAAAATCGTTCCGTCATCCACTTTCTGCATGGTACCGGTTTCTCCAGTCAAACATATCTGCCTTTTCTAAAAGGACTTAGCGATGATTTTGACCTTTTTCTGCAAGATGTCCAGGGTCATGGAGAGAGTGCCTCTGACGCGCGCTTTGTTGGGTGGAATGGCACAGCGGAATATGCTTTAAGAGTAATGGATGCTCATCAACCATATTTCGAGGGGCGTCCGGTTTTGGGTGTTGCTCACAGTTTTGGTGCGGTAGTTACGCTACTCATGGCTGCGCGAAATCCAGAGCGATTCAGAGGGCTGGTTTTATTGGAACCGGTTTTGTTCCCTAAACGCCGTTTGACCTTTTTTACGTGCATGGGAATGCTTGGTCTTTTAAGTCAAAATCCCCTGGCAAGGCAGGCGCGCCGGCGAACTCGGGAATGGGCCAATCGAACTGCGGCCGAAGCCTATTTCCACGAACGCGGTATTTTTAAAGGTTGGTCCAAGCCGGCGTTACATGCTTATCTGGATTTCGCCTTGCGTTCCACGGAGGGAGGGGGCTTAGCGCTGAAATGCCAGCCCGAGTTTGAGGCTCAAATTTTTTCGAGTTTCCCCAGACAATTATGGAAAAGTGTGCGCAGGCTCTCTGTACCCACAGTGATCGTCAGAGGCACAACCGGTTACCCAGTGCTCGCCGAAACTTTCCCCTTGGCCAGCGCTGCAAATCCAAAGATCACCTCGCATACGCTGGAAGGAGGGCATTGCTTTATGCAGGAGCGGCCTCAGGAGGTTGCTGCTTGGGTGAAGGCCAAATGCCATCAGCTCTTAGGAAGCTGAACCGAGGCAATAAGACGCTGGGTCAGGCGGACTTGGTGGCAACAGGGTGTGGGTCTGCGGTTGCCGCGATATCTGAAAGGCGTACCCAGTTCAGATCCTGGGAAGCTAGTGCTTTTTCAAGTTCCTCAAAAGATAGCGGTTGAAGAGTGGCGAGCTCTTTAAGGAAACCGGCGGGATTGGGGAAAGCCAGCAGTCCTTTAGGTGTAAAAATGGACCAGGTATTCCAATGGTCTGAGAGAAATGCCATGGTAGCCAGGGCCGACAGGCCCAGCTCAAAGTGAAGACAGGCGTC
>Ga0214472_10008959_pt1 | contig 10435 bp, 9 predicted proteins | sample RVTome_6_FD_207662 | JGI IMG/M metagenome (GOLD analysis project Ga0214472, IMG submission 207662) | Soil microbial communities from uranium-contaminated site in the Upper Colorado River Basin, Wyoming, United States - RVT140D175 | ecosystem: Environmental > Terrestrial > Soil > Contaminated >...
ACCGAATAGGAGAGACATGAAAACGTTAATCGTAGAAGACGAGCCAGGACTCCAGCTAGGTCTCAGGGATCTTCTGGAAGAAGAAGGTCACCAGGTGACGGTTTTAGGGCGCGGCAAAGATGCCATGAACCAGATAAGCACCCTGCAGCCAGATCTTGTCATTCTGGATTTGGGGCTACCAGACATGGACGGCACGCGCGTTTTGGAATATTTTCACCAAAACGTACCCGAGCTTCCCGTCCTGGTGCTGACGGCTCGTGCCAATGAATCCGATATTGTCCTCAGCTTCAAACTCGGCGCCTACGACTACGTGACCAAACCTTTTTCGCCCCGGGTTTTGCTTGCCCGGGTGGAGGCTCTCTCGCGCCGGCGCTCCTCCAAAAATGAAGGCATGGTTTTGGGGAACCTGATTTTAGATTTCGACCGTTATCAGGCAACCCGAAACGGCGAGATTCTTCACCTGACTACACGGGAGTTTGAAATTCTGAAGGTTCTTTACCAGAATGCCGGAAAACCTGTTTCTCGCAATGATTTGCTCGATGAAGTCTGGGGCATGACATCGGAGGCAGGTCCCAGAACAGTGGATACGCATATCGCTCTATTGCGAAAAAAAGTAGAGCCCAATCCTGACAAACCCGTATTTATCATCAGCCAACGCGGTATTGGCTACAAACTCATGCCAGACACCTAAAAGAGGCACCATGCTGTTTTCAAGCTTGCTTACCACCGCCTTCTTCCTCGGCGTCCTTTCGACAGATTCCGACACTCTTGAGACCCGGTTTCACGCACTGCTCTACCAGGCCGAAGTCCACGGCAAGGTGGATGAAAGTATTGCTCAACTTCAGCAAATGCTGGGAGATTCCAATCAACCGGAGGAACAGAAAACCATATTGCGCGTGCTTAGCCTCGTAAAGAAACAAAAGCCCCTTAAATTGAATACTCGCTCTACCGAACGACTTTTTGCTGCTCTTCAGGACACTCGCGCCATAATTCTCTCACCACCCTTTGCTTACCTTTTCACCCAAGGTGTTTGGTTGGAGTTGGGGGATTGGGTTGGGCCTTATCGAGTGATGGAGATTAGTTTTTCTCAGATACACATTGAGAATGATCTGCAGGAACAGCGCATGGTCACGATCCCTTCACTCGCACGCGGAGAGCCGCAGAATATCGCTGTTGGCAGCAAGTTTATCGATGCACCCGTTGGCGAAATACTAGGATTCGCGACCAAAAAGCTCTCGCTTAACTTCTTTTTCCCCAGCGCCTACACCGATCATCTCGAGGGCTTTTATCCAGAGAGCGACTGGCAGGGACTCATCGACCAAATCTGCACCCAGTCCCAGATCATTTGGACAAGACGCATGGGCAGCATTGTTTTTGAACCAGGTCATATAGCCAGCAACTCCAGCACCATGATTCGTGGCATTGATACGCGCAATCGAAATTTAGGCAGTTTACTTCAGGAGATAGCCGACATTGTGGGATTGGAATTAATTCTTTTCGACGAAAGCCTGAACGATGTTGCCATTGACCTTTATCTTGCAGATCAACCCTGGAACGAAGCGCTGGACTGCCTTTCCATGATGACGGGTTTCAATTGGGCCATGGTTCCCCAGGAGCATGGCTCTGGCCAACTTGTCGTCACGCGCAATTAGCGACCCACCAGTTTTAACAAAACCTAAACAAAACCCTTACAGATTGTGAACCTGGGGCTTGTACTGCATTGCTAGACTTGCAAACAACCGGATTACGGCTAAAAGATTAAAGGAGACATTTTCATGCGTAAACTAATGACCTCCCTGGTGATCGCCTTTTTGGCGCTCAGCGTTTGGGCTCAGGATGCTTCCGCTCCCATCATTAAGTTCTCGAAAGATACTCACGATTTCGGCACCATTGAAAAAGGTAGCAAAGTCGTCACTGAATTTGAATTCGTCAACGCTGGAAAATCGGTTCTGACCATTGAAGATGTTAAAACATCCTGTGGCTGTACCACGGCAACCCCTGAAAAGCGCGAATATCAGCCAGGTGAGAAAGGCGTCATTCCAGTAACCTTCGATTCTTCAAGGTTCGCCAACAAAATTACCAAGACCATTACCGTAATGTCTAACGACCCCGAGAACAGCAAGTACTATCTCAAAATTCTCGGCAATGTTGAGAGCGAAATTGAAGCAAAGCCCACCTTGGTCAGTTTGTACAATGTCAAACGCGAAGATACCGAGCGCGAGATTGAAATTTCTTCCAATAAACTTGCCAAACTGGTAGTTAGCGACATCACCTCCGATTTAGACTTTGTAACCGTCAAAACCCAAGCCGTTGATGACAAAAACGTCAAACTGCTCATCAATATCATGGGAAGCAAAGCACCTAAAACGACAACCACGTTCCGTGGCGAAGTAAAATTAAAAACCAATGGCGAGAAAGTGAATGAAATCTCCGTTCCAGTTCACTTGAAATTTGAAGAACCCATTCGTGTTCTACCTCGTTTCATCAGCTTCTTTGGCAGCAAAAAAGGCGAGGCGCGCACGGTAACCGTGGTCTTGACATCTACTGACAAAAAGCCTTTTAAAGTTCTTTCTGCAAGTGCTGATATCGAAGGCGTCTCCGTTGCACCTTCCAATGAAAGCATAGATCAGCACCAGGTAGAGGTTAAACTTAGCGAAAGCGCAGCCGAAGGTAAATTCGCAGGCTTCTTAATCATGAAAACCGACATGGAAGACATGCCTGAAATTCGCATTCCCATTCGCGGCAGCGTCCTTTAAGCAGAACAACTCTTTCAGTTTCACATTTGGCGGCGGTCCTCTGGGCCGCCGTTTCTATTTGCAATCCCCTTCAAGTAACCTAACGCCAAGCCCCACCATGCAGCGCCCGTCACCTTACTGCTTTTATGAAACTTAAATTTTGACTCACTGGATTTTCATGCGTTGCTCATTGAATTTTAAAAATCAAACATTAGGCTAGTCACACTTCAAAAGATATCCACCCGGATATCCCGAAAGCAGGCAAAGCCATGGTCACACTACTTATGTGGCATTTACCCATTTCTGCCATTGGCTATCAGACCTCACAAGGGTTTAACAAACCTGGCCCTTTTCGGCCCACCATGGCTTCTCCAACCTTTCATCCAGCGATTTCCAACCCAATACTCGCTTCGTCCAATTTGCGACGGGGCATACCACTTGATGTCGCAGTGAGCCATTGCGTGCCCAATGCGAAATCAAATCGAGCAATCGGGCAGATTACGAGCTTGATTGCTGAACCATCCAATCCCAAACTCAAAAGACGTCTTTCTGGAAGAAAAGACGTGGTCAGGTTAACCTGAAACTTTTGATTTTGGACTCGGGATACCCATCCCATTGCCCCAAATCATGCATCCCCGCTATTGATTTGGGGCCTTTTTTTATCCACCCAACCGAATTTTTGGAAAGTGGCGATGCCCATAGGGAATCGCGGACTGATGGCAAATGGTGATGCCAACATGATCCGCATCGCGGGAGACCACCACCTGCTGCCCATCCGCCAGCACTGCATGTTGGTTTTCCAGGGGAAACCATTTCGAAAATGAGCCCACTTCAACACCGATTTTTGCCTGAGTTCCCGCAATGAAATTGTCCATAAAATCCACAGACATTTCGTACTTGTAAGGGTGAATACTCCCAAAATCAGCCTCGATCACATCAAGGGTAAATGGCCCGCGGTATTCTAAACGAATATTCAAACTATAAAGCTTATCTGAGTCAAAAACCGCCTGAATCATACCCTGTTCCCAGTGGAGGCGATTCTGCTTGTTGCCCTCCTCATCGACTAGTGAAAACTGCGCATGGGTGAGATCCCCCAAACGGTTGCTGGAAAATGGCAACGAATCGCCTTGCCACACAAACCCCTCGAATCGCAGGAATTTAATCACAGAATAGGTCAAATGAATGTTTTGGGATGCAGATTGGCAAAGTATCAAGACGGGAGTTCTCCAAAAAAGTTAAGCCGCCGGAACGCCATGGGTTTCGTTGAAACAGTGAGCTTTAGATTCAGATCACCTGCCCTTTTTCAAAGCTTCCAATCAGCCAACGGCCTATTGTACGGCAGGTCTGCACCATTGGCTAAGCACTCAACTGGGACGCGGCGTTTCAACCACCCCAGAATCGTCCCCAAAAGTGGTCGGCCCCGGAGTCGCCGAAACTGGATAGCCAGGGTGAAAGAATACATTCTCCAAGGGTTTTCAAAAGCCTTGAAAAATCCTAAGCTTGGTCCTAAACATCTTATTTTCTAACCTGTCGCAGATAACCACCGCTGGAACCGCAGCAGACATGGCATGGAGCATGCTGTTACCAATTGACGTCAACGAAACAACTTTCCGAAAGGTTTTCGACATGATTAGACAACATTTTGACCTCTTCTCTGCGCTGCTCTTTGCTTCTTTGCTTTCTCCTGTCTTGGCCCAAGATTACCCGGTTCAAGAAGAACTACGAGTAAACCTGATTGAATTGGATGTCAAAGTTCTCGATTGGCGCGGCAAATATATTTCAGGACTCACCGCTGAAGATTTTGAAATTCGCGAACAAGGTGAACTCCAAGCCATTGACAAGTTGGAAGAAATCCAACTGGACCGCCTACCAGAAGCTGAGTTGGTAGATTATAAATCCCGAGTCATGATTCTCCTGGACTACCAGAATTCTCAGTTTAAAACTATGCGCTATGTGTTTGACGAATTACGTGAATTCGCAAAATTTAATTACGACAGCTTCAGTGAAATCGGCCTTGCCATCAATGTTGGCGGAATCGCCATGATTTCGGATTTCACCTCAGATCCCGAAGAGTTTCTCAAAGCGGTAGACATTGCCCAGAAGAATTACCGGTTTACCAGCTATCGCCCCACTGACATCCGTCACTTTGAAAATCAGGTGGAAATGCTGGGTCAATTTGTTCGCTATGTAGGCGCATACACCGGGAAAAAGAACTTGATTCTGGTAACCGAACAATGGAAAACGAATGATCGCAGCGGGAGAGCCTTCTCTGGCCTGGACAGTGAATCTGGTGTAGATAGCGACAAGGTGACAAGCCTGAAAGACATCCAAACCGTTTGTATGAATCAGAAAATCTCCATAAACGTTCTGAAACTGCTCCACCCTTCGGGGAACCTGCCGGACATTTCCACGCCTGGCGTTGGCAGAATTTCAAACAGCACCGAAATCGATTGGACCTCAACACTCGCCACGGCCACAAGCGGATACTTGTTCCGTGCTAACGTGACCGGCATTCGTGAAATGGTGGATCGGGCCATTGACTTAAATGAGCAATACTACCGGATTCGCTATTATTCAAATTACAGCGGCGAGAAATACCGCAAAGTGAAGGTAAACGCCAAAGGAATTGGCCGCTTCGCTTACACCTTCAGCGGATATTTCCCTGGTCAAAAGGAAATTTCCCAACAAGACGCCCATGCCGATATGAATGTGATTTCTTCCAAGGCAGTAGATTTGAAAATGGGTACTGACTGGATGCGCTATGAGAGGTCCGGTTGGCGCAAGAAAACAGCCCGGTACGTGGTTAGCCACCGCCTGTACGACACCAATGGCCTCATGGCTGTCGAAAAGGTTGTGACCGGTGAAGTTGAAATTCGCAAAGAGAACGGCGATTATTTCAAGGCTCCTGTTGAGCGGCGGTTTTCCTTTGATCTCTCAGATCAGACAAAACCCGGCAGGCTGGAAACTGAGGTCACCGACTTAACCACTGGCAAAAAAGTCCAGTTTGAACACCGCTGGGACACAATCTACAAGCCCTCGCTTAATCCTTAATTCCCACTTTTCAGTTCCTTTCAAGAACACTGGCACTTCAGCTCTGTCAGCAACCGTTGCAGAACCCCTTCAGGCAAGAACACCGCTAAGTATTCCTCCAGAAAGGCGACTTCAGGGAATGTTGCGTTTTGCAGGAGAACGGCAATTCTTTTGACAGGCATATTAAGCTCATTCGTTTGCGTGGAAACATCCTTCCCTTTAACGCGCCAGAAACCCTTCAGACTGTTGCTGAGATTAGGGAAAAACACCCATTGAACATCGCTCTCCGCTTTGCTCAAATTCTCTTTTAGGTGTGGGATCAAGGAAGGGCTCTTTTCAACCAAGAGCCATCCTTGGGTCCTGGCTGGGCGCCCAGCCAGGGCTTTCTCCAGCCACTGGTTGAACCTGATGGTGCTTGAAAAGCGGTGAAACAAGGCACTCAAACCACAGAAAGACATTCTCCGGTTAACTCTTCGGTGAAGGCATTTTTTACACTCTCAATGCGAACATCGAAGTGAAGAACCTGTCCTGCTAGCGGGTGGTTCTGATCTACCATAACCATATCGTCCATAACAGCCTGAATCGTCATTAATTTGCTCCGGCCATCGGGTTGAATTGCTTCAAAGCACATTCCACTTGCCAATGGCTCTAAACCTTCCAGTGCTGATCGAGGCATGGTTTTGATTAAGGATGGGTCTCTAAGCCCATAACCCTCGGCTGGCTGTAACGTCAGAATCATGTGGTCTCCGGTGGTTTTGCCAGCCAATGCCCGTTCCAATCCAGGGACGATTTGTTGGCGACCGTGGATGTATTCCATGGGTAATTTTCCATAGGATGTATCCAGGAGAGCTCCATGGTCATCGGTCAACCGATAATGGATGGAAACCAGGCATTGATGGGCAATGATCATTCTCGACTCCAGGGGCATGCTAAGGAGGACGGCTCTGAGCTGCTAGAGTAAAAACACCTTTTAGAACTCTTTGTTTAAGCCAAAAACTCCAGGTAATCAGGTTGGCAGACTTGTCACGTCTGATGGTTTTGTAATTAGGAAGCCAATTGCAGGCAAGCATTGAGCCAAAATTCAATGCATGGCAGAAATTTGCCGCTTTTTTTGAACGTCCCAATATCTTTTCCAGGTTTTTCGCAGCGTTTCCCCCTGCAAATCCCCAAAAACACTCGACATGATGCTATTCACCTTTTATCCACAAACTACTCTTAAACATGCACTTACTCTTCATCCAATGGCAGAAGCACACTTCCTTCTGAAAGGGCCTCCCCACCTGAGTCGCGCATAAAAACTAGATTTCATTGCGAAACATTCTCGGAAAAAGAAGATCCGTCGTAAATATGCATCACAAAGTTACGGCTTTAGACGTTCGGCAAGGAACACGACCGGGTGTTGCACAGAAAGAGGGAGATTGGCGCTTTTTACGCCTGCTCTCAATTGGTAGAGACACCCGGGATTGGAGGTAAGGAGAAGCCTTGCTTCTGGATGGGCGCGAAGAGCTCGGCCAAGATCGTCCACTTTGCGCTTTAACATATCTTCGGCCAAATCGGTTTGGATGAGATTGTAAATTCCTCCAGCGCCACAACACCGCTCCGCCTCCATCAAAGGCACCAGTACGACACCTGGCAGACGCTGCAATAGTTGGCGTACAGGTGAATCCCCGCGCTGAGCATGTATCAAATGGCAGGGAGCATCATAGAGAACCGTTACGGGAGGGTCATTTTTAAAAAGGTGCGGTCCCAATGCAGGCGCATTTGCAAGGAAGATCATGACATCGACTATTTTCTTGCTCCATTGCGGCCCATCCCAACTTGATGGGATGGGGTGATGCGACAACAGCCCAGGATAGTCCTTTAATTGGGCCCCACATCCAGCGGCATTGACAACGATTGCCGTATATTCACCCTTCTGGAAATGGGCAATATTGGCTCTCGCCATCTCCCGCGCTTCTGGAAGAAACCCACGATGCGCATGCAAAGCACCACAGCAGCCCTGCTCGGTTGGCACCTCAACCTGATAGCCGGCAGCTTCCAAAAGAGTAACGGACGCTGTGTGAGCTTCATGGTCAGCAACATCCATTATGCAACCGCTGAAAAGCGCGACGCGCGGACCAGCAGACCTCTTGCGCGATTGACGATAACCCTTTTTAAAGGAACGTCCCTCAAATCGCGGCATGACCCGATGGGCAATGACCCACTTTTTGGGCAGGATTCGCTCTGCCCAGTTGGATCCAAAAAACTGCGGCAATCCAGTCACCTGGTAAAGTCGTGCCAATCGACTAAGCCATAATGCCGCTTTTCCCTTACCGGTAAAGACTTTCATCAAGGTTTGTATGGCGCGAATTCTCCAACTCCTGGGAGCGAAGGTTCTCACATGCGCTTCGCGGGTTTTTTCAAGCAGTTGGCCGTAGGGTACTCGAGTGGGACATGCTGTTTCACATGCCCGGCAAGCGACACAGCGATCCAACGGTTCCATGACCTGAGTACTTGGATTCAGGGTCCCTTCCCAGAGCGCGCGCATGAGGTAGAGGCGACCGCGTGGCGAATCCTGTTCCGTTCCTAATTCCCGGTAGGTCGGACATGCATCCAGACACAATCCGCAATGGATGCAACCCAGCACATCATCAAAGGGGATTCCTTCGAAAAAGTCCGCTTTTATGGTTGATTCCGCTGAGATCGGTTCCAATCCAGATGGATTCATGTGATTTCCCTCGGCAGGTTGGGGGAATTCTCTATTTGGTAAAAGGGTGCGACAAAAATGTCTCCTGGGTCTAACTGGGCTTTCAGGTGTTGTATGAATTCAAATGCAGGCGGCAAGGGAACCACTAAACCAGGGTAAATACCAACCGAATGGTCTGGTACGGCAATCCATTCAAGCGTTGCCCAGGCAGATAGTTCTTGCTGCAAGCCCGAAAGATCCTCTTGTGGTGGAATGAAGAGATGAGCATCCCCACCAAACGGGTGCACTACAAGAATCCGGCCCGGCCTGGCGAGCGCGTTCAAACGCGATGCTGTCCAGTGAGATGTGGGAGCCTGGAGATGCAGATGTCCATAGGGAGTGGAAAAAAGTGAGACGACATCCTTGAGGAAGCCACATTTTCGGTTTTCCTGCCGGGCCCATTGCCATTCAGGTGAAAGTTCCGCCTCGTCTGAAAAGCGCCAGCCGGCAGCAAGAAATGCAGCAAGCCGCTGGCGTAGAGCCATCAGCCTGGGACGATTACCAGAGATGCCAAAGGCCATTTGCCAACAGCCGTTTTGCCATCGTAGCTGGCACCAATCCAGGGGCTGCCTGTCAGCGACAAAGGCTTGCAAGGTACCTAGTTGCGCAAGATCCGGGGCCTCGAACCGCATCACTGCCGGATTCTTGGTTTGAGGAATCAGCTTAAAATTTACGGCTGTAATGCAGCCAAGGCCGCCACGACTGCCAATCATCATGCGCGACACATCATAGCCCGTCACATTTTTTACCACCTTGCCACCCGCTTTGACTAGCTTGCCAAGGCCGTTCACGTACTCGATTCCGATAATGGAGTCCCGCACTCCACCTCCAAACATGCGATCTGGTCCAAAGGAATTAGCTGCCACCATACTGCCAAGCGTGGCATTAGGGAACCATGCGTTCAGGGGCAGTTGCATGCTTTGCTCACCCAAAAGGCTGCAAAGTTCCTCAAAGCTCAATCCCGCTTCCACACCCACAACCATATCTGCTGGATCGAAGAACCTCAGGGCTTTCATTTGCTGCGTTTCCAAAAGTTCACAACCCAGGGAATTTCCAGTTACAGCACGTCCCACCACTCGCACGCGAGCGGGCCTTTCAAGCACCCTGACGACAGCCTCCTGACAGGCCGCCGCAGTTGGGGGACGAAAGACTTGCGTACTCAAACGCCTATCCCCGATTTCATTCTCAAAAGTTTCATGTCGCTGCATTTTCCGGGCGTGGGTAGGACCTTCCCCGGATTGAGCAAACGGTTTGGGTTAAAACAGTCGCGAATTCTCGCCATGTTCTCAAGATCATCCACCTGGTACACGGCAGCCATCATGGACGACTTCTCCAAACCGACACCGTGTTCCCCGGAAAGGGTGCCGCCCACCTTCAGACAGGCTTTTAAAATCAAATCCCCGGCCTCAATGGCGCGGTCTACCTGGTTCTGATCGTGGGGATTGTAGAGAATAATGGGATGTAAGTTTCCATCTCCTGCGTGAAACACATTGCCAATTTGAAGGTGCAACTTGCCTGCAATCTCCAGAATCTCAGAGAGAATAACGGGCAGTTTGCTGCGCGGAATGACGCCATCCTGAGTGTAACAACTGGGTGTGATGCGACCTAAAGCTCCAAAGGCTTCCTTCCTGGCCTGCCAGATGGCTGCGCGGTCCGTTGCGTCCTTTGCCACGCGAAGCTCTTTCACATGGTAGCGCTCAATCAGCTTGGTAAGTTGCTCTGTTTCTTCAACCAGGCCATCCTCCAAATCTTCCAGTTCGATGATGAGCAGCGCTCCGGCATCCCTGGGAAAACCTACCTGAAACGCATCTTCCACGGCGTGGATAATCATTTGGTCCATCATTTCCAGTGCCGAAGGAATAATGCCGGTTGCAATAATTGCCGAAACAGCTTCGCTGGCATCGTGAACAGTTGGAAAAATGGCGAGAAGCGTTTTGGTTGCTTC
>Ga0214472_10008961_pt1 | contig 10433 bp, 11 predicted proteins | sample RVTome_6_FD_207662 | JGI IMG/M metagenome (GOLD analysis project Ga0214472, IMG submission 207662) | Soil microbial communities from uranium-contaminated site in the Upper Colorado River Basin, Wyoming, United States - RVT140D175 | ecosystem: Environmental > Terrestrial > Soil > Contaminated >...
TAACACCTCCCCCTACCTCCTATTTTGGATTATCAAGCCTGATTTTGTTCTGGGTTGCGGTAGCTGGGTTGGCCATGCAGCGGAAAAAGCAAGGTTAACCTCGATCTGTCCCAACAAAAACGATCCTGAGGGATCGTTTTTGTTACATCTTTGCAGGATAACGAATAGGACCTTCTATTTCTTCTTTCCCTCCTTCCCCGCCCAAACCATCAAGAACGCCAGGGCACCCGCAACCGGAATCAGCAGTATCAGCGCCGCCCAGATTGCTTTGGCTGTCTCCTCAGTGTGGATGCCTCGCAGGATGGAAAATGAATAGAGTACTGAGACAACCCACAGCGCTGGCAAACCGTAAAAGAGTATCAATCCGATGATATCAGTCACAAGCATGATCCTTCCCGGCATCGTCAGTCTCTTTGCGAGTTCTTCTAGAGGTTGCCTAACGCGCATCGATGCCCAAACAACCAGATGAGAACACGAAAGGGGCGAGAACCTCATTCCTAAGCAAAGATTTGTAGGGGTCGAATACATAAACAATTTGTGCTTCGTGCACGCTTGGTTGAGCAGGCAGTTCAAGTTGGTCTTCAACAATTGCCTCTTGACGTCCATCAAAATGGGCGACATAGAGGTTTTTGCCCTTGAATTCAGTCTGGTGAAAATCTAGAAATCTCATCAAACCGTAATCTACGGTTTCATCGGGCAGATCATAGTTGGAAAGCCAGAGTTGGTATCGAAAAAGTTCACCGGCATTTCCCCGGGCGGTCATCCGCATTTGCCTTTGCGAAGGGTGTGAAGAATCTGATGGTGAGGTTGGCACGTCAGCAAATAACACGCGCACTCCAAAGTCTACATCAGGCGGAGGCGGAACGCCCACAACGTCCGGTATTACCGTTTGCACCGGTTCATCAATATCGTCGATAATGACTACCGCGCGACGACCGGATACACGGCAATCATCCCTTGCCTCATGATCCCAGGGACGATTATAAGGATCCCTAAAGGCCACAATTATAAAGTCATGAGCACCTGGCTCGCTTATGTCGATCTGCATGGGGATATATAGATCGCCACCCTCTTCAACTCTTATCTCATGCAGAAGGCTTAGCATACCATCCAAGGTGAATGGCACTTGTTGGTAATCTACTAGTACACTTATCAGCAAGGTGGAATGCCGTTGGGAAATTACAATCAGATCCAATAGCAAAGGTTGTCCAGTAAGTAAGTGAAGCTCATCATTTTGTGGCAGCTGAACGGGTGGAACATATCTGTCTTCTTGTCTAACAAAGCCCATACTAAATTGCGACGGATCATAAATATGGATTCCCCCTTCTTCTTCGGTCCAATCGGCGATTTGCACATCTTTTGAAAAAACGTTATGCACAACTACATCTTGAATAACGCCGGGCAACGATGTAGGTCCATCGGCTGGGGCTCCTTCACAAGATCCAAGAACAAATCCAGCCAATACGGATATGGATATCGCCATGATGCCGCTATAGTGGCGGATTGTTTTTCCCTGAAAATACTGACAGAGCTTACTTACCATACAATACACATCCAAAGATAGTGACCAGAAGGGTGATAACCGGCTCTGGCCACTATGATATCTGACATACCCTGAACACGAATTAGTGAGTTATTTTGCAAGCACTCTCCTTCTTTTATGGATTTAGAGTTTTCGCTGTTGTGAAGCTGGTGTCAGCATAGCCCGTCTTGTGAAAGAAATGCCAAGACTTCGCGGTGAAAGATAGTTTTTCGTATAAGGTTTTACTTGTTCCACATTGCGCATATTGTCCGCTGGTATGCTTTGAGCAAGAAGAGACGACGACACCTTTGATGGTCAGATTGCCGTCGGCCCAAATATTGTTCTCAACAAGATCCGATTGACTGTTATGACTTCCGTTATGCGTCCAGACCCAAACGGGATACCAGACCCAGAATGCGTCCGTCCAACCCCTTCGGATCGGAGCGGCTGCCGGTAGGAGGGAACCACGGCTCGGAACGGCGAGTTCGTCGTGAATGACCGGCCCACCTTGGCGAATAACCACCGGCTCTGGCGTCGGTGCTGGCGGTACTCCATCATCAGCAAAGGCTGCACTGGCAGTGGCACCTGAAAACAACAGGCTTAGTATTAAAGCAGGCATTACCAAAAAAACCAACCCTTTGCGGAACATGGTGCAACTCCTTTCCTGAGAATTGTTCCAACGATTTAACAAAACCGTGCTATCTAATACTAGGCCAATCCAGTGACTAGTCAATCACGGATTCCCGTCATTTCTTGTCTGCAAGGAAGATTAAAGCCGCTTCAGTCCGACTTCTGACATTCAATTTCGCGTAGATGTGCTTCAGGTGATTTTCTACGGTGTTTTCGGAAATCCTCAAGTCGAACGCGATTTCTTTATTGCTTTTGCCTTCGCATAATACTAGCAGGACAGCCTGTTCTCTTTCACTGAGTGCGAGACTTTTATTCTGCAACTAACTTTTCCCAAGCCTGGTTAAGGGAAGCAACTTACCTTATTCATCTTATGACCCCTTGTCTGATCAACTGCAGTGCGTTCGTCCTATTTACATAGGGGCTGATGTCCTTTTACAGGAATGTTGGTTTAGGGAGAAGCCCAAAAAAATCGGGCGGAATTTCCGCCCGATTTTGCGTTGGACTCACCGCTGCTTATCGTTTCTTCTTCGCTGCCTTCTTCTTGGCAATGCTCTTCGCCTTGGTTGCCTTCGCCTTCGAAGGTTTCTTGGCCGGGGCTTTCTTTACGGCCTTCTTGGCGGCTTTCTTCACGGCTTTCTTGGCAGCCGCCTTCGTTTTCGCGGGCGCTTTCTTTTTGGCCGCAGTCTTAGGCGCTGGCGCCGGTTTCGGTGGCGCAGGCCTCGACGCTACAGGCGGTGTGCTCACAACGGGCGGCCTCATCGGCATCGGGGTCGGCGCGCTCGGCGTTGGAGTTGCGGCGCCGGCGGCCGCTGGTCGCGGCGTCCAGCCGGGGGCCTCGCGCTCCAGTTGGGCGCGGGCCACCATATTGGGGCGGCCGCAGCGCGGGCAATAGGCATTGTAGTGTTTCCAGCCCTTGGCCTCGATCTCGTCCAGGGCGGTGTACATGGCCTCCTCTGTCATTGTGAAGGGAGTGAAACAGTGGATGCAACGAATGAGCATTGGTCGTCTCCTTCCTTAACCGTTGGGATTTTTATTATACACAGGGGCTAGAAGGCCGGTTGGACGAATGGAAGCTATTACGATTCCGGCCAGGATCAGGGCAATGCCGAGTAATCTCATACCGCTCGGAACCTCCCCAAGGATCATGGCTGCCAGGATACTGGCGCCCACGGGTTCGCCCAGTAAGGCAATCGACACATAAGAAGCGGGCAGGTGCGCTAACGCCCAGTTGAAGCTGGAATGGCCAAGAAGCTGAGGTAGAAGGGCTAGCAGGAGCAAATAAAGGTAAATAATGGGGGAAAAACCGAAGGCCGGTTGCCCAGAGATGGCGACCATCCCAACAAGGACAAGTCCAGCCATGCCGTAAACGAGAAAAATATAAGGAGTCAGCGACAGCTTTGGCCTCAGGCTCCGGCCAATGAGGATGTAGCCCGCACCGGACCAGGCGCCCGCCAATGCCAGCGTGTCGCCCCAAAAGGCCTTGCCCTGAATGAATTCGGATATTGGCGGACAGGCCAGGCCGCCGGCGGTTTGCTGGCAGGCGTCGCTCACTGCAATGCCCACGGTTCCGAATAGCGCCACCAGCAGGCCCATGATGATGAAAGGGGTCAGCCTTTCCTTGAGCACAAAGGGCGCCAGCAAAGCTACCCACAGAGGGTTGGTGGTTACGAGCACCACTGAACTGGCAACCGAGGTGTATTCCAGCGAAAGGATCCAGGTGGCAAAGTGCATTGCCAACAGCAAACCCGCGATAGCAGCCAGTAACAATTCGCGGCTTGAGAGTCTCCGAATCTCACCGGAATGACGCGGCAGTGCAAATGGTATGAGGATTAATCCCGAAAGCCCCATGCGGTAGGCGGCGATCACTAATGAAGAAACTTCGCGCTGAGCGAATCGTATGAGCAATGACGCTGAGGCTACAGCGAGAATACCTAGCAGCAACGCCAACTGCGGTGGAAATCTTGGGGTCGGGGACGAGTCCACGCGGTTTATTTGTGATTTTCTTGACAAAGGGGTAGGGCGCAATTACAATCGATTTGTTCGTCTCGAATTGTAACGCAGCAATTTACTGGACGTTCTCCCCAGTAACCTGTGCAATTGTAAAGGAGCGCAGCAATGGCTTTCACTCTTCCCAAACTTCCCTACGAATTCAATGCTCTTGAACCTCACATCGATGCCCGCACGATGGAGATCCATCACGACAAACATCATCAGGCATACATTAACAACCTGAATGCTGCGATTGAGAAGCATCCCGAGCTCGACAATAAATCAGTCGAAGATTTGCTCAAGGACCTGAACGCCGTTCCAGAAGATATTCGCACCGCAGTGCGCAATAATGGCGGCGGCCATTGGAACCACAGCATGTTCTGGGAGATCATGTCGCCAAAGGGCGGCGGCGAACCCGGCGGTGCACTGGCGGATGCGATCAAAAAAGCATTTGGCGATTTTGCCTCGTTTCAAGAGAAGTTAGCCGCTGCAGCTGTCGGCCAGTTCGGCAGCGGCTGGGGTTGGTTGGTCAAAGATAGTTCTGGCGCCTTGTCTGTATTAGCCACACCCAACCAAGACAATCCCATGTCCAATGGCCGAACGCCGATTCTCGGCGTGGATGTTTGGGAGCACGCGTATTACCTCAATTACCAGAATCGCCGACCGGATTATGTGAAGGCCTGGTGGAACGTGGTAAATTGGGACGAAGTGAGTAAACGCTTCGCCGGATAAACGACCAAACCGGCGGATAAATTTTGGTCTAACGGAGGTGCATCAGAAATGACCCATATTATTACCAGTTTGTGCCTGCGAGATGGCGGCTGCGTGGATGTTTGCCCAGTGGAATGCATCGTACCTGGCATGCCCCAGGATAAGTATCCCTGGTACTACATCGACCCGGTAACCTGCATCGACTGCGGCGCCTGCATTCCCGAATGCCCGTTCGAGGCCATCTTCACCGAGGACGAAGTCCCCGAGGCGTACGCGGCCAAGGGTGGCGAGCATATCGCCCAACCCGTCGGCACCCCTGGATTCGACCAGACGTTTGAAGGCACTAACCACCACGGCCACGCCGTGAAGGTAGACAGCACCAAGGTGCTGCAGGCCGGTGAAAGTGTCAACTTGAGACCCGACATCCAGCCCAATTATGATTACTTCACGAATGGGCCGGGATACTGGGAAGGCTGGCAGCAGCACGGAAAGTAACCCTCCTTCGCCGAAGAAAAGAGGAAGCAGTAGCTTCCTCTTTTTTGTCGCGAAGTTGAACGCCGGAAGCGAATCGACTAGAATCGATTTACCTATCGCATCTATTGGGCCAGGAAGGTGAAGATGAGCGACTCACTCCGAATTGAAAAAGATTCTTTGGGGGAAGTGCGCGTTCCTGCGAACGCGCTGTACGGGGCGCAAACCCAGCGAGCCGTTGAGAACTTCCCTATCTCCGGTCTCAAGCCTTGGCGAGCCTTCATCTGGTCCATGGCTGCCATCAAGCGTGCGGCCGCGGGCGTAAACCAAGCACTTGGCTTGTTGGATGAGGACAAAGCCGAAGCCATCTCCAAAGCTGCCGCTGAAGTGATGGATGGAAAGTGGGAAGATCAATTCGTCGTCGATCCATTCCAGGCAGGCGCTGGCACCAGCCACAACATGAATGTCAATGAGGTGATCGCCAGCCGCGCCACCCAGCTGCTGGGCGGTGAACTAGGCAAAAACCTGGTCAACCCCAACGACCACGTGAATATGGCGCAATCGACCAATGACACGATTCCTACGGCGATCCGATTGGGATGTCTTTGGCGCCTGGACGAACTGTTGAATGTAGTGGACGGCTTAGCTGCGGCCCTGGCAACCAAGGCTAAGGAATTCGATCACATCGTGAAGTCTGGCCGGACCCATTTGCAAGATGCGGTGCCCGTGCGACTGGGTCAGGAATTCGGCGGCTATGCCAAAGCGGTTGCTCGCGATGGCGAGCGCATCAGGCGTGCAGGTGACAGCCTGCGCCGTATGCCGATAGGTGGCACGGCCACCGGCACGGGGCTCAATGCGCATCCGGAATATCACGCGCGAATGGTAAAACGACTCTCAGAAATCACCGGGCTGGAGCTGCAGACTTCTGACAATTTATTCGAGAGCATGCAATCCCTAGCGGATGCGGCTGACTTTTCGGCGTCTATGCGTACCCTGGCTCTCACCATGATCCGTATCGCCAACGATTTCCGTCTACTTGCCTCAGGTCCTTCGACCGGGTTGGATGAACTCCGCCTGCCGATCCTGCAGCCCGGATCCAGCATCATGCCCGGCAAGGTGAATCCGGTGATGGCGGAGATGACCGATATGGCTATGTTCCATGTTATCGGCTGCGATACGACGGTGGCGCTTGCGGTCCAGGCTGGACAACTCGAATTGAATGTAATGATGCCCATTATCGCTCACGACCTGTTTGAAATGATGCAGGTCATGATCGGTTCGCTGCGCACCTTCACGGAGAAATGCGTGGTTGGGCTGACGGCCAACAAAGAGAAAGCTGAAGGCTGGCTGGCGCGCAATGCTATTATCATCACGGCGTTGAATCCGTTGATTGGTTACCAGGCGGGGGCTGCGCTAGTGAAGCAAGCGCTGAAAGATGACCGCACCGTAGGCGAGGTGGCGGCAGAAAAGGCAACCGCAGGCGAGCTAAAGCATGTGAGCGAAGATCGCGAGGTCAGCGCCGAGGAAATCAAGAAAGCCCTGGGTGATTTGCGTAAACTCACCGAGGGCGGGATTGTTAAATAGCCTGCGCCTCACGTTTCAAAGTTATGCCTGGATGAACACCTAACTTTAAAACTTAAGGAAAGGTCGCCTCATGCTAGCCGAGATACAAGCTTATCTGGAAACCCTGGATGAATTACGTTCTCAGGTTGGCAACATAATCAAAGATTTGCCTGCCGATGGACTCAATTGGCGCCCCTCGTTGCCCGAGGGCGCTGATCCCACAAATTCACTGGGCGTGCTGGCGGTCCACGTCGCCGGCGCCGAGCACGGCTGGATAGCCGAGACAGTCGGTGGATACCCAAAGACACGAGTCCGCGAGGATGAATTCAAATATGTAGCTACTTCGGCAAAAGAATCTCTTGAGCGGTTAGCTTCAGTTGCCAAAGAGACCGAGGGCGTACTCAGGAATTTTACCGCCGAGCAATTGGACGGAACGATAGGGAAAGATGGCCGCTCACTCCCGCTGCGCTGGATCATCCATCATGTGATTTATCACTATTCTTTGCATATTGGTCACATGCAGCTCACCTACCAACTTTGGAACGAGGGCAAAGCCACTGCCAGCCCGCGGTGGTTTGATCGGGCACCAAAGGTGTAGGCAAAGCAAAACGCCCGCCGATATCGGCGGGCGTTTTGGCATTGTCTGAAAGCTAGGGAATAGAGTAACTCTGCAGCTCGATGGTTGAAGTGCTTCCCATGAAATCTTCGGTCTGCACGGTCTTGACCATTCCCACGCCAGAAGCGTACCAAGCTGTGGCAACTCCCGTGAACGTGATCGGCATGCTCACCCCGCTCACGTTGGCTGTAATGTTGATGGTTTGCTGGATCTCGACCTTGATTGTTTCGAAAGTGCCGGCGGGCGTTGTAACCGTTTCGTTACCAACAGCGCTGGCCGCAAAGGTAGCGCTGCCCGTAGTTGTAGCAGTCGTGCCCTCTGAGATAGTCATGTCGCCTTCAAATTCCATGGTTTGAGTCCAGCTGGATCCGACAGCTAAATTGGCTGGTAGCGTGATGCCTGTAACGGCAGTGGTATTGAATTCGGCGACCAAACCCTCGCTGGACAAGCTCGCCGATGGGCCGCCGGTGTATTCCAACGCGACCAGGCCGTCCGCCTGGCAGCCCCAGGCCTGCGTGCGCTGCAATCCTCCCTCAAGGGCGAAAGAAGTGCTCAAGGTAAATCCATTTGCGCTTGCGTTGGTGATGGTATCTGTGTAACTAAAATCCTGAATGGGGGATCCAGTTACTGAGTAAGTCCAGGTTGCCCCGTTGACCACCGGGAAGTATGGATTGGCGCAGAGGCCAGAGCCGCCCGCTGCATCCACTCCAGTATCCTGGCCTTGACCATCGGCCGCCTCACCTTCAGTTTGTGCCCCACCTACGTCCCCTCCGGATGGCTGCTCTCCGGCTGTGTCGCCGGCACCAAGGCCGCTGCAGGATGCCAAGACGAGACCGATCGCAACAAGCAGTGGAAGAAACGACTTTACGGGTAACCTTACCTTTTTGCTAAGCATCGGATTTGCTCTCCTGTTGTTTTGGCGTAGACCATCAAGCGTTGACCCGCGCGAGAATAGCACGAATTTGCGCGAAGAACAAGATGAGATTTTGATTCCTTGACGATGCCCCCTTTCCGTTTTACGCTTGCGCCAATGCCGATCAAAGTTCTACCCGAATCATTGGCTTCACAGATTGCCGCAGGGGAAGTGGTGGAGCGGCCCGCGTCTGTGGTTAAAGAGCTGATCGAGAATGCTTTAGATGCCGGCGCTACCCAGATCCAGATCCGCGTCGAAGGGGCCGGCCAGCGCCTGATCGAGGTGAGCGACGATGGGGAGGGCATACCGGCTGAGGAAATCTCGCTCGCCCTGCAGCGCCACGCCACCAGCAAAATAAGCCACGCCGAAGATTTGGCGCGCATCCGCACGCTAGGTTTCCGCGGTGAAGCATTGGCGGCGATGGCTTCCGTGGCGCGCCTGACTCTGATTTCGCGCCCGCACAACGCGGAAGCCGCCGCCCGCGTCCAGGCGGACGCCGGGCATGCCGGCATGGTCGAAGTGCACGGCGCACCACCGGGGACATCAGTACGCGTGGATGATCTGTTCTACAACATTCCAGCGCGACGTAAATTTCTCAAAGGCGAACTCACGGAGCGTCGCCAAATAAGCCAGCTAATTGTGCGTTACGCGTTGGCGTATCCTGGTGTGCGGTTCTCACTTGAACTCGAAGGACGACTGACACTGCATACCAGTGGCCGCGGCGACCGCCGTGAGGTGCTGGCCGCGCTTTATGACGCCGCGCTGGCGCGCCGCATGATCGAGGTAGATGCAGCCAAGGAAGAAATCGGCGTCAATGGCTTCATCAGCCCCATGGATCTGACCCGCCGTACTCGCTCCGAGCTCACCTTCTTTGTTAACGGACGCTGGGTGCAGGATTTGGCTCTGGCAGCCGCAGTGCTGCAGGCGTATCGCGGCATGTTAATGATCGGACGTTTTCCCATAGCGGTACTGTTCGTCCAGTTGCCGCTCGATAGAGTGGATGTGAACGTGCATCCAACCAAGGCCGAAGTGCGTTTCGCGGATCGCGACAAGGTCTTCAGTGCAGTCCAGCGCGCCATTCGCCGCGCCTTGCTGGCTCATTCGCCGCTGCCAACTTTGGAGCCAGTCCAACCCGGTCTGGCCTGGCGGCCGATGCCGGCGTCATCACCCGAGGCCAATCAACAATCACCCATTGATGACGAGGTGGAGCCCTCGACTTCAGAACCCTCGCCGCAACCCAGATTGCCTGGCAGCGACGTGCCTTTATTGAGGCTGGTCGGCCAAGTCGGGTCCGCGTATTTAGTCGCCGAAGGACCTGATGGGCTGTATCTGGTCGACCAGCACGCCGCCCATGAACGCGTGCTTTTTGAGCGCTTTCAGGCTCTGCGAGGTAAACCGGCCTCGCAAATCCTCTTGGAAACGGCCACGGTAGAGCTACCCGCTGCTCAAGCCAAATTGCTCGAAGACCAATTAGCCGCTCTGGGTGAATTGGGTTTTGAAATCGAATCGTTCGGCCCGCAAGCCTACAAAGTCCGCGCCATGCCTTCGCTGCTATTGGGCAGCGACCCGGAGGGAGCGCTGCGCGCCGTGGTCGAAGATTTCGAAGAAGATGAAACCCCACTGCAAAAAGAGGTGCAGGCCAGGCTGGTAGCCCGGATCTGCAAGCGAGTCGCAGTCAAGGCAGGGCAACTCTTATCCGTGGAGGAACAGCGCGCGCTTTTACGCGACCTGGAGGCCTGCGCGGCGCCGCGTACCTGCCCGCATGGCAGACCGACCATGATTCACCTGTCAATTGATTTGTTGGAAAAGCAGTTCGGGCGCCGCGGGGCGCGCTAAGTCTTAACCTCTTGAAGGGCTCGCCCCGACCATAAACGGAGTGGAGGAGAGGGGCTGGACTTAAAGATGGGCTTGTCGCCAAGTCCAGCCTTCGCGAGGTTTATTTTGCTGGGGTGCTAAGCCGCAACCCGTTCGGTGACCAGGCTTGCCAGGTGCATCGTCTGCTGTGCAGTGAAACTGTT
>Ga0214472_10008962_pt1 | contig 10431 bp, 7 predicted proteins | sample RVTome_6_FD_207662 | JGI IMG/M metagenome (GOLD analysis project Ga0214472, IMG submission 207662) | Soil microbial communities from uranium-contaminated site in the Upper Colorado River Basin, Wyoming, United States - RVT140D175 | ecosystem: Environmental > Terrestrial > Soil > Contaminated >...
GGCGGCGCCGGGGGAGGCAGGCAGGCCTTTGGCCAGCAGGATCTTCTCGGCCTTGGGATCGAGGGAGGGGTGCAGGAGCTGATCGAGCTGATGGGGGGAGACGCGCAGCACGGCCTCCTTCTCATCAATGAGCCCTTCCTTCTCCATGTCCACGGCGATCTTGATGGCCGCCTTGGCGGTGCGCTTGCCGTTTCTGGTCTGGAGCATGTAGAGCTTGCTCTTCTCGATGGTGAACTCGATGTCCTGCATGTCGCGGTAGTGGGCCTCAAGGATGTCCTTGATGTCCACCAGCTGACGGTAGCACTCGGGCATGAGCTCCTGCAGGGAGGGCAGATGGCTCTCGTTGCCGTCTCGGTTGATGGGCTGGGGGGTGCGGATGCCCGCCACCACGTCCTCGCCCTGGGCGTTGACCAGGAACTCGCCGTAGAAGTACTTGTCGCCCGTGGAGGGGTCGCGGGTGAAGGCCACGCCGGTAGCGCAGTCGCCTCCCATGTTGCCGTAGACCATGGACTGGACGTTGACGGCGGTCCCCCAGTCGGCGGGGATGGCGTGGAGACGGCGGTAGGTGATGGCGCGCTGGTTCATCCAGGAGCCGAACACGGCGCTGATGGCGCCCCAGAGCTGATCAAAAGGATCGGTGGGAAACTTGCGGCCCAGGGTCTCTTCCACCTTGGCGCGGAACAGGGCCACGAGCTTGCGCAGGTCGTCGGCGTCCAGATCGGTGTCCAGCTCCACGCCCTTCTTCTCCTTCATCTCGTGGAGGATATCCTCGAGGAGATCGCCGTCCATGTCCATGACCACGTTGGAGTACATCTGGATGAAGCGGCGGTAGGAGTCGTAGGCGAAACGGGCGTCGCCGCTCTGCTCGATGATGCCCTGCACCGTCTCGTCGTTGAGGCCCAGGTTGAGAACCGTGTCCATCATGCCGGGCATGGAGGCGCGGGCGCCAGAGCGCACCGAGACCAGCAGGGGGTTGTGGCGATCGCCGAAGATCCGGCCCATGAGCGCTTCCACTTTGGAAAGCGCGGCGCGCACCTGGGCGTCGAGCTCGGCGGGATAGCTGCGGTCGTTTTTGTAATAAGCGGTGCAGACCTCGGTGGTGAGGGTGAAACCGGGAGGGACGGGCAGACCGATGGCGGTCATTTCTGCCAGATTGGCGCCCTTGCCTCCGAGCAGCTCCTTCATCTCCCCGGAGCCTTCCGCCTTGCCGTCGCCGAAGAGATAAACGTACTTCTTGTCCATCTTGAGTAACTCCTCCTCTGGATGTCCGCTATCGCCCTGCGCCGTCCACCACGGACGGCTCCCCATTGAAACAGGGCTGAAGCGGCGAGGGCGCTCGATGCCCCCGAACATGAATTGACTGACTGCGATTGGAACGAAAAGGGGCAGCAGCTTCCCCAAGCTGCCGCCCCCTGTTTATAGCATCATTCTCCGATGCGGGTGAAATCGGCGATGCCGCCGAAGAGCCCGGCTACGGCCGTGAGCAGGGCCAGACGGTTGGCGCGCACCGCCTCGTCCCTGTCCATGACCATGACGCCGTCGAAGAAGGCGTCAACCGGCTCGCGCAAGGAGGCGATGCGCTGCAGGGCGCCGTCGTAGTCGCCCCCCGCGATCCGGGCGGAGGCCGCCTCGCGCACCTGCTTCAGGGCCTCGTACAGGGCGCTCTCGCAGGGGCTGCTAAACAGGGCGGGATTCACATCGGCATCCACGCCGCCCTTGATGATGTTGACGGCCCGCTTGAAGGCCACGGCCAGGGGCTCGAAGTCGGCCCGGGAGCGCAGGCTTGCGAGGGCCTGCACCCGCTGCAGGGCGTCGACGGGCTCGTCGAAACGGGCGGCCAGCACGGCGTCCACCAGGTCCTGCCCGAAGCCCTGGGCGGTGAGCATGTTGTGGAAGCGGCCCTTGAAGAACTCCAGCACATCGGCCCTCACCTCATCGGCGGGACGGCCGAGCTTCTCCTTCAGAAGGGCCAGGGAGCGATCCACCAGATCGGGCAGGGACAGGGCGTAGCCCCGTTCCAGGACGATGTTGAGGATGCCGATGGCGCTGCGGCGCAGGGCGTAGGGGTCGGCGGTGCCCGTGGGAATCAGGCCCACGCCGAAGCAGCCGCAGATGGTATCCGTCTTGTCGGCCAGGGACACGAAGGCCCCGGGATGATCGGAAGGCAGCTCGCCGCCTGCCGAGGTGGGCAGGTAGTGCTCGAAGATGGCGCGGGCCACCTGCTCGCTCTCCCCCTCGATGCGGGCGTACTCGCGGCCCATGACCCCCTGCAGCTCGGGGAACTCGAAGACCATGCCGCTGACCAGATCGCACTTGGCAAGCGTTGCCGCCCGCTCGGTCGCCGCCTTGGTTTCGGGAGCGAAACGCTCGGCAAGCTCGCAGGAAAGCTGCCGGAAGCGCATGACCTTCTCGTAGCTGGTACCCAATTTGGCCTGGTAGACCACGCTCTTGAGGGACTCCAGGCGGCTTTCGAGCTTCACTTTCCGGTCCTCGTTCCAGAAGAACATGGCGTCGGAGAGCCGGGCGCGCAGCACCCGCTCGTTGCCCTGGGCCACCAGGGCGGGATTGTTGGCACAGGTGTTGGCGATGGTCACGAAGCGCGGCAGCAGCTTGCCGTCCTCCCCCCGCAGGGTGAAGTAGCGCTGGTGCTCCCGCATGCTGGTGACCAGCAGCTCGGGCGGCAGGGCCAGGAAACGGTCCTCGAAGCGGCCGGTGACGGCGCTGGGGAACTCCACCAGGTAGGTCACCTCGTCGAGCAGGGCCTCGTCCATGTTGACCGCGGCGCCCTCGGCGCGGGCCACCTCCTGCACCTGGCTTGCTATGATGGCCCGGCGCTCGGCGGGGTCGGCGATGACGAAACGGGCCCGGGTGCTCCTGAGATAGTCCTCCACGCCCTTCACCTCGAAGGTGCCGGGAGCCATGAAGCGGTGACCGCGGGAGAGGTTGCCTGAGTGGATGTTGCCGAAGGCGAAGGGAACCACCCTGCCCCCGAAGATGGCGACGATCCAGTGCACGGGACGGGCGAAGCGCACATCCAGATCCTTCCAGCGCATGGACTTCTTGAAGCTGAGTCCCTCCACCAGCTTCTTCAGCAGCTCGGGCAGCAGCTCGACCGTGGGACGGCCCTCCACCACCCTGGAGAGGTGGAGGTACTCGCCCTTGTCCGTCCGGATGCGGGAGAGCTCCGAGACCTCCACGCCGTTTGCCCGGGCGAAGCCCTCGGCGGCCTTGGTGGGGTTACCGGCGGCGTCGAAGGCCACCTTCACCGAGGGGCCGGTGGCGGCGACTTCCTGGCGCTCCTGATGGGCGGCGACATCCTGAACCGAGAGGGCGATGCGCCGGGGAGTGGCCAGGGTGCGCAGCTGGCCGAAGCCGATGCGGGCGGACTCGAACTCGCGGCGGAACATGGTCTCCAAATCCGCCATGGCCTTGGGCAGAAAGCCTGCGGGGATTTCTTCGGAACCTATTTCAAGGAACAGTTCTGCAGACATGAATCTTGCTCCGTAAACTCGGGTTATGCCGGGCGGCGGCTGGGCCCCCGGAAGAAGGGACGGCTTATTTCTTCAGCAGGGGGAAGCCCATCTTCTCGCGCTGGGCCACGTAGCCCTCGGCGCAGAGCCGGGCCAGGTTGCGCACGCGGCCGATGTAGCCGGCGCGCTCGGTCACCGAGATGGCGCCCCGGGCGTCGAGCAGGTTGAAGCTGTGGGATGCCTTGAGCACGAAGTCGTAGGCGGGCAGCACCACCCCGGCCTCCGTCAGGCGGATGCACTCCTTCTCGTACATGTCGAAGAGGGAGAAGAGCATGGCCGTATCGGCCAGCTCGAAGTTGTAGGTGGAAAACTCCACCTCCGACTGATGGTGCACGTCGCCGTACTTGACGCCCTTGATCCACTCCAGATCGTAGACGTTGTCCACCCCCTGCAGGTACATGGCGATGCGCTCGCAGCCGTAGGTGATCTCGGCGGAGACGGGCTTGAGATCGATGCCGCCTGCCTGCTGGAAATAGGTGAACTGGGTGATCTCCATGCCGTCGAGCCACACCTCCCAGCCCAGCCCCCAGGCGCCCAGGGTGGGGGATTCCCAGTCGTCCTCCACGAAGCGGATGTCGTGATCCCTGGGGTCGATGCCGAAGCACTTGAGGGACTCCAGGTAGAGCTCCTGGATATTCTCGGGCGAGGGCTTCATGACCACCTGGAACTGGTAGTAGTGCTGCAGGCGGTTGGGATTCTCCCCGTAGCGGCCGTCGGTGGGGCGGCGCGAGGGCTCCACATAGGCCACGTTCCAGGGCTCTGGCCCCAGCACCCGCAGGAAGGTGGCCGGGTTGAAGGTGCCCGCCCCCTTCTCCACGTCGTAGGGCTGCTGGATGATGCAGCCCTGGCGGGACCAGAAATTCTGCAGGGAAAGAATCAAATCTTGAAATGTCACGCGGCCTCCTGCTTGCTGCCTTCAAAAGACACTGGCGAAGGGCTCCGCCCGTCGCCAGGAATGTATACAGTATACATGATTTTAAGGAATGAAAAGTCTAGCGTCCGCAAAGCCGCACTGTCAAGGCGAATTGCTCCGGGAACCGCCGCCTTGCGGCTGCGGCATCACCCGCTCCAGAAACCCCAGGGACTTGAGCGCCCCGTGGAGATGACTGCGCACGCAGTCGGCAAGCAGAGCCGAGCCCTCGGCGAGGGTGAGGGGCCCGAAGCGAAAGCCCTCGAAGGCCTCCAGGGGGGTTGCGAGGCAGCGCGAGAGGGACCCCAGGGTCCCCGCCGAGACGGCCATGCCCTGCCCCTCTGCCGCGCAGGCGCCGCAGAGGCTGCCCCCGCAGGAGGCGTCGAAGCGCGCCTGCGCGCCGGAGAAGCCCTCAAGGCACCGGCTGCAGTGCAGCAAATGGGGTTCGTAGCCGCAGAGCTTGAGCAGCCTCAGCTCGAAGAGCATGCGGGTTTCGATCCTGGGCCCCTGCCGGCAGAGGCTGTCCAGATAGGCCCGCAGCAGGCCGTAGATCTCGGGGGAGCCTTCTTCGTGGGGCAGGATTTTCCCCACCAGCTCGCAGCCGTAACCGGCCAGGGCCAGGGCAGGGAGGCTGGTTCGGAGCTCCGCACGCAGATCCAGCAACTCGGCCTCCTTCATCCGCACCAGGGAGCCCTTGGCCGCGCTCCACTGCAGCAGGATGCCGGCGAAGGGCGAAAGCGTCGCCCCGAAACGCTTGCGACTCTTGCGCCCGTGGGGGGCGAAGCCCCGCAGCAGCCCCCCCTCCCGGCAGAAGAAGGTCACCACCAGATCGTCCTCCCCATAGGGAAGACTCCTGAGCACGATGACCTCGCTGCGCCTGGGCTCCATGGGGGCGGATCCTCTCTCAGCTGAGCCACTTCATGAAGAAGGTGGCCGCCCCCAGGTAGATGAGGATGCCGGTAATGTCGTTGGCGGTCTGGACGAAGGGGCTCGACGCGATGGCCGGGTCGTAGCCGATCCGCTTGAACACCGAAGGGGCGATGACCCCCATGGTGGCGGCCACCGTCATGGAGCAGGTCATGGCCAGGCCCACCACCAGCCCCAGAAAGGGATTGTGGTGCCAGCCGTAGGCGACGACCCCGATGACCAGGCCGCAGACCACCCCCATGATCATCCCCACGCGCAGCTCCTTGTAAAAGACCTGCCTGATGGTGGAGAAATCGATGCGCCCGGTGGCGAAGCCCCGCACCACGATGGTGGCGCTCTGACCGCCCACGTTGCCCCCCATGCCGGTGATGACGGGGATGAATGAGATGAGGGCCACCACCTGCTCCAGGGTCAGGCGGAAGAGCCACATGAGGTAGCCGGTGATGACGCCGCCGCCCAGGTTCACCACCAGCCAGGGCAGGCGAAGACGGGCGATCTTGAAGGACTTGTAGCCGTAGAGCAGCTCCTCGTCGTTGGTACCCACCATCTTGTAGATGTCCTCGGTGGCCTCCTGCCGGATGACGTCGATGACGTCGTCGACGGTGACGATACCCATGAGCTTGTTGCTCTCGTTGACCACGGGCAGCGCCAGCAGGTTGTACTTGGCCACCAGCTGGGCCACCTCCTCCTGGTCCTTGTCCGTCTGCACCCGGATGACGTCCTTGGTCATGATCTGCTTCAGGCGCGTCTCGGGGGGCACGGTGAGCAGCTGGCGCAGGGAGAGCACCCCCACCAGGTGGTTGTGCTTGTCGGTGACGTAGACGTAGAAAACCATCTCCACATCCTCGGCCTTCTGGATGGATTCGATGGCCTCCTTGACGCTCACGTCCTCATGGAGACTGAAGACCTCGGTGGCCATGATGCCGCCGGCCGTGTCCTCGTCGTAGAGCAGCAGCTGCTCGATCTCCTCCGAGTCCTCGTCCTGCATGATGCCCAGGATCTCCTCGGCCAGCTCTTCGGGCATGTTCCGGATGATCTCGACGGCGTCGTCGTAGGGCATCTCCTGCAGGGTCTGGGTGATGGTCTCCTTCTCGATCTGCTCCAGCAGCTGGGCGGCCAGGGCCCGATCCAGCTCCGAGAGGACGTAGGCGGCCTTCTCGGCGTCGCCGATGAGATTGAAGAGGATGCGCTGTTCCTTGAGATCCAGGTAGCGGAAGAGATGGGCGATGTCGGCGGGATGGGTCTTCTGCACGACCTTGCCGAGGTTCGGATAGGCGCCCCGACGGATGAGTTTTTTCACCATGTCGAGAAGAACGGAGAGTTTCTGGTCCATCAGCAGCACCTCCGGAAGTCAGCGTCGTTGCAAACGCACGAAACTATCACCCCCCCGAGCACACTGTCAACGAAGGGGGGGCTAAAACGTCAACAGCCGCCCCTCTGTTGAACGGGCGGCTGTTGAATGAATTGCAAAAAAGCGAATGAGGGTCTGAGCGTCAGGCCTTCTCGCCCTCCAGGGCGTGGTCGAGGGCCTTGAGCATATCCACCATGGAGAGGATGCCCACCAGCTCCTTGTCCTTGTTGAGCACGGGCATGGCGCCGAAGCGGTGCTCCAGGAACAGCTTGTTGGCCTTGTGCACGCTGTCGTAGGTGTAGACCACCTTGAGATCGGTGGTCATGAGATCGCGCACCGTCAGATCGTCGCTGAGATCGTACTGATGGGCGGTGTCGAAATCCTCGTCCACCCACTCGGGGCGGCGCAGATCCCGGTCGCTGACCAGGCCCAGCAGGTTGCCCTCGCCGCAGACCACGGGGATGTGGCGGATCTTCTCCTGCTTCATGCGGAAATAGGTCTGGCGGATGCCGTCTTCGGGGCCGGCGGTGATGACCTTGGGGGTCATGAACTTGCTGACTTTCATCGTTTTGCTCTCCCATCAAAAAAACAAAAGGGTCCTCTTGCGCTTTCGCTGCGCCTCGAACCGCCCTTATATCAGAGTTGCCCTGCGATGAGAAGCCCCGACCAAATCCTTCTGCGAAACTCAGTGGCTAAGGCGGGGCGCCAGGAGAATGAGGCGCTGAAAATCACCGTAGCCGAGGCTGCTCTGCCAGTGGCCGCTGAGCATGCCCGCCCCCACCCCGATGGCGAAGACGGCCAGCACCGTGAGGGCGAAGTGGAAGCCGGAGAAGCGCAGCGTTGCCCAACGCATGGCCAGGGCGCCGGGCTCGGGGCAGCGCTGCACGCAGCCCAGGCAGCCCGTGCACTCGGCGGAGAGCACCCGCTTTTTCTGCGCCACCGCGATGCGCGAAGGACAGGCGCGGCTGCAGGCGCCGCAGCCGGTGCAGACGGCCTCATCCCGGCGGATATGGGCCGGGCTCAGCAGGGAGAACAGGCCCAGCCAGGCACCGTAGGGGCAGAGATAGCGGCACCAGAAGTTCTTCAGAAACACCGAGAGCAGGCAGAGTACGGCCACGACAAAAAGCGCCGTACCTGAGATGCCGGTGAAGAAATGCAGCATCTTCACGTCGCTCACCGCCCAGTAGGGCGACTCCAGAAAGAGGCGCGCCGCCATGGGGGGCATGTCCCAGAGAATCACCTTGGCGAAAAAGAACAGAAGCAGATACTTGGGCAGCATGAGCAGGGTATCGAGCAGCTTCGGGACGCGCAGCTCTTCGGGGCGCAGCCTGCGGCCCAAGCGCCAGAGCAGCTCGGAGAAGGTCCCCAGGGGGCAGAGCCAGCTGCAGAAGCTCTTGCGCGCCAGCAGGCAAAGCAGGCTGAAGGTGAGAAAGAGGACCAGGGCCGCCGGATGGACGGGATCGAAGAGGCCGTTGACAAGCCAGTTCTTGAGGCTCACCAGGGAGCCGATGGGCAAAAAGGCCTCCACTCCCGGGGGGCGTACATATCTCGGGGCGGCGCCTCCCGTCTCGAAATGGCGGACGAACAGGGCGAACTGGGATCCCAGATAGAGGCACCACAGAAGAAAACCCCACTGCACGCACCGGCGCAGCAGGGTCGGGGTTGAACTGATTTTTCTCAAGAGCATCCGGCTTCCTCCCTATTTCCTGCGCGCCAGCATACGCCAGAGGGCGGGAGCGGCGCCTTGATAAAAATCAAGATCGCCTCAGGAAACCTTTTTCAGCAGGTTCAGGGGATCGGATGCCTGACAGAGGCGCCGGGCCATGTCGCAGCGGCAGCGCCGGAAGCAGTCGTCCAGCTCCTTGCTCCTGGCGGGCTCCCCGTAGATGCGCCAGAGCCCGCCTGCGGTACAGGGCAGCTCCACCCAGCCCATGAAGCCCACCACGTCCTTGAGGGGGTAGCCGAGAAAGAGGCCGAATTCGTGGGGAAAGGCCTCGGCCCGCACCCGGCGGCAGAGTTCATCCAGGGCGGTTTCCACGCAGAAACCCTGGGGGTATCCGCTTCGCCTCAGGATCGCCCGGGCGCCGCCGCGCCCCAGGATCCCCGCCAGCAGATCCCGGCGGTAGAGAAACAGCAGCAGATGCCCTCCCCTATCCGCCATCACCCGATACTGCAGGCCCGCCTCCAGGAGCAGCGCCTCCCCGAAACGGCTCCAGAGCCGATAGAGGTTGCGCCCGCAGGGCCGCCTGCGGTCGTGCAGGCTGATGAGGTTGCCGGGCTTGACGCCTTCGAGAATCTCCGCCGAGTGGTAGGCCAGATAGGAGGCCAGACACTCCCGGTCCGTGGTGAATCTTTTGCCGATTTCGTCCCAGGTGATGACCTTAGCCGTCTTCGCCGACATGGAGGGCTCCGCAAATAAGATTGAAAATCGTTTTCATTCTTATTTCACGAAGCAGGCCCCTCTGTCAAGGGGCCTGCGGGAGACAGGGGCGGCGGTCAGTGGGCCTGCCGCCAATTGGCGCCCGCGCCGATCTCCACCCGAAGCGGGACCTTCAAGGAGACGGCCTGCTCCATCTCGGTGCGGATCAACTCCTTCATGGTTTCGACCTCGTCGGGCGGGACCTCGAAGACCAGTTCGTCATGCACCTGGATGAGCATGCGGCTCGCAAGCCCCTCGGCCTCCAGGCGCTTTGCGATGCGGGCCATGGCCAGCTTGATGATGTCGGCGCTGGAGCCCTGGATGGGGTAGTTGACGGCGTTTCGCTCCCCGAAGCTGCGTACGGCCCCGTTGCTGCTCTGGATCTCGGGCACGGCGCAGCGCCGCCCCAGCAGGGTGGTGACGAAGCCCGTCTGCCTCGCCTGCAGCTTCACCCGCTCCATGAAGGCGAGTACCCTGGGGTAGCGCTCGAAGTAGCGATCGATGAAGCCCTTGGCCTCCTTGTTGGAGATGCCCAGCTCCTTGGCCAGGCTGAAGGCCCCCATGCCGTAGAGCACCCCGAAGTTGATGGTCTTGGCGCGACGGCGCTGCTCGTCGCTGACCAGCTCGGGGAAGAGGCCGAAGATCTCCCCGGCGGTGCGGCGGTGGATGTCCTCCCCTGCGGCGAAGCTCAACTGGAGGGCCTCCTCGTCGGCCAGATGCGCCAGCACCCGCAGCTCGATCTGGGAGTAGTCGGCCGACAGCAGGGTCCAGCCCTCCTGCGGGATGAAGGCCTCGCGGATGCGGCGGCCCTCCTCGGTGCGGATGGGGATGTTCTGCAGGTTTGGCTCGCTGGAGGAGAGGCGTCCCGTGGCCGTCACGGCCTGGTTGAAGGAGGTGTGCAGCCGCCCCGTCTCCGGGTGAACCAGCCTGGGCAGGGCGTCGGTGTAGGTGCTCTTGAGCTTGGCGAGGCTGCGATACTCCAGGATCAGCCGGGCGATGTCGTTCTCCTGCGCCAGCTCGGTGAGCACCTCCACGTTGGTGGACCAGCCGGTCTTGGTCTTTTTGCCCCGGGGCAGGCCCAGGCGCTCGAAGAGCACCTCTCCGAGCTGCTTGGGGGAATTGATGTTGAAGGGCTCGCCGCCGCAGAGCGCATAGATGCCCGCCTCCAGCGCCAAAAGCTTGACGGCCATGCCCTCGGAGAGACCGCCCAGCAACTCGCAGTCCACCCGAACCCCGTCCCACTCCATCTGCGCCAGCACCGAGAGCAGGGGCATCTCCACCTCATGGAAGAGCT
>Ga0214472_10008963_pt1 | contig 10431 bp, 9 predicted proteins | sample RVTome_6_FD_207662 | JGI IMG/M metagenome (GOLD analysis project Ga0214472, IMG submission 207662) | Soil microbial communities from uranium-contaminated site in the Upper Colorado River Basin, Wyoming, United States - RVT140D175 | ecosystem: Environmental > Terrestrial > Soil > Contaminated >...
AAGAGATGCCACTCAGACCCATTCTCAAGTTCGGGGCCGAAGAGCTCGCCAAAGTGTCCGACCCCGTCACCGACTTCCCGGATTCGCTGGAGGAGCTCGCGCGAGACATGGTCGAGACCATGTACGCCGCCCCCGGTGTCGGCTTGGCCGCTCCGCAAATCGGCCTCAACATCCGCCTCATCGTCATCGACACCACGTCCGGAGAAGACCCCAAGCAGCTCATCGTCATGGCGAACCCCGAGATGCTCGAACAAGAGGGTGAGCAGCAGGAGGAAGAAGGCTGCCTTTCCGTTCCCGGCTACCATGGCGTCGTCCTCCGGCCGGCCTGGGTCAAGGTCAAGGGGCGGGACCTCAAAGGCAGGGAGCTCACGATGGAGGGCACCGAGCTCCTTGCGCGCGCCTTCTGCCACGAGATCGATCACCTGAACGGAAAGCTCTTTTTCGAGAGACTGGGAGTGCTCAAACGCGATCTCATCAAGCGAAAGATCCGCAAGGAGACGCGCCAAGGCACCTGGTAGTCCCGCCAGAGCTCGCATGAAGTTGATTTTCATGGGCAGCGGCCGGTTCGGCGTCCCATCGTTCCGCACCCTTCTCGATTCTTCGCATACCGTTCAAGCCCTCATCGCGCAACCCGACAAGCCAGCCGGGCGAGGTCACGCGATGCACGCGCCCCCCACGAAAGCGCTCGCCATCGAGAGATCCGTGCCGGTGCACCAACCGAAGAAGGTTCGAGATCCCGCCGCGATCGCACTGATCGAAGAGGTGGCGCCGGACTGCATCGTCGTGGCGGCATACGGTCAGATCATCCCGAAGTCCATTCTGGACATCCCGCCCAAGGGCATCATTAATATTCACGGTTCTCTCCTTCCCGCGTACCGCGGCGCGGCACCGATTCAATGGGCAATCGTGCGCGGCGAGACGGAAACGGGCGTCACGACCATGCTCATGGACGAGGGGCTGGATACCGGAGCGATCTTGCTCCAGAAAAGGACCGCCATCGAGCCCGACGACACCAGCGCCCTGTTGGAACAAAGACTGGCCCTCCTCGGTGCCGAGCTCCTCCTCGAGACGCTCGCGGGATGGGAGGCGAACACCATTGCTCCCCGTCCCCAGGATGACTCTCGAGCAACGCTCGCGCCACGCATCAAGGTGGAGGACGCCCTCGTCGATTGGAGCCGCTCCTCCGGCGAGATCGAGCGCGCCATCCGTGGATTCAACCCCTGGCCGGTCGCCCACACGACACTTCGCGGCCAGACCGTGAAGCTTTGGGGCGCCGCCGTCGAACCCGTCGTCAACCACGGGGGACCTCTCGGCGAGCCGGGCGAGATTGTCTCCATTTCCAGCGAGGGCATTCTGGTGCGATGCGGCGGCAGCTCCCTCCTCCGTTTGAGCGAGCTCCAAGCCGAAGGCAAGAAAAGAATGGCAGCGGACGCCTTTGCCAGAGGTCAACGCCTCACCGCGGGCGTGCGTTGGGGCGGGTAGGGACCGACCTCATGCGACGTTTTTTCCTGTGGTTCGCCACCGCGGCAGTGGCGGCCGTTGCCGTTACTTACCTCACCCTGCTTCTGCTGGCCCGGCCCGTTCGTGAGCACGCCTTTTTCTCCACCGCGACGCCCCTGGTCGTCGCTCACCGCGGGGGCAGCGGTCTCTGGCCGGAAAACACGCTGCTCGCTTTTCGCGAAGCGGCGACTCTCGGCGTGGACGTCCTGGAGATGGATGTTCACAGCACCAAAGACGACGTTCTCGTCGTCTTACACGACGACACGGTCGACCGCACCACCAATGGAAAGGGCTCCATACGCGATCTCACCCTGGCGGCAGTTCAGGCCTTGGACGCCGGATACCAATGGACTGCGGATGACGGCGCCAGCCATCCTCACCGCGACAAGGGAGTCCGGGTTTCGACCCTGGAAGAAGTCTTTCGAGCACTTCCCGGGCAGCGGGTGAACATCGAGATCAAGCAATTCGATCCACCCATCACCGACCTGCTGTGCCGCACGATTCGCGAGCATGGCATGGAGAATCGGGTTCTCGTCGCCTCTTTCGACCCGCCCACGATGGCGGACTTCCGCAACAAATGCCCGGAAGTAGCCACCTCGGCGACGGCGTCCGAGATACGGTGGTTCCTTCGCATGCACACCATCTTTCTGGGAGATCTTTATCGCGGCAGCGCGGAAGCATTCGAAGTCCCGCCCCAATTGAGAGACTTCGTAGTCGTGACACCCGAGTTCGTGGAACAATCACACGATCACAATATCCGCGTTCTGGTTTGGACCGTGAATGGAAAGGACGAGATGACGAGGTTGCTCGATCTCGGCGTGGACGGGATCCTCACCGACTACCCGGATCGCCTGATCAGCGTGCTGCGCCAACTCGGTCGATCCGAGCGCTGAGATCTAACCGCGCTTCTTGCCTTTCTTTCCCTTCTTGATTTCCTTCAAGCCGCGTCCGTTTTCGGCGGGCTCGTCTTTTTTCTTCGCTTCCTGCTCCTTGACTGCCTTGGCCATCTCCTGCAGTCGATCGTAGACCCGTCCATAAACGGAGTCGGGGGGGAAATTACCCTCTTCATCCGGCATACCGGCGGGGACCCCGGTCAGGATCTCGATCCCCTCTTCGATGGTGCGTACCGGGAAGATGTGAAAGTTACCTGCTTCGACGGCTTCCACCATGTCCTTTCGCAGCATCAAATCGCTCACATTGGACTCCGGGATCAGCACACCCTGGGTGCCGGTCAAGCCTCGTATGCGGCAGACGTCGAAGAAACCCTCCGCCTTCTGATTGACGCCACCAATCGCCTGGATCTCGCCCTTCTGGTTGACGGAGCCGGTGACGGCGAGATCTTGCCGGATGGGAACGTCGGACAAGGCCGACAGGAGCGCGTACAGTTCGGTGGACGAAGCACTGTCTCCGTCCACGCCACTGTAGCTCTGCTCGAAGGCGACACTGGCCGAGAGGCTCACCGGGCGACGCCGAGCGAATCGGGAACGGAAGTACCCGGCCAGAATGAGCATCCCCTTGTTGTGAGTACGCCCGGAGAGATCGGACTCCCGCTCGATATTGATGATGCCTCCGCGCCCGGTGGCCGCGGCGGCGGTGATCTTGGTGGGGCTCCCGAAACGGTAGTCGCCGAGATCGTAGACCGACAAGCCGTTGACCTGCCCCACCCGCGCGCCGTCGATGTCGATCATCAGGACGCCGTCGCGAATGAGCTCTCGGATCTTGGATTCGAGGAGGCTCAGACGGTCCACCCGCTCGGCGATGGCCCGGTCCACGTGGTGCTTGCCCACGACGTCGTTCTTCTCCGCCCGAGCCCAGTAGCTGGCCTCGCGAACGAGATCCGCCACGTCGCTGAATCGCGTGCTCAACTTGTTCTGACGGCCGGCAAGTCGCACTCCCTGCTCCACGACCGCCGAGACCGCCGCCCGATCGAAGGGGGCAGTGTCTTCCTTCTCCGACAGACGTCTGATGAACTCCGCGTAACGCTGTACTGATTCTTCGTCGCGATCCATCACGTTGTCGAAGTCCGACTTGATCTTGAATATCTTCTGGAAATCCGGGTCCAAAGAGTACAACACCTGGTAGGAATACGCGTCACCGAGCAGGACAACCTTCACGTTCACCTCGATGGGTTCCGGCTTCATCGCGGTCGTCGAGAAAATGAACATGGGGTCGTAGCCCTGAATATCCACCTGATTGTGCTTGAGCGTACGTTTGAGTGATTGATAGACCCCAGGCTCGGCGAACATGTCCAATAGGGACATGACGAGGTAACCTCCGTCCGCCTGCAGCAGGCTCCCCGCCTTGATGCGCGTGAAGTCCGTATACGTCTGCCCAGCCCGATCCATGGTGCGCTCGATGGTACCGAAGAGGTTCTTGTACGTGGGGTGGGTCTCGATGATGATAGGCGCTCGCTTCGTCGCCGAGTTGTCGACCAGGACATTGACCCGGTACTGCAGGTAGCGATCGCGCTGCCCTTGCAGAAGCGTCGCTAGACCGAGCTGCTTGATGGGGTCACTCTCTTCTCGGCGCACGAAACTCTCCAGGTTGTCGAGCAACTCGTGTCGGACGTTTTCGAGGTAGGCGTGTACCTTTTCCCCCTTGTACTTGTTCTTTAGGTCATCGATCCGCGGCTTCACGAGCTCCACGCCGAAACCGAAGATGAGGGCCTTGAGCCCCTCTCCCATCTGTTTTTCGATCTCGCGTGCCTTCTTCAGAACGTTCTCCAGCTCATCCCCGAGGGTTTCCTGTGCGTTTTCGATTCGCTCGAACTCCTCCCGGCTCAACTTTCCCTCGGCCAACATCTTTTCCAACTCCACCTCGGAGCGAGGCTTGCCGTCGACCAGGGGGGCGATCTCGGTCTTGGTCACCGGCCCGAATCGAATCTCCACGAGAACGAAGTTCTCCTTCTTGATTCGCTCCTCGAACTGGCGGATGATTTCACGCCCCTTCTGTCCTTCTTTCTCAATCATTTGATTGCGCCGAGATTGAAACTCCTCCGACTCCAAAACGGCGGGGACGGTGCGATCCAGATAGTCGATGAGCGCGTCCATATCCTTACGGAAGGAAACGCCCTGGCCGGCGGGCAAGGTGAGAATGATGGGCCGATCTGGGTTTTCGAAATTGTTGACGTAACACTTGTCATCTGGAATGTGGGAGCTGGTCACCACTTGCTCGAGAATGCACTTCACCGTCGTTTCTTTCCCGGTGCCGGTGAGCCCCTGCACGTAGATGTTGTAGCCGCGCGAAGGCACCGATAGTCCGAGCTTTATCGCCTTGATGGCTCGTTCCTGGCCGATGATATTCTCGGCGGAGGAGAGCTCAGCGGTCGTATCGAAATCGAAGACGTTCGGATCGCACCGCCAACGCAGCTTGTCTACCGGAACTTCAGGAAAGGACTTCACATCAGACATCCTATATCCCCTCGTGCTCCCGACATTCTTACAGGGAGCGATATGCTAGCACCTGATTGGAGGTTTGGATAGACTCGCGTGACACTCCCAGGAGCCTGCGCAAGATAACGTGCCTCACTCCAAGCCCTCGCCCGCGCGCACGGCTGCGTTCGAGATTCTCAGCGGCACGGCGCTGAAAGGAGTGACACCCGCCTCGCTCATGCACGAGGGCTCGGTGCGCGGGCTGGGCCCGGCCGATGTGGACTTGGTCACCGAGTTGGTCTACGGCGTCCTCCGCTGGCAGGCGTCTTTGGACTACATCATCGAGTGGCACGCTCGGCGTCCGGTCGCCGGCATCGACCTCGCGCTCCTGATCGCGCTGCGTATCAGCCTCTATCAGATTCGCTACCTGAGCCGCGTTCCCGAGCGCGCGGCGGTAGACGAATCGGTCAAGCTGGCCCATCGATTCGGCCGGCGAGGTGGATCCAAGCTGGTGAACGCCGTGTTGAGGAGTGTCTGCCGCGGACCCGAGCAACCCGTGATGCCGACAAAGGAAGCCGATCCGTTGGCATACCTCACCGTGACGCTTTCCCATCCCGAATGGCTGGCCCGCCGGTACCTGTCGCGCATGGATCTTCCAGCAGCGGAGGCCCTCTGTCTCCGGAACAATCGCCGCCCGCCGACCGATCTCCGCATCGAACCTCCCTTGGAGATCGAGACCGCCCGGGAGGCCTTGAGCCGTGAAGGCATCTCGGCGGCGCCTTTTCCGTTCCTGCCGCGCTGCCTCCGCGTGACGAGCGGTAAGGCCACATCTAGCAAGCTCTATGCGAAGGGCAGCATCTTCATTCAAGAGGCGGGGTCACAGCTCATCCCCTTTCTGTTGGATGCGAGCTCGGGGGACCCGGTGCTCGATGCGTGTGCCGCACCGGGCGCGAAGGCTACTGAGATCGCACCTTGGATACGGCCCGCCGTGTTGTTTGCCGTCGATGAGCGTCCGAAACGGCTCAGCCTGATGGTCGCCCTGAGCCGGCGGCTCGGATCGGGAAACCTTCTCCCCATCGCCGCCGACTCGCGTTTTCTCCCGTTTCACCGACCGTTCTCTCGCATTCTGCTGGACGCACCCTGCTCGAGCTCGGGCACATTGGCCCGCAACCCGGACATCAAATGGCGGCTACGGCAGGAGGATCTCGCTCGGCACGCCGAGAAGCAGCACGAGTTGCTGGAAGCCTGCGGCGCCCTGTTGGCCCCGGAAGGCCGGTTGGTCTACGCGACCTGCTCCAGCGAGCCCGAGGAGAACGAAGACGTGATCGCCCGCTTCCTGTCGCTTCACCAAGACTTCGGAGTCGCTGCGCCGGGGTCGACTTTTCCGCCCGCGGCTCAAAGACTCATACGGTCGGACGGGACTCTGAGGACCGAGCCGGGGCGCGATGATATGGACGGCTACTTCGCGGTAGCCCTCACGCGCGCGGGCGGATGAGCCGATTGTGACAACTTTCCGCCAAGGCCCTTGCCGGGCTACAATATGCAGGCGATAGAGAAGTCAATCCGATGCGACCGAACCCAACGAGCACGTTTCAGCGAGTGCGTAGGTTGACGAGTTGGACTCCCAAGAGTCGGCTCGGTGCGTCCGTCCTGAAAGGCGTGGAATACGCCCTCGTCGCCGCCGCCCTCATCGCAAGTGGTCTCGTCTCCGCCTTCATCACGTTTACCGTCGCGGTGCGCGGGAGCGAGATCACGGTACCCAATCTCGTCGGAACGTCGCTCGGCGATGCCGGACCGTTACTGGCAAGTGCCGAGCTGAGCCTGAGGCACGAGGGCAACCGTTTCGACCCCGAGATTCCCGCCGATCTCATCGTCTACCAAACCCCCGGGCCCAACACGACGCTCAAGAGGGGTCGCTCGGTCAAAGTCTGGGTGAGCCTCGGACCAGAGCGGAGGGTCGTCCCGCGCATCGAAGGAGAAACACTTCAATCCGCGCAGGTGCTACTCGAGCAAAACGGCTTTGCCCTCGGGCGCGTCGTCCGCGTCTACAGCGACGTCTATGGCACCGATACCGTCATCGCGCAGGACCCGCCTCCCTACCAGGAGGCGGGAGAGATCACCGAGGTAGCCGTTCTCTTGTCGCGCGGCTACCGTGGCGCCGCGTACGTCATGCCCGACTTCATCGGCCACGATCTGTCCACCATCCTGGACCGCGTGCGGGGTGGAACGCTTCGCATCGGCAGCGTTCGCTACGTCGAATACCCCGGCGTCCGCAAAGGAGTCGTCGTCCGGCAGACACCCGGCGCGGGCACCAAGGTGCATGCCCGGGACCGCGTCGTCCTCTACGTGAGCGGGGGTAACTGAGCCCTTCCTCCTTCTGCGCGACGCGTCGCGCTGAAATCTCCGTACGGATAGACCATGCGACTCGCACCCTCCATTCTCTCCGCCGACTTCTCCAGATTGGGAGAGCAGATCTCGCAGGTGGAACGAGCTGGCGCGCGCCAGCTCCATCTCGACGTGATGGATGGACACTACGTGGACAACCTGACTTTCGGGCCCCTCATCGTGCAAGCCATCCGGCGCTCGACCGAGCTCCCGCTGGACGTCCATCTACAGATGGAGAACGCGCACCGGTGGATCGAGAGATTCAGCGACTCGGGTGCCGACATGATTGCCGTTCACCCGGAGACGATCCACGACCTTCTTCATCCCACGCTCCGGACTATCCGAGCGCTGGGGAAAAAAGCCGGTGTCGCGCTGCATCCTTCCAAACCAGTGGCCATGCTGGAAAAACTTCTTCCCGATGTAGACTATGTCATCGTGATGTCCGTCTATCCAGGATTCGCTGGCCAGAGATTCATTCCCGGAAGCTTCGAGCGGGTCCAGCAACTCCGCGAGTGGATCCAAGAGCACCGGCTCGCCGTCGAGATCGAGATCGACGGCGGCATCGGCCGAGACAACATCCGTCAGGCGGTGGAAGCGGGAGCCGATGTGGTGGTGGCCGGCTCCGCCGTCTTTGCCGGGGCCGATCCCGCGGGTAGTCTGCGCGCCATGCTCGCCGCCGTCGACAACGGGGCGTGACTGCGAAACCGCCGTGGCCCAGAGCAGCTGCGAGATCCGCGTTCGTTATGGTGAGACGGACCAGATGCGGGTTGCCTACTACGCCCACTATCTGAATTGGTTCGAGGTCGGGCGATCCCACTTGCTACGAGAGCTTGGCATGAGCTACCGCAAAATCGAGGGCGAGGCTCTGTTTCTGCCCGTCGTGGAAGCGCATTGCCGATACGTGAAGCCCGCGCGATACGACGATCTGCTCCGCATCACCACGAAACTCTCATTGCCGAAGGGAGCTCGTCTGCTGTTCGAGTACGAGATCTATCGCGCGGAGGACGACCAATTGCTCGCCTGCGGAAGCACGGTGCACGTGGCGATGGATGAGCGCGGTAAACCGAAGCGCTTACCAGAGGCGCTCGCGAGGTTGGTCGAATGAGCGCTCTGGTGACCGGAGCGGCCGGGTTCATCGGCTCTCACCTCGCCGAAGCGCTGGTCGCGCGGGGCGAAGACGTCATCGGAGTGGACTCCTTCCTGGACTACTACCCGCGGCAGCTCAAGGAGGCGAATCTCTCGTCACTCACCGGCTCACCTCGATTCACCCTCATCGAGGGGCCGATCCAGGAAATGGACCTCGAGCCGTTGCTGGCGAAGGTCGGTGTGGTCTACCACATGGCCGCGCAGGCCGGCGTACGGGCAAGCTGGGGCCGGGACTTCTCCATCTACACCGACAACAACATTCTGGCCACACAGCGTCTGCTGGAAGCGGCAGTCAACCGGCCCCCCGATGCCTTTGTCTACGCCTCTTCATCGTCCGTGTACGGAGACGTGACGGAGCTTCCCATGACGGAGTCGATCCCGCTCCGCCCGGTTTCCCCTTACGGCGTGTCGAAGCTCGCCGTCGAAAAGCTCTGCTATCTCTATTCGGCCAACCACCGCATACCGACCGTAGGCCTTCGCTACTTCACCGTCTACGGGCCACGGCAGCGGCCGGACATGGCCTTTCACCGTTTGTTCCGCGCCGCCCGCGACGGAGAGGAATTCCACCTCTATGGCGATGGCCTGCAGACCAGAGACTTCACCTATGTAAGCGACGCGGTCGGGGCGACCCTCGCGGCGGCGACGAGCGGGCGAGGGGGTAGCGTCTACAACGTTGGCGGTGGCGCTCGCGTGTCCCTCCTCGACGTGATTCGCGAGATCGAGGACATCACGGGGTCGCAGCTACGGCTGCGCCACGAGTCTTCGCAGAAGGGAGACATGCGTGATACCTACGCCGATACGACCGCGGCCCTTAGGGACCTCGGTTATCGTCCCCGCGTGACGCTACGGGAAGGGTTGGAGGCGGAGTGGGCGTGGCTCACGGGCAAGGCGCGTGCTGGAGCCTGACGGGGCGTCGATAGGGGGGATCGTACTATCAACCTGGCCAGACGCGGGTGCTGGAGCCTGACTGGCGTCGATAGACGGGATCGTACTATCAGCGTGGCCAGACGCGGGTGGGCTATAATGCGGCTTGGAGCTCGAAGAGTCGATACCGAGTAAACTGTTCATTTGGAGGTAGTTGTCCGCCTCGGATATGCATGGATGTCGTGAGAATGAGCGCCGGTAAATCGATCGCCGTAGGGTCTCTTCTCTTCCTCTTGTTCTCGACCGCTTGCGGACAGAAAACGACGGTGCGCGACTTCTCCAGCGAAGGGGGCGATGTCAGGCTCCTCGAGCTCGGCCAAGTGCAACAGGAAGCCGAACACTGGGAAGACGCGCGCGGATTCTATCAACAGCTCATCGACACGTTCCCCCGAAGCCAGTACGTCGGCGACGCCCGCATCGGCATCGCCGACACGTACTTCCATCAAAGAGGTGCGGGAAACCTGGTGCTCGCCATCGCCGAGTACCGGGATGTCCTGACGTTCTTCCCCAACCATCCCCGCGCCGACTACGTGCAATACCAGATCGCCAACTCCTACTACCGCCAAAAGCAAAGCTCCGATCGAGACCAGGAGCCGACGCGCACGGCGGTCGAGGAGCTGGAGAAGCTGATCGAGCTCTATCCCAACAGTCCCTACGCGGAAACCGCGAAGGAGCTGCTCCGGGACTGCAACGAGCTTCTCGCCGAGCACGAATTCAGAGTCGGAGAGTTCTATCTGAAGGTCCGTAAGCATTGCCACGGCTCGATCGCCCGGCTGAAAGGAGTCGCGGAGGACTATCCGACGTTCAGCAGGGTCGACGAGGTCTACTTCCAACTGGCGGAGGCCCTCACCCTGTGCGGTCAACCCTCGGAGGCCATGCCCTACTACCAACGGGTGGTGGAGAACTACCCAACCAGCGACTTCAAGGACGATGCGGAAGAGCGCCTGGACACACTCTTACCCAAGGGGGATGGAGTCCTCGCCATCCCGTGACCGTGAAGCCCTCCCGCATGCAAGCGCAACCGGTGGAAACCCTGCTCTGGACTGGGAGTTAAAGCGCCCTAAAGATATCTCCTTCTCTGCACCTGCCCTCAAGTAGCACTTTA
>Ga0214472_10008964_pt1 | contig 10431 bp, 9 predicted proteins | sample RVTome_6_FD_207662 | JGI IMG/M metagenome (GOLD analysis project Ga0214472, IMG submission 207662) | Soil microbial communities from uranium-contaminated site in the Upper Colorado River Basin, Wyoming, United States - RVT140D175 | ecosystem: Environmental > Terrestrial > Soil > Contaminated >...
AACGCCGCACCAATCGGCAGGATTGCCGATTTGGTCGCGCGCAGCGCGCCCGTAGGGGGCGGGTGCAGGGATGCACCCGCAACAAGTGCCGGCAGATCCTCGTCCGCAGCCAAGCGTTCATGGATAGCTCGGGCTAGACCCGGTACACGTACTCGCGGTCGGCCGTGCGCTCGATGTCGGGCGGGTAGCTGGCGTGCTTGTCGGCGTAATAGCGCGCGCGCTGATCGCCGGCCGACAGGCGGTTGTAGGTCATGTACAGCACCCTTCGCGGCGCATCGGTCGCGTTGGGCGCCGAGCGATGCGGCACGAAGGAGTCGAAGAACACGACATCACCGACCGCGGTGGGACAGCAGCGGTAGGCGGCATCGGGCACGGCGTCGCCCAGCGGTGTCCACATGTCGCCGATCAGCCCGCGCTCGTGCCAGCCGGCGGCGATCTCCAGACAGCCGTTGCGCGGCGTCGCGGCATCGATGCTGACCAGCATGCTGATGTGCAGATCCGCGTAGCGATCCCAGCCCGCCTGCACGTCCTGGTGCGGCTCGAATCCGGCGCCGCCGGGCAGCTTGAAGTTGATCTTGTCCTTGAACAGCACCGCCGGCTCGCCGAACAGTTGCGCAAGCGCGCGCATCACCCGCTCGCCGGTGAGCAGCGCATTCATCGCGGGGTGGAACGGACAGAAGTTCTCGATCCGCGAGAGCACGCGCGCGCCTTCGCGGCGCGTGTCGTCCTCGTAATACACCCAGTGGCGGCCGGGGACCTCGGGCCGGCCGAGCAGTTCATCGGTCCAGCCCGACAGCTCGTGCATCGCGGCGCGATCGAAGAAACCGGGCACCACCACCATGCCGTCGCGGGCGAAGGATTGCACCTGTGCGGGCGCGAGCACCTGCGCGTCGCGCGCCGCCGTGGAAACCGCCGTGTTGCCGCTCATCGAAGATCCTCGAAACAAGAGACCATACCGTACTAAGGGCCCGTGCCAGAATAACTTCTACATTCGGCCGCCGCTGAGCCGCCGCTGCGGCGTTGCGTTGCTTGGCAAGGACGCTGCCATTGCCGGCGCAACGCGCCTTGCAGCGACGACTCAGCGACGCCCTCGGTGTAACGAATTTATTCTGGCACGGGCCCTAAAGCCGGCGCGCCGACGGGCCGTGCGGCAACACGAGACCGTCGTCGCCAGCCTGCGGCGCGCTCACGCGCTGCCGCGAACCCGGATCGGGGTGCACAGCACCGGCAATACGGCCGCGCCGGCCGCGGCGAGCACCTGCTGCGCGCGCCGCGCGTCACGGCCCAGCGCGAGCAGCGCGCCGAGTTCCCACGGCCGGCGTGCCAACGCCACGACGAGGGCGCCGAGCCGCAGGTTACCGCGCCCATCCACCGCGCGCAGCGCACAGCACGGCAACGCGCGATGTACCGGATCGGACACCGCGCGCAACACCGTCCACGGCAGGCCCGCGGCCCGCGCCACGCGCGCCACGGCCACACTTTCCATGTCCACGGCCACCGCGCCGCAGGCCATCGCCAGCGCGCGCTTCGCGGCCGGACTCGCGAGCGGCCGGGCGGTGCTCGCGAGCAGGCCCGCATGCACCACGGCGACGTCGCGCAAGCGCTGTTGCAAGGCCGCCGCCTGCGGCGCCCCGCCGTCGATCGCGCCGCCTTGCTCATCGGTCACACGATCCGGTAGCAGCAGATCGCCGGCCGCGATGCCGTCGACCAGCGCGCCGGCAAGCCCGATCACCGCAAGCGCCGTCACGCCGCCGTCGACCAGCGCACGCGCCGCCTCGCGCGCGTGCGGCGCACCGATGCCGGATACCGCGACCCGTGCCGCATGCGTCAGTCCACAGGCAGCGAGCGCGGCGCGCACGATGCGCGCCTCGCGATCCATCGCCACGACGATGCCCAGCACCGTGCCCCGCGGCGTCAGCTCGGGCCGAGGTTGCGATAGCAGGCCAGTGCCCAGAGCGGGAAGTAGCGCGAGTAGCCGTGGTACTTGAGGTAGAACACCCGCGGGAAACCCGGCGCGGTGAATTCCGGATCGAACCACAGGCCGAGATCGAGCTGGCGCTCGAGCAGGAACGCGACGCCGCGGCCGGTCTGCGGCGCCTCGGCTTCGCCCGCGCTGATCAGCGCGAGCACCGCCCAGGCTGTCTGGAAGCTCGTGCTGCGCTCGGCGGTGCCGGCGCGCTCGGGCTCGATGTAGCTGCCGTTGTCTTCACCCCAGCCGCCGTCCGCGCGCTGGTGCGCCTTGACCCAGGCCACTGCGCGGCGCAGCGCCGCATCGTTGCGCGGCACACCGGCCGCCTCCATCGCCACGAGTACCGACCAGGTGCCGTAGATGTAGTTCGTGCCCCAGCGCCCGAACCAGCTCCCGTCCGGCTCCTGGCGGGCGCGCAGGTAGGCAAGGCCCTGTTCGATGCAGGCGCGGTAGCGTTCGCGATCGCACAACGACAGGAAGGTCACGCAGCGCGCCGTCACGTCGGCCGTGGGCGGATCGAGCAGCGCGCCGTGGTCCGCGAACGGCACCTCGTTGAGGTACTGGTAGGTATTGTCGACGTCGAAGGACGCCCAGCCGCCGCAACTCGACTGCATGCCCTCGATCCACTCCGCGGCGCGCGCCACGGCTTCGTCGTAGCGCGCATCGCCGGCATCGAGCATCGCCCAGCCGACCACCGGCGTGTCGTCGATGTCCGGATAGTGGTCGTTGGCGAACTCGAAGGCCCAGCCGCCGCCGCGCAGATGCGGCCGGTTCCACTGCCAGTCGCCGGGCGCGTCGAGCAGCTGACGCTGCTCGAGCCAGTCCAGCGCCTCGAGCACCTCGGGCGGATCGCCGCGGCCCTCGCAGGCCTGCAGCGCCAGGCACGCCAGAGCCGAATCCCATACCGGGGACACGCACGGCTGGCAGTAGGCGTAGTCGTCCTTGATCACGAGCAGGCGCGACAGCGCCTCGCGGGTCTGCACGCGCCAGGGATGATCGGCCGCGTAGCCGAGCGCCTTGAGCGCCTCGTGGGCGTTGACCATCGCCGGGAAGATCGCACCCAGCCCATCGACGCCGTTGAGCCGTTCCACGAACCAGTCGCGCGCGCGGGCAATCGCGCGCCGGCGCACGAACCCGGGCACGAGCGGTTCGATCATCCGGCCCATGCGATCGAGGAAGAAGAACACGCGGTTCAGGCGCGAGCGCGGCACGAAGTAGTTCGGCTCGTCTTCGGGCGGGATCGCGAACAGCTCGCGGACACTCACTGCGCGTGGGTTCTCCGCGCGCGGCTTGAGCGTGCACAGGATGAACAGGGGCACCATCACCGTGCGCGACCAGTACGACACCTTGCGGATGTGAAACGGAAACCACTCGGGCAACAGCATGATCTCGGCGGGGATGAACGGCACCGCACGCCACGGCACCTGCGCGAACAATGCCAGCGTGATGCGCGTGAAGACGTTGGCATGCGCCGCGCCGCCTTGGGAGAGAATGTACTCGCGCGCCAGGCGCATGTGCGGCGCCTCGGGATCATCGCCGACGATCTTCAGCGCGTAGTAGGCCTTGACCGCGCAGCTCAGATCCGACACGCCGCCCGGATACAGAGACCAGCCGCCGTCCGCGCATTGCTTGTCGCGCAGGTAGGTCGCGATGCGCTGCTCGAGCTCGGCGTCCGGCTCGCCCATGAAGTGCAGCATGAGCACGTATTCCGCCGAGATCGTGCAGTCGGCCTCGAACTCGTAGCACCAGTAACCATCCGCGCTCTGGTCGCGTCGCAGTGCCTGCGCGCCGCGCTCGATCGCCTCGTCCAGCGGCGACACCGGGGCGAGCGCCGGTGTGCCCACGCACAGTTCGGCGGCAATGTCGCTGGTGGTGTCGTAGGTATCCATCAGGATGTGTTTCAACGGGAATCCTCAGGGCTCACGAAACGCAGCCACGCGCGATCGCGCGTCATGTCGCACCGCGTCGATGGCATCGGCTACACGGAAAGCACGTGCTCCTGCGGCGGTGGCATGGGAAGGCTGCGGGTACAGACCTCGTACAGCGCCCGCAGCGCCCAGTCGCGACGCACGCACAGGCCGGTGACCCGCATGGTGGCGCCAACGGCGCGGCGGCTGATCTTCACCTGCGAGCCCGTGCTGAAGCCGGGGCTGGCGTGGATGCGGCGCAGCGTGAGCACCGCCATGCCCAGCGCCCACAGGCAGAAACGCCGGATGCCTGCCTGCTCGGGCGGGATCGCGAGGGTGTAATCGAGCGCATTGGAAAGGTGACCGCGCGCCACTGCCACCAGTGCGTCGTATCCCTCCACGAAGCGTGCATCGCGCGTGCCGGGCGCGAGCGCGCCGAGATCGAAGCCGCTGGCACGAAACACATCGCGCGGCAGCCAGCAGGCACCGCGGGCGAAATCCTCCCACACGTCCTTGAGGATGTTGGTCATCTGCAATCCCTGCCCGAACGACACCGCCAGCGTGAGCAGGCGCTGACGCTGGCGGGCAATGGCGCGATCGTGCACGCAGAACAGTTCCGTGAGCATCTCGCCGACCACGCCCGCGACGTGGTAGCAGTAGCTGTCCAGCGCCGCCATGTCCGCCAGACCCGATCGCGATGCCCCTTCCTGGAACTGCGCCATGCCGCGGGACATGATGCGCACGCAGCGCCGCATCGGGGCCTGCTGGCGCTCGTCCAGGGCGTGCGTGACGCGCACCACCCGCGGCGTGTTGAGCACCAGCTCGCGCTCGGACGCGGGCAGGCGCTGCGAGAGCCGCGGGAACAGCTCGTCGGAGAAGCGCATCGGTGCCAGATCGCCCTCGAGCACGCTCACGAACTGCTCGGAGAAACGCCGCTTTTCCGCCGGCGGCAGCTCCGGATCGTCCTCGATGGTGTCGGCGATGCGGCACAGCAGGTAGGCGTTGGAGACCGCCTCGCTAAGACCCGCGGGCAACTGCGGAATGGTCAACGCAAAGGTGCGCGACACCTCCTCGAGCATGCGCGTCTGGTAGTCCAGATCCGAGCCGGGATGGCGATCGTTGGCGTCAGTGCTCATCGGGTCGTGTGCGTCATGCTCCGCGGCGTGCAGTTCGATTATGCGGCGCCGCACCATTTTCAATCCTACACGCCCGCCGGCACCGGCGGACGGTTCGTGACAACCCTCAGCACATCCCCGCCGCAGGCGTCCGCGGACCGGGCCCTTGCGCCCGCGCCGTGCCCGGCTAGATCCGCGCATTATAGCGACGCGCGGCGGCAATCTGGAAATGGAATTGCGCGTTCGCCGCCGCTGCCGGTCACACGATCAGCACCGTGGAACCGGTCGTGGCCCGGCCTTCCAGCGCCCGGTGCGCCTCGGCCGCATCGCGCAGCGGGAAGGTCTGATGCACCTCGATCGCGAGATGGCCGTCCTGGACCATGCTGATCACGCGGTTCGCGGACGTGCGGAAGTCCTCCGGCGTCGCGGTATAGCTCATCAGCGTCGGTCGGGTGACGTAGAGCGAGCCCTTCGCGCTCAGCACACCGATGTCCAGCGGGTCCACCTTGCCCGATGCGTTGCCGAAGCTGACCATCATGCCGCGCGGCTGCAGGCAGTCGAGCGACTTCATGAAGGTGTCCTTGCCGACGCCGTCGAACACCACCGGCACGCCCTTGCCGCCGGTCAGCGCCTTGACCCGCGCCACGAAGTCCTCGTCGCGGTACAGGATCGTGTGCTCACAGCCGTGCGCCTGCGCCAGCCTCGCCTTCTCCGGGCTGCCGACGGTGCCGATCACGTGCGCGCCCAGCGCGCGCGCCCACTGGCACACCATCAGGCCCACGCCGCCGGCGGCGGCGTGGAACAGGATGGTCTGCCCCTTGTGCACCGGGAAGCAGCGCTCGAGCAGGTATTCGGTGGTCATGCCCTGCAGCATCATTGCCGCGGCGGTCTCGTCGCTGATGTCGTCGGGCAGCGGGATCACGTAATCGGCATCGATCAGGCGCACCTCGGCGTAGCCGCCGAGGTTCTTGCCGTAGGCCACGCGATCGCCGATCGCCACGTTGTGCACCCCCGCGCCGATCGCCTCGACCACCCCCACGCCTTCCATGCCGGGAGTGAAGGGGCTGGACGGCGCCGGGTACATGCCGGTGCGGAAGTACACGTCGATGTAATTCAGCCCCACCGCGCTCTGGCGCAGTCGCACCTGCCCCTTGCCGGGATCACCGACCTGTACCTCTTCCCAGAGCATGGCCTCGGGGCCGCCCGGCTTGTGGACCTGGATCGCGTGGGGCATGGGGATTCTCCTGTTGGCTGGTTGGCTGTGGATGATTACTGAAACACAAGAATGGAATGAACCACAAAGGCACAAAGGACACAAAGGAGCAATGTGGGAAGAGACGGGGACGGGACTCGGGGATAGGGCTCCGTGCTCGTGGATCCCTGAGGGCCTGCTTCACGGCCCCGAACAGATTCTGGACCCCTTTGTGTCCTTTGTGCCTTTGTGGTTCAAACACAGACCCTGTGGTTCGAACCAGAGCCTGTGGTTCAAAACAGGCCCGTAGAATACCGCGCCAGATACGCAACCCGCCGCTGAGGCCATCCCCGCGATGACAAGCTCCCCCTCCGCCCGCTGGCAGTTCTGGATCGACCGCGGCGGCACCTTCACGGACGTGGTCGCGAAGCGGCCCGACGGCGAGCTGGCGACCCACAAGCTGCTGTCGGACAACCCGGAGCAGTACGACGATGCCGCGCTGCACGGCATCCGCATGCTGCTCGGCCTGGCACGCGACGCGGCGATCCCGGCCGAGAGCATCGAGGCGGTGAAGATGGGCACCACCGTGGCGACCAACGCCTTGCTCGAGCGCCGCGGCGAGCGCACCCTGCTGCTGGTCACGCGCGGTTTCCGCGATGCGCTGCGCATCGGCTACCAGGCGCGACCGGCGCTGTTCAGCCGCCGCATCGTCAAGCCGACGGAGATTTTCGAGCGGGTCGCGGAGGTCGACGAGCGCGTTGCCGCCGATGGCGAGGTGCTGCGCGCGCTGGACGAGGCCGGATGCCGGGAACGGCTGCGCGAGGCCCATGCCGACGGTATTCGCGCCGTCGCGATCGTGCTCATGCACGGCTACCGCTACACCGCGCACGAGCGCCGCGTCGCGGCGCTGGCGCGCGCGGCGGGCTTCACGCAGATCTCGGTCTCGCACCAGGTCAGCCCGCTGATGAAGTTCGTCAGCCGCGGCGACACCACCGTGGTGGACGCCTACCTGTCGCCGATCCTGCGCCGCTACGTGGACCGCGTCGCGGCCGAACTCAACGGCGCCCGCCTGATGTTCATGCAGTCGAACGGCGGCCTCACCGATGCCGCGCTGTTCCAGGGCAAGGACAGCATCCTGTCCGGGCCGGCCGGCGGCATCGTCGGCGCCGTCGCCACCTGCGAGATGGCCGGCTTCGATCGCATCATCGGATTCGACATGGGCGGCACCTCCACCGACGTGTCGCACTACGCCGGCGAGTTCGAGCGTGCCTTCGACACCCTGGTCGCGGGCGTGCGCATGCGCGTGCCGATCATGCGCATCCACAGCGTGGCTGCCGGCGGCGGCTCGATCCTGCGCTTCGAGGATTTCCGCTACCGCGTCGGTCCCGAATCCGCCGGTGCCAATCCGGGTCCGGCCTGCTACCGGCGCGGCGGCCCGCTCACGGTCACCGACTGCAACGTGATGCTGGGCAAGCTGCAGCCGGCGCACTTCCCGGCCGTGTTCGGCCCGCAGGCCGATCAACCGATCGACGCCGATGCGGTGCGCGCCGGCTTCGAGGCCCTCGCAGGCGACATCGAGGCGGCCACCGGCGAGCGCCCGCGGCCCGCAGCCGTGGCCGAAGGCTTCCTGAAGATCGCGGTCGAGAACTTGGCCAACGCGATCAAGAAGATCTCGGTACAGCGCGGCTACGACGTGACCCGCTACACGCTGTGCTGCTTCGGCGGCGCGGGCGGCCAGCACTTGCCGCAGCGCGTGGCGCTCGGCACCGACGCCGACCCGGTCATGCTCGAGGTGTTCAACAACCTGTTCATGTCGATCGCCGAGCAGATGGGCGCGGCGCTGGAGAACACCGCCTACTCGGTGAACATCAAGGAGCGGCTGGACTTCTCCTGCGCGGTGTTCGATGCCGCCCGACAGCCGGCATATCGACGAGGAAGGCGTGCTCATCGACAACTTCGTGCTCATCGAGCAGGGCCGCTTCCGCGAACGCGAGACCGTCGAGCTGCTCACCGGCGGCAGCTACCCGGTGCGCAACGTGGAACAGAATCTCGCGGATCTGAAAGCGCAGATCGCCGCCAACGAGAAGGGCGTGCAGGAGCTGTCGAAGATGGTCTCGCATTTCGGCCTGGAAGTGGTGCAGGCCTACATGCAGCACGTGCAGGACAACGCCGAGGGCGCCGTCAAGCGTGTGCTGGGCGTGCTCGATGACGGCCACTTCCGCTACGAGATGGACGACGGCAGCGCGGTCGAGGTCACCATCGCGGTGGACCGCTAGGCCGAGCGCGCGCGCATCGATTTCACCGGCACCTCGGCGCAACTGGACAGTAACTTCAACGCACCGTCCGCGGTGTGCCGTGCGGCGTGCCTGTACGTGTTCCGCACGCTGGTCGATGACGAGATCCCGATGAACGACGGCTGCCTGAAGCCGATCAACATCCACATCCCCGAGGGCTGCATGCTGGCGCCGCGCTACCCGGCGGCGGTGGTCGCCGGCAACGTCGAGACCTCGCAGGTGATCACCGACACGCTGTACGGCGCGCTCGGCGTGATGGCCGCGGCGCAGGGCACGATGAACAACTTCGTGTGGGGCGACGATCGCTACCAGTACTACGAGACGCTGTGCGGCGGCTCGGGCGCCGGCCCCGACTTCGACGGCTGCGACGCGGTGCACACGCACATGACGAACTCGCGCCTGACCGATCCGGAGGTGCTGGAGTGGCGTTTCCCGGTGCGCCTGGAGGATTTCCGCATCCGCGCCGGCAGCGGCGGCGCCGGACGCCACCGCGGCGGCAACGGCGTGGTGCGCCGCGTACGCTTCCTGCGCCCGATGACGGCGACGGTCCTGTCCGGCCACCGCCGCATCGCCCCGTACGGCATGGCCGGCGGCGAGCCCGGCGCGGTGGGCCGCAACTACGTGGAGCGCGCCGACGGCCGCATCGACGAGCTGTCCGGCGCCGATCGCACGCAGATGGAAGCGGGCGACGTGTTCGTGATCGAGACGCCTGGAGGCGGAGGCTTCGGCGAAGCGTGATTCGCCGCAAAGCGATTGTCCTGAACCACAAGGACTCTTAATGCGAAAGGTCGATGGGGCGTTTGATAGAGAACGCGGACAGAGGCTGATCTCGAATTGTTTTTGAACCACAAAGGCACAAAGGACACAAAGGAAGATTGGAGATCGAAGTTTGTGGGCAAAAGAGAACCTCGCGACAGATCCTCGTACTCCAGTTCGATGACGCAGAGATGAAAGCCGTTTCTACGCCGAGCCCTTTGTGCCCTTTGTGTCTTTGTGGTGAAAATAAGCCCCGATGAACGGAGCCCCTCGCGGTGAACGAGAACAGCGGGGCTCTGGCTCAATCCGCGACCGCTGAGAGAATCTCGAGCGCCGCCGCGTGCAGGCGGGCATCGCCGGCCGCGATCACGCGCCCGCCGTGCGCGGCGGTGTCGCCGCGCCAATCGGTGATGATGCCGCCGGCGCCTTCGACAACCGGGATCAGACCCTGCACGTCGTAGGCTTGTAGTTCGGCCTCGACCACGAGATCCACCTGACCGTGCGCCAGCATGCAGTAGCTGTAGCAGTCGCCGCCGAAGCGGCGTAGCTGCACGCGCGCGGCCAGACGCTCGAACGCGGCCAGTTCGGCGGCATGCCGGAACATGTCCGGCGTCGTGCAGTACAGCACTGCATCCGACAGCGCCGCGCACGCGCGCGCCGCGAGGCGCCGCCGCTCGCCGCCGCGCTCGGTCCACGCACCGCCCGGCCCGCCGATGAACAGCTCGCCGGTGAACGGCTGGTACATGCCGCCGAGCACCGGCCGCTCGCCGTCGTACAGCCCGACCAGGATCCCCCAGTGCACCTGGCCGGTGATGAACGCGCGGGTGCCGTCGATCGGGTCGATGACCCAGGTCAGCGCGCAGGCCCCCGGCTCGTAGCCGTGCTCCTCGCCGAAGATGCCGTGCTGCGGATAGCGCGCCGCGATGCGATCGCGGATCACCGTTTCGGCGGTACGGTCCGCGGCCGTGACCGGGTCGTAGCGGCCCTCACCGGCCCGCTTGTTCTCGACATCCACGGCGGTGCGGAAGTGCGCCAGCGTGCAAGGACCTGCGGCGAGCATGAGTTCGCGCAGGAACGCCGAGAACTCCTCGACGTCGCCGGCGCTCAGCGCGACCCGCGCACCGGTGGGCAAGGTGCGTGGCTCAGCCATCGGCGCGCATCCGCTCGCCGCGCGGGTCGTACAGCGCGCGCAACGAGG
>Ga0214472_10008965_pt1 | contig 10430 bp, 7 predicted proteins | sample RVTome_6_FD_207662 | JGI IMG/M metagenome (GOLD analysis project Ga0214472, IMG submission 207662) | Soil microbial communities from uranium-contaminated site in the Upper Colorado River Basin, Wyoming, United States - RVT140D175 | ecosystem: Environmental > Terrestrial > Soil > Contaminated >...
GTACGAAAGTTGGGAGCCGTTTCGCAGCGAAGCTCGGCGGCTGTGGGATATTTATCGCCAAACTGTCTCACCGGAAGCCGTCGTGAGACTCGCCGTCCGCTATATCAACCGCATCGACATCCCGACACCCTTCGACGACTTCGACCAGTTTCTGCGTACGATTCCGGTAGTGTCATCCGATCTGCCACAAGCTCTGTCGGGAATGTTCATGCAGTTGACCATCCCCCAGCCGGACATCGATTGCGTCGCCCTGTTGAATGAGGCATTGATCGAGCCCGCGATGCCCGATGTCGCGTCGATCATCCTCGACATCGATCTGTTTAGAACCGAGAATCCGCCCCAGGAGGAGGCGGAGATTTGGGAATTCTTTGAGATCCTGCACGACCGAAAGAACGACGTCTTTGAGGCTTGCATCACCGAGGCAGCCAGGAAGTTATTCAACTAATGCATGCCGTTGCCGAATTGCCGCCAAAAGTGCCCGTCGTCATCACCGATGCGCTGGGAGCCGAGGGCCTTTATATCTTGAAAGCCGCGGAGAGGGCCGCTCTGCATTTGGAAGAGCGCGCGGAATGGATATTGGCCGAAACGGAAACGCCGGACGGCGAGATTGACTGCTTCTCCATTCCCGTGGCCACCGTGAGGAAGGTTCGCGTACGCTACAAGTTTATGGGCGAGCTCGAGCCAATGCCGTACAATTGGGACGACTGAGAATATGACGCCATTTTGGGTCAGGCATGAGGGAGCAGACCTTGCGCAGGGCGACTTGTTGCCGTCTTGTTTGATTCCGACATTTGATCCTCAATTTGGCGAGGCTGATGAAGAAGAAATAGTCCCTTGCAAACAATGCAATTTGATTGTAGTCACGCAAAGCTGCGATTTGGCCAACGCGAAGGCAACGTTCGTAGCGGGCTGTCCGGTTTTCTCGCTGGAACAGTTCGAGGCGAAGAGCGCGAGATTCAAGGAGAAAGGCGCATGGGAGCAGGTTCGCAAGGGTCGTCGCGAAGGACTCCACATGCTCGCGGGACCGGACGAGCCGACAAACAATCGACAACCAGTAATCGTCGATTTCCGGGAGATACATAGCTTGCCATTCAACTACCTCAGCAACCACGCTGAGCGATTAAGGAGTCGGTGGCGACTGCAATCTCCGTTCCTCGAGCACTTTTCGCAAGCGTTCGCCCGGTTTTTCATGCGAGTCGGGCTGCCTGCCGCGATCCCGCCGTTCAAGTAACCGCATCGAGAAGTATGGGTTGCGGGCGCGTCGGTTTTTCGCCTGATCCGTTTCATGGATACGCTTTTGCATGCCTTGCAGCGGTCTGTCGTTTGCAACAGCGCGTGTCCAGCGCTTCATGGCGTCTTGCCCGCCAGAATCCGCTCGGTCACGCGCGGCATGATCTTGGCCAGGTTGGGTGTTTTCTTCAGGTCGTGCTGTTTCGCCAACGCCAGGAATTCGGCACTCTGGTCTTCCAACAGCGGGTGCAGGTTCTGCCAGACGATGTGCGGGATCAGCTTGTCGTCGGGATCGCTGCTGACGAGAACTTCCAGCAGCAGCGGCAGGGGCTCGATGCCCTCAATCTTGCGGGCGGCGATGGCGACTTGAAGTTGCACGTCGGCCGACGGGTCGGCCGCCATCGCCACAATCTGGTCACGAATCTCCGCGCCCACTCGATGAAAATTTCCCGCGGCGCGCACGCCCCAGGCTCGCAGGCTGGCGTCTTCATGCTCAAGCAGTTTCAAATGGAACTGCTCGTCGAGCGACCCGGTGCCGACCAGCGCCCACAGGCCGTGCATCCGTGGCTTGCGGGGAGCTGTGTCGTCCAAAACCAACTTTTCAAGCGCCGCGCGGATCTCCGGCGTGTCGCGCTCCCAGAGCAGCCGCTGAGCGATGTCGCGGTAAAACACGTTCCGACTGTGCAGCCGCTCGAGCAGTTGTGCGTCGCTCTCGGCAGTAAGATCGAAATCCGGCGCGCGGGGCGTGTCCTGATAACGCACCCGGTACAGACGCCCGCGTCCGCGATCGATGCCCTCGGGGTCGCGATTGGCGTCCTGATAGCAATGGTACCGGTCGTACCAGTCCAGCACGTACAGGCAGCCGTCCGGTCCGGTCTTTTGCACGACCGGCATGAACCAGACGTCGTTGGCGATGAGAAAGTCGGGATCGGGTTGGGCCGCATAGGTCGAGCCGTCACGCTCTAGCCAGTCGCAGTTGATCGAGTTGCCGTGGATGTTGCCCATGTAAAGCTTGTCGCGGTACTTCTCCGGGTAGGCGTCGCTGTCGAAGAAATGGATGCCGCAGTAGGCGGCCTTCTGGTGTTTATGATTGACGATCGAGTCGATCTTCCAGGTGAACGGCGGATACGGGCCGCCCTGCCGGTGGTAATAGCCCGTCTCGACCAGGTGCCACAGATGATCGATCACACAGGCGCTGATGAAGGCGCTGCCTTCATTGTCCCAGGCCACTCCCCAGGGGTTGCTGGTTCCCTCGGCGAACAGTTCGAACTCATGTGTGCGGGGATGGATGCGGAACAGCGCGCAGGTGAACTTATGCTCTTTGCCCTGATGGCGGACATGGCTCTGATTGAAGACGCCGTTGAGTCCGTACAGCCAGCCGTCGGGACCCCAAGTCAGTGAGTTGGGCAACTCGTGCGTGTCGTCGCGGCCAAAGCCGGTGACGACGACCTGACTGGTGTCGGCCACGTCATCCCCGTCGGTGTCTTGCATGAACAGGATGTCCGGCGCGCCTGCCACCCAGACGCCGCCGGCGCCGACGGCGACGCCCGAGGGGATGTTCAACCCGTCGGCGAAGACCGTCACTTTGTCGACCCGGCCGTCGCGGTCGGTGTCTTCCAAGATTTTTACGCGGTCGCGTCCCGGTCCTGCCTCACGCCGGGGATATTCGAAACTCTCGGTGACCCAGATGCGTCCTCGCTCGTCGAACGTCATGGCCACCGGGTTCACCAGGTCCGGCTCCGCGGCGACCAGTTCGACGGTGAAGCCCTCGGGCACGACCATCTTCTTGAGGGCCTCTTCCGGCGACAAAGCGGGACCCGGCGGCGAGTCTTGATTGTGGGGGATGGTGGGCTTTTGTTCCTGGGCCGTGGCCAGACTAGAACCGGCGAGAGTGGAAACCGCGAGGCAAATTGTCGCCAGCGCGAATCGGAGAGGACACGGCAACCGTGCGCAAGCAGAATCGCTGTGCAAGCCGGTAGTGGTGCCTTCACTCGGTGAATTCGCGGCTCGAAGTGTGGGATACCCGCTAAACGCGACGCGGCGAGAATTCAAAACCCCGCAGGGGTGACCCGATGTCAGCCCAGGGTGCAACCCTGGGTCAAGTGAACCGAATGGGCGCCAAAGCCCCATCGGGGCGGCGCTACCGAAACGCCGGAAAACAGCACGACCGCGGCGGTTGCAATTCAATGGTCGAATCAACAGGCGAAAGATACGTGCCAGTTTCGCGACGCCCCGATGGGGCTTCTCTCCTCGTGCGGATTTAATTTCCCAGGGCTGCGCCCTGGGCTGACATATGGCCGCCCCTTTGGGGATTGCGGGAATTGAAACTGGTTGTGAGATCGAGTTCATCCAAAACGCTCCGGTGCCGGGGAAATTTTCGAAAAGTGGCGATTTCTGGCGGCCGGGGCGGATCGTTTGTGACGGCATCCGCGCCGGCAGTGAAGTCTCCATTGTGCGTTGCCGCCGCGGGCGGTTCAACCGCGACATGGGTGCAATGATTACAATTTGCCTTGCCGCCGCCGGGCAAGTTACAATCGCACGACCGCCGTATTGCCATTCCGACTCTCCAAGCCACGCCAGCGCCGATGAATCCTCACTCCCGAATCGCATTTTCAGCAGTCATCTGCGCACTGACCTGCTTTGCCAGCGCCGCCACGGCACAACGCTCGCCGGAGGAACAGTTGGCCACACTGCACGTTCCCGATGGCTTTGACATCTCGCTGTTCGCCTCGGAGCCGATGATCACCAACCCGGCGGCCATCGACGTCGATACGCACGGGCGGGTGTGGGTGGCGGAAATCCAGTGGTATCGCCGCGCGGCCGTAGACCCTCCGGCCGACAAGATCAAGGTGCTCGAGGACACCGACGGCGATGGACGGGCCGACCGCGCGACAGTGTTCGCCGACGGCGTGTTTGCGCCCATGAGCATCTGCGTGGCCGGCGACAAGGTGTACGTGGCCACCAGCCCCGATCTGTGGGTGTACGAAGACAAGGACGGCGACCTGCGGGCCGACGGTCCGCCGAAGAAACTGCTCACCGGGTTCGGCGGGCATAATCACGATCACGGGGCGCACAGCCTGGTGTTGGGACCGGACCACAAATGGTGGATGTCGCACGGCGACACCGGTTTCGACGTCCGCGGCACCGACGATTCGCACATCAAGTTCCGCTGGGGCGCCATGCTGCGCGGCGAATTGGACGGCAGCCAATTGGAAACCGTGGCCGTCAACTTCCGCAACCCATATGAAATCTGCGTCAACTCGTTCGGCGAGTCGTTTTGCAGCGACAACGACAACGACGGCAACTTCAGCGTCCGCATCTGCTGGATCATGGAAGGGGGCGACTACGGCTGGTTCGGCGGGCCGCCGTTCGGCCGCGACGAGTTGGATACGCGGGTTCTCCCCGGCACGCCGTTTCGCGACGGCTGGCACTTTCGCGCCTACGAGCCGGGCTACGTGCCGGCCACGCTGGTCACCGGCTTCGGTTCGCCGTGCGGCATTTGTTACTACGAGGGTGACGCTTTCGGCGAGCGATACAAGAACGCGCCGCTGCACACCGACGCCGGTCCGCGCGAAGTGCGTATTTATCGGCATCAGCCCACGGGCTACGGCATGACGGCCAGCAGCGAGGTGTTCGTTTCGACCGACGGCGACGATTACTTTCGGCCCGACGACATCTGCGCCGCGCCAGACGGCAGCCTGTACGTCTCCGACTGGTACGACGGCGGCGTGGGCGGACATGCGTACAACGATCCCGATCGGGGACGGATTTTCTTGCTGCGGCCGGTCGATCGCCGCAAGCTGATGCGTGTTGGCAAGCCCGGCCCGTACGAGTCGGTCGACGACGCGATCGAGGCGCTGAAAAACCCCAACCTGGCCACGCAATACCTGGCCCGCGAAAAGCTGATCTCCGCCGGACAACTGTCGGCGCCGGCGTTGGAAGGAATGCTTTCGGCCGACGACCCGAACCACCGGGCGCGGGCGTTGTGGGTGTTGGATCGCATCGGGGGAGATGCTCGCCGGCAAGTTGTTGAACAATTGGACCACGACGATCCGGCGCTCCGCGCGCTGACGGTGCGGATTCTCCGCCGCCACGGACAGCAGTACGCGGAGCGGATCGTCTCGAAAGCAGATGACGTGTCGCCCGTCGTGCGGCGCGAAGTTCTGTTGGCCCTGAGAGACTTGCGTGGCAAAGAGGCGGAGGCCGCGCTGGTGAAATCGGCCGCCGCTTTCGACGGAAAAGATCGATACCAGTTGGAGGCCATCCATATCGCCGCCGGCGACCGTGGTCCGCAACTCTTGGCGCGCCTGGAAGGTGCCGGAGAGGCGACGTTGGAAAAGATCCAATTGTTGGAAGTCCTCGACGCGGAGGCGGCCAGCCGGCTGCTGGTCGACAGCCTGGCAAAGACGAGCCTCAGCGAGGAAGAGCGGGCGGTCGTGCTGCGTCAATTGGGCGGCAGCCCTTCGCCGGAAGCAGCCGATGCGGTGTTGAAATTGGCGTTCGACGAACAGTCCCCCGTCGGGCAGCGGCGACTGGCGCTGAATCTTTTGGAGGCCAATCTGTCGGGCCATTGGCAGGCACTTACCGAGGACAAACGCCTGTTGAACGGATTACGGGAGCTGATGAAAGACGATTCGTGGCAAGAACCGGTATTGAACGTCATCGAAGTTCACAGCCTCGATGCGCTTGCCGGCGAGGTCGTCCTGCTGGCCGAAAATCAGGCGGCGCCGGACGGTGCGCGCCGCCGGGCCATTGAAGTCGCGGTCGGATTAAACGCGCCGGAAGTCGCCGCCGCGTTGAGCCGGCTGTTGTCCGATTCATCCGCCGAAGTGGCCGCGGCGGCGGTGTCCGGGCTGGCAACCCTGCAGGATTTACCGTCGCTGCGGAAAGTATTGACGGGCGATGATTATTCGGACGCGTTGCGCAAAACAGCCGCCGACCGCCTCATCGCCAGCACCGGCGGCGCGTTGTTACTACTGCGATTGATCGAAGAAGAACAGTTGAAAGGCGCACTGCGCGAAGAAGTTATTGCCCGGGCGACCACGCATCCCGACAGCAACGTCCGTGTGCTGTATGAGAAATTTATCCCCGAGGGCCAGCGCCCGCAGCGGCTGGGAGACGCGTTCGGCGCCGAAGAAATCCTGGCACTCGAAGGGGATGCCCGGCGGGGTCAGCGGATCTTCGCGCACAGCTCGGCGGCGCAGTGCAAAAACTGCCACGCCGTCGAGGGGGAAGGCGGCGCCGTCGGACCCGATCTCAGCCAGATCGGCAAAAAGTACGAACGCAAAACACTGCTGGAAACCATCCTCGACCCGTCCAAAGCGATCGCCCCGGAATACGTGCCGTACGTCGTGGAAACCACCGGCGGGCGGGTGTTCGCCGGGTTCGTCGTCGAAAACAACGACAGGCAACTCGTGCTGAAGGACGCCGAAGGCAAGTTGATCCGGATTCCGGCCGATGAAGTAGACGTCCTGGAGCGGCGCGAAAAATCGCTGATGCCGGAACTGGTGCTGCGCGACGTGACGGCTCAAGACGCGGCCGACTTGCTGGCTTACATGACGGGATTGACCGCTTCGGTGCAAAGCGTGGGACGCTTTCAAGTGCTCGGTCCCTTCAGCGCGTACGGCAGCAACGATCAAATCCGACAAGAGGTCGAGGCGTCGCTGGGCGACGTCGATCGGACTGGCGAGTACGAAGGGCTCGACGGGGCCACGATCCGTTGGGAGCCGATCGCGGCCGACAATTCCCAAGGGTTTCTGGCAGTCGACACCGTCAAGTATTGCGACGCGCGAGGACTACGGTCCAACGCCGTGGTCCATTACTTCCTGGTGTACGCCGACAGCGCGGCGCAACAGCCGGCCGAATTGCTCGTCGGCAGCGACGACGGCTGCAAGGTCTGGGTCAACGGCCGCGCGGTCCACGAACACAACGTTCACCGCGCCATCGGCTATGGACAAGACCGCGTGAAAACCAAACTCCAGCAAGGCCGCAACACGATCGTCGTGCGGGTCGCCAACGGCGACGGGCCGGGCGGTGTCTCGTTGGCCGTCGCGTCCGATTCGCTGGTGCAGTTGGCCACGCAGTGATTGAAGAAAGCTACAGACGTAGATGGTCCCGGAGATGCGCGCGATTAGCGCGGTGCAATCGTGCGTTTCTTCGCGCGGCGCTCGGATTCGTTCCGTTTGATCATTTCCAGCAGCCGTCGGCGCAAATCGGCGGCCGAAGTCTCGGAAGACGGCGTAGCTTGTAATGGCACGGCGACCTCAGGCGGCGATGGGGCGTCCGCCTTTGAGTTCTTCGCTGCGGGGTGGAAAATCCCGGCCATCGTTGAATTGCTCCTTCAGCCTCGAAAGCTCGGCGCGCAAGGCGTCTTCGGCCAATTTCGTCAACGTCAATCTCGCTGGATACCCGGCCAAGTGGACGACGGCGTCACGGGCCTCGTTGATTAATTCCGGCGACAAATAGAGCGTGGCCCGCACCTTGGCCGCTCGATGTTGTGCCACTTTGGACATCGGTCGTCTCCTTCCAGTTAAAACGTCGGACGTTTTCCCACGTTTTATAAACTTCGAAGATCGGCGCCTCCGCCCTTGGCTGACCCGCGCGCTCGACGGTAATCGCAGATCGCCCCCGACCCGCGCCGGAGGCAAATCGCGAAAACCCTCGTCGATCCGCAAATATTCTCAGTGGATCGCCAGCCGCGACCGCGTTTTGAATTAGTCGAATCCGTCCGGGAGAACAATTCGCGGTTCCCGCCGGGGGCTGTGAAGCGGTCGCGCGATTCGGTTATATTGGGTGGTTTGAGCGCGTCCGAGGAGCCACGTTTCATGGAAGGGAACTTTTGATGACCAAACACATCTTTGTCACCGGCGGCGTCGTCAGTTCCTTGGGCAAGGGGCTGACCAGCGCGTCGATCGGCATGCTGCTCGAGCAGCGCGGGCTGGCGGTCCGCATGCAGAAGCTCGACCCCTATATCAACGTCGATCCCGGCACGATGAGCCCCTACCAGCACGGCGAGGTCTACGTGCTGGATGACGGCAGCGAAACCGACCTCGACTTGGGCCATTACGAACGCTTCACGGGCAGCCCGCTGACCCGCGACAGCAACTACACCACCGGGCAAATCTATCAGGCGGTGATCAATAAGGAGCGGCGCGGCGAGTTTTTGGGCAAGACCGTCCAGGTCATTCCCCACGTGACCAATGAAATCAAATCGGTGATCCACAAACTGGCCGGCGAGCAGGTCGACGTGGTGATCACCGAAATCGGCGGCACCGTGGGCGACATCGAAAGCCAGCCGTTTTTGGAGGCGATCCGCCAGTTCTCGCTCGACGTCGGCAAGGAGAATTGCCTGTATATCCACCTGACGTTGATCCCTTATCTGAAAGCCGCCGGTGAATTGAAGACCAAGCCGACGCAGCACTCGGTGGGCCAACTGCGCCAGATCGGTATCCAGCCGGACATCCTGATCTGCCGCACGGAGCGGTCGGTCAGCCGCGAAGACCGCGAAAAGATCGCGCTGTTTTGCAACGTGCCGATCGAAGCGGTGATCGAAGAAAAAGACAAGGACTTTTCCATTTACGAAGTGCCCCTCAGCCTGGTCGACCATGGATTGGACGAATTGATCGTCAAGCGATTGCGGTTGGACGCCCGCAATCTGGAACTGGACGACTGGCGCGACCTGCTGCACAAACTGCGCAACCCGCAGCACGAGATCAGCATCGCCGTGGTCGGCAAATACGCGGAACATCGCGACGCCTACAAGTCGATCTACGAGTCGCTCGACCATGCGGGCATCGCCAACCTGGCCCAAATCCGCGTGCAGCGGATACAGAGCGAAGCCGTCGAGCGCGAAGGCCCGGAACGGCTGCTGGCCGGTTACGACGGGCTGATCGTGCCGGGCGGTTTCGGCGAACGCGGAATTGAAGGCAAGGTCGAATCGATCCGTTTTGCCCGCCAGCGAGGCATTCCGTTCCTGGGAATCTGCCTGGGCATGCAGTGCGCGGTGATCGAGTTCGGCCGCAACGTCGTGGGGCTGGCCGACGCCCACTCGACGGAGTTCAACAAAGACACGCCGCACCCGGTGATTTGCCTATTGGACGAGCAGCGGACGATCACCGAAAAAGGGGGCACCATGCGGCTGGGCGCGCAGCCGGCGCGGCTTGAGGCCGGCAGCGTCGCCGCGGCGTGTTACGCGGCGGATGAGATTTCCGAACGGCACCGGCACCGGTACGAATTCAACAACGTTTACCGGCAGCAATTCGCGGCCCACGGAATGCAATTCGCCGGCGCCAGCCCCGACGGGGCGCTGGTGGAAATTGTGGAGTTGCCGGAACACCCTTGGTTTGTGGCCGTGCAGTTCCATCCTGAATTCAAATCGAAACCGACGTGCCCGCATCCGCTGTTCGCCGGATTGGTGGCCGCGGCCGTCCAGCGCCACGAAGGCCGCGCCGCGCCCGCCGTCGACGTCGCCGCCGAGGAATAACGCCTCATGTGAAGCAATCGAAAAGGTGTCGAAATGAACGAGAATCAGGGAGATAGACCGAAGATCATTATCGACGAGGACTGGAAGACGCAGGTCCAGTCGGAAAAGGAAGCGGCCGCTCGCGCTCCGCAAGAAAAACCTGCCTCCGGCGCGAGTCCCCAACCCCGGCCCGGTGAAATGCCGCCGGCTTCGTTGCCCATGCTGTTCTCGACGTTGGCCACGCAGGCGCTGATGTCACTGGGCCAAATGCCCCATCCGGTGAGCGGTCAGGCTGAATTGGACCTGCCGCAGGCCAAGCATTTCATCGACATGCTCGAGGTGCTGGAAGACAAGACGGCCGGCAACCGCACGGCCGAAGAGTCGCAAATGTTGGAAAACCTGCTGCACGAACTGCGGATGGCCTACGTCGCCATCGGGCGCCAGCCGCCGCCAGCCGCGGGGCCGCCGAAGCCTGACTTGGGGCAGTAACCGGATGGCTCGAAGAACGCGCCACAGGCACGGAGATACGACGTAAGTAGGCAGTAGGCAGAGGGCAGTAGGCAGAGGGCAGTGACGCGCTGACGCGAAAAACTGCCTACTGCCCTCTGCCTACTGCCTACTTTTACTGTCCAACGATCAAAATGAACGGAAGCGTTTGCGGCTTAACAGGTTCGTTGTGCTAGCGACACAACTCCGCGCAACGAAGTTTTGGTGTCAGTCTGTGATGCTGCTTGAGATT
>Ga0214472_10008966_pt1 | contig 10429 bp, 8 predicted proteins | sample RVTome_6_FD_207662 | JGI IMG/M metagenome (GOLD analysis project Ga0214472, IMG submission 207662) | Soil microbial communities from uranium-contaminated site in the Upper Colorado River Basin, Wyoming, United States - RVT140D175 | ecosystem: Environmental > Terrestrial > Soil > Contaminated >...
ACAGGACGCGCGGCCGGGCCGCGAGCGCCACGGCGATCTCCAGGGCGCGCCGGTCGCCGTAGGACAGCGACGCCGACGGCTCGCGTTCGCGGCCCCCCAGCCCGACCTGGTCGAGGACCTCCCGCGCGCCATCGACGAGACCCCGGTCGTCGAAGACCGAGCTGGCGACCTGATGCTGCCGGGCCACGAAGTCCGGCAGGGCGACCATGACGTTCTCCAGCACCGTCGATTGATCGAACAGGGTCATGGTCTGGAAAGACCGGGATACGCCGAGACGCGCGATCCGGTGCGGCGGCAGGCCGGTGATCGCCCGTCCGTCGAAACGGATCTCCCCGCGGTCCGGCTTGTGGCGGCCGGTCAGCACGTTGAAGCAGGTGGTCTTGCCCGCGCCGTTGGGTCCCATGATGCCGCTGACCCGTCCCTCCTCGAAGGCGAGGGTGATGTCCTCCAGCACGACGCTTGCGCCAAAGCGCTTGTGGATGTGGTGCGCTTCGAACAGGGCCATCGCGCCTACTCCGTCGGCTTTTCGCGCAGCACCGGGGCGCAGGAAAGCTTCGCCTGGACCGAATGCAGGATGCCCGCGAGCCCCTCCGGCCGATACATGACCATGACGACGAACATCAGGCCGTACCACAGCAGCCAGGTCTCGGTCAGGGCTCCGAGAAAGTCGCGGACGCCGAAATACAGGGCCACGCCCAGCACCGGCCCCCAGAAGCCGACGAGACCTCCGCCGACCAGCACCATCATCACCACCAGGCCCGACTGGTGCAGGCTCATCACGTCGGGGTAGGCGCTCTGCTGGGCCATGGCGAACAGACCACCGGCGAGCCCGGAAAGGATCGCCGAGATCACGAAGGCGGCCCACTTGAAGCGCCAGACGTGATAGCCGACGAAGGCGGCCCGCGTCTCGTTCTGGCGAACGGCCTGGAGGATGCGCCCGAAGGGCGAATGCACCAGCCGCCAGAGTCCCACCACGGTGACCGCCAGGACCGCGATCACCAGGTAGAAGAACGCGAGATTGTCGTTCAGGTCGACCGTGGTGACCCCGAGCCGGAGCGCGGGGCGCGGTATGCTCAGGAGCCCGTCATCACCGCCGGTCAGCCAATGAGCCTTGACGGCGACGAACCAGAAGACCTGGCCGCAGGCGATGGTCAGGAGCGCGTAGTAGATGCCGCGCCGATGGGACACGATCGCGCCGACGAGGGCACCGGCGATGCCCGCCGTCAGGACCGCCGCCAGCAGGCCGCCCCACAGGCTGACCGCGACATGATGCTGGAACAGGCCGAAAGCGTAGGCGCCGGTGCCGAGATAGGCGCCATGGCCGAAGGAGTGAAGCCCGCCATAGCCGAACAGCAGGTTGAACCCGAGCGCGTAGATGATCCAGATGGCGATCTCGATGCCGAGATACTGATGCAGGCCCACCGGACCGAGCCACAGCGGCGCCGAGACCGTGACCACGGCCATGACGGCCATCGGCGGCGTCACCCAGGCTCCCGCCCGCCGCGGGATATCCGCCAGTGAGGTCATCGATCAGTTCTCCAGGGCGCTCTTGCGCCCGAACAGGCCACGGGCACGGACCCCGACCACCGCGATCAGCAGCAGATACATGGACATGGTCGACCAGGCCGAGGCATAGGCCCCGGTGATCCCGACCGTCAGGCCGACCAGGAGCGAGGCGACGACCGCCCCCCAGAAGCTCCCCACCCCGCCCAGCACGATGATCAGGAAGGCGGGAATGACGACATCGACGCCCACATGCGGGCGCAGGCCCCAGATCGGCACCATGATCACGCCGGCGAGCCCGGCGAGTCCCGCGCCGAAGCCGAAGACCAGCATCCTCAGCTTCGCCAGGTCGTAGCCGAGCGCCCGGACCATCTCGCTGTCGTGGGCGCCTGCCTTGATGATCGCGCCATAGGAGGTTCGCTCCAGGAACAGCCAGACCGCGGCGATCGCGGCCAGCGCGAAGATCGCCGCGAAGAGCTTGTATTTCGAGTAGATCAGCCCGCCGACCAGCACCGCGCCACTGATCGCTTCAGGCAGCGCGAGGCTCTTTTCGCCGGTTCCCCACAGCAGCCGGATCGCTTCCTCGATGACCAGCGCGGCGCCGAAGGTGAGAAGCAGGCCGTAGAGCGGGACCTTGTCGTAGGTCGGGCGCAGGCATCGTTCCAGGACCATTCCGGCGCAGCCCGCCAGGATCGGAGCCAGCACCAGGGCCGCGACGTAGCGGACCGTCAGCGGGAATCCCAGCCACCAGGCGCCGAAGGCGGTCCCCGCCGACCAGTCCCCGAGAATCGTCAGCGCGAAGTAGGCGCCGAGCGCGAACAGCGCACCATGGGCGAGATTGATGACTTCCATCACGCCGATGATCAGGGTGAAGCCGAGCGCGATCAGCGCGAACAGCATCCCGAGCGTGAGGCCATTGAACAGGTGCGGCGCGAGGCCGGTCATGACATATCCATTCCGTCGACGGATTGGGCGGACGATGCGGCCGGGTCCGTCCCGGCCACATCGCCCGGAAAGTCCGGCTAGGCGTCGAACGTGGGCGTGTCCGCATGGGACTCGAGCTTGCAGGCTTCGGCAGCGCCCGCATCGAGAACGTCCTCCGGCGCCGACTGGGTGAGGATCTTGAACATGTCGTCCTTGTCCTGCGTGCCCGCATTGGCGGTTGCCAGGTAGATGGTTTGCTGCACCTGGTGGGTGGCGGGATCGATCCACGCGTCGTGGTGCTGCATCCGCTCGGTCGCGGGCATCTTGTGGCCTTCGAGCTGCTTGATGACGGCGACGTTGCTGGTCGTGCCGGCACGCTCGATAGCCCCCAGCAACTCGCGGGTGGCCATGTAGCCGTTGTAGAAGACGTTGCCCGGCACCCGCATCTGGGTATCCGGATAGGCCGCCTGGTAGCGCTGCACGAACTCGGCGACACCGGGCAGGTCGAGCTTGTAGTACCAGGTGGTGCCGAACACGCCGAACAGGTTGTCGAGCGGCAGGCCGTAGACGTCCGGCCAGTCCTGCTGGTTGCTGATCCAGGCCGGGCTCTCGCCCATGCCGAGCTGGGCGACCTGGGTGCGCAGGGCCTTCTGGTCGTCGCCGCCGACGGCCGCCGCCACCACGACGGGCTTGGCCTGCTGGATCTTGAGCAGGGCCGAGGAGAAGTCGCGCGTGCCCTGGGGAATCAGGATCTCCTCGCTGATCTCGCCGCCGTATTCGGTCAGCAGCTTGCGCGTGGCCGCGGACGTATTGTGGCCCCAGACATAGTCGTTGGTGAGCAGCATCCAGTTCTTGCCGAAGCTGTCGATCGAGTTCTTGACCGCGGCCTTGGAGAAGTTGGTGCCGTTGCCGTCCCACACGAACTTGACGCGATGGCAGTCCTTGCCGGATTCGGTGGGCGAGCTGGAGTTGGTGTTGAGATAGATCACGCCGTATTTCTGCGCCACTTGGCTGATCGCATTGGCGACGCCGGAATGCACGGCGCCGATCAGGAAGCCGCATTGCTCGCGCGAGATCATCCGTTCGGCCACGCGGCTGCCGGTGGCCGGGGTGGTTTCGGTGTCGATGTGAATGGCTTCGATCTTCCGGCCCAGGACGCCACCCTTGGCATTGAACTCGTCGATCGCCATGTGCATGCCGCGCCGGTCGGATGCACCGGAGTTGGCGTACTGGCCGCTGGCGTCGGAGGTGATGCCGATCCGGATCGGCTTGTCGGTCGCGGCCGCGTAGACGCGGTTGTGCACCCACGGACCGTGGAAGGCGGTCACGCCGGCCGCGGCGGCGGAGGTCCCCAACAGCCTGCGGCGGGTCAGTCTCGATTTCAGCATTGTCTTCCTCCCGGTTTTGCGGCCCATCGGGCCATCGCGACATCGTCCGCACCGATCGCGGACCCATCCGTTGTTCCGTTCATTATTGAATGAACTTTTCTTGAGTGAATAAAAATTCATATCACTCGTCAAGCTCAAATGGACGATTCGTGAGAATTTTGATCGGTGCAAGCCACGGCGATCTTGAATTTGAATGAATTTTCGCTCTAGAAGAGTGAATGACCATGCTGTCGACTTCGCCCTCCGCCGAGACCTTCGAGGCCCTGCGCGAGCGTATCCGCGACCGCTTCCCGGAGCTCAGCCCTCACCTGCAGCGGATCGCGCGCCTGGCTTTGGACCAGCCGAACCAGCTCGCCCTGCAGACCATCGCCGCCATCGCCGATAGCGTGCAGGTGCAGCCGTCGACCCTGATCAGGTTCGCCAAGGAATTCGGCTATTCCGGCTTCAGCGGCATGCAGCAGGTCTTCAAGCTGCGCCTGATCGAGGGCGGGCCGGTCTATCGCGAGCGGATCTACGAGGAGCGGACCGCGGCCGGCCGGCCCGAGGACGCCGGCACCACCTTGAGCGCCTGCGTCGACGCCCAGATCGCGTCCCTGGAGCATCTGAAGCGCGACATCCGCCCGGACGACCTGACCCGGGCGGTCGACCTCTGCCTGTCGGCACGGCACATCTACGTCGCCGGCCTCAGGCGGTCGCGCCCGATCGCCACCTATTTCGCCTATGGCATGAACCGGCTCGAGCGCCGGTGCAGCCTGCTCGACTTCGGCGGCGGCATGGCCGGTCAGCAGGTCGCCAACATGGGCCATGAGGACCTGCTTGTCGCCATCGCCTTCAACCCCTATTCACCGCCGGTCGTCGACGTGGTGCGCGACGCCCAGTTGCGCGGCTTGCCGATCCTGGCGATTACCGGCCGGTCGTCGAGCCCGCTCACCCGCAATTCCACCGTCACCTTCTATGTCGACAACGAGGTCACCGGCCAGTTCCGACCGATCTCCGGAGCGATCGGGCTGGTGCAGTCGATTATGGTGAGCCTCAGCGCCAGGCTATGAGGCGTCGCAGAAGCGCGGGCCGCCACTGTAACCGGCTCTGTCGGCCCACTTCGATCTGAAGCAGCTCCACCACACACGTATCGTCAAATGACAGGTATCTGTTTCGCATTCGTGGAGATTGCATGGCCTGCCGAAGCGACATCGGACAGCGGACGCGCATTCGTCACGGTCAGGTGGATAATTTCGGGTGACGGCTCGAAACAGACAACCGGATTGTACCTGCCGATTGGCACCGGCGTGGACCTCTGCGGCTCGGATCGAGTCCTCTGACAATGCGGAAACACAAACGATTCCATCGACTAAGCAGGTTTCGAAAGAGGCGATCAACAAATTTGGTCGGAGTCGGTCAGCTTCGGTATTGCGACAATCGCGATTATGGTTAACAATTGGGGTTGCCTTTGACTAACACGGTCAAGGGGGTCGGCAGGTTTCGAGAACCTGACCGGCGGGGCGCTCGTAGGCAAGATCGTGAGCGGTCATCGGTCGGTTTGCTGGTGTGGGGTCACACCGGATCGCTGAGAGCCAGGCTTGCCGCCTCGGAGGACGTTTCGAGCACCCCGACAGCAACTTGGCATCGCAAGCTCCGGCATCGATGGTACCCCGGGAACTTTAGTAGTGCGGTGCGGGTTTGAGTGAGATGCTGGCCCGAAATGATCATCGTGACGCCGCATACGGCGCGGCACCGGTTTCTCGATCGTTTGAAAGTGAGCCGATTCGTCAGGGTGATGGTGAGAACTTTGTCGCAACGCCAAATTGGCTCAAGCGCGCGTTCGACATCGTGTTTGCGCTAGGTGCCCTGTTCCTGCTGATCCCGGCGTTTGCTCTGATTGCGATCCTCGTTCGGGCCTCTGGCCCCGGACCCGTGTTTTATTCCCAATGGCGCTACGGCCAGAACCGCAAACAGTTCCGGATATTCAAGTTCCGGACCATGGTCTGTGGAGCGGATGACGGTTCGGTCACCGTTCAGACCACGCGCAAGGACGCGCGGGTGACGCGGATCGGTGCGTTCCTGCGCCGCACGAGCCTCGATGAGATACCGCAGTTCGTCAACGTGCTGAAAGGCGACATGTCGATCGTCGGACCGCGTCCCCATGCTCCTCATACACTGATCGCCAATGAGTTCTACGAAACGCTTGTCGCTGACTTCGACCAGCGGCATTCGATCCGGCCCGGCATGACCGGACTGGCCCAGATCTCCGGCTGCCGCGGGCCGCTACCGAACGCCGCGGCAGCAATCAAGCGTTTCGAGTACGATCTGGACTATTTGCGCCAGCAGAGCCTGTTGCTGGACCTCAGGATCATCGCCCGGACTCTCCGGAGGGAATTTCTCACCGGCTCGGGCTATTGAATGGCCAGCCGGTCGTTCGCGCACAAGCCTGCTCAGTAGATCAGCACGATCAGCAGTGCAATCATTGCGGCCGCCGAGCCGATCACCAACAGATTCTTGAGCACCAGGTCAGTACGGCTCATCGGTGTGTCACGGCATTTGCGGATCTCGGCGTCGTCACCACGCTCTTGCGTCGCAGCGTCCGTCTCGAGATTTCCGTTGCGCGGGGTCCGCGACGCGTCGCGCGCCTCGGACTGCAGGTCTCGACCCCGCATAGTGCACCCCCATGCCCTTAGCCGTCAAAACGACAGCACAGAAATGTGCCAACAGAACGCTGAAAATTGGGCGTTCCAGTCGTCGCTCATACTATCCGATATCACCCGCAATCCGTATAGATTACCCCGATTCCCGGTCGGTCAGCATCGGAAAATGTCAAGATTGTGCTGTTTCGTCCACAAGAAGTCGTGCGAGCAACCGGTTCCGGACGCGTGGGACACTTCCCATCCCGCGCTGCCATGGTCAGACTGGATTGGTCGGTCACAAAAATGCCTCCAACGTGGTTAACGCTCTCTTTCCAATGCTGAATGGAGGGCTGGGTAAGGGTCGACATTCGCGTAATCCGTTCGCTGCGCCTGTCGAACCGCTGGGGCGCAGTGTGGGCCTGTGGTCGCCAGGCAACGGTAGCGAGAATGGTGGATATCCTCGTCGTCGGCGCGAGAGGGATTCCCGATGTGGAAGGGGGCGCCGAGAAGCACGCCGAGATGATTTTTCCTCGTTTCGCCAGGGCGGGCTACGAGGTGACCCTTCTTGGAATTGACCGGTTCATCAAAGGGAAAGAATATCGCGGTGTGCGTCTGCGCGGTATTCACACGCTGAGAGTCGCACAGACCGACAAGCTCGTTTACCACATGCTGTGCTTTCTGTACGCGGCATGGTCCAGACCGAAACTCGTCCATCTTCAGGGGCTGAACTCGGCGCTGTTCCTCTTCCTCTACAAGCTGGTCGGACTCAAAGTGGTGATCCGCTATGGCTCCGCGGATCATCAGCATGCCAAGTGGGGATTGATCGGGCGCACCGGTTTCCGCCTCTGCGAGCATCAGATCGGATTTTCCGATCACGTCATCGCTGTTTCGCGCAACTATCATGCGACCTTGACGGCACGGTACGGACTTGACCGTGTCACCGTGGTTCCCAACGGGACCGATCCGCATCATGTGTCCGACGAAGCGAGCACTTTCTGGTCGACACTCGGCTTGAAGGATGCGCCATACATTCTCGCGGTCGGCCGGCTGACGGTCGACAAGGACTATGAAACCCTTGTGCGCGCAGTCGGCATGCTCGCAGGTTCCCGGGCTCGTCTCGTGGTTGCCGGCGGCGCCGACGAATCCGGCCATGCCGAGCGCCTGTTCACCATGCAGAATGACCGGATCCGCTTCCTCGGACGCCTAGAGCGACGACTTCTGACCGCGCTTTATGATCGCTGCGCCGTCTATGTGAACTGCTCGCGGTACGAAGGGTTCTCGAATGCCCTCCTCGAGGCGGTTTCTCACGACCGGCCGATCGTCGCCAGCGATATCCCTTCAAATTGCGAGGTGCCGCTCCGGGCCAACTCCTATTTCAGGACCGGCGACGCTGCGGCCCTGGCTGAAAAGCTTCAGGCAGCCTTGGACGACCCGGAAGCGTTCATTGCCGAAAAGGACGATTTCCTCGGATGGGACCAGGTCTTCAACCGCACCGAGAGCGTTTACCGGATGGTGGTTCCTGCCCTGGCAATCGGTGCGTACCGGCCCACCTCCCCCATATGAGCGATCGGAAGAGACACCGGGCGCCGGCTCGGATATCGGAGGGTTGAACGTTGAAGCTTGTTACCCACGATTGTTGTGCGGTTGCGCTATCTGTCTTCGTGGCGTCCCTCGCCGCCGCGGGTGTCTTCGGCTGCGGCCTGGCGCCGGCACAGGGTGCGGGAGCGGACATCACCGAAGCAGGCACAATGACCCGCGGTGGGCTGGCGGAAGGCACCAGGATCATCCGCGTCACCAGCTTGGCGGACAGCGGGCCCGGCACCTTGCGCGAAGCGGTCACCGCGTCGGGTGCCCGTGTCGTGGTATTCGACATTGCCGGGATCATTGTCCTTGAAACGGACCTGCGGATCGACCAGCCGTACCTGACCGTGGCCGGCCAGACCGCACCCGCACCGGGTATACTCCTGCGCGGCGCCAAGATGCGCATCAGCAGCCACGACGTCGTTATCCAGCACATCTCGATGCGCCCGGGCCGGCGTGATCCGGTGCCGGACAATGCCGACGGGATCAGCATCGGCCCGTGCGACAATTGCAAGATGCCGGCTTACGGCGTTCGCCTCGAAAATCTCAGCGTCGGCTGGGCGATCGACGAGAACATTGGCCTGTGGGGCAGCGCCCTCTCCGGCATAACATTGCGCAACTCGCTCGTGGCCGAGGCGCTCGCAGACGCCGGCCATGCCAAGGGCGAACATTCGATGGGCATGCTCGTCGGCGCGGATGTACAGTCGGTCGAGGTCGTCGGCAATCTGTTCGCAAGCAACATGAACCGGAATCCGGTGCTTGGACCCGGGACGAGCGCGTTCGTGGCGAACAACTACATCTACAACCCGGGCCGCGCCGCCATGCACATGTATCGGGGGCCGGGGATACGAGCCTCCTTTATCGGCAATGTGATCCGGCAAGGACCGGACACCGACAAGCGCATGGCCGCGTTGCAGTGGCAGGGCGATTTCGTCGAGAATTACCCGGATGCGAAAATCTTCGCCCGAGACAACCATTGTTGCGGCGGTCTCGTAGAGGGTGACGGCAAGACCGGGACGGATGCGGCGACCTTCGCCGCGACCGCGCCGACCGCGTCGCCGTCGTGGACGGTCATGCCGGCAATCCGGGTCCGGGACTGGGTGATGCGTTACGCCGGCGCCCGCCCCGCCGAGCGAAATGCGGTCGATGTGCGCGTCGTCGCATCCGTTGACGACAACTCGGGCCGCATCATCGACGACCCCGGGGACGTCGGCGGCTACCCCGAGGTCCCGGTGGTCACACATGACGCCGCCCTGCCGTCCGATCCGTTTGCAATGTCCGGGGTGGAGGGCAAGACACGCCTCGAAACGTGGCTTTGTCTTCGGCATCTGGAGGTGGGCGGCGCGCCCACCGCCGACTGTCCCGAGAGCCACGCAGAAATGCGCCGAGCACTTTTCCCGGACGGCTGAATCGCTCAAACGAATACGGGGCGGTTGCGCCGTTCGAAACGGGCCGGCCAACGGCGCCGCATCCGGGCCTAGTCAGCGCTCGCTACTTTGGTATAATGATCGACAGCGCGTCCGTCACAAGCTGAAATTCTGAAGACGCGTGGGGTTGTTGGGGCCGTGCGAACAGCGTCTTAGGTGGGCTGGCCGTGGCAATCGTGAGCTTATGTCGTCGATGGCGAATCACCGCGCTATTGTTGGCGGTATTTTCTGCGGCATTGATCGGGACGCTGCTGCCGAGGACCTCGGCAGCCGGGGAATCGAAGCCGCCGCTCGCCCTTCCCGCTGACGACGCCCGCGCGACTTGCTGGACCACCGCAACCGCCACCCCATATTCCGCGACAGGCTCGGGTTACCTGCTCAGCGCTGGAGATCGCCTGAAGATCAGCATCTTTCAGCGCCCCGACCTGTCGGGCGAATTCCGGATTCGCGAGGACGGATACATAGCGCTGCCGCTGCTGGGATCGATCGCTGCGGACGGGTTCAGCGTTGCCGGGGTCGAACAGAAGATCGTCACAAGTCTGGACAAGCTGTTGGGTCGCGCGAGCAGCGTCGCCGTCGAAGTCGTCGAGCGGCAACCCTTCTACGTTCTCGGCCTGGTCAACAACCCCGGGGCCAGGCCGTCCGCGCCGCGCACTGACGTTCTGCGCGCCATCGCCTTGAGCGGCGGGATGTTCAGAGCTCCCGTCAATATGAACACATCCGTGGACGTATCGCGCGAGGCAGGCAGGCTCGGACAGTCCGTCGCGGAAATGAAACGGAATCTCGTCCGCCGCGCACGCCTTCTGGCCGAACGCGACGGTAGGGCCACGTTCGAGTCGCCGTCAGCGCTGCTCGAGATCGAGACCGCCGAACGTGTTCTCGAGATGGTCGAGTCAGAACGGCGGCTGGTACGGCAGCGCACCGACGCCCATCGAAGTGAAAAGAGGGGCCTGGAGGCCACCAAACATCTCGCCAAGGAGGAAATTTC
>Ga0214472_10008967_pt1 | contig 10429 bp, 14 predicted proteins | sample RVTome_6_FD_207662 | JGI IMG/M metagenome (GOLD analysis project Ga0214472, IMG submission 207662) | Soil microbial communities from uranium-contaminated site in the Upper Colorado River Basin, Wyoming, United States - RVT140D175 | ecosystem: Environmental > Terrestrial > Soil > Contaminated >...
ATCGCCCGCACGATCCGGAAGTACGGCGACTAAGCTCTGCGCAGTGCGTCGAGGTCGAGGCGGCGCGTGACCATGGCGAGGCCGCCGTCAGGGCCGCGGGGCCACCCGTCGGGCGCGCGGTCCCAGTAGAGCTCGATGCCGTTCCCGTCGGGGTCCCGGAGATAGAGGGCCTCGCTCACGCCATGATCCGAGGCTCCATCGAGCGGCACCGAGTGCTCGATCAGCCTGCGGTACGCCTTGGCGAGGGCTGCCCGGTCCGGGTAGCGGAACGCCACGTGGTAGAGTCCCGTCGTGCCCGGGGCGGGCGGGGGGCCGCCGGCGGACTCCCAGGTGTTGAGCCCGACGTGGTGGTGGTATCCGCCCGCGCTCAGGAAGGCGGCCTCGGGTCCCATGCGCTGCATGAGCTCGAAGCCGAGAACCTCGGAGTAGAAGCGGATCGCGCGCTCCAGGTCGGACACCTTCAGGTGCACGTGGCCTACGACCACGTCGGGGTCGATCGGCTCGGGGCCGGGGGCTTCCGGCTCGGTCATAGTCGGTGTCCTCCGGAGGCGGAAGGCGGTACGCTGTCGCTTCAGGCAACCTGAGTCTGGAGGGACGAAGCCATGCCGCTCACGCGGAAGCAAGAGGAGCTCTGCGAGCAGAGCCGCTGGGACTTCTCGGACCTGCGCGCCCTCTTCCTCAACTGCACGCTCAAGCGATCGCCCGAGATGTCCCACACGCAGGGGCTCATCGAGATCTCGAAGGCGATCATGGAGAGGAACGGCGCGACGGTCGACGTCCTGCGTCCCGTGGACTACGCCATCGCTTACGGCGTTCAGCCGGACATGACGGAGCACGGCTGGGAGCGGGACGATTGGCCCGGTATCCTCGAGCAGGTGATGGGGGCGGACATCCTCGTGCTGACGACGCCCATCTGGCTCGGCGAGAAGTCGTCGGTCTGCACGAAGGTCGTGGAGCGCCTCTACGCGGCGTCGGCCGTCCTCAATGAGGCGGGCCAATACGCTTACTACGGACGCGTCGGCGGATGCCTCGTGACCGGGAACGAGGACGGCGCGAAGCACTGCGCGATGAACATCCTCTACTCCCTCCAGCACCTCGGCTTCGTCATCCCGCCACAGGCGGACGCGGCGTGGGTGGGCGAGGCGGGTCCGGGTCCGTCGTACAGTGATCCCGGCTCGGGGGGACCGGAGAACGACTTCACGAACAGGAACACCACGTTCATGACCTGGAACCTGCTCCACCTCGCGCGCATGCTGAAGGACGTGGGCGGCATTCCCGCACACGGAAATCAGCGCTCCGAGTGGGACGCGGGCTGCCGCTTCGACTTCGACAACCCCGACTATCGGTAGGCGCTCGCGGCCCACGGGACGGTACGGGGCGGCGCGCCTGGCGCCGCCGGCGAGCCGGCCGCATGATTGTCGGGGAAGCGGACCCTTCCGCCGCACGATCATGGGAGAGGACTTCATGTTGAGGAAGATGAGGACGTTCTGCCTGGGCATCGCGCTGGTGGCATGCGCGATCCCCATGGCGACGGTCGCGCAGGAGAGCGCACCCGATGGCGTGGAGATCACACCGGATGTGGTCTACGGCCACAAGGACGGCATGGCGCTCACCTTCGACGTCTTCCGTCCCGCCGACGCGGGGCACCCACGCGATAGCGTGGGTCGAGCGGCGATCCTCTACATGGTGAGCGGGGGGTGGGTGTCGCGGTAGGGCCCACCCGAGTCGGCGGCGCCGCGCTTCAGCGCGCTGCTGGAGAAGGGTTTCACGGTGCTCGCCGTCCGTCACGGGAGCTCGCCGCGCTACAAGGTGCCGGAGGCCGAGGCGGATATGCGCCGGGCCCTCCGCTACGTGCACCTGAACGCAGATCGCCTTGGAATCGACGCCGACCGGCTCGGCGTGTACGGCGGGAGCGCCGGCGGACACCTCTCGCTCATGCTCGGCCTCGTGTCCGACGCGGGGCAGGAGGGCGCCGATCCCGTGCTGCGCGCGCCCAGCCGGGTCGCCGCGGTCGTGGCATATTACCCGCCTGTCGACCTCCGCAGCATGGTCGGACCCAACGAGCGATTCCCGGCGCTCGAGTTTCCCCGGGACCAGGCCGCTTCGATCTCGCCGGTCCTCTACGCTTCGTCGGACGATCCGCCAACGCTGCTCATCCACGGAGAGGCGGACGAGCTTGTGAACATCTCGCACAGCGTGCGCATGCAGGAGGCGCTCCAGGGCGCCGGCGTCGTGTCCGAGTTCATCACGATTCCGGGCGGGGATCACGGCTTCAGGAACCCCGAGCACAGGGTGCGCGCCGAGGCGCTGATGGTGGACTGGTTCGCCAAGCACCTCGGAGGAAGCTAGCCGCTCGGTGATGCGGCGCTGCCGGGGCTAGACGCCCCGCACGTCCCGCACGATCGCGAGGTGGTGCGCGGTGTGGACGGCGCACATGCGCACCCACTCCGCGCTCGTGAGGTAGCCGAGGACGGAGTGCCGCGCGCGGGCGGGACAGGCGCGCACCTCCTCCACGCGAGCCGTGATCGCGTCCCAGGCGCTCACGACCAGGGGGAGCATCTCGATGAAATCGTCCCGCGTGCGGCCCGCGGGGTCGAGCGCCAGTGGCGCGGTCGCTCGGCCCCTCGGAAAGCCTCCGGACTCGAGAACGGGGCGCGTATACTCCGTCCACTCGCCGTCACGAACGATCGGGGTCGTCCAGGTTTCCTTCGATCGCCCGCGCCATCGCCTGCGCGACGAGGAGGATGTGCCCGGCCTGCTCTCCGCAGCTCCACGCCGACACGTCCGCGGCGCGCAACTCGTGGAGCTTGGCGTCGCCGAGGATCTCGCGCACCGGCGTCCACTGCTGCTGGACCTTCTCCAGGTCGGCTCGCAGCTCCCAGGGGCCGACGTCCCAGGGAGGTGAGTCGCTCACCGGCAGGCCCTCACACGATGCATTGGACCAGATGGGCTCGTCCGAGGCCGACGATGATCGAGGTGAGCACGGAAACGTACTCGAGCATGCCCATGAGTGGGCCGGGCGTGGAAGGAATGGCGGTAGCGCGATTCTCGGTCCGGCGAGGCGGGTTGGCAACCCGCGATGGGTCGTTGGGACCGGTCGGGAGCTTGCGGACGCCGAGCCCGCCCCTGGATCTTGCCGCGCATGTGCCGCTTCACGCTGTACCTGGGTCCGCCCGTTCGGCTCGACTCGCTCCTCATCGAGCCCTCGCACTCGCTCATCCTGCAGAGCTTCCGCTCGGCCGAGCGCGAAGAGCCGCTCAACGGCGACGGTTTCGGCGTCGGCTGGTACGCGCCCGACCTGGCGGAGCGGCCCGCGCTCTTCCGCTCGATCACCCCCGCGTGGAACAACGCCAACCTCCGGAGCCTCGCCGGCGTCGTCGCGAGCCCGTGCGTGATGGCCCATGTGCGGGCGGCGAGCCCCGGGATGCCCGTCTCGGAGGCGAACTGCCATCCCTTCCAGCGCGACGGCTACCTCTTCATGCACAACGGCCACGTGGGTGCCTTCCGGAGCATCCGCCGGCACCTGCTCGCCGGCCTTAGCGAGGAGGCGTTCCACGTCGTGCAGGGGAGCACGGACTCCGAGCACGCCTTCGCGGTCTTCATGGATGAGCTGCTCGCCGCGGACGGGGAGGAGCCCCACGCGCTCGCGGCGTGTCTCAACCGCGCGGTGTGGCGCGTGCTGAGCCTGGTGCGGGAGCACGGCGGCGACCGTCCCTCGTACCTCAACCTGGCGGTCACCGACGGGGACCGCGCGGCCGCCTGCCGCTTCACGAGCGACGCGACGCGCGCGCCCGAGTCACTCTACCTGATCGAGCGGGAGTTGTACCGTCCCGTTGCCAAGGACTTCCCCGGCCGACGCCTCGCCGAGCGCTCGACGACCTTCGTGGTCGCCTCCGAGCGGCTCACAGACGATGCCGCGTGGCGCGCGGTGGAGCCCAACCACATGCTCTCGATCTCGCGCGAGGGCGCCTCGTCCCTGTTCGCGATGCGGCCCGATGGGCTCGTGGCGGCGTAGCCGTCAGTCGGCTCCGCTGACCGTCACCTTCTCCATCACGACGTCCTCAACAGGCCGGTCGCCCGGGCCGGTTTGCAGCTTGCCGATCGCAAGCACGACGTCGAGCCCTCCCGTCACCTTGCCGAAGATGGCGTGCTTACCGTCGAGCCAGGGCGTTGCCGCGAGCGTGATGAAGAACTGCGACCCGCCGCTGTTTGGACCCGCGTTTGCCATCGAGAAGATACCCGCGTGCGTGTGCGCGAGGCCCGCGGCGAACTCGTCGTCGATCCGGTAGCCTGGACCGCCGCGGCCGGTGCCCGTCGGGTCGCCTCCCTGGATCATGAAGCCGTCGATCACGCGGTGGAAGATCACCCCGTCGTAGAAGCCCTTGCTGGCCAGCTCGATGAAGTTGCCCGCCGTTTTCGGGGCGACGTCGGCGAACATCTCGGCCTCGATGGTTCCGTGGTTCGTCTTCATGGTGACTATCGGATTGGCCATGGGATCTCCCTGCGCGATTCCGTGGGGCTGGTGAGGATGGGGGGACCCAACCTCGGCCCGGCGGGTGAGCCTCGGCAATAGCCGCTCTCAGCGAGGGTCCCGCCGATCGAGCACCGCCGTGCACCGACAGGAGGGGCAGATGAGCCAGAGCCGGTCGCGCACGTACGAGACGTCGCTCCGCGGCGGGATCGGCCACTCGTCCAGCGGGCCGCCGCAGCGGGGGCACATGGGGGGGCGGCCGTGGCGCACCGCTCGCGTGAGCTCCCGCTCCTCGTGGGGCGAGAAGGGCTCAGGCGTCCTCATACGGCCGGGCTCCCGCGGCGGACCCACGAGATCCGGTGGGAAGGCGATTGCCGGGCCGCGCGGGCCGACTTAAGGTACGCGCGCCCACAACTAGAACAGGAAGCGAGCAGGCGGGTGTCCAAAGACGCGATAGAGCTCGAGGGCACGGTCTCCGAGGTCCTCCCCAACGCGACGTTCAGGGTCAAGCTCGAGAACGACCACGAGGTGCTGGCCTACCTCTCGGGAAAGATGCGGCAGAACTACATCCGCGTCCTCGAGGGAGACCGGGTGAAGGTCGAGATGTCACCATACGACCTGAGTCGCGGTCGCGTCACCTATCGGTACAAGTAGCGAAACCCGCGGCCCGGCCTCCGCGTAGGGGGAGGACGATGGTGCGTCGTACCCCTGGGAGGACAACATGAGAGCTTTCGGCACGGTCGCCGTGGCCGGCATTTCCGGCGTGATTCTGTGGCAACTATTCACGACCATCCTGCTCCCGATGCTCGGCGTCCTGCTGGGTCTCCTGGCCATGGCAGCCAAGCTCGCCCTCATCGCGGCGGTCGGCTTCTTCGTATACTCGCTCATCAAGAAGCGTCGCGAGCAGGCCGAGGCGTAGGGAAGATCCAGCACCCGGCGGGTCGGAAGCTTTCGGGCTGCGCGTAAGGCTCCGGGGTCGGTCGCACAGGGTCTCCAAGTGGGTCCGAGGGGCCGGGAAGCCAGGAAACAAGCGGGTTTTGGCCATCTGTTTCCCTTGACGCTCCCCAAAGCGGCGCTTACCGTACGTCGGTACATGACCCGCAGGGCCAGGAAGCACTTGATTCATGCGGCTTTTCGAGTGTTCGGCCACTCCACGGAGACCGCTCTCCAGGCCCGCACCCAGGGCGGCTCCGGCCGACCCCACTAATCACCCAGCTTCCTAGGAGCTGCCTCATGAACAAGTCCGATCTGGTGGACGCCCTCGCAGGGAAGGCCGGCATGACGAAGGCCGATGCGTCGAAGGCCGTCGATGCGCTCTTCACACCCGACGGTGGCATCATCTCCGGTGCCTTGAAGGGTGGCAAGCGTGTGCAGATCACCGGCTTCGGAACCTTCGAGGCCAAGCAGCGCAAGGCGCGCATGGGCCGTAACCCCCGCACCGGCCAGGCGATCCACATCGCTGCGACGAAGACGCCGGGCTTCCGCGCCGGCAAGGGCCTGAAGGACGCGATTCAGTAGTCTCGAGACCAGATCGGACGGGTGGCTGGGATTCTGGCCGCCCCGGGGTAGTCGAGCCGCGGACCCCAGACCGCGAGTGCAGGGGCCGTGTCGCCGAGGGCGGCACGGCCCGCTTCATTTACTGGCTCAGCGGGGACGTGGCGCCCGAGGTCCGCTCCGGCGGGGACGGTCGAAGTCGGCGCGGACGGCACGGCCCTTGATCGTCGTGCCGTTGAGGGCCTTGATCACCTTGCGTGCCACGGCGTCATGGACCTCGACGACCGAGTGGCTCTCGCGGATCTCGATCTTGCCCACGGCGTTCCCCTCGACGCCGGCCTCACCGGTGATCGCGCCGAGCAGGTCCCCGGGCCGGAGGCCGTCCCGCTCGCCCACGCCCACGAAGAGCTTCGCCCAGGCGGGTGACGCGGCCGGCTCGTGGCTCGCGGGCGCTCGAGCGCCGGGCTCGGCTGCGGCGGCGGGCTTCCGCTCACGGAGGAGCGCGACCGCGGCGGCGGCGATCTCGGTCGGGTCGAAGCGCTCGAATAGCGGCTCGAGCAGGGGTAGGTAGGGCGTCCCGTCACCCGCCTCGAGTGTGCGCGTGAGCGCTGCCCTCAACTCATCGATCGCCGTCGGGGCGCGACTCGCCGGGGGCGGAAAGGGCACGGTCTCGTAGCCCGTTCGGCGGCCGAGGCCCTTCAGGTGCGCTAGCTCGCGTGGGAGGACGAGCACCACGCTCTGGCTCCCGATCGAGTGGCGCCGGTCGAGGGTGTCGGGGTCGGGCGGGACGTCGTGGCTGACCACCACCAGGCCCGGCACGCCCTGCGCGGCGGCCCTGCCGGCGAGCGCGTCCACACCGAGCCACACGGGCACGCTCGCGTCGCCCGGCGCGCCGGCGACGAAGCCGTGCAGCGTGAGGTAGTCCCCTAGGTCGGCCGCGCGGTCCTCGCTCCTCGAATAGAACAGAACGTGCCGCGCGTCGCCGGTGAGGAGCTCTTCGGTCAGCGCGAGGGCGCCGGCCTCCTTCGGCTCGGTGACGACTCTGAAGCGCACCGTCCCGCGCTTCAGGGGCTCGACCAAATCGCGCCCGGGCATGGTCAGAGCGCGCCTGAAGTGACGCTCGACCAGGTCGGCCACGCCCTCCGTGACGGGGAGCGCGGACAGGATGCGCTGCGCATCCTGAGGGATGTAGTCGATCACTTGCTCCACGGTCTCGAGCCCGTCCAGGCGCTCGATGATGTGTGCCTGGTCGACGACGAGCACCTGCACGTCGCCCAATGAGAGGTCGCCCGAGGCCGCGGCGGCGAGCACGTCCGCCGGCGCGCCCACGACGATTTGCGCCCTGTCGGGGAGCAGCCACGGCGAGCCCAACGCGGCCACGGTGTGGCCGGTCGCCGCAGCGAGCCGGGCCAGCGACTCGGCGAGCCGGTCCGCGGTGGCGGCGCTTTCGGTCAGCGTGACGACCTGCGCCGCGTCCGCTCCGGGCTCGATCCGCTCGAGCAGCGGCACGACCCAAGCGACGAGCAAGCCGCTCCCCGGGCCGGCTGCGAGCACCAGGTTGTTGCCCTGGCGCAGGACCGGGATCGCATCCTGCTGGAGCGGCGTCGGCCGCTCGATGCCCTCGGCGGCCAGCGTCTCGACCAGCTCGGGGGGGACATCGAGCTCCTCGAACGACTCCACGTCGTGTGACTCCTAGGTCGGCTCGCCGGGGCCAGGGCCGCCTCGGTCGCCGGGCTCGTAGGGGAGCGTGTTGAGGAAGCGCTGGATCTCGTAGTCGAGACGGGACGTGCGGAGTCGATCGGTGCTCGCCACCACGCTCGTGTACGGTCCGTGGGGATGCGCGGAGAGCCTCACGGAGCCTTCCGCGCCGTCGTAGGTGGCGCTATGCGACGACCGGAGCGTTCTGCTGAGGCCCACGGTCGAGGGGAGCATGCCCTCGGCGCGCTCGAGCACCGCCTCCGGGGCGAGCGCGGTCCTACGTTGGTACCCGGCCATCATCCGCCTACGACGTTTCGAATTGGAAATCAGCGCCCGCCACCGCGCGGGCCGCCGACTAAGGTGCTCAGGTCGGTCAGGTTGTGGAAGCCCTGCACCAGCTTCCCCCGGACCAGAAGCGCGGGCACGTCGGCCACCCCGAGGGCTGCGGCGACGCGGCGCGCCTCGATCAGGGCCTCCTCGTGAGCGCCCACGTCGAGAGCCGCCTTGGTTTCCGTGCGGTCCAGCCCGGCGGCGACGGCGACGCGAAGGAGCTCGTCGATTCGTCCCATGTCGCGACCCTCCCTGAAGTGGGCCTCGAAAATCCCCCGTCGGACCTCGGCGGCGGCACCGCGGCTTGCGGCCAACACGTGCAGCTCGTGCGCCTTGCGCGTCCACGGCACCAGCGCGGGCGGGTCGAAGCGCGCGGTGGGAAGCGCCCGCCGGGCGGCGTCCCAGAGCGGAGTCCAGATGGGGTCGGAGATGTCTGTGAGGGGCGCCGGAGGAGGGCGCAGCTCGTATCCGATGCGCTCGACGCGCGTCTCGCCGTGAGCCTCGAGCTCGAGCAGCGCGAGCTCGACGACGTAAGAGAGGGGGTCGACGAAGTCGAAGTAGAAGCGGGTGTCTGCGGTGGGCATGGCGCCCTCAAGTTGGCCCCGGGCGCGACCGCGATCCAGGCGAGGAGCGTGCTTCCTCCCCGCGCCGCCCGCCCCCATATTCGGGGCCGCCGCGCCACCGGAAGGGGTCCCCATGCGATTCAGCGACAACGTCAGCAAGCTCGAGCCCTCGGCGACCATGGCGGTCAGCTCCCTCGCCAAGCGCCTCGCCGCCGAAGGCCGAGACATCCTCAACCTGAGTGCCGGGGAGCCCGACTTCGATACGCCCGGCTTCATCTGCGAGGCGGCCGTCGAGGGGATTCGCGCGGGGAAGACGCGCTACACGCCGCCCCCAGGGACGCCCGAGCTGAGGAAGGCGATCGCGGCGCATCTCTCCGAGCGGGCTGGTCGCACGATGGAGTGGGAGGGCGTCGTCGTCACCTCGGGCGCGAAGCAGGCGCTCTTCAACGCGACCTTCTCGCTCTTCGGCCCGGGCGACGAGGTGGTCGTGGTCGCTCCCTACTGGACCACGTATCCCGATCTCGTGAAGATCGCGCGCGCCGAGCCCGTCGTCGCGTTCGGGGACGAGCAGTCGGACTTCAAAGTCTCTCCTTCGCAGCTCGACGCGGTGGCCACCGGGCGCACCCGTGGCCTCGTGATCAACAGCCCGTGTAATCCGACGGGCGCGGTCTACACGCGGCACGAGCTCCAGGCGATCGCCGAATGGGCGAAGAGTCGCGACGTGTGGCTGCTGAGCGATGAGATTTATCGCTCCATCTATTTCGGCGACGATGCCGACGCTGCGCCGGGCCTCCTCGAGCTCCCGCCCGAGAGCCTGGGGCCGCACGTGATCATCGACGGGGCTTCGAAGGCGTACGCGATGACGGGATGGCGGATAGGCTACTCGTATGCAGCGACGGAAGTTTCCAAGAAATTCTCTGCCCTCCAGAGCCAGATCACCTCGAACCCGACGACGCCCGCGCAGGTCGCGGCGCTCGAGGCGTACTCGAACGTGAAGGCCTCGTCCGCCGCCGTGGCCGATATGGCCGCGGCGTTTCGCCGCCGCCGCGACCTGGTCACGCGCCGCATGCGCCAGCTCCTGCCGGGTGTGCCGTTCGTGGAGCCGAAGGGAGCGTTCTACCTCTATTTCCGTGTCGACGGCTTCTTCAACGAGGAGATCGACGATGCGACCGCGTGGTGCTCCAAGCTGCTCGAGGAGCAAGGCGTGGCGCTGGTGCCGGGGGCCGCGTTCGGCGACGACCGCTGGGTGCGTATGAGCTTCGCGTCGGCCGACGATGTGCTGGAGGACGCGCTGGGCCGCATCGGCACGTGCGTCGGGGCGGGCTCGGCCGCCTAGCCGGAGAGCGTAGCCACCACGCGTCGAGCCGCGCGAAGCGAGCCCGCCTCGTACGGGGCGCCGAAGAGGTTCACGTGCACCAGCAGGTAGTAGAGCTGGTAGAGATCGCGCCGGTACGCCTCGTACGCGTCCGAGAGGCCGTGCGCATCGCGGTAGGCGTGGTAGAAGCTGGCGCCGAAGCCGCCGAAGAGCTCGCTCATGGCGAGATCGACCTCGCCGTGGCCGAGGTAGACCGCCGGGTCGATCAGCACCGGGTCGCCGTCGGCGCTCGCGAACCGGTTGCCGCCCCACAGGTCGCCGTGCACGAGCTCGGGCTGTACGACGTCGGCGAGCGCGTCGCCCGTCAGGTCGATGACCCTGTCGAGCGCCCCGTCGGACAGGTGGCCGCGCGCCCGCGCCAGCTCGAGCTGCGGCTCCAAGCGATGGCCGAGCCAGAAGTCGGCCCAGCTCACGGTGGGCGGATTGGCCTGCGGAAGCGATCCGATCCAGTTGTCGCGCCGCCATCCGAACTCGCCTGCGGAGGCGTCGGCGCCCACG
>Ga0214472_10008969_pt1 | contig 10428 bp, 9 predicted proteins | sample RVTome_6_FD_207662 | JGI IMG/M metagenome (GOLD analysis project Ga0214472, IMG submission 207662) | Soil microbial communities from uranium-contaminated site in the Upper Colorado River Basin, Wyoming, United States - RVT140D175 | ecosystem: Environmental > Terrestrial > Soil > Contaminated >...
GGCTGGCCCGCGAACGAATGTGGAGCAATAAACTGCGCCACGTCCGCACGCTTGTGCCCTCAGCAGGAATCGAACCCGCATTTCGGGCTCCGCAAGCCCGCGTTCTATCCGTTGAACTATGAGGACAATATTTATATTTAAATTAACACTTCTCCACGCCTGCTTGCACTGAGCAAGCATAGCGCGTCGAAGTGCGGTGAGGGAGGGATTCGAACCCTCGCGCCGGGTTACCCCGACCTAACGGTTTAGCAAACCGTCCCCTTCGTCCACTTGGGTACCTCACCGTTCGATAAGTTCATGGTAAACCCTACGTAATTTTTATACTAACATCGACCAATTATCAACCGCATTAAACAAGCTTGTGTTGGGTTTGCCTAAGTGATAGTTTTTAATAGCGATGACAGCGAAAGAAGACAATTCAGCTGCACTCCAGCCGAGGCCGCCCGTTGTAGCGGTTGTTGGTCACGTCGATCACGGAAAGACCACACTCCTGGATTTTATAAGAAAAGCCAACATAGCCGAGAAAGAAGCCGGGGGAATTACTCAATCGATAGGTGCATACGAGATTGAACACGAGGGGGAGAAGATAACATTTATCGACACGCCGGGGCATGAGGCATTCTCCTCGATGAGAGCTCACGGAGCAGCTGTTGCGGATCTCGCAGTCCTTGTTGTGGCGGCAACAGATGGGATAAAACCTCAAACTAAGGAGGCTATTGAGATATTGAAATCAACAAATACCCCATTCGTTGTCGCATTGACGAAAATCGATATGGAGAACGCGGATGTGGAGAATGTAAAGAACGAACTTATCCAAGCTGGCGTCGCGCTTGAGGGATTAGGGGGAGACGTAAGCTGGCAGGCCGTATCCGGCAAGACTGGCGAGGGTGTCGATGATTTACTTGGACTCTTAATTCTGACAGGTGAGGTGGCCGGTCTCATGTTTGACCCGAAGGGACACGCGAACGGCTTTGTGATTGAAGCTCAAAAAGACAGCCGAAGAGGCATAATCGCGCACATAGTACTTAAAAACGGAGTTTTAAAAAAAGGTGACGAAATTGTTACAAAAACTGTAAGCGGAAAAATAAAAATACTCGAGAACTTTTTGGGTAAGCCGGTTAAGGAGATATTGCCGTCATCGCCAGCGACAATAGGAAGCTTTGAGAAGATGCCGAAGAGCGGTGAAGAATTCTGGGCAGACGAGGTCGACATCGAGGTGATTGGGACGATAGGGGCGGATGCACCAAGCGAGCTTAAAGATGCGGTACACATTGAGAGTGAAAAAGAATCGGGCGAAAAGATTAACGCCATTTTAAAAGCAGACTCCTTTGGTTCACTCGAGGCGTTGAAGCGAGTCCTTGGTTCAATTGTTGAAATAAAAGACGCAGCTGTCGGAGAAATATCGGATAGCGATATAAAACTTGCGAAAGCAACCGGCAGTATTGTCATCGGCTTTAGGGTTAAAGCGGCGGGCGCCGGGAAAAAATTAGCAGACGCGCAAAATGTAAAGATTATTAATTCAGATATCATATATAAACTCGAAGAGCAGATTGAATCGATAGACTTGTCGGAAGATAAGAAAGTAAAAGGAGGAGTCCTCGAAGTGCTGAAGATTTTTAGCGCCTCCCAAAGCAAACAGACAGTCGGCGGCAAGGTAATAGAAGGCAGGTTGGGATTGAACGCACCCGTTCATATTTTGCGAGGCGAGGAGATAATTGGGAAAGGCAGAATAAAGAACCTCCAACAGGGCAAAGAAGATGTTAACGAGGTACTTACCGGAAACGAGTGTGGCCTTGTTCTAAGCACAGAGATAAAAATAGAAGAGGGGGACAAAATAAAGATTTCCAATTAATCTTTATAAATAGCGGATTACACGCTACAATTGCCGTGGTAAGGCCTGGTGGCACTCTGCTTGCCAGGCTCTCGTTCGGAAGGAATGTTTATACAATGTATAATCATTCCATTCCTCACTCGGCCTGGTGGTGCTGCGCTTGCCAGGCCATCGTTCGAAAGAAATAATTATACAAGCATAATTATTTCTTTCTCACTCGGCCTGGTAGCCAAGTGGTAAGGCAAGGGTCTGCAAAACCCTTATACACGGGTTCAATTCCCGTCCAGGCCTCAAAGCAAAATACACCCACCTTTACGGTGGGATTGTTTTGCTCTAACTTGGTGATAAGGATGGGAATCGAACCCTCCACCCCCGTGTAGGAAATTATTCAAAACCGTGGGTTTTGAAAGTTGGGGGGTCGGGGGTGGAGACTGTGTTTATGTGAGATTCCCGTCCAGGCCTCAAGGATTTTGTCAGCGAGCTTTGCGAGCTGGTACAAAATCGATGCCTCGCCGAAGCTTTGGCGAAGGCGGGCCGAGAAGAATGGGCGAGTGGTGGAATGGTATACACGCTTGACTTAAGATCAAGTGCCGCAAGGCATGAGAGTTCGAATCTCTCCTCGCCCACAAATTTAAAGCACCCCATATGGGGAGCTTTTTCTTTTAGGATTCCTTTACTTTAACCTTGCGTGCCCTGTCTCTGTGGAGCTTTGGTAGGTGAATAGTCAGCACACCGTTTCTCAGTGCGGACGTAGCCCTATCCGGGTCAATCTCCTGCGGAAGAATTATAGATCTCGAGAATTTTCCCCAGAAACACTCCTGATAGTAATAATCACTTTGTTGGATTGTTTCCTCTCTTGATCTTTCGCCGCGTATCGTTACCCGCTCGCTTGTTACATCAACGTCGATATTGTCTCCTTTGACACCCGCAATGGTCGATTCAACAATTATTTCGTCCGGAGTTTGGTAAACATCAATCGCGAGCTGCCCCTCGGCCTCCTGCATTGTAAAATCGTCATCGCCGACGGTATGAGTCAGCTCTTCACTGTTGTCGTCAACCTCTAATTTTATGCGTTTTTTTCTAAACACGCTTTAATTATATCAAAACGGGTTAAGATAGAAACCCTCTTGACTATCACAACCCCTTCCAACAATATGTGGGCAGTTGGGCACCCTTACAAATTCATACGAAGGAGGTGATGGCGTGGTGACCGATACTGGTGTCTCCTGTGTGGAGACCATGGTTATCTCGGAGCTCGCAAGTGTTGGCGTTGATGTCTCGGAGAGAAGCGACGCGCTCGGGGCTGTCGCGTTTGTGTCGAAGTTCATCGACGAACGTGGCGATACGCCGACGGGCTGGCGGCGCAAATTGCAGTCGCTCGCTGTCTGCGCAATTGCAGTGCGCGTAGCGATGCTCGACGGCAACACTGCGGCAAGAGACAGCCATTACAAGAAGTTCCAGACTCACTGGAGTTGGCTTCTTGGGCGGGGAATTTCCGAGGACGAGTTAAAAGAGCTCTCCAAGGGAATCAGAGACCGGATGATTGGGGAGTGAAATGCGGCAAACGCAAACGTGAGCGGCTCTTCGCCTCGGCCAGTTGTTTTGGCCGAGCGGGAGCCGCTTTCACCTTTTAGCCCTGTCTGATTTTCTTTCCGTCTCTCCTCTTTAGAATTTCGAAATCGTGAAAAACTATTATCGCAGCGAGAAGCAGCAGGATTGAAGCATACACTTCGATACCCGCCAATTTTAATATCAGGAAGTTGAATATACCGTGGAGAATCGTCGCGAAAAACAGCCCCTCAATGGCGCGGTGTCTCATCCAGTAAAATCCTACAAGGGCGGAGGCAAGGGCGTGCAGGAGTGTCGCTCCAATACCCCTTACGATTGTAACTTGCACAATCAAGTCGGTGCCTATCAAGTTCAGGGCATTTTCGAGCGCCGCAAACCCGAGTGCGGCAGTTATCATATAAATCATTCCGTCAGTCCATTCGTCAAAAAACTTACTTTTCTTAACTACTAAGTAAACAGCCATGAATTTCACCAGCTCTTCAATGAAAGCGAATGAAAAAAGGAAAATAGGCGAAGACCTTAATATCCCTTCTTCCGCAAAAACGCTTTGCAAATAAAGCTCAGGAATAGCAGCGAGGCCCGTCGAGAGCGCGCCAGCTATAAAAACGTAGAGAACCATCCTTTTTGGTTCCGGCCTCTTTCTGTCCTCGAACATAAAGAAAGTGAGCCAGACTATGGACGGGATTATTCCGAAAATCAGCGGGTTAATTACCATTTCTGAATCATTAGAAACTTCTCATCGCCCTTTGTTTTAGGAATTCTCCCCCAAACCTCCTCCGTAACGAATGGCGCAAATGGGTGGAGCATTGTAAGGCATTCCTTAAGTATCGTTATAAGCGTTTCCTGTGCAGCGCGTTTTTCCTCCGGTTTATCTCCGCACAATCTCTCTTTAGAATCCTCTATGATTTTGTCCGCGAATGTATGCCAGAAGTAGTGGTATATATCCTCCGCTGCCCTGTAGAATTTATATTCTTCTATATCCTTGGTTACTTTCTTTTTCAATTTTTTAACACGCTCCATATTCGCTCTATCCGCCTTTGTGTATTTTGGCTTCGCCCCAAGGCTCTCATCGTAGTTCATAAGCACGAAGCGCGACACGTTCCAAACCTTCGTAGTGAAGTTCCTGTATCCTCGAATTTTGTCTTCCGATAACTTCAAATCGTTCCCCGGGGGGTTTCCGATAACCAAAGACATTCTGACGGCATCGGTGCCGTATTTTTCTATCATATCAAGCGGGTCGATAGCATTACCAAGCGACTTGCTTTGCTTTTTCCCTCCTTCATCGCGTACCAGGCCGTGGAGATAAACGGTATGAAACGGCACCTCGCCGAGATTATATGTTGTCATTAAAATCATCCTCGCCACCCAGAAGAAAAGAATCTCATATGCAGTCTCGAGCACATCAGTAGGGTGGTATGTCTCGAGATCTTTTGTTTTTTTAGGCCATCCTAGAGTGGAAAAAGTCCAAAGCGATGACGAGAACCACGTATCGAGGGTGTCGGGATCCTGTTTCCACCCCGTCCCCCTAGGAGCATCAACACCGACGCAAATGTCGCCTGTCCCTTGTTGCTTGTTGCCAGTCTCTGTCCTATACCAAACCGGTATTCTGTGCCCGTACCAAATCTGTCGCGATATACACCAATCACGGAGGTTATCTATCCAATGGAAATATGTTTTTTCAAAGCGCTTGGGGAGAATTTTGATTTCGCCGCTCCTTACGGCAGTTTGCATCAGCTTTTTTAGAGTTACCTCCTGTCCATTCTTTATTCCTTTTAACTTTGAATTTTTAATTTTAAATTTTTTATTCACATCAACAAACCACTGTGTTTTAGGCAGTGGTTCAACAACAGCCCCGGTTCTCTCAGCTGTAGAAATGTTCTGTTTTATATTCTCTTCCTTATCAAGCAAGCCTTCTTTTTTCAGCCATTCGACGATTGTATCGCGTGCGATAGTCGTTTTCTCCCCCCTTATGCCAGTCATCCCGACCATCATGCGCGCACTCTCATCTATAACTTGCTTGATCGGCAAATCGTTTTTTTCTGCTATCTCCCAGTCGATCATGCTGTGTGCGGGAGTTACACCGAGGGCACCGGTTCCGAATTTCGGATCTATCGCTTTATCAGTCACGACTTTTAGTTCGACGTCTTCACCCGCGAACTTGGCTTTGAAAGTCTGGCCGACGTATTTTTTATAACGCTTGTCTGCGGGGTTTACCGCAATTGCCGTATCGCCAAGTTTTGTTTCGGGCCTGGTGGAAGCGATCGGAATCGGTACGTCTTTTCCGTATCTGAATGTGTATAACTTTGCGTCTCTTTCTTCATGCACGACCTCGTCATCTGAAATTGTGGTTTGTCCCTTCGGATCCCAGTTGACTATGCGGTGCCCCCTGTAAATTAGCCCGTCGTCATACATTCTTTTAAATGCTGTGCGAACCGCCAAGCTCCTTTCATCATCAAGCGTGAATGCCTCGCGCGACCAGTCAAGAGTTGCCCCCATGGCTTTTGTTTGTTTCGTTATGGTTTTACGGCTGTCTTCGACGAACTTATCTATTCGTTTCAAGAGTTCATCACGGCCCAAATCATATCTCGATTTTTTCTCTTCCTTATAGATAATCTTTTCAACTTTTGATTGCGTCGCAATCGCGGCGTGGTCTGTCCCGGGAAGCCACAAGGTTTTTTTGCCTCTCATTCTGTTAAACCTCGTCATTATGTCTTCAACAGTAAGAACTATCGCATGACCCATATGTAAAATTCCCGTGGCGTTTGGAGGCGGCAGAATCATCGAGAACTTTTTAGCATTCTTTTTAACTATGCCCTTCTTTACAAGATTGTCGGGGTTAAAAAAGCCGGACTTCTCCCACTTTTTATAAATTTTCGGTTCGAGATTCTTGTAATCAAACCGAGAATCCATTTGCAAACTCATAACTCCATTATAGATGCGAGTGAAGCAGAAATGAAGATTTATGTTCATTTCTGCTGAACGAGCGGTCTACATCACCCACGGCTGATATAGATGCGAGTGAGACGAAAATGAAAGTTTCACTTACATTATCATCGAACGAGCTATCTACATCGCAAAGCGATATATACAAGGATTAAAAAACGCCCCAATGGAGGCAAGATAAATCTATCGATTAATCACAAAGTTAAAGAAGGAAAGCGGAGAGTGCAAAGATTGCCATCAGAGAAGCGGCCCCGAGAACAAGAATTGGCGAAACAACGAGTACCTTAAGCCACGTCGGCCAGTCCATCCAGAGAAACATCAGTATAATTCCTATGGGATATGCGGTTACGAGAAGAAACACCGTGATTATAGTCTTGGCGTCATATGAAAGACCGACTGCTGCTGATTTGGCGGCGGGCTTTGTTTTTTTGCGGGTCTTAGATTTACTCACCGGCATAAGCTTATTTTATCACAGATTCAGATTTGCCTGCGCCCTTATTTGGAAAGACTTATTTTTGAGGAAGTTAATATAGGCTGCAGCGGCGATCATTGAAGCATTGTCGCCAGAGTACTTCATATCCGACACAAAAAATTCGTGTTTAATCTTTTTGCATTTGTTACGTAATTTATTACGTAACTCCGTATTTGCGGCCACTCCGCCCGCAAGAATTACAGATTTCGCGCCGAACGCCTCAACTGCACGCATCGTCTTTGTAATCAAGGCATCAATGGCAGCTTCCTGAAAAGACGCCGAGATATCGGCTTTCTGTCTTTTTGTAAGTTTTCTATTGCGTGTTTCGTAGTAAACAGCAGTTTTCAACCCGGAGAAACTAAAATCGTAATTTTTGTGGTGTATCATCGGGCGTGGAAACTCAACTGCGCTTGCATTGCCGTTCTTGGAGAGTTTTTCAATCTCCGGCCCGCCCGGATATGGTAAGCCGAGCATCCTCGCGACTTTGTCATACGCCTCTCCAACTGCATCGTCGCGCGTCTCGCCGATTTTCTTCCAGGAATGGATCTCCTTGAGAAACAGAAGTATTGTGTGCCCCCCGCTTACTATTAGCCCGATTGCGGGAAGCGGAATTTTTTTACTTTTTCCAAGCGTCAGAAGCGGACTGTAAAGATGGCCTTCGAGATGGTTTGCCCCAAGAAGCGGTTTATTAATTTTTTTCGCCAATTCTTTTGCAAAACCGACTCCAGTCCAGAGCGCCAGTTCAAGTCCCGGCCCGACCGTAACTGCGATTGCATCTATGGAATCAAATTCTTTTTCGGAAAGCCTCAAATCATCCAAAACTATCGGAAGATTTTTAATGTGCTCACGCTTTGCGAGCATTGGTACGACTCCGCCGAAAGGACGATGCGCCTCAATTTGTGAGGACACGATATTTTTCAAAACCTTAAAGTGGGGATTTTTTATTCCACCGTTCGCCTCGACAACCGCCATTGCGGTTTCATCGCAGGATGTCTCAACTGCTAAAATTCTCATTGTGACCCCAAGGGGAATCGAACCCCTATTTCCAGCGTGAAAGGCTAGCGTCCTGGCCGTTAGACGATGGGGCCGCCATTACGGGATTAATTTAACCCAGTATTATAGGTAATTCAATAGACGCTCTTCATAATTCAAGAATCGAAGGGCGTTGTAACCCCACCCGATAAGCAAATCCAAATTGTTGGTCGCAAGCAAAACGCCAAGAGCGATTATAAGAACACCCGCCAGTTTGTTGAACCAGACCAGATGCCTTTCGAATTTTTCAATAATGCGGCTTGTCTGACCGAGAAAGGCCGCAGTCAGAAGAAAGGGTATCCCAAGGCCAACGGAGAAAACAGCAAGCAGAGCCGCACCTGTCAGGGCGGTCCCCTGCGAGGAAGTTAAAAGAAGCACAGTCCCAAGAATCGGTCCAACGCAAGGGCTCCATCCCGCTCCGAAAGCTGCCCCGAATGCCATTGACGCCAGAGAACCACGTTTTTTAATTTTAGCGTTCAGTTTGGCGGAAATTTTTGACGAGAAAAGGTTTAATTTAAAGACTCCGAGAAGATAAAGTCCGAATACGATTACTATCATGCCTCCGATTCTTGCAAGCCAGACTTGAAGCGGAGCCAGAAGAGTGCCGGCGATGCCCGCCAGAACGCCGAATGTTATAAAAACAACACTGAAGCCCAATATATAAAACAGGGTATTTATAACCAATTTCTTCCTTATGCCGGCATCAATTTTATTTGCTTCGCCGGTTGACACCCCGCCTATAAATCCCAAAAACGCCGGGACAAGAGGTAGCGTGCACGGGGCGAGGAACGTGACAAGCCCGGCGACAAAAACCCCGACAACAAGAACTAAATTAATCTCAATCATTTCTAATATTTAAAATCTTAGCCAAAAGAATACAATACATAAGCATTTTAATATACCATGCGTTGGTATATTCTAACTAAGCCGAGGTATGCAAAATCCCGAAACTAATAGATTTTTTGAAGCTGTCCCTGCGATTCTAACGTGGACAACCCTCATCGGAATGGTTGTCGCTTCAAGGTTCGCTCCTGTCTGGGCGGCTATTTTTATAATAATTTTTGACACCTATTGGTTTTTCAAAACCGTATTCCTTTCGTTACACTTGCGGTACGCATTCAACAAAACCCGCGCCAACCTGGAAGTAGACTGGCTGGGGGAAGTGAAAAAACTTGGGAAGAGCTGGGAGGATATTTATCACCTGATTGTTATCCCGATGAGCGTTGAGCCATACGAGGTTTTAAGAGATACGCTTGGTACGTTGCTTGGGATGAACTACCCAAAAGACAAAGTCATTATCGTGCTTAGCTCCGAGGAAAGAGTTGACGGATCATTTGAAATTGCGAAGCGCATAGAAAAGGAATTCGGGAGCGAATTTTACAAATTCTTAGCCACTGAGCACCCGGTAAATATCGAAGGAGAGATTGTCGGATCCGGTTCAAACGAGACCTGGGGCGCAAAAGAGGCAAAAAGATTGTTAATAGATCCGGCGGGCATCTCTTACGAAAAAATCTTAGTTTCTGTCTTCGACGCAGATACTCAAATTCCGAAAGGATACTTTGGCAGGCTTATTTATTGTTATCTCACGGCGGAGAATCCCGACAAATCAAGCTATCAGCCGATTCCTCTCTACAACAACAACATATATGAAGCTCCCGCGCTCGGTCGTGTCGTATCATTGTCTGCGACTTTCTGGCATATGCTCCAGCAGGCTCGAGAGGAACGTGTAACTACATTCTCCTCGCACTCAATGCCCTTCAAAGCATTGATAGAAGTCGGCTACTGGCACACGGACGTTGTCTCCGACGACTCGCGCATCTTCTGGCAACTATACCTTCACTATGGAGGAGATTGGAGAGTCGTTCCGATGCTCTACACGGTCTCAATGGACGCGAATGTTGCGCCTACTTTTTGGGAAACCGCCAAAAATATTTATAAGCAGCAGCGAAGATGGGCGTGGGGAGTCGAAAATGTACCGTACATCATGGATGGTTTCCTGAAGGATGAAAAAATACCGCTCTCAAAGAAGGTCCATTGGATTTTTCACAAGATTGAAGGATTCCACTCCTGGGCGACAAACGCCATTTTGATTTTCGCTCTTGGCTGGTTGCCCATAATTCTTGGCGGGGAAAGTTTCAACCAGACGCTCCTGTCATTCAATCTGCCTAACATTACGAGAATTATTATGACATTCGCGAGTATCGGTATCGTCTCCTCTGCGGTTCTCGGAATGGCACTTCTGCCGTCTCGTCCGGAGTGGTTTAAGTTCAGACACAAGGTGTTCTATGTAGTGCAGTGGGCATTTTTGCCGTTTAGCATGATTGTCTTCGGTGCTTTCCCGGCTATTGATGCTCAAACGAGACTTATGTTGGGAGGAAAATTCAGGCTTGGCTTCTGGATTACTCCAAAGAATAGGAGTAATCCAGAAGCACGAAAGGGGGTCGGGGAAAAGCGATAGGGTTTCCCCGTCGGGGTGACCTCCCCAACACGAGCTCCCATTCTCTCATCTGAAATCTACCTGTCGGTAGACAGGCTTGCGGAAGAATAACTAAAGTGAGCAAGTGTGTACGCATAGGAACAT
>Ga0214472_10008970_pt1 | contig 10428 bp, 5 predicted proteins | sample RVTome_6_FD_207662 | JGI IMG/M metagenome (GOLD analysis project Ga0214472, IMG submission 207662) | Soil microbial communities from uranium-contaminated site in the Upper Colorado River Basin, Wyoming, United States - RVT140D175 | ecosystem: Environmental > Terrestrial > Soil > Contaminated >...
TGGAACAGGGCCGCCTTGTAGTTACCCGCCCATCCATGGACGCCGGTGCCCTTCTGTCCGATCTGGCCGGTGAGCATGATCGGTAGGTACGCTGCTCGATTCGCCTCCGTAGCGTGGAACCAGTGGTTGATGCCCTCTCCCTGGTGAATGGCCACCGCCCCGCCGCCGCGCGACGTCTCCCAGATGTCCCTGGCCAGGCGGATCAACATCTCCTTCGGCGAGTGCGTGATGTCGGCCACTGTGTCCAGGTCGTAGTCCTTGAGATGCTCCTGGTAGAGCGACCAGACCGTCCGCACTTCGACCGAGCGGCCATCGACCAGGGTCACGGTCCAGGTTCCATCGAGGGCTGGATCGATCCCCCGTGCGGCCATGCGCTGGCCCACGTCGTCACGAGTCAGAGCGACCGGGGCGTCCGTCGCCGCGTCCCATACGACGCGATCGCCCAGCAGGCGATGCTGTTCCGCCGTCAGTCCCTGGACTCGGAAGCTCGGGCCGTCGGGCGAGAGCGCGCTCTTGTAGTTGGCGAAGACCTCCTCAGCCCGCAGTCGTTGCAGCGTGTCGGTCCGCACCAGCAGCGGAAAGTCCGTGAAACGCTTGATGAAGGCCGCGTCGTACCATTTCTGCTCGATCATGTGGCGGGTGATGCCCAGCCAGAACGCGGCGTCGGTCTGCGGCCGGATGGGGATCCAGTAGTCGGCCTTGGTGCTCGGTGGGCCGTATTCCGGGGCAATCACCACGATCCGTCCCCCGCGCTCCATGCACTCGATGAACCAGTGCGAGTCGGTGAGTTTGTTCTCCACCAGGTTCTTGCCGTTCATGATGATGAGCTTGGAGAACCGCAGATCGTTGAAGTCGCAGTCGCTGTTCTGGAGGCCGTGGACCCACGGCTGGCCGGGCGTCTGGTCGCCGTGCCACGTGTAGTTGCTCCAATTCCGTCCGGCGCGGGCCTGTTCCGGTTTCACGCTCCGCACGAACACGTCGAGCAGCGCCATGGCGTTGTTCAGACGGTACATGCCGTACTTTCCGATGACCCCGGTCAGCCCCATGCCGCCGCGCATCTTGAAGGTCCGCGTGCCGGCACCGCCCATCTCGGCGATCATCTCCTCGGGGTAGCCCTGGGCGCGGAGCTTCTCGGCGCCCGCCTCGCCGCTGAAGCGTTTCGCCACCGCGACGTACGCTCGGGCGATGTAGCGGAAGACCTCGTCCCAGCCGATGCGGACGTGCACGTCGTCGCCCCGGCTGTCGAACTTGAAGCGGCTGCGGTTGCCGTCGGCGTCCAGATCGGGAAAGCCCGCGTCGGCCCATTCCTTCCACCCCTTGCGGATGATGGGATGCTTGAGTCGATAGGGGCCGTAGATCAGGCGGTGGAACGTGTAGCCCTTGGCGCACTGTCGCGGGTTCCAGTTCGGCGTCGCGTGATTCCCGTAGAGATCGCCGTAGGTCTGGTAGTCGTACTGCGAGCCCATCCGGGTGATGACCCCGTTGCGGACGTAGGCTGACACGCGACAGGCGTGAGTGTCGTTGGGGGAACACACCCAACTGAAGCGGCGGTCGTAGCGATACTGGTCGCGGTAGATGCGCTCCCAATCCCGGGCCGGATACCAGGCCAGCGGGTTCTCGATGTCCGGCCGGAACGCCAGGGCCTGCATGGCCCAGCTCCAGGTGCTCGCCGCCCCGACGACGGCGCCGGTGGTTTTTAGAAAATCTCTGCGGCTCGTTCCCGTTGGATTGGCTTGCATGTCAGGCCCTCAACTGTCGTCCTCGCACTTCACCACGCACCCGTGCGGCTTATTCGATAACCAGCTTCTGCCAGATGCTGATGTTCTTCTTCCCGTCACGATCGCCGGCGCTTCCGTTCCACACCGCGAAGGACACCGGCAGATAGTCCCCGGCGCGAAACGCACGCTCCTCGCCCGCCTCTTCCTCTTCATGACTGTGTGGAAGGCCCATGGATCGCTGAAGCTGAACCGACCACACGCCACGCTCGTAGACCGCCTGGCCCTCCACGATCTGCACGTTCGCCGGCTTGCCGGAGAGCGTTCCCGGCCCCTGGGCGGTGAGGCATTCCACCGGCGTGGAAAGCGTGGGGTCGGCCACCAGGTTGCCGGCCCCCCAGGCCGTGATGTACAGCGGCTCGTGTTTCTGAATGCCTTCCACGGGCCGTTCCACGACCGACATGTCGGAGAAGGCAAAGCCGTGCTCGGGGTAGAGATCCACCACGCCGTCGGGAAACGCACTGGCCACGTCCTGGTAGCCCGCGGCGATGTTCTTCTGCCGGTCCGCCTTCCACATCCAGATGTTCACCCCACCGTGCTCTCCGGGGCTGCCCATATAGAACGGCGGATCGCTGGTCAGGGAGAACTGAATGGCCACCGCGTCGCGAAACTCCGTCTGCTCCACGGCGCGATCGTCGGGCGTGGGATCGATCCAGGAGATGCGAATGGCCAGCGTGTCGTCATTGTGCAGCGACTGAACGAGAAGCCCTTCGATGCGGTCCTCGCACCACCAGAGCGGCGTGAGACCCACGTAGATGGGGCGCGCCCGCTCCCAGGCGGGGTCCATCGGGCCCGCAGGAAGTGGCCCGCGGACGTTGGGCGATACGAACGTGTTCTGCTCCAACTGCGCCCGCTGCTGGGCTCCCGGCCGGGCCAGCGACTGAACGTAGTGAATCAGGTCCCACATGTCGTCCGCCGCATACACACCTTCCGAGCCCGGCATGGGTGTGCCCTTCATCCCCTTCCAGATGCGGGCATACAGCTCGTGACCTTTGCTGCTGCCTTTGAAGATGCCGTTGACGAAGGACCGCGGCGGAACCGGGTAGCCCTCGGCGTCGAACTTGACGGCCTCCATCACCGGTTCGCCGTGCATGCCGTGACAGCTCGCGCAGTTCTCCAGGTACAGCCGTCGTCCGTGGAACCAGCGGACTTCGTCGAAGGGCGGCTCGGGCGGAACCACCAGAGCCGTCCCTGGCCGGGTCCGGGCCGCGAGGGTGTCAGGCAGATCGGCGTCGGTCAGAGAGCCCTCGGCCACCCAGGTTCGCAGCAGCTCCTCTGTGGCTGTGACGTGCAGGTGGCGAACGTAGCGCACAAGGGCATCGAGGTCCGAAGCCGGAACGTGACCCCAGGGTGGCATCGCCGATCCGGGCATGCCGTTGCTGATCGTGCGGAGCAGGTCCGCGTCGGTGGGCACCTGATTCTGCGTCGTCACCAGCTTGAAGTTTCCCTGCCGAAGATTGCGGGGACGGGGATTCATCAGGTAGGCGAGCTTGCCGGCCCCATCGCCGTTGTCACCGTGACAGATCGCGCAGTTCCGGGCGAAGAGCTCCAGCCCCCGGGCCAGAACGGGATCGCTGGCGACGGGTTGCTCGATCGGAACGGCCCTTGTTGGCTCGCCGGCCGGCGCGGCGTGGGGCCGTAGCGAGCCGCGGACGTCGGTCCGCGCGGACTGAAGTCCTCCGCTCGCGGCGGGCAGCGGTCTCGTTGCGACCTCGGGGGGCGCATCGGGATGCGCCGGCGGGTTCCCGGCACGTGTGGCACACGCCCCGAGCAACAGAACCAGGCAGGCAACCCGCGAAACCACGGAAACGGAACAGTTGGAGTTGGACATCGGTGGCGTCCTCATGTCGTTATCTTCTTCGGCGATCGGGCGGCCCGCTTCGCCGCGGCCGGAAGGCGGACACTCACGTCCTGAATCGAAGTCGCTTCGAGAAACTGAACGTACGTCTCTTTCACCTTCTTCCAACGTGCATGACCCGCACAGGGAGCCTCTTCGCTGCACGTCTGATTGCCGAAGGGGCAACCGTTGATTCCTTCGATGGATCCGTCGAACGGGAGTAGCACGTCGATCAGGCGGACGCGGCTCGCCGGGCGCGCCATGCGGAACCCTCCGGTGGGGCCCGGAGAGGCCTCCAGCACGCCGGCGCGAACCAGCGAGCCCAGGATGGCTGAGAGGTAGCGGGAGGGAACGCCGGTCTCGCGGGCGATTCGGGGACCGGTGATGGGCCAGTCTTTCTCGTGGCCGGCCAGGAAAACCAGGGCCCGGAGGGCGTATTGACCAGTCTGACTGAGCATGGGCTCCTCGGCGGCGTATCGACTATTTATCTATGAAGATATAGTTTTTTGCTCCGCTGTCAAGCCCCGTCCGGAAAAATCTTTGGACCCCGCAGCTACCGGAGCACGACCAGCCGCCGCAACGAAGCCCCCTCGGGCCCCGTCTTCGCCGGCCGCCCGCCTAGCGCTACGGTATTGAGTTCTTCAAGGAAAGACTCGGCGTTCAAACCGCAATGAGATGCCGCCTGGCGCACCGACACCACTCGCGCCATCGTGTGGCGAAGAACAGGATTGGCCAGCGGCGCCATGCCACGCTCGATCAGGTACGGCAGCGTCTGCGGGAACCATTCCACGATGGTGCCGATCTTGTGATCCAGCGTGAGTCGGGCCGGCCGACCGGACTCGACGAAGCCGCTCGGGCTCCAGCCGTTCATCAGCCGCCAAAGATGCAGCCCCCAGACCGCGATCCCAGTGACTTCCAGCACGCCACTGACCCCTGCCACCGGAAACGACCACGCGACGAAGTCCGTTGCAATCTGAAACCCGACGCGCATTGCACAGCCCGCGTTCACCAGGACAAAGGGGATCCAGAGTGAGCGAAGGATGCGAACGTCCACGCCATTCAGCGTCGGCACGACTTTGGCGGCCATCCCCAGGATCATCAGGCTGATGAACCCCACGGTGATGGCATGTCGCACGGCGCCGGCATAGGCGTGCGAGAAACCGATGGCCAGGGCCTGCTCGCCGCTTGGCGACAACTCGCTCGCGGCGGGAAGCACGAGCCGCGCATAGACCGGCAGAACCAGCAGCATGAGCATCGACAGGTGCAGCCAGAGCACGGCGGCGCGAACGAACTTCGTCGTCCGATCGCGTTCCAGTCCGCGAGCCCACAGACCCCAGCGCGCCGTCAGCAGGAAGCTCCCCCCCGCCAACGCCACAACAGAAGCCCACAGGCCCACCGAAAATACGGGGCTCGACGCGCCACGCCGGAGAACAAAAAACAGTGACTCACCGACGATCCCGGCCAGCAGCAGCCCAAAGCACACCCACACGGTCGTCGGTCTCGGCGGCGTAAAGCCGAAGAGCGCCGGGAACATCCGCAGCCCCACGCCGAAGATCATCAGCATCGCGAAGCCGTGGATCTGAAGGTCGCGAAGCGGCGTCTGGTACGTGGCCACGAGTTCCAGCAACCGCTCCCGGCCCGGTGCGGTCATCGTGGCATAGGCGAGAAACAGGTCGTAGACCGCCTGGAGAAAGAAGAACGCCAGGGAGGCCAGAATAAAGGCCTCGTGCCGCTCGTAGCGCTTCCCGCTCAGTCGAAAAGTACGGAGGAGGATGACCACGAAGAGCCCGATGGCGGCGATCTCGGCGAAGCTCGCGGCCACGGCCAGCTCGCGCATCAGCGGCCGATCGAAGAGCGGCTCGCCGATGGAGCGCGCGAAGACGCCGAACACCATGAGGCCGAAGCTCATGTTCGCCAGGTCGGGCCGCCAGAGGGTGCTGTGCTTCATGCGGGGAAACGCCTGGTACGCGAAACCCATGACGAACAGGCCGACCCAGCCGAAAATCTGCGCGTGGCCGTGGGCGTTGATGTCGTGGATCGAGATGGCCTGAAAAGTTCCCGCGAACCCGATCTGCGTCAGCAGCCAGGCTCCCCAGAGCGCACCGGCGGTCAGCACCACAACCACGCCGGCCTTGAAAAAGCGCCGATAGATCGTGTCGGCCAGCGTGTTCAGAAAGTCCGGAGCGCCCGGCGATGTAGGCATGCTGGCCGACGGCGAGCCGTTCGCCGCGGCCTGCAACTCGTCCATCAACTTGTCGAGATCAACGCCGTGCGCCCGGGCGAAGAAGGCCAGCGACTCCGCGGGGCCGTGCGGCCCGCCGCAGCCGCGAAGTCCATAGCGATCAAGAACCGGCCGAACGTGTGGGTAAGCGCGGAGGACTTCTGGAATCATGGCTTCCGCTGAGAATCTCGATTCGTTCCGCGGCGTCGCGCTCATAATCCCATCATCTCCAGGTCAGGCGTCCGACAGAGCCCGCCACCAGCCCCGAACGGAGAGATCAATTGCGCAATCGTTGTCGTGGCGAACGACCGCTCCACCGTTTCCAGGGCTTCGTCCAGCCGCTTGTGAAGCGGACAGAGATGGGCGCCGTGGTCGGCCACGCCCAGCGGACACAGCTCGATTCGCTTGAGCAGATCGACGGCGTTGACGACTTCCAGCACGCTGATCTGCGCTGGCGGTTTGGCCAGCGTAAACCCGCCGCCCAACCCGCGCTGCGAATGGACCAGGCCGGCGCGTCCCAGGGTCTGAAGCACCTTGGCGAGATACGCGGGCGGGACCTTTGTGACGGCGGCGATCTGCGGGGTGAGCATCGCCTGACCTGGGCCCCGCTGCGCGAGGGCGACGATGGCCCGCAGGGCGTACTCGGCGGTTTGCGAAATCATTGCCGTCTCCGACTTTCGGATATTTTGATCTTGACATCCAAAGTGTACGGCATAGACTTTGCAAGTCAAGAGGACTTTTGGAGCTAAAAGTATTTTATGTTCGGTTTCGAGACAAGGAGCGGCTCAATGGCCTATAAGCGACACTGGATTTCTTTGGCGATTGTCATCGGCGGTTCTTTCCTGACCCTTGGCTATTTCGGGCGCGAGCTTTACCGGCAGGCACCGCCGATCCCCGATCGGGTAGTGACGCCCGACGGCACTCATCTCTTTACGGGCCAGCAGATCCGCGACGGGCAGAACGTCTGGCAGTCCATGGGCGGGCAAGAGGTTGGAACCGTTTGGGGACATGGCGCGTACGTGGCGCCGGACTGGTCGGCCGACTGGCTCCATCGTGAGGCCACGGCCCTGATCGAAGGCTGGGCCCGAGCGGATGGTGCCGCGGAGTTCGCAGCGCTTTCACCCGAGCAGCAGGCGGCGCTCAAGGAGCGGCTCAAGCGCGAGCTGCGACCCAACACCTACGATGCGAACTCGGGGGAGCTTGTGGTCTCCGCGGAGCGGGCGGAGGCCATTCGCTCGACGAGCGCCCACTACGATGCGTTGTTCGGCGACGATCCGGCGCTCGACGAACTACGGGACGCATACGCGATCCCCGCGAACACGATCAAGGATGCGACCCGGCAGGAGGCCATGAACGCCTTTTTCTTCTGGACGTCGTGGACCTGTGTGACGAATCGGCCGGGGTCGACGATCAGCTACACGAACAACTGGCCACCCGAGGAGCTGGTGGGCAACCGGCCCACGGGAGCGATCATCGTCTGGTCGGTGGTGAGCTTCGTGCTTCTGCTGGCCGGCGTCGGCGCCCTGGCGTGGTACTTTGCGGTGCAGCGGCAGCACGAGGACACGTCCAACGGATTCCCGGCCTCGGATCCGCTGCTGGCCCTGCGGCCAACGCCGTCCATGCGGGCCACGCTCAAGTACTTCTGGGTGGTGGCCGCGTTGATCGTGGCCCAGGTGGGGCTCGGAGCGGTGACCGCGCACTACGGGGTCGAGGGATCCGGCTTCTACGGAATCCCCCTGGCCGAAGTGCTGCCCTACGCGGTGACGAGAACCTGGCACACGCAGCTCGGCATCTTCTGGATCGCGACCGCCTGGCTGGCCACGGGACTCTTCATGGCCCCGGCCGTCTCGGGCTACGAACCGAAGTTTCAGCGGCTGGGGGTCAACGTGCTGTTCGTCTGCCTGCTGGTGATCGTGGCCGGATCGATGGCCGGACAGTGGCTCGCGGTGCAGCAGCGACTGGGGTTCGAGGCCAACTTCTGGTTCGGGCACCAAGGGTACGAGTACGTGGACCTGGGACGCTTCTGGCAGATTTTCCTGTTCGTGGGGTTGTTCCTGTGGCTGTTCCTGATGGGCCGGGCGATGTGGCCGGCGATCCGCAAGCCTGGTGAACATCGCCATCTGTTGGGGCTGTTCTTCCTGGCGTCCGCGGCGATCGCGCTGTTCTACGGGGCGGGGCTGATGTGGGGCCGGCAGACCAACCTGGCCATCGCCGAGTATTGGCGGTGGTGGGTGGTTCACCTGTGGGTCGAGGGGTTCTTCGAAGTGTTCGCCACGGTGGTGATCGCCTTCCTCTTCACGCGGATGGGGCTGCTGCGGGTGCGCACGGCCACCGCGGCGGTGCTGTTCTCGACGACCATCTTCCTGAGCGGGGGGATCATCGGAACATTTCACCATCTGTACTTCACGGGCACGCCGACGGCGATCCTCGCCCTGGGAGCGACGTTCAGCGCGTTGGAGATCGTGCCGCTGGTGCTGATCGGATTCGAGGCGTACGAGAACCTGACGCTGAGTCGCGCCCGGCCATGGGTGGCGTCGTACCGCTGGCCGATCTACTTCTTCGTAGCCGTGGCCTTCTGGAACCTGGTGGGCGCGGGACTGTTCGGGTTCCTCATCAACCCGCCCATTGCGCTGTACTACATGCAGGGTCTCAACACGACGCCGGTCCACGGCCACGCGGCCCTGTTCGGGGTCTACGGAATGCTGGGCATTGGCCTGATGCTGTTCTGCCTGAAGGGGCTGGCCACGCGGCTGGAGTGGCGCACGGGGGCGTTGGCCTATGCCTTCTGGTCGATCAACACCGGCCTGGCGCTGATGGTGCTGCTGAGCCTGCTGCCCGTGGGGCTGCTCCAGACCTGGGCCAGTGTGGAGCACGGAATGTGGTATGCCCGATCGGCGGAGTTCCTCCAGACGCCGCTGATGGACACGCTGCGCTGGCTGCGGCTGGTCGGTGACACGGTGTTCGCGACGGGCGTGCTGGCCCTGGGCTGGTTCGTGCTGGGCCTGAAGACCGGCTGGTCGGTGCGCACAGAGCGGGCGGCCGAGAAGTCGCTGAGCTACGGCGCGCAGCAACCGGCGTAGGACCGGGGTGTCCGCTTGAAAAACCGCGTGTCCATCACAGCGGTATCCCCGCTCACAGACACGCTGTTGTCGAACACGGCGCTATTCGCTCGGGCAGGGCGCCCCGATCGTTGCCCCGGTCCAAGACTGAAGGGCCCCGGCGCCGTTGAACAAGTCGATCACTCTGGTGGTATCCAGAGCGCCCGCGCCGGTTCCGGTCCGGTCGATGTTTTGCTGCCATTGTCCGCACGTGCCCGGGTTGTTGATGCAGTCAATCAAGGCTCCCAGATCCAGCGCTGGATTGCTCGTCCTGTCGTTGTTCACATCGCCGGGCAGATAGCCGACGCAAGTTTTCGAGCCGCTGGGAACGTGCGTGATTTTCATCCATGCGCTCTTGTCCAACGGAACCGGCCCATTGAGTTGCAAACCTACCTTGTCGCTTCCGGCGTTCAGACCGGTGATGGTGGGCACCGTGCCGTTCGTCACCTCGATCACAAAGTCCGCCGGATCGAGTTCCGACGGATCTCCGAGAAAGACAAGCTCGGTCGCGATCCAGTCGCCTGGATTTGACCCGTCCGGGTTGGATGGCTGCCGGGCATCGATCGCCCCGATCGGTGGGACGAGCCCGGGTCGGATGATCCACCCGTCATTGTCGTTGTGGTCGAAGCGGATCCTCGTCTCGCCGGGTCCGAAGAGGTCGCGGATGCGAGTAGGCTCCATCGTGCCGTTCTCGTCGAGGTCAAGCAGGGCGTACACGTTCAAATCGCCGATCACCAGCGTCGAGCCGCCGAGCATCCGCAAGCCCTCCATGCCGCCCTGACCGGCGACATCCTCGACGCCAAACAGGTAAAGGACGTCGGGGCTCGGTGTCTGGTCGTTGTTATGAAGGTCTACCAGTTGCACCACGGACGCCTGACCGGGCTGGCCAATGACCATTTGCTGGTACCCGAAGTTATCCTCCGGAAGAAACTGCCACTGGAGGTCGACATCCGTGTCACCGACCTCCAGCCACTGCCACTGCCCCATGCACTCGAGCTTGGCCAAGCCCAGACGCGTGCCAAGGCCGGGCGCGTACGGGTGGGTGTAACGGAAATCGCCGGCGACGCGCACCGTCCCGCCAGTGGGCGCCGTGATGGTAAGCGCGTCGTCTGCCTCAAGTCCCGCCAAGCTCAGCACCGAGTCCGAATCGAGGCTGATGGCTGTTGGGGCGCTGATATCATTGAGGTTTCCCATCCGCACGTGCCCACCATCGGTGATGTCGACCCGCACCGGTCCGTCCCCGGTGCTCGTTCCCAGTGATGACAGATCCAGTACCGATTCGTTACCGCTGACTGCAAGTCGCAACGAATCGGTTGTTCGACCTGGGCTGATCAAAGTGGTGACCCCCGACAGAACCAGCTTGGCGCCATCCGTAACCTTGATGTGCTGGTGATTGGCGAGCCTTCTTGGATCGCCCGCGTACGTGAATCCCGCGTCGATACTTTTCAGCGCCGACAAGTTCACCTCGGTCAGCGGACCGCTCGCATCGATCAGCGT
>Ga0214472_10008971_pt1 | contig 10427 bp, 9 predicted proteins | sample RVTome_6_FD_207662 | JGI IMG/M metagenome (GOLD analysis project Ga0214472, IMG submission 207662) | Soil microbial communities from uranium-contaminated site in the Upper Colorado River Basin, Wyoming, United States - RVT140D175 | ecosystem: Environmental > Terrestrial > Soil > Contaminated >...
CCAGACACGGTTGCACGAGGCCGGCTGGATGCGCGGCCCTACCTGGCTCTGGCAGTTCCTGCAGCGCCTGCTCGATGCCATCATGGCACGGCTGAGGATCCAAGATCTTCAGAACATGAGACTCACCAACGATGCCCAAGAAGAATTGGCGAACCTTCGTAGGGCGGGTTCAGGGCGCGCGGTCGCATTCTTCGTCCTGGTCCTCGTCACGTATATCGTCGGGTTCGTTTTGTTTCATCCCGTGCGCGGTATTCCCGTCCCAGCCCTTCCGCTCGTGTACATTCTCATCATTCTCACCTGCCTCGGCTTCTCGGGCCTGTCGTGGTTCTTCGACAAACTTCGCGTGCCGATCATCGCCGTCGTGCTCGTGGCGATGGTCGTCGGCTACACCCTCAGCCGCATGGATCACTACTTCGAGACTTCGGTCAAGACCGTCGATGTTCGACTGCCGACCATCGAAGAGGCTTTCGCGGCCTGGCACGACTCGCTCCCCCCTGCCGCAGAACGCATTCCCATCTTCGTCGCGGCCAGCGGCGGTGGCATCACGGCGGCCTACTGGACGGCGGCGGTCCTGGAGAGCCTGGCCACGGACGTCGAACTAAAGGATCGCTTCGTCGACGCCGTCCTTCTCATCAGCTCGGTGTCCGGTGGTGGCGTCGGTGCCATGTACTTCGTCGAAGCCGCGTCCACCGGTCGGCAAGGGCATCTCGCGGAGATCGCAGACCGGGCGGGCATGCCGAGCCTGAGCGCCGCGGCATGGGGCTTCGCTTATCCCGATCTCGGTCGGCTCATGATTCCCTTCGCTCTGGCCCGCAGCCGCATCGATCGAGGTTGGGCAATCGAACAACCCTGGCGTCAACAAATGCTCAGCCCGGATGCCACGCTGCGCAGCTGGGCGCGGGGCGTTCGCACGGCGGCGCGTCCGGCTCAGATCTTCAATGCGACCGTGACCGAGACAGGCGAGAGGTTCCTGTTGGCTCCTCTGGCACTGGAAAGACATCCGCCCGGCGTGCGACGAGCGTATCGCAGCTTCTTCGGCGATTACGGCGATGCCGCCGATCTCGAGGTCGCCACCGCGGCGAGGTTGTCTGCCACCTTTCCCTTCGTCTCGCCCATCGCGCGGCCGCGCGGCCCTGGGGTGCCGGATTCTCTGGCCTGGCACCTGGCCGACGGTGGTTACTACGACAACTACGGCGTCATGACGGCATTGGAGCAGATGGAACGCGTCCTCCGCGCCGCAGAAGCAGTTCCCGGTCGACCGCTGCGGCGTCTGATTCTCCTGCAGATCCGTTTGAAACCCGAAGCCGTCGACGAATCTGGATCCGTCGCGGGCTGGCGATTCTCCGCCCTCGGTCCGGCGCTGACCCTGTTGAAGGTGAGGAACGCGACGCAGATCGTCCGCAACGAGTTCGAACTTCGCCTGATGCAGGAGTTCTGGAGGACGCGTGGCGTGGAGATCGTGTCCCTCGTGCTCGAGTTGCCGGGGAAATGGCCGTTGAGCTGGCAGCTTGCGAAGCATGAGAAGGAGAGGATCGATCGCGTGCTGGAGGAGCCTGAGTTTGCGGGAGCTCGAGGGCGGTTGGTGGGGATGTTGAATTGGGGTGGGGGATGAAGCGGAGGTGCTCCCGGGAGGTGGCCCAAATGCCAAATTCAAGGCCGTGCACACCACGCAGTGGAGAGAACGCACATGGACTCGCTCTTGACTTTTTATCATAAGCAGCTTATGTTCTGGTCATGAATCCAGAGATTCGAGAGTATATGTCCGAAATCGGGCGTCGAGGCGGACGCGTGAGCCGTCGTGAACTGAGCCGCGAGGACGCGCGCCGCATGGTCAGGGTTCGGGAGGCCGGTCGCGCCTATCGGAATTTCCACGCACGGTGTTTCTGGTCCTACTCTCCCGATCTGAAGATTCGCGATGCCGACGTCGAATGGGTTGCCGAGCGCCTCAAGAAACATGGCGGCCGCGAGGCTTGGCAGGTGGCGGTGAGACTATGCCGTTGACCAGTTTCCAAGCCCAGCTAGGGCGCCTACTCGCGAAGAACCGCAGTGAGGAAAGCTATCTGGCGGGTGGCGCGGCGATCCTGGCAGCTCCCAACAGTCGGCGATTCAGCCACGACCTCGACTACTTCCAGGACAGCGCCAGCCGTGTCGCATCGGCCTACGATGCCGATCGCATGACGCTGATCGAACATGGCTGCGATCTACAATCCGAAATCAGCCAACCCGGCTACATTTCCGTCGTCGTGCGACTCGGAACGGAAGCCACCAAGATCGAGTGGGCACAGGACTCCACGTGGCGCTTCATGCCCGTGATTCGCAGCGACGAATTCGGCTATCAGCTCCATCCGGTGGATCTGGCGACCAACAAGGTCCTCGCACTCGCCGGCCGCGACGAGGCACGGGATCTACTGGACACGCTCTACCTGGACGAACATCTACTGCCGCTCGGGCCGCTCGTATGGGCGGCGGTGGGCAAGGATCCTGGCTTCTCCCCGCTTTCATTGTTGGAACTGTTGCGGCGGAGAGGCAGGCTGCAACCTGAGGAACTGGCCCGCCTTCACCTTACCGAGCCCGTCGACCCGCGAAAGCTCAAGACGAAGTGGCTCGCAGCGCTCGGGGAGGCTGAGGAATTCGTCGGCAACCGACCACCCGATGAAGTCGGCTGTCTGTATTTCTCTCCAGGCACAGGGAGATTTGTCGATCCCAGCCGCACTGACGCCATCGACGTCGTACCACACTATGGACGTCCGGGCGGAGTGCTTCCGAGAACCGTGGACGAGTAGATCTCGGAGATCGGCTGTCTCTTGCTCTAGCGCACCCGAGGCTCCAGCAATCCCGGGGCGATTCGGTCGTCCATCTACACAGTTTGCGCTGCAGCCCCCGCTGATTCTCCGAATCGTTGAACTGTCTTGCCACCGACCACGACTCCCAAGATGGTCACGACGGACTCCGACACCGGTTGAGGCGCCCCGTTCTTGATGCTGGTAAGACTCCACACGAACAGGACTCCGACCCCCCAGAGGAGAAGAAGTAGTACTAGTCGTGAGGAAGAGAGTGGGTTTGGTGGTCACCTGGGGGTGGCTACTCCGAAAGACCACAACTTTGAATGAGGTGTCTGGGCTTCGAATTGGCGAGCCCTTCGCGGGCGCGGCGAGCGATATCCCCACGAGCACGCAGTGGAAGGACGGTTCGTACTGGGGCGCGAGTCTTGATCCACGGATCGCCGGCAAGCTCGTGCGAGCGACCCCTGGATTCGGCAAGAACTAGCGGCTTGCTCGCGCTCTGGGATTTCGGTCGGCCGAAATCCCCCAACTCGGGCCAGTTTGACGCGCCATACGGCCCCCCACTATCCTTGGTTGGTCTCGTCCCTCGGCCGAAGGATCCATCCATGCTGCTCCGAATCCTCCTGATCGCCGTGACCCTCGCGGCGGCCCCGCCCAGCTTCGCGAGCGACCTGCATCTCTATGAGATTCCTCGCAAGGGGCCCGGCCAGATGCGCGATCTGGCAGCACGCGGCCTGGATGTCATCGGACTCGACGACCAGGGACAGCTGCTCGTCGCAGCACCGGCGTCCGAAAGCGAATTCCTCTCTCAGTGGGGGCGCCAGGCAACGGTGCGGCGTTACGCGGGGAGTGCGAACAAGGATCTCGTCGGCTCCTATGCCAACTACCACACCTATGCCGAGACCCAGGCGATGCTGCAGTCGCTCGCGGCGACGTATCCGTTGCTATGCCAGCTTCAATCGATGGGACTGAGTCTCCAGGGCCGGGATATCCCCGTGCTACGCATCACGGATCTCACTCCGGCGAAGGCGGCCAAGCCTGAAGTCCTGATCATCGCCAATCTCCACGCACGCGAACTGATGACCGTCGAGATCGCGCTCCTCCTGGCCGAGCATCTCCTGCTGAACTACGGCACTGACACCGAGATCACGCAGCTGGTCAACACCCGAGACATCTACATCGCGCCCATGATGAATCCCGACGGCCACGTCTATGTGGAAGACAACAACGCCGATGACTGGTGGAACTGGTGGCGCAAGAACCGCCGCGACAACGGGGACGGGAGCTTCGGCATCGATCTGAACCGGAACTTCGGCTACGCCTGGGGCTATGACGACCTGGGCTCGTCTCCGGACTCCGGGTCTCTCGTGTACCGCGGCACTGGGCCCTTCTCCGAACCAGAGACCGCCGCGCTCGAAGCCTTCGTCCAGGCACACGATTTCAGCGTCGGCTTCAGCTACCACTCCTTCGGCGATCTGCTGCTGTATCCCTGGGGCTATTTGTTCGACTACACCGTCGACCACGAGCTGTTCTTCACTCTGGGCCAGCGATTGACGGCCGAGAACGCGTACTTTCCGGGCAATCCGGCGGAGGGCGCCATCTACGTGACCAACGGTGGCTCCGACGACTGGGCATATGGCGAGGACATCACGAAGAACTCCTTCCTCTGCTTCACCCCCGAGGTCAACAGCTACGACGACGGCGGCTTCGGCCCGCTGGATACGCAGATCCAGCCGACCTTCCTCGAGAATCTGCCGATGAATCTGCGGCTCATCGATCTGGCGGACGAGCCGCGGCGCGTGCTCGGACCCATCGCGCCCCTGCTGACGGACACCAGTTTCTCCCCGCCCTCTCTGAACGTGCAGTGGAGCGGCAACGACCCGCAGGATCCCAACCCCGCGGTGAGCTATGAGCTGGAGGAGTTCTTCGAACTCGGGCATCTTGGCCAGATCAGCGCCGACGCCGTGTCTCCGTGGTGGGCGTTCAACGGCGGATTCTCGGTGTCGACGCAGACTCCCTATGAAGGAAGCGGAAGCTTCTTCAGCGGCATGGCCGACGATCTCGTGTCGAGCATGACGAGCACGGCGCCGTTCCTGGTCGCCGCGCCGGATGATGTCTTCCATTGCCGCATGCGCTACGACATCGAGCTGGATTGGGATTACGCGTATGTGCAGGTCAGCGAGGACAACGGGCTCAGCTGGTACTCAATCTCCGGAACGGGGACTACGACGACGAATCCCAACGGCAGCAACCGCGGTAACGGGATCACGGGCACGACTGGGGGTAGTTGGGTCGACGCACAGTTCTCGCTCGCGGCCTACGCGGGCAAGACCATCGCGCTGCGCATCGTCTACATCACCGACGGCTCCGTCCAGGGCGCCGGGCTGTGGGTGGATATTCCTGGTCCGACGCCGACCTACGTAACGCAGCGCATCGTCGATTCGGCGATTCCCGGTACTGATCTCGACGTGGAGTTGATGGTGATCGGAAACTACAGCTATCGCGTGCGCGCCCACGACACCGACGGCGACGTCGGCCGCTGGAGCAATCTCGTCACGACCTTCGTCGATTTCATCACGGTGGTCGAGCAGCCGGGGCGGAGCCTCTCGCATCTGGCGGGGAACTATCCGAATCCGTTCAATCCACGGACGTTGATTTCGTTTGAGGTTGGGACGGAGCGTGGGGACATGCCGCGCTTCGTGGAGTTGGCGATCTATGATCTGGCTGGGCGGCGGGTTCGGAGCTTGGTCATCGGTACAATGACGCCGGGGGCTTATCGAGAGCCTTGGGATGGGCGAGATGATTCCGGTGGTGAGAGTGCGAGCGGCGTCTACTTCGCGCGGTTGCGAGTTGACGGAGAGCTCCGCGGTTCGCAGAAGATGCTCTTATTGCAGTAACTGAGATTTCGGCCGGCCGAAATCCGTGCCCCCGCTTCTCGGGCCCTCCTCCTCAGATCGGTCCCAGTTCCCAGGATGTCCTCGACCTGCAGTGAAAGCTCTTGGTCCCGAACGGCACCCCCTTTGCTTGGCTCAGGGCAGATCCGATTCCAGCCGAATCCAAGCAACGGGGTGTCTTGAAGATGCGATGTCCTAACTCATTCTGCGTTGTCGCTCCTCTACTCGCCCTGTTCCTCCTCGGCGGCTGTGTCGCCACGAAGCAGGCTCCACTCACGAGCTTCGACGGCTCCGGGGCGAGCGGCGAGCTCGAGATCCGCCTCTTCGCGGTCAACGACCTCGATTCCTTTCGGGCGAAGTGGGAGAAGTCCGACCGGGCTCCCAACGAGCAGAGCGAGATCGCGGTCCTGACGGGCGGAAGCGTCCATCTTCCGGTCCTCTTCAACGGCTGTGCGGTCGAAGGGGAAGGCAATTGCCAACTCTACGGCCGCCTCGTCATCGTGAACGCCGATTCCGATGAAGTCGTGTATCGGGGCCAACGCGTGAGACTCTGGTCGAACCGGGAACCGGCCGCACTCGGCAGCTGGAGCATGGCAACCCACGTCCCGAATGTCACCGTGACGGAGGGGGGCGCGCCCATGCGCGTCGTATTCGAAGTATCCGACGACGTGCGGGAAGAGACCGCTCAGGCTGGGTTGATTTTGCGGACGGAGTGAGGCGGAGAGGCGGGAGGTCTACTTCAACTGGACGAGGGCACGCCCGAGCTGACGCTCGATCACCACATCGGCCCGGAGCTGTCCGCCTGGGCCGAGGGGCGAGACCCGGTCCTGGAGTGGGTGCTGGCGCAATAGGAGATTTCGGCCGGCCGAAATCGTGACCCGGTCCGTCTGCCGGGTTCGCCGTGCGCAGCCAGTGGGGTACCCTCCAGGTCCACCGGCCAACGTGGAGGCTCACAATGAAAGTCGAACACACAGCGACCAGAAAACCCCGAAAGTGCCCCGCCTGCGGCGGCAAGAAGATCGCGCAGATTCAATACGGCCTCCCCGCATTTGATGCGGAGATGGACGAGAAACTCCAACAGGGCAAGATCGTCCTCGGCGGCTGCTGCATCACCGACTGCGATCCCCGGTGGCAGTGCGTCGAGTGCAATGCGCAGATCTATCACAGCGACGACGTCCGGCTGCAGGATCTCTGAGCGATGCCCCCCGCCATCTCAAAATCCCGCTACATCTCTGGGCTCCAGTGCCCCAAGCTCAGCTTTGATTCCTGATTCGAGGTCGGACGGAATAAGTGGTAGGCACAGCCTGCTCTTCCTCGGCTACGGCATCACCGACCGCCTCGCGGTCGAGGCCGAAGCCGCCGTCATCACGGCGAAGCAGTTCAAGGCAGGCGACGATCCCTCCGGCATGCCGAGCCGCATCGAGGAGTCGGGGCTGGGCGATGTGGAGTCACAGCTGCGCTGGCGCTGGGCCGAGGAAAACGAGAGCCGTCCCGAGATCTTCAGCTACTACGAGACAGTCTTCCCGCTGCAGAAGGACAAGCTGCTCATCGGCACGTCGGACTGGGAGCTCAAGTTCGGCACCGGCGTCGTCAAGGGCTACTCCTGGGGCACGATCACGCTGCGCCTGGCCGGCGAGTATTCGCGTGACGAGCAAAAGTTCGATCTGGGCGAGTATGCCGTCGAGTATCTGCGGCGCGTGAACGACAAGTTCCGCTTCTACATCGGCGCCGAGGGCAATCAGGACGAGCTGGAGCTCATCAACGATCTCCAGTTCCACATCTTTCCCAACGGCTTCATCCGCATCAACAATTCGTTCGGGGCGACTTCGAAGGCGACGGACTGGGCGCCGGAGGTCGGCATCCTCTTCTACTTCTGAACGATGAGCCGCGTCGCACGGCGGGAAGAGCCAGGGCGGATTTCGGCCGGCCGAAATCCGCCCTCATAGAGATTGACAGTTGCCGGGGCCTATCGCTAACTCAGCGAGTCGTTCCGAAACCGTGATCCAGCAGCCGCGACAGGCAACCGGGCAGCCCCCCACGAATGCTCTTCAACTCCCTGACCTTCGTCGCCTTCTTCGCGGTCCTGCTCATCCTCTATTACGGCCTCCGCGACTGGCGCCAGCAGAAGCTGCTGCTCCTCCTGGCCAGCTACGTCTTCTACGCCGCCTGGAACCCGCCCTTCGTGATCCTCCTGTGGATCTCGACCTTCGTCGACTGGTTCGCGGCGCGCGCCATCGAAAAGGAAGAACGCCGCACGCCACGGGTCGTGCTCCTCTGCATCAGCCTGGTGGCCAACCTCGGCCTGCTCGGCTTCTTCAAGTATGGCGGCTTCATCCTCGAGAACTTCGAGAACGTCGTCGGCTTCTACGGCATGACCTTCACGGCCGCCAAGCCGGACATCATCCTGCCCGTCGGCATCTCGTTTTACACCTTCCAGACGATGAGCTACACGCTCGACGTCTTCCTGCGCCGCGCCAAGCCGTCGCGTTCCTTCCTGGATTTCTCGCTCTACGTGACCTTCTTCCCGCAGCTCGTCGCCGGGCCCATCGTCCGCGCCACCGACTTCCTGCCTCAGGCAGCCAAGCCCCAGCGCGCGACACAGCAGATGTTTTCGTGGGGCCTCTTCCTGATGACGCTCGGCATGTTCCAGAAGATCGTGCTGGCGGATGTCCTGCTGGCGCCCGCGGCCGAGGCGGTCTTCGACTGGGCGCGCGGGCCAGTCGCGACGCTCGATGCGTGGCTCGGCGTCCTGGCCTTCAGCGGCCAGATTTTCTTCGACTTCGCCGGTTACTCCACCTGCGCCATCGGCGCGGCGCTCTGCTTCGGCTTCTCGCTGCCCGACAACTTCCGCTGCCCCTACGCCGCCATCGGTTTCAGTGACTTCTGGCGGCGCTGGCACATCTCGCTCTCGACCTGGCTGCGCGACTATCTCTACATCCCCCTCGGCGGCAACCGTCGCGGCCGCATCCGCACCGACGTCAACCTGATGGTGACGATGTTGCTGGGCGGCCTGTGGCACGGCGCCAGCTGGAACTTCGTGGTGTGGGGCGGACTGCACGGAGCCTATCTCGGCGTCGAGCGCTTCCTCAAAGAGCGCTTTGGTCACGCCGGCTGGAGCCGCGCGCTGACGGGCAGCTTCGTGGGCAAGTTCTCGTTGGGGCTTTTGACCTACTTCTTCGTGAACATCGCCTGGGTGTTCTTCCGCGCGAAGGACTTCGCGACGGCCAAACTCCTGTTCCTGTCGATGTTCGGCATCATCCGCACGGGTGCCGCGGTCCTGCCGACCCTGGGAATGGTCGAGGTGGTCGTGGTCATCGGCGCGCTGGTGATCACGCACTGGACCCACCGATCGATTCCAGTCGAGGCCGCCGCCGAACGCCTGCCGGGCTGGGCGCACGGCCTGGTCTGGGCCGGCATGCTCGTCCTCATCATCCTGGCCCAAGGGTCGGACAATGCCTTCATCTACTTCCAGTTCTGATTCGGTCTTCGCGCGCTCGGTGCCACAGGGCCACTGGGTCATGGCGGGCTTCGTCGGCCTGTTCGTGGCGCTCATGTTGGTGAGCGCCTGGGAGATCCGGGTGCGCGGCGAAGGCTACGCGCCCGCCTTGAACGACACGGCGGATCGCTGGTCGCTGATCCGCGCGCAGGTGGGCAGCGAGCCATACCAGGTCGTCGTCATCGGTTCTTCGCGCATCCAGTTCGACCTCGACCTGGACACCTACGCGCGAGAGATGAACAGCAGTCGGCCACTGCAGCTGGCCATGCCGGGCACCAACCCGCTCGCCCTCCTGGAGGATGTCGCCGCCGAAGAGGGTTTCGACGGAACGCTGATCCTCGGCGTCGCCCCCGGACTGTGGTTCGTGCCCCAGGGTCGCCCCGTCGATCTCGCCCGCCAGGCCGTGGGCCGCTACGACAACTGGTCGCCCTCGCAGAAGGTCGGCGTGAGGCTCGCTGGCGTCCTGCAGCGACGCCTCGCGTTCATCAATCCAGAAGATCTGGCGCTCGATGCCCTGTTGCATCGTCTGCCCCTGGAGAATCGCCCCGCGGCACATCCCAACCTGCCCCCGGTGCTCCCCGCCTACTTCGCCGGCATGGACGAGCATCGCCAGGCGCGCATGTGGGATCGCTGCGACTTCGGCACCGCGCGGGCGAAGCTCATCCAGCAGACCTGGATTCCCTTGTTCACGCCGCCGCCGCCGCCGCCCCATCTCGGCCCCGAGGAATTCCAGGGGATGATGCAGACCAACGCCGAGAGCGTGCTCGAGCGCATCCGCGTCGCCGTCGAGCAGGTGCGCTCGGGCGGCGGCAAGGTCGTGTTCCTGCGACCACCGTCGACGGGAATGGTGCGCGAATTGGAGAAGAAGTTCTCACCGCGCGCGCAGACCTGGGATCTCATGCTGCAGGTCACGGGCGCGCCGGGCATCCACTTCGAGGACTACCCGCAGCTCGCCTCGCTCGACTGTCCGGAGTGGTCGCATCTCACGGCCGCGGACGCGGTGCGCTACACCGAGGCGCTGATTCCGTTGATCAAGGAAGCGCTCGCTATTGACCCCGCTCCCCCGGGCTCCTAGGCTCATGCGCTCCAACATCCAAAGGAGCGATGGATGAACCTCACGCGACTCTCTCACGCCCTCGCCTCCACGCTTCTCGGCTGCGTCCTGTTCGCGCCCGCCTCCGTCCTCGCCGACGAGAACCCAACCTCCGCCCTCATGGGCGCGCTCCTCGCCGACACGCCTCTGGCCGAAGACCT
>Ga0214472_10008973_pt1 | contig 10424 bp, 7 predicted proteins | sample RVTome_6_FD_207662 | JGI IMG/M metagenome (GOLD analysis project Ga0214472, IMG submission 207662) | Soil microbial communities from uranium-contaminated site in the Upper Colorado River Basin, Wyoming, United States - RVT140D175 | ecosystem: Environmental > Terrestrial > Soil > Contaminated >...
CGGCTCGGTCCGGATGTGGGGTCCGAATGTACTAAAGGCGCGTTATGGGCAGGTCGATTGTTGGGTGTGAAGCCGAGGCTGACTTTCCGGGCCTCGGTGGGTCGCGCAGACGAGTGCGGACCGTCGGGCGACGGCTGGAGCGCTGTGTGCGTCGCGACTGGAACAGGGGCACTCGGATCAGGGAGTTGATCCGGTGCGTAAACACGAAAAGGTTCTCGATTCTTAGCGAGCCCATCGCCGCCCGGCAGGTCGGCGATAGTGGGCCGCGGCCGGCCGGAACGTCGTGAAGATCGACACCGTTCCGTTTCGACCCCCGCGGCACGATTGGAGGCACGAACCCGTATGAGTCGCATCAACACCAACATTCAGTCGCTCGTCGCCCGACGCGCCCTCGCCCTGAACAACAACTCGCTTCAGCAGTCGCTCGAGCGGCTGAGCACTGGCCTGCGGATCAACACCGGCAAGGACGACCCCGCGGGCCTCATTGCCTCCGAAACCCTCCGCGCCGGCATTCGCGCCATCTCCACGGCCATCAGCAACGCCGAACGCGCCGACACCATCGTCAACGTCGCCGAGGGCGGCCTCCAGGAAATCAGCTCCCTGCTCCTCGACCTCGAAAACCTCATCGACCAGACCGCCAACGAGGCCGGCCTGACTCCGGAGGAAATCAGCGCCAATCAGCTTCAGATCGACTCCATCCTCCAGTCCATAGACCGTCTGGCCGAGGCCACGGCCTTTGGAAACAAGAAGCTGCTCAACGGAAGCCTGGACTTCACGACCTCCGGCGTGAACATCGACGAGAGCACCGGCACCGCGCTCACCGACCTCGATCGTGTGCAGATCAACGCCGCCAAGGTCCCCGCGGGCTCGTTCCGCCAGGTGAACGTCAACGTCGTGGCCGGCTCCGAGTTCGCCTATATCAGCGCCCTGGGCGCCGGCACCGACGGCGGCGGCAGCCTGGACGGCACGCTCGCCGCGGCCACCACCATCCAGGTCCGCGGCAACTTCGGCAGTGACATCATCAGTTTCGCCTCCGGCGCCACCGCAGTACAGATCGCCGCCGCGGTCAACGGCTCCAAGGAACTCACCGGCGTCTCCGCGACGGCCTCCGCGGCCACCGGCGGAGCGACCTCCGTCGTCTTCCAGAGCACCGGCTTCGGCGCCGACGCGTTCGTCTCCGTCAGCGTGCTCGAGAATCTCACGGCATTCAGCTCCCAGGCGGCCAACGCCACCGACTACGGAGTCGACGGCACGGTTACCGTCAACGGAGCCAACGCCATCGTCCGCGGCCTGGACGCCTCCGTGCGGACCGGCGGACTCTCTCTGGACCTGACCCTGACGCCGACCTTCGGCGGCACGGCGGGCGGCACCACCAGCTTCGAGATCACTGGCGGCGGAGCCATCTTCTCGATCTCGCCGACGGTGAGCCTCTCCGGCCAGGAAACCATCGGCGTGACGGAAGTCTCGTCCGCCAAACTGGGCAGCACGGGGACCGGCTACCTCGCCACGCTCAAGTCGGGTCTGGCCAACGACTTGTCCAGCAAGAACTTCGCCAGCGCCCAGCGGATCGTGCGCGAGGCCATCAATCAGGTCGCGAGCCTTCGGGGTCGCCTCGGCAGCTTCCAGAAGGACACCCTGACCACCACCATCAACTCCCTGCGGGTCGCCCGCGAGAACGTGACCGCGGCGGAAAGTGCCATCCGCGACGCCGACTTCGCCGCGGAGACTTCCAACCTGACCAGGGCCCAGATTCTGGTGAACTCTTCGACGGCCATTCTCCAGATCGCCAACGCCGCACCGCAGAACGTGCTGGCGCTGCTGGGATAGCCCGAGGGGTCTGAGCCTCTTCTCGCGGCATGACGCGCAGGTTGGACACGGGGCTGTCGAGCGCCGTGGCGCGCCGAGGCACTCCATCGCCACTCCGCACGGCGCCGTGTCCCTTTTCCAACCAGCGCCCAACCTCTAAAGCCGCTCCCCCGCGCGTCCGAATAACCTCAGGGGCCTTCGGCCCGAGTCCGGCACTTCCGGCGGCCGAGCCAGGACCCTCCGCCGCGCACGGCTGCGCGGGCGGCATAAGGGGCGCGTCCTGAGCGACACGCCCTGTCACGGACGACGACATGAGCCGCATTCACAGCAACGTGGCTGCCCTGCGGGCGATCCATCGAGCGGAGCGCAATCAGCAGGACCTCCAGCTTCGCCTCGAGCGGCTCGCCACCGGCCTGCGGATCAATCGCGGGCGGGACGATCCCGCTGGGCTGATCATCTCCGAGACGCTTCGTTCGGAGATACGCGGCGTCTCCCAGGCGGTGAGCAACTCCATCCGCGCCAGCAATGTCCTCTCCACGGCCGAGGGCGCTCTGCACGAGGTCTCCGCCCTGCTGCTGGAACTCCAGGCCCTGGTGGTCGCCACCGCCAACGAGGGCGCCCTGCTCGATGAAGAGGTCCGCGCCAACCAGCTCGCCGTGGATTCGATCCTCGACAGCATCGACCGCATCGGGAACACCACCACCTTCGGCAACGACAAGCTGCTCGACGGCTCCCGGGCCTATACGCTGTCCAATGTTCCCACCGCGGCCTTCGCGTCGGTGGCGGTTTTTGCGGCGGGATTGCCCGGCAACGGTCCACGCGACGTGGTCGTCCGGGTGACGCAGTCGGCGCTGCCCGCTCAGGTTGCTTTCTTGGGCACCAACGCCGGCGGTGTCTCTCGTACCTCGGCCACCACCATTGAACTTCGAGGCGTGGGCGGCAACGAATTGCTCACCTTCGCCTCCGGCACGTCGCTCCAGGAAATCCGCAACGCCATCAACAGCCTGGGTGGGGCGCTGGGGGTCTCCGCCGTCGTTTCCTCGCCCACGACCGGCGGTGCGGCCAGCGCCCTGGTGCTCGCCAGTACCAGCCTGGGGTCCGACGCCTTTGTGTCCGTCGAGCCGCTCAGCGGGAACTTTGTCGAGGCGGGCAATGTCAACGTCTTGACACGAGGCGTCGGTACCGATGCCGGCGTACTGGTCAACGGTGTGCCGGCGGCCGTGACGGGCCTCCGGGCGGACGTCCGCGGCAATGGCCTCGACGCCCGCATCCATCTGACGCAGTCCTTCGGGCAGACCCTGTCTTCCGCCGCGTTCACCATCGCCGGAGGCGGGGCCCTCTTCCAGCTTGCCCCCGAAGTGTCGCCCAACGGACAAGTCACCATGGGCTTCGAGCGCATTGCCGCCAGCCGCCTCGGCAATCCGGTCGTGGGCCTGCTGTACTCCCTGCGCACCGGAGCCGGCAACGACCTCGACAGCCGCAACTTCGCCTCGGCTCAGCGCATCGTCGAAGAAGCCATCGATCAGGTGGCCAGCTATCGTGGTCGGCTGGGCAATCTCCAGCGCAGCCACATCGACCCCAATATCAACAGCCAGCGCGTCACCCTCGAGAACGTGACCGCCTCGGAGTCGATGATCCGTGACGCCGACATGGCCGAGGAAGTCTCCTCCCTCACCCGGGCACAGATTCTCGTCCAAAGCACCAACGCGACGCTCCAGATCGCCAACTCCGTGCCCCGCCTCGTACTCTCCCTGCTGGAGTAGGCGGGATTCAGGCGCCGTTTCGCCCGCTGCGTTACCTTGAGCCTTCCGCTCCCTGGAGCCGATAAACAGGGTACGCGGCCGAGCGCGCTCTTCGCGGCGTCGCCGGCCGCCCCACCCACGACACGCGGGAGGCATCCATGAGCGGCATCACCAGCGGCATCGGCCTGATCTCCGGCATCAACACGGCCACCCTGATCGAACAACTCATGGCCATCGAAGCCCGGCCATTGCAGCAGCTTCAGCGCCGTTCGGAGTCCATCGACGCCCAGCGCGCCGCCTTCCTGGAGATATCCGCTCAATTGCTCGCCATCCAGAACGCGATGCTCCGCTTTCAGGACAGCGCCATCTTCCGGGCGTTCAGTGCCCAGAGCACCGACGACCGAGTCCTGACCGCCAGCGCCTCGTCCACCGCTCTGCCCGGCAGCTACTCGTTTCGCGTTCACTCGCTGGTCAGCAACCACGCCCTGCTCAGCCGCGGGTTCGCGGATTCTGATCGCACGCCGGTCGGCGCCGGTTCCTTCTCGATCGAACTGGGTCGCGGACAAGTCAACCGCGCTTCCGAACTCGATGCCCTGCGCGGCGGCGACGGCGTGCGCCGCGGCGTGATCACCGTCACCGATGGCGCCGGCCAGAGCGCGGACATTGACCTCTCGACGGCCGTCACGCTTGACGACGTGCTCAGTGCGATCAACACCAGTCCGGCGATCGACGTTCGGGCGCGTGTCACCAGCGTGCCCTTCGGCGGCTCCATTGGCGATCGAATGGTGCTGGAAGACCTCAGTGGTGGGACGGGCTCCCTCACCGTGGCCGACAAGGCCGGCGGCTTTACCGCCGCAGACCTGGGGATCCTGGGCAGTGCCGTGGGCCGACTGGACGGTTCGGACCTCGTGCGTCTCACCGCTCAGACGCCGCTCTCCGCGCTCAACGACGGAAACGGCGTCGGCCGGCTCGGACAGGGGGCCCGAAAGAACGATCTGCTGTTCGAGATCCTCGGCCCCAATGCCCACACCTTCGGCGTTCCCCTCTCGGGCATCCTCGCCGAACACCTCGACACCGACCTGCGGGCGCTCAACGGCGGCAACGGCGTGCGCCTGGGCACGATTCGCGCGACCGATCGCGCCGGCCGCTCGGTCGAGATCGACCTGACGGCCGCCACGACCGTCCGCAACGTCGTGGAGACGATCAACGCCCAGACCGAAGCCGCGGGCGTGGCGGTCAGCGCTACCGTCGTCAACTCACACTTCCAGCTCACGGACACCTCGCAAGTCGCCGCGGACCTGGCGCGCGACTTCACGATCGAAGACGTCAGCGGGTTCACCGCCGCTGACCTGCGCATCGCCGCCAGTACGTCGGCCACGGCCATCATCGGGGCCGACGTGTACGCCATCCGAACGCTCGGCGACGTGGTCAACGCCATCAACTTTGCCCCGGACAACAACAGCGAAGTCGTCGCCTCCATCGCCCCGGACGGCAACGGACTGGTGCTCAACGTGACCGGCCTGCTGGACAGCGTCCGGGTCAGCGCCGAGGAGGGCTCCACGGCCGCTGCGGACCTGGGACTGCTCGACGCCACGGCCAGCTTCGACAATCCCTTCACCAGCCGGCGGCTCGTCGCCGGCCTCAACACCGTGCTGCTCAACTCCCTTAACGGCGGCCGCGGCGTGCAGACCGGCGTCGTCAGCTTCACCGACCGCGCCGGGGCCCAGACCACCATCGACTTCACCGGTGTGCAGACCCTCCAGGAAGTGATCGACCTTATCAACAGTGACGAGACAGTGTCTCTCACCGCCTCCGTCAGTCCTGCCGGCAACCGCCTGGAGATTCGCGACGATTCCGGCTCCGTCGGCGACCTGTTGATCGCCGACCAGTCAGGCACGCTCGCCGCGGACCTGGGCCTGGCGGGCACCTTCGCGGCGGGCGAGAGCGGGGTGGTCACGGGCGGCAACCTCCAGCTTCAGTACGTCACGCGTCAGACGGCGCTCGCCGACCTCAACGCCGGCCGGGGCGTGGGCTCCGGAACCATCCGCATCACCGACTCCACCGGCGCGGTCTACTCCATCGACCTTTCCGCCGCTCAACTCCGCACGGTCGGCGGAGTGATCGACGCCATCGCCCAGGCCACGCCGGACTCCATCGAAGTCCGGATCAACGACACGGGCGACGGCATCCTTGTTGTCGACAATGCCGGAGGGGCGAGCCCCCTGACCATCGAGGACCTGGAAGGCGGTCGAGCGGCCGTCGATCTGCGCCTCGCAGGAACCGCCCGGCCGGGCTCCAACTTTCTCGACGGTTCGTTCGAGGTCCGCCTCGACGTGTCTGCCGCCGACACCCTCACCGACCTGGTCAAGAAGATCAACGCCGCCAACGCCGGCGTGACGGCGGCCGTGATCAGCGACGGCAGCTCCATCAGTCCCTACCGCCTCACGCTCACCTCCACCGTCGCGGGCCGGCCGGGCCAGATCGTCCTTGACACCGGCTCGCTCAACCTCGGCTTCCAGACCCTCGCCCGGGCCCAGGACGCCGTGCTGACCGTCGGCGGATCGACGAACGCGAACCCGCTGCTCATCACCAGTTCCACCAACACCCTCGATGACGTGGTCGAAGGGGTGACGCTCAATCTGCTGGCGCCCAGTGACCAGGACGTCACGCTCACCGTCAGTCAGGACGTCGACCGGGTCGTCGAGGACGTCCGCGCCTTCGTCGATCGCTACAACGGATTGCAGGAGACGTTCGACGAGGCCGTGCGCTTCAACGCCGAGACGCTCGAGCGCGGCCCGCTCCTGGGCGACAACACCGTGAGTCAACTCCGCGGCCGCCTGCACGGCGTTCTGGCACGGCGCTTCGTCGGGCTGGAGGAGTCCGCCTCGCGGCTCTTTCAGGTCGGGCTTCGCCTCACGTCGGGTAACCGCCTGGAGTTCAACGAGGAACGCTTCCGGGAGGTCTACGAACAGTCGCCCCAGCAGGTGGAGAGGCTCTTCTCCGAGGACGAGATCGGCTTTGCCGACGTGCTCAAGGCCACCCTGGAAGACTTGACCCGCGACTTCGACGGCGTGCTGGCCCGCAAGGACCAACTGCTCCGCGACCGGCAGGATATCCTCTCCCGCCGAATGGATCAGCTCGACGTCCTGCTGGCCGCCAAACGGACGAGGCTCGAAGCGCAATTTGCAACCCTGGAATCCACCCTTGCCCGCTTGCAGGATCAGCAGAGTTCGCTTGTGGCCCTCAACTCCGCGGTTCTCTTTCCTTCCGTGGGCTGAACAGAGGGGTGGACTCCAGGCCACGGGACGCCCCCGCGGTAACTTATTCCCGTGAAGCCGCTGGCCGATACTACTCGCGACATGACCCCCGACGCCCCGAACCCCTACCTGCGCGATGCCGTCCTGACGGCCACGCCGGAACAGCTTCAGCTCATGCTCTACGACGGGGCCATCCGCTACGCCACGCAGGCCCGCGACGCCATCGAACGGAAAGACTACGAGGCCTCCTTCGAGAAACTGACACGCGCCCAACAGATTATTCTGGAGATGCAGAACGGCCTGAACTTCGAGGTCAACCGACCGCTCTGCGAGCGCGTGGCCTCCGTCTACAACTTTCTGTACCACAAGCTGGTAGACGCCAATCTGCGTCGTGAAGTCCAGCCCATCGACGACGCCCTCCGGGTGCTCCGCATCGAGCGCGAGACCTGGCAGATTCTGGTCGACAAGGTTTCCCAGGCCCGTCGGGAAGGCACCTTCGAGTTAGCGCCTGCCGCCGCAACCCAAGCCGGAGACGATCAGCCCGCGTCCTTCACTGCCGAGGCGTAGCAAAAGCTCGCAGGTTCCTCGTCAACATTCCCGCAGTTGGCACGATCTCAAGTTCGGCAGCTCCGAGCCCGGGTTTGACCCAGAACCCCGGCGTCACACAGAACTACGCCGCTCATGCCGGGAGCACGCCGGGCCGAACGGCAACCGCAGGCTTGTGACCTGCGCACACGGTCTGTAAAGTCGCCGCGTGCCACCAAAGAAGCTACTGGCGGCGCCGCATTGTCCGTCCGGCGCCTGGAGCCGTACGAATGCTCTCCTCGGTTCGCCTGATTCTCGCGGGCAGTCTGCTCTGCGTCGGGCTGGGATTCTACTGGAACACCGCCTCCGTCCGGGGGCAGTCGCCGGGCACTCCTCCCGCTGAGTCCGCGCCACCCACACTCGAACAGGCGGTGCGCAGCGCCGCCCAAGCCCTGGCGACACTCGAAAACGCTCGCCCGGACGACGATCGGGACGCGCTGTCGACCGCGGCCAAGCAGGCGATCGAGGGGGTGAAACAGGTCGATCCCACTACGCCCTGGCTGCACTACCTCGACGCCCAGTGGCTGGCGCTCACCGGACGGGAAACGGACGCGATCGGCCGGTTGCGCGTCTTTCTCGAAACCCGCGAAGGGCGCAACGAATGGCGAGCCTTCAAACTCCTGGGCGACCTCTACGTCCAGCAGTATCCCCGCCTGGCGCTGGCCGAGTACGAACGGGCCGCTGCCCTCCAGCCCGGCGAACCGGGTGTGCTGATGGGCCTCTCCCGCTGCGCAGGTCTGCTGGGGCAGAAGGATCGTGCCGCCGATCTGGCCCGCGACGCCGCCGCCGCCGACGGCGGCCGGACCCTGGCGTACGTCGACCACCTTGCCCGGGCGATGACCAGTGCCAGGCGTTGGCACGAAGCCCGCGAGGCGTCGCGCGACGCCCTGCGGCTGGCCGAGCAGGCCTGCGAACCGGCGCCCGCCCGCCGCGACGCCCTCCAGGTCCTCGACGCGCAGCTCAAGCTGGCGATCGACATTCTGTATCTGTCCGCCCAGAAAGAGACCGAGGCCCGTCGGTTGAGCGAATCGTACGTGCAGCTCGCCGACCTCGGCCGGCGGCGGGCCGAGAACGGCATTCGCCTCTCAGCGTTCGACCTCCTTGACGTCCTGGAGGAAGGCGTCCGCCGCGCTGGTTCCGACGCGTCCGCCGATCTGGTCGCCCGGTATGCCGTCACCCTCACCGACGTGGGCCGCACGGCGGAGGCCATCACCCAGTTCGAGCGTCTGCTCACGCTCGACCCGGCCAGCACCCTCGCCGCCGAGCACCTTGAGCGTTTGCGGGCTAGCGCGCCCTCGCCGCCGGATGCTACCCGGCCGTAGCCGACAAGTTCGTGCATCGTCCGGCTTGCCAGATGAGCGGATCAGAGCTATTATTTGCACAGTGACGCAAATGAGTAATCGTTGCCAGCCATCGCGATCCGCCGGCGCTTCGGCCCTCCGCAGTCTCCTGGACGCCGGCTTCTTCAAGGCCCTGGGCGATCCCAGCCGCCTGCGGATCTTCATCGACCTCGCCCGCCGCAAGGGCCCCTGCACGGTCAGCGAGGCCGCCCGCTGCTGCCCGACGTGTCTCTCCGTGGTCTCCCGCCACCTGGCCGCCCTACACCGCGCCGGGCTGCTGGAGTCCCGCCGGGTCGGCAAGCAGGTGTATTATTCTGTCCGCCTCGCGCAAATCGCCCAGCGCCTGCGGGCACTGGCCGACGGCCTGGAGGCCTGTTGTCCGCCCTTGTCCAAGAACGCAATAAACCGCAAAGACCCCTGAGGAGGAGTCCATCGCATGAGTCCGACGACCGAGGAACAGATTCACGAACAGGTGCCGCGCAGCTATGCCCGGGCGGTCACCGCTCCGGTGCCTCAACATTCCTGCTGCGGCGGTCCGGCGCCCAAGGGCGTCATCGTCAAGCTCGCCGGCTACACCTCCGCGCAGCTCTCCGACCTGCCGGCCGAGGCGGTCATCAACTCCTTCGGCTGCGGCAACCCGCTGGCCTTCAGCGAAGTGCGCTGCGGCGACGTGGTGCTCGACCTGGGCAGCGGCGCGGGCATCGACCTGCTGATCGCCGCGAAGATCGTCGGCCCGACCGGGCGGGTCATCGGCGTCGACATGACCGACGAGATGATCGCCCGCGCCCGTGAGAACATCGCCGCCGCCGGTCTTTCCAACGTCGAAGTCCGTAAGGGATTCATCGAGCGGTTGCCCGTCGAGTCCTCCTCGGTGGATTGGGTGATCTCCAACTGTGTCATCAATCTTTCGCCGGACAAACCCCGCGTGTTCGCCGAGATCGCCCGCGTCTTGCGGCCGGGCGGACGGATGAGCGTCTCCGACGTCGTCGCCCAGGACCTGCCCGAGGCGGTGCGAGATAACGAAGCGCTTTACAGTTCCTGCATCGCCGGCGCCATCAGCGAGCCGGAATATCTCGCCGGACTGAGCAGCGCCGGCCTGGTCGAGACGGAAGTCCGCGAGCGGATCACCTACGACGAGTCGGAGATGAGGGGCTTCCTGGTTTCCGAGCTGCCGGACAACGATGGACGGGCGTGCTGCGGCGGGGCCACGGGCGTCGACGCCGACCGACTCGCTCCCCTGTTGATGTCCCGCATCTGGAGCATCAAGGTCTTCGCCCGCAAGCCGGAGGATTGACGCCCCCTGCGCCACGCCGGTTGCGACCGCCCGCAAACCAGACAACGAACAACGGAGTCGGTCCGGGAGCGATGCGTGGCCACGTGTGATCCCGCTCGATGCGTCGCCATCGTAGGCTGCGGCTACGTGGGCTGTGCCCTTGGCCGAGCCCTGGTCGAGGCTGGTTGCCACGTGCGCGGCACCACCACCACGCCTGGCCGCGTCGAGGAACTCCGCGCCGGCGGTATGGAGCCCGCGCTGCTGGACCTTCGTGAGTCGTCCCGGCTCCACGACCTGCTTCAGGACCGCGATGCGTGCTACCTTACCGTAGCGCCGGGATCGCGGAGCCGCGACTACCGCGAGGTCTACCTCGACGGCGCTCGCGCTCTGGCCGATGCGATCGTCGATACGCCGGTGCGGC
>Ga0214472_10008974_pt1 | contig 10423 bp, 10 predicted proteins | sample RVTome_6_FD_207662 | JGI IMG/M metagenome (GOLD analysis project Ga0214472, IMG submission 207662) | Soil microbial communities from uranium-contaminated site in the Upper Colorado River Basin, Wyoming, United States - RVT140D175 | ecosystem: Environmental > Terrestrial > Soil > Contaminated >...
ACCCTCCGCGCCCCGATCTGTCAAGGGGAAAGATGGCGCCGCACGCCCCACGAATTCCCTTGAATGGCCCTCGACTCTTGCGTATAACGTCACAGGGAAGACGCGGCGGCTCCTGCCGGACCTCTTGATGCGGACTCGCCGCGACGCACCTGAACGCGCACGAGACCAGGGGTTTCAGTGGATGACCCCACAGAAGCCAATGCCCGCACCCACAGGACCGCGCGTGCGCGCCCGTGTCCTCCACCTTTTCCTGATGACGCTGCTTTTGCGGCTCAGCGTTGTGCCGGTGCAGGCCCAGCACCCTGCCCCCGAAGTCGGCCACGCCGCCCCGGACTTCACCCTGCCGGACCTCAACGGCAGACGCGTGCGCCTCGCAGAGTTCAAGGGCAAGGTGGTGCTGCTCAATTTCTGGGCCACCTGGTGCCCTCCGTGTCGCCTCGAGATGCCGACCATGGAGAAGGCCTACCGGCGGTACAAGACGAAAGGCCTCGTGGTGCTCGCCGTGAACGTCGATGCCGGCCCCACGAGTGTCATCCAGTCCTTCCTCAAGGAATTCGACCTGACCTTTCAGGTCCTGCTCGACCCGCAGATGGAAACCCTCCGCCTGTTCCGAAGCTTCTCACTCCCCACCAGCATCGTCATCGACCGACGGGGCATCATCCGACTGCGAGAGCTCGGCTACCGGGATTGGACCGATCCGGAATCCACCAAACTCATCACGGGCCTGCTCGATGAGAAACCGTCGTAACGGGGACCTGCCGTGACCGGTGCGCTCCGCCGGCGGGTGACGCTCGCCCTCTTTCTCGGCCTCACCGCCCCTCCGGTCGCTTGGGCCGCCGATCCGGCGTTGGAAGCGACGCTGCGGCAGTATATCCAGGCCGTCTACAGCCGGGATTACACCCGGGCCTATGCCCTGATCTCCGCCGCGGACCGAGAGCACAAGTCCCACGAGGCATACCTGCGGGAATACGTCTCATTCACCGGCGTCAGTCGGGAGGTCGCCGCGCAGCTTGCCTCGTACATCACGATGGAACTCGTGCGGACGGAGCTCCACGGGGACCGGGCGACGGTCATCGCTCAGCTCAGGCTGCCGGACGGCAACGACCCGAATCTCCGCACCGTCCTCCTGAACTTCGAGGAGGAGAAGTTGCAGGCCCTCTCGCCGACCGAGCGGCGCGAGGTCACCGAACGCCTCAACGCCATGCAGCGGCGGGGAGACCTTCCGGTCATCGCCGGCGAAGATAGCTTCGACCTGGTCGAGGAGTCGGACGGCTGGAGGCTCGTCCTGGGGTGGGGCACAACGGTCCGCGTCCGATTCGTCGGCGAGACTAAGATGGGGCTGCCCTGGACGTTTACACCGGTCACCCCGGAGGTCCGTGCGCCGCCAGGGGAGACACTCCGGATGGTCTATCGCGCCCGGAATCTCTCGGACACCACCACCACCGGCAAGGCCCGGCACCGCATCCTCCCCGTGGCCGAGCACCTCGAGGTCATCCAGTGCTTTTGCTTCATCCAGCAGACCTTGGCGCCGGGGGAAGAGCGGGACCTCGTGCTCACCTTCCGCGTCAAATGGGACGCCCCGACCGATCTCAAGGTGATCGAGGTTCACTACGAATTCTATCCCCTCACGCATTTCCGGCCCGAGTGGGAGAGACGGGGGGACCGGTGATCGGCGGGACTACCCCGGGGCGAGCAGTCTGACGATGTCTGTTTCGACGTCCTCCTCGCGCCATCCGTATCCGAGATAGATCAGGCGGAATCGGCCCGTCCGGTCCAGCAGAAAGGTCATGCTGCTGTGGTTGACGTCTCCCCGGGCCCGCGCAACGGCCACCACGCCGAAGCGCTCCCACACCCGGCTGACCGCATCCGCGGGACCGGTCAGGAAGGTCCAGACGGCGAAGTCGGCCCCGGACCGGCGGCCGTAAGCCTTGAGGACCTCCGGGGTGTCCACGTCCGGATCGGTGCTGATGCTGATCAGCGCCACCTGCCCCGCAAGCCCCCGCGCCCGGACGAGGGCCTGCACCCGCCGAAACTTGGCGGTGGCGACGGGGCACACGTCGGGACAGGTCGTATAGATGAAGTTGACGAGGACCGCCTTCCCCCGAAGATCGTCCAGCGCCAGCCGCCCTCCATCCTGCGTGATCAAGGTAAAGCGCGGGGCCTCGTGATAGATCGCCTGTCGTTCGATCGGCGCCCTCCCCCGAGGCGCCGCCGAACCGTGCGCGGCCGCCCCGGTCCCCACCGCGAGCAGCGCCAGACCGGCCAGTCCACCGAGCCATCGGATGTGCGCCATGCTCCCCCCCTACCGCCGCCCCTGGGCGCCGGTGGGATCCAGGCCGCGCGAGGCGGTCGGTGTTTTCTGCTCCGGCAGGGTCCGGAGATACTGGTACACCGCCTCGCGCTCCGCGTCGGACAAGACCTGCCCGAAGGCGGGCATGGCCTGCCGTCCCCGGGCCATGATCCCGAGCAGCTCTGCCTTCGACTTTTCCCGGACCGCTTCCTGCAGGTTCGCCGGCGTGATTCCCGTGAGGCGGGCCGTGGGACCGTCCCCCGTCCCGGTCTCGCCGTGACAGGAGGCACAGTGCCGGGCATAGATCCGCCCCCCGCTCTCGGGACTGCCGCCGCTGCCGCACGCGGAGAGGATCAGGGGGACTGCGAGCACCACGATCGCCGCCGACCACCAGGCCATCCGGACGCTCCACCGGCTCATGGGACCTCGAGAGGGAGGACGTAGATCTGCCGGGCGAGTTCTCCGCCCAGGGTACAGCGCGCCTCTCCCACCTGCAGCGCCATGGGCCCGCCGAAGGGGGCCTTCTCGAGCAGCGTGATCCGCACCTCGGGAAAGAGACCCAGCGTGCCGAGGTATCGGAGCTTGGCCGGATCCTGGTCCCCCACCCGCTTGATGATCGCGGCCGTGCCGGGGTCGAGCTCGCTCAGGGAGGGGTAGGCGCGGTGCTCGACCTTCCCCGCCTTGCTGGGGATCGGGTCCCCGTGCGGATCGGCGCCAGGGTGGCCCAGCCGTTCCGCGATGCGCTCCTCGAGCTCTTCCGAGATCACGTGCTCCAGCCGCTCTGCCTCCTCATGCACCTGGTCCCAGGGGATCCCCAGGGCCTCGACGAGATAGAGCTCCAGCAGACGGTGGTGGCGGATCACCTCGAGGGCCATGTGCTTGCCGGCCGGGGAGAGAACGACCCCCCGGTACCTGGTGTAGCGGACGAGACGCATGGCGTGCAGCCGCTTGATCATGGCCGTGACCGAGGAGGCCGCCACCTCGAGCGCCAACGCCAGCGCCTTGGTCGTCACCTTCCCGCCCTGCTGCTCGAGATGGTAGATCGCCTTGAGATAATCTTCGACGGCCGGGCTGACCGGTCGGGGATCCATCATCGCTCTCGCCCCGCGCTCATGGTCGCGGAAGCACCACCAGATACCCCACCATCGAGGGCCTGTGGGTCAGGCACTCGATCTTGAAGAAGCCCGGCGTGTTCGCGGTAAAGCGGAGCCGGGTGACGCGCCCGCGGCGCACCTCGAAGGCGGGGACGTACTGCTCGATCGTCGAGGGGTGCACGTCGCCGTTGACGCCCAGGATCTCGAGGACCACGGTGTCCCCTTGATACACCACGATCTGGGACGGCTCCCACCGGTAGGTGGAGACCTCCCATCGGCCTGTTTTCGGATCCGGAGCCTTCAGCACATAGCCCTGCCCCTCCGGGAGCGGCTCGCCGGGAAAGGGCTCCTTGTCCACGGTGGTCCCGCCCTTCGGCTCGACGGCCACCATGGTGAAGACCCGTTGTGTGGGGGGCGGCGCGCTTCCCGCTGTCGCCGCGAACGCGAGCCCGACCGCAGCCGCCGCGAACGCGAGCAGCAGGGCGGCCGTCCTCAGGGGCCGGGGATTTCCCGTCATCCGATGCATGTCACGCCTCGCTTTCCCTCCGCCGCCCACATCCCGACTCAGACCGCGATCAGAAATCCGGTCAGATACATCGTGAGAAACCCGGCCAGCAGCCCCGCGAGATTGTGCGGCGCGCTCAGGACGCCGAGCATCGGCGTGCCGCGCGCCTGAAATCGGACGATCTCATAGACGACCTGGAAGATCGCCCCGGCCCCGATGGCCAAAAAGAGGATGGCCAGGGGGACCGAATAGGTCAACCCCCCGAGCCACGTCCCCGCGATGGTCGGCGCCCCGGCGAGGAGTCCCAGGAGCAGGAAGTGGTATCGGGCCGGCGCCGCCCGGAGAACCGGCGAGACGATGGCCAGCCCTTCGGTCGTATTGTGGATGGCAAAGCCGAGGACCAGGAACGCCCCGAGCGCCACCTCGCCGAGCTGGTAGGCGGCCCCGATCGCCAAGCCCTCCCCGAGATTGTGCAGCCCGATGCCGAGCGCGATGAGATACGCCAACCGCAGCCCGGTCGGGGGTGCGGCCTCCCCTTGCCCCTTTTTCTTGCGCCGGCCGAAGGCGACCAGCCCCAGGAAGCTGCCGAAGAGGCCGAGCGCGATCAGGGCTTCCCCCTTGAAGACGGGGGCGATCCGCCCGGCGGCCTCGAGCGCCTCTTTGACCGCGTCGAGCCCGAGAAAGACCAGGAGGCCGACGGTGAAACCCAAGAGCCCGTCCATCCACCGCCCCCGGAGTGCGGTGAGAAACGGGTACCAGAGCAGGCCGAGGAATACCGGGACGACCCCGACGTACGTCCCGAGCAGAGCGAAGAGGACGAAGTACCGCCACCCGGGAACCGGGGTCGTCGTGGTGACATCGACCTGCTTCTTGAAGACGAGGCCCGCATCGGTGACCAGCTTCACCTCGTGCGGCTCCCCCTCGACCCAGTCGTAGGGAACGGCGATGGTCGCCTGTGCCAGGCGGCCGAGCTCCGGCCCGGGCGTCGCCGTGAAGGCCCAGATGGCCTCATTGACGAGCACCTGGCCGATCCGCACCGGGCCGGGCCCGGTGTTGCGGACCCACACGACGATCTTCCCCGGATAAAAGGCCATGCGTTCGATTGCCAGCCGCTGCAACGCCTCGGGCGGCACCGGCGAGGGGCCCAGGAGCAGGCTCTCCGACGAGAGGAAGAGATAGATCAGGCCCCCGAGCAGCGCCAGGGGAAGCACGCCGAGGCCGACCAGGCGTACGCGGCGGGTGAGGTCCCGCGGGGCGCTCGCGGCGGTCCGGTCCTCTGTCCGGTTCATGATTTGCCCTCCGCCGGCAGCACCTTGAAGAACCCCATCCATCCCAGCTCGGCGAACTCGCTCTGATGGGCGTGGAACATGAACGTCCCCGGAAACCGGTAGGTGAACTCCATGATGCCCCGCTCCCCCTGGCAGAGCATCACCGTGTCGGTGTACTCGTACTGATCCAGCCGGGTCCCGGTCCGGTAGTACTTGAAGAAGGTGGCGTGGGTGTGGATCGAGTTGATGAGATCGAATTCGAGAAGATTGACCAGATAGATCCGGAGCGGCTCGTGCTGCCGGATCTCGATGGGGTGCTCGACGAAGTAGTTCGCCACGCCGTTGACCGCGTAGAACTCGTTCTCGTTGTCGAAATCGGTGTCGTAGCCGTTCATGACCATGACCATTTCCCTGGCCTTCGGCCGGGGCGACGGCGGGTCGATGATGAAGGCCCCATACATCCCCTTGTGGATGTGTTTCTTCAGGGGCATCACGTGGCAGTGATACAGGTGCAGGCCGAACGGGTCCGCGATGAATTCGTAGGTGTATCGACCCCCCGGCGGGACGACCTCGAAGACCCCGTCCATGTTAGCCGGGTGAAAGCCGTGGAAGTGCATCGTGTGGGGCATGCTGGACTCGTTCAGGAAGTGCAGTCTGACCAGGTCCCCCTCGGTGCACCGCAGGGTCGGGCCCGGGACAGACCCGTTGAACGTCCAGGCGGGAAACTTGACTCCCGGGGCCACCGTCACTTCGCCGTCCAGCGCGACGACCGTGTATTCGCGCTGGACCCGGCCGCCGGGCACCCGGGTCACTCGGCCGGCATCGAAGCTGGTGAGAAACGTCATCGGATCCGAGACCCGCAGCGGGGGAGGGACGTCGGCCGAAGCCACCGGGGCCGCCTCGGCGGGATGCGTGGGATAGGGGGCCGGCGCACCAGTCGGACCGTGCGGTTGAATGGGCGGACGCTCGGAAGCGTCCGTGAGGGCCGCCGTTGCGGTCCCAAGAACGCCCAGACCGACGACCCCGCCCAGAAAGCGACGGCGGGTCATTGCCGCCTCCAGAATGGATGACTGCGATCTCTGCTCCCCCTGCTCGTCCATCTTCTGCACCTCCCTCACGCCTCGTCGAGTTAGGATTGTTAAATAGGATTGTTAGATTAGGCTAAACAAAAAGTTTTGTCAAGCAGGACCGTGCCGGCCCGGCAATCCTGCCGCTTGACCGGCCCGCGAGCGGCTGCTATTTTTGCAATAGCTTCCGCGCCTTCGGCAGGCGGGCCGTCGGCACGGATCAGGTGAGGAAGAGGATACGTTGTCCAATGAATGAGACGAAGCCGATCGAGTTGACGATCACCGGGCTACACTGCGCGGAGTGCGCCACCCGAGCGGAGCAAGCCGTTGCCGCCCTTCCCGGCGTCAAGGTGGTCCGGGCCAACCTGGGGACCGGAACGCTGCTCGTGGAGCCGACGGGGGCGGGACCCGATCTTGGCGCCATCCGCCGGCGGATGGAGGCCCTCGGCCACCGGCTGGGGGATGCGGGGGCTCCGGTCACCTCGATCTTCGAGGTGGAGGGGATGCATTGTGCCGACGAAGTGGCGGCCCTGGAGCGAAAGCTGTCCCCCTTCTCAGGAGTCCAGGGCATTACCGCCGACATCGTCGGCCGGCGTCTGCGGGTTAAGCACGACCCGGCCCACCTCTCGCGCCATGAACTCCTTCAGGCGATCAGCGAGACCGGCATGACGGCACGGGCCGCCGGAGAAGGCCCGCGGATACAGCCGGCGTCAACATTCTCGAGCCGAAACCACCGGCTCGTCCTCACCGCAGTCTCCGGCGTCCTGACCGGGTTCGGCATGCTCCTCTTCCTCGGCGGCTATCCCGAGGCAATCACCGTCCCCGTGTACCTCGTCGCCGTCCTTGCCGGCGGCTTCTACGTGGCCCGGAGTGGCCTCCTCGCCGCCCGACAACTGAACCTCGACATCAACTTCCTCATGAGCATCGCCGTCATCGGGGCCATAATCATCGGCGAGTGGGCCGAGGCGGCTGCGATCACCTTTCTGTTCGCGCTCGCGGAATGGCTCGAGTCCTGGAGTATGGACCGGGCCCGGAATGCCATCCGCTCCCTGATGGACCTGGCCCCACCCCAGGCCCTGGTCCGCCGCAACGGGAGGGAACAGACGCTGCCTGTGGAGGAGGTCCAACTGGGAGATGTGCTTATCATCAAACCGGGCGAAAAGATTCCCTTGGACGGTCGAGTGATCAAAGGAGCCTCAACGGTCAACCAGGCTCCCATCACCGGGGAATCAATGCCGGTGGAGAAGCAGGTGGGGAGCGACGTCTTTGCTGGAACCGTTAATCAGCAGGGGACCCTTGAGGTCGACGTGACCCATCTCGCCGGAGATACCACGTTGGCCCGGATCATTCACCTGGTCCAAGAGGCCCAGGCCCAGAAGGCCCCTTCGCAGCGGTTCGTGGACGCATTTGCGAAATACTACACTCCGTCGGTCATCGCCGGGGCGGTCTTGATCGCCAGCGTCCCACCACTCTTCCTCGGCCAGCCATTCAACGACTGGTTCTATCGAGCCCTGGTCCTTTTGGTCATCTCCTGCCCCTGCGCCCTGGTCATCTCGACGCCCGTCACGATCGTCTCGGGCCTGGCCGCCGCCGCGAGGAGCGGGGTCCTCATCAAAGGGGGCCGCATCCTGGAGGGATTGGGACGACTGCAAGCCATCGCCTTTGACAAGACCGGGACGCTCACGCGCGGGGTTCCGACCGTCACCGACATCCTCGTCGTTCCACGACCGAGGACTGAGGGCCGAGGACTGAGGGCCGAGGTCCGGAGTCCGACGTCCGATGTCCGATGTCAAGGGACCATCCCCTTAGAGACCTCCCGCCCCGCACCCCAGTCCTCAGTCCTCAGTCCTCAGTCCTTGGACGCTGAGCAGCGCGAAGTGCTGCGGATCGCGGCAGCGCTCGAAGCCCGGTCCGAACACCCGCTAGGAGAGGCCATCGTGCGGAAGGCCCGGGACCTCGGGATCACGTGGCCGGAGGTCGAGGCATTTCTCTCGCAGACGGGACGGGGGGTGCAGGCCCGCATCGAGGGCCGGACCTATTTCATCGGCAACCACCGCTTTGCCGAGGAGGTGGGCTTTTGCAGTCCCGATGTCGAAGCCGTGCTCGCAGACCTGGAACGGCAGGGGAAGACCGCGGTCGTGGTCGGGACCGAGATGGACGCCATCGGGATCATCGCCATCGCCGACCAGGTGCGCGAGCAGGTGCCCCGCGTCCTGCAGCAACTCGGGGCAGCGGGGATCCAAAAGCTCATCATGCTCACGGGCGACAACCGCGGGACCGCCGAGGCCGTCGCAAAGCGCCTGGGCATCGACGAGTATCTCGCCGATCTCCTCCCCGAGGATAAGGTCGCGAAGGTCCGGGAGCTCACCCGCCGCTACGGCGACGTCGCGATGGTCGGAGACGGTGTCAACGATGCCCCGGCCCTGGCCGCCTCCAGCATCGGCATCGCCATGGGGGCGGCCGGCACCGACCAGGCCCTCGAGACGGCGGATGTCGCCTTGATGGCCGACGATCTCACGCAGCTCCCCTTGGCCATCGCCCTCGGTCGCCGTGCCGTCCGGGTGGTGAAGCAAAATATCACGCTGTCGCTTGCGACCAAGGCACTGTTCCTCGCGCTGGCGATCCCGGGATACGCCACCCTGTGGATGGCCGTGGCCGCCGACATGGGTGCCTCGCTGCTGGTGATCTTCAATGGGCTGCGCCTCCTCCAAATGCGACCGGAGCCGTCATGACGACCTCCCCATACATCGGCGCCATGCTCATGGGTGCGCTGCATGGCGTAGAACCGGGACATGGCTGGCTGGTCGCGGCCCTCCTCGCCCTGAAGCGGCCACGCCCCATTCAGTACGGCTTCCTGGCGGCCGCGATCATCTCCCTCGCCCACCTAGTGTCATCGTTCGCTGTGATCCCCCTCTATTACGGCATCCGGTGGTTCGTGGATCTTTCGGCACCGATCTTCAGATACGTTGCGGCCGGCGCTCTCGCCTATCTTGCATACCGGCTCTACACCGAATCCCCGCACGGGCACGGACATGGCCACGGCAAGCCAGAGCGTGGTCTGTGGGGTCTCACGCTCTATGCCTTCGCCCTGGGATTCGCACATGAGGAGGAGTTTGCCCTCCTCGCCTTCCTCGTCGGCGGGGCCAATCCCTGGTGGCTCATCACCGGCTACGCCTTGGCCGTTGCCCTGTCCGTGGTCACTCTCACGTGGCTGGCCATCAAGGCATACAAAGCCGTGCATGAATGGGTCCATGAATACGAACCGTATATTCCGAAGGTCGGCGCAGCCGTTCTGCTCGTGCTCGCCCTGCTCTTCGCCCTGAACGCGTAACGGGAGACCGTCACATACCGGGCGGACGGTGGCCACATGAGGAAATTCCAGGAGCTGCTCGAAAGATTTGGCATCGCAACGTCGCTGGTACGACCGTGTCCCTGTTCCTCGGTGGACCATTGATGCATGCATTGATCCGTCAACTGCGGAATGCCAGTCAAGAAGGAGGTCCCTGCCATGTCGAAGCGTCGCGCTGAGAACAAGGGGAAGACCAAGAAGCGTCGTCGTCTCCAGTTCGTCGTGGGTGTCGCCGCCCTGGCGATGGGGATCATCGCGGCGATCTCCCTGTGGCCCGCTGACTCCGGAAGGGCCGCCCGGGCCTATGCCCTGGCGCCGGAGTCGATCCTCCCTGCAGACATCCGGCGGGCGCCTGTGCAGGTCCGGGAGGCGTACCGCTTCGCGGTCGCCAACCGGGATGTTCTCCGCTGGATCCCGTGCTACTGTGGATGCGGGTCAGAGGGACATACGAGCAACGCGTCGTGCTACCTCAAGGACTTCTCGACGCCCGGAAACCTAGTATTCGACCGGATGAGCCTCGGGTGAGACATCTGCATAAACATCACGCGGGACGTGATGCGGATGCTCGATGAGGGGAAATCGCTCAAGGAGATCCGGGCCACCGTGGATCAAACTTACAGCCGTTTCGGCCCTCCCACGCCCACGCCTCCTGTTCCATGAGGGCTACCGCCGTGGGTCGCCCGCCTCGAACAGGAAGGCCTGTACTGGCCTTAAGTCTGTTCCTCTTGCTCACGAGCGCGCCCGGTGTGGCCCAACCGGGCAGCGGGCAGGTGGAGGTCCGGGTTACCGATCACCGGGCCGGCATCGCCGACTTCACCACCCTCCACGTGGAGCTCGCCGAGGTGTCGCT
>Ga0214472_10008975_pt1 | contig 10423 bp, 10 predicted proteins | sample RVTome_6_FD_207662 | JGI IMG/M metagenome (GOLD analysis project Ga0214472, IMG submission 207662) | Soil microbial communities from uranium-contaminated site in the Upper Colorado River Basin, Wyoming, United States - RVT140D175 | ecosystem: Environmental > Terrestrial > Soil > Contaminated >...
CGGGTAGCCCTCGCCCACGGCGAGGCCCTGCCCCGAGGGCCCGCGCCAGCGTGGCCAGTACCCCTGGGCCGCGCCCCCGGGCTCGACCATGGCCACCGCCGGGCCGGCAGCCCCGGCTCCCCGGCGCACGTCTTCCGCCGCCGGGACGAGGGCCACGGCGGCGGCCACGACCGCCGGACGGACACCCACGATCATTGCCCCCCATCTTACGCCGCCCGTTCGTCGAGACGAGCGCGCGAGGCCGACCGGCCAACCCGCCCCGCGGTGTCCCGATCGCGGGGCCGTCCCGTGTCACCGCGGCGGTCGCGCCCCGCGGGAATCGGCGGGTCGTCGCCGCCGATGTTACGGGCGACGGTTCACGCGCCCACGGGATTCCTGATCGAGCTGAAGCCCGGGCCAACCACTGGATCCCGCGCCTGCGCTCGAGCACGCGCGGAAGGGGGGTCTCGCCATGTCAGTCCGTCTCTCGTTCGCTCGTCTCGCCGTTCTCGGAGCGGCCGGGGCACTCTTGCTCGCCGCCGCGCGGCCGGGCGGGGCGCAGGCCCGGACGCTCGACAAGAAGGTCCTGAGCCTGTCGGCCGCCCACACGATCGCGGCTGCCGCGAAGGAGGCGGCCCGGACGAGGGGCGTCGAGGTGGTGATCGTCGTCGTGGACGACGCGGGCATCCCGCTGCTCCTCGAGCGCATGGACGGCGCCCAGGTGGCGAGCGTCAACGTCGGCATCGGCAAGGCGCGAACCGCCGCCATCTATCGACGGCCCAGCCGGGTGTTCGAGGAGCAGGTGCGCGACGGTCGGGTGGCCGCGCTCGCCCTCGCCGACGCCACTCCCCTTCAGGGGGGCGTGCCGGTGCTGCTCGACGGCCGGGTGGTCGGCGCCATCGGGGTGAGCGGTGACACTCCCCAGGTCGACGAGGACATCGCGATCGCGGGCGCCCGCGCCTTCGACTGACGGGCCCGATCGCTGCGCCCGCCGCCGCTCGCGGCGAGGATGGAAACGGGGGGACGTGTGGCTCGCCGACGATCGCCACGAGTCGGGCGGTCTCCCGGTCCCGCGCGCTCGGCTTGTAGCCCGCCCGGACACCGGAGCGGGAGCGCGACCGCGACACGCTCACAGGCCCAGCAGCCGGTCGCCCCCCGCTTCGCGGAAGAGGGCCAGCGCCTTCTCGCGTCCTCGCTGCGCCTCCTCCAGGACCCGGGCGAACGCGGGCTCGGCGCGCAGCGGCTCGAACAGTGGCTCCTGGCTCAGGGTGGCCGGAACCGAGATGCCGCCGTTCACCGCGGCCTGGAGCGCCTCGAGGGCGCGCGGCTGGTCGCCCAGGTAGACCATCCAGCACGCGAACAGGAAGACGGCCTCGGGGTCGGTCTGGCGGCCGAGCGTGTCGGCGAGGTCCTGGACGAACTCCCCGGCGGCCGCGCCGGGCCTCTTCGTGGGCCGCGACCGAGGCCTCGAGAAGCCCACAGTAGCGACACGCGTGCACGAGCCCGGAGAAGAGCTCGGGGTCGTTCCGATGGGTCCGTGCTCGGCGCAGGAGGCGAAGCATGCCCTCGGGAGCGCGCCCCCGCTCGGCCTCGAGCTGGGCGTAGAACTTGTGGGCCAGTGAGAGATCGGGGTTCAGCTCGAGGGCCCTCCGCAGGGCCTCCTCCGAGCGATCGTAGTTGGCCCGGATGTCCTCGAGCAGGTATTTGGCGATCAGGCGGTGGCACCGGCCGAGCCGCGCCCAGGTGGGGGCGAAGTCGGGGTCGTGCTCCAGGCACTGCCGGTACAGGTCGCGCGCCACGTCGAACTGGTCGTAGCGACGCGCGACCTCGTTGGCGCGCAGGTAGAACTCGTAGGCGCGCGCGCTGCGGGGGACGTCGCCGGCGCCCGGCTGCGCTCCCAGGGGCAGGGCGAGGGCCTCCGTGAGGCGGCGGGCCAGGCCGTCCTGGAGCGCGAAGAGATCGCCGAGGGGCGACTGGACCGTATGGGAGAAGACCAGCGTTCCCGAGGGCGCCTCCGCGAGCTGGATCGTCACGCGCAGCTGGTCACCCGACCGCAGCTGCGTCCCCATCACCACGTGGTCGACGTCGGCCTCGCTCGCGATCTGCTTCAGGTCGGGCGACTCCGTGGCGAACCGGCCGGCGGAGCCGGTCGAGCGCACGACGAGCGATCCGAGAGCCGAGAGCGACGTCGAGACGGCGTCGGAGAGCCCGAAGCCCAGGAAGTCGGTCTCGGGGTCGGGGCGCGCAGTGGAAGCACCACGAGCCGGGTGAGGGGGCGGGCCACGGCGGCCGCCTCGGTCCCCGAGGCCCGGAGGGCGGCGCGCAGGTCGTCGCTCATCTGCCCGGCCGTGGAGTATCGGTCCTTTGGCGCCTTCGCGAGGGCCCTGCGAACGACACGGTCGATGGCGGCGATGGCCGGCGAGCCGGTGAGGGCGGGCGGCTGCTCGTACAGCGTGGCGTGCAGCACCTCGACCGCCGTCCTCCCGGCGAAGGCGGGGCGACCGGCGAGCATCTCGAAGAGGATGGCCCCGACCGCGAAGAGGTCGGTGCGCCCGTCCACCGCCTCGCCCCGCACCTGCTCGGGGGCCATGTGGCGCGGCGTTCCCACGATCACGTCCGTCCCGGTCAGGTTGCTCTCGGTGACGACGCTGTCGGGCGACCCTCCCGAAAGCGGGGCGGGCGAGGCCGAAGTCCACGAGCTTGACGCCGTGCGGAGTGAGGAACACGTTCGAAGGCTTGAGGTCCCGGTGGACGAGGCCATGCTCGTGAAAGGCGGCCAGGGCGTCCAGGATCGGGAGCGCGATGTCGACGGCCCGGGTGGAGGGCAGGGGCTCGCGTCCCAGCCGCTCGGAGAGGGGCTGGCCCTCGAGCAGCTCCATGGCGATGAAGGGCAGCCCGTCGTCCTCGCCGACCTCGTAGAGCGGGCAGAGGCCCGGGTGGTTGACGCTCGCGGCCGCGCGGGCCTCGCGCCAGAACCGCTTCCGGGCCGTCTCGTCGGTAAGGCCCCCCAGGGTCTTGACGGCCAGGGTGCGTCCGAGCTGCTCGTCGCGGGCGGCGTAGACGACACCCATCCCGCCCCGACCCAGCTCGCGCAGGATCTGATCCTCTTGCTGTCGCCGGACGCTCTCCCACCGGCTGGTCGGCTGGTGTGGAGATCAGTTGCCGGGTCTACAAGCCGAGACGGGCGCGCGAGTCACCGCTTTACCATCTGGTCGAGCAGCACCTCGAGGAGCTGCTGCGAGTCTGGCCCATCCGCTTCGCTCGGCAGCATGACCCGCTGCGGCCGGTGGTCGAGCGGGTGCTGCGAGGGTTCATGCGCTGTGGCCTCGTCGAACACGGCTTTGCCCGGCTTTGGTGCCCGGCGTGCCGGACGAGCGTGCTCCTGCCCGTTACCTGCGACAGCGTCGTGACCTACACGAAGCGCTGAGAACGCGAATCGCTCCGTCCTAAGTCGAATCGAACGGAGACTCGGCAGGCGCGTGCCGGCCCGGATCCAGAGGTCGGTGGTGCTGAACTTAGGCGTCAAGGGCGACGTGGACGCGGCGCCGGCCGACCTCGAGAAACGCGGCGTGCGCTTCTCCGGTCCCACGCAGTGATCGCCGGGAAGGCCCACCTGGCCGGCTTCTCCGACCCCGACGGCTATAGGCTGCGGCTTACAATGGGGATGCCCGGAGGCGTGCTGTGAACGTCGTCCGCCGCACTTTCGCTCCCGTGCTTCTGATCGCGGTGGGCTGCTTGGGCACGAGCGGACCACGTTGCGCCGGGCGGCGTCGAGGCGCGCGCCTTCCGCATGGGCTTCTCCGCCTTCCCGCCGCGGCCGAACGAGGCCGACTACCTGCGGGCGGTCGAGCTGTGGATCCCCCGGGCGGACACCGCGATCCTGCACGAGTCGGTGCCGTGGGCCGCTCTGCTCGGCGGCACCTCGGCCGAGACGGCGGTGCGTTCGCTCAACCTGTCGCTCGTCCAGGGTTACAGGAGCCGCGGGCTCGACGTCGTGTTCACGATCGACGTCACGGACCGGCAGCACTTCACCCCGGCTTGCACGAGATCGTCTACGTACCCAAGGCGGGACACGACGACATCGAACCGACCGAGGGCGAGAGAATCGACGCGATGGAGTTCGTCGCCCGGGTCCTCGTGCAGATCCCAGACACCAGGCGTCATCTCGTGCGCTACTACGGCGCCTACTCGAACGCCACCCGCGGCAAGCGCAAGAAGGCCGCCGCTTCGGCCGAACCCTCCTCTGCGGACGAGGCGCCCGAGGATGCAGCGATACCGCAGGGACCCCACCGCGCCGCCCTCCGGCGCCGGTGGGCGGAGCTGATCCGCCGCGTCTACAGCACTGCCGCCGGCCCCTCGCGGAGCCGCAGCGTCTCGCCATCGAAGGACTCGATGTTGCCCCGGACGCGCACCGCGCCCCTGCCAGGTGCCGAGTTCGCGGGACAGCGTCGCGAGCGTCGCGTCGACCGGCTCTCAGTACCAGCTCCGGTAGGTTCCCACCTCGCCGGGAAGGTCCAGCGTCACCTGGGCCGCCGCCACAGCGGGGAGGCCCGCGAGCAGCAGCGCGGCCAGCGGCAGCGAAGGAGGGTTCCCCGGCGTCATCGCCCCGAGCCGGGCGCGGGGCCGAGCCACGTCTCGAGGCACGCACGCGCGAAGGGAGACCGCTGGACCTCCGCCGCATCGAGGGGGTTTTCCCACCACAGCCCCTCGCTGTTGGCGAGCAGGATGCAGGTCAGTCCCTCGTCCGGCACTTTGAGGTACAGCGCCGAGTAGGCATCTTCCCACCAGCCCGAGTGCCACACCAGCTTGCGACCCTCGTGCTCCTGCACGAACCAGCCCAGGCCGTAGGGGAGCTCGGCGCCCCCGATCGACCGCGCGGGACGCATCATCGCGTCTCGCAACGCCGGCGTGATCAGCGCGCCGCCGTCGAGCGCGGCGTCGAACCGCGCCAGGTCGCGGACCGTAGAGATCACGCCCCCCGCGGCCCCGTCGCCCTGGGGATCGAGGGCGGGCGACGGGACGACGACACCCGCCGCGTCGATGCTGTGGGGCGGCGCCAGCTCCCGCGCGAGCAAAGCGGGCAACGGCAGGTCGCGGTGCCGCCGCGCCGATGAGCTCATGCCCGCCGGTTCGAACACGTGTCGGGCGACCAGGGTCGAGAAGGAGGTCCCGGTGAGCGCCATCAGCGGGCGCGAGGCCCACGAGTAGAGGACCGGGTTGTAGGAGAAGCGCTCCCCCGGCCGGCCGGCGGCGGTGTGCGAGAGCAGATGCCGGAGCGTGTGGACGGCGGGCTCACACCGGAGGTCGCGCGCGAAGATCGACGGCTGGCGGCTGAACTCCTCGCAGAACTCCCGCCAGTCGCTGTACCCGGCGAGCGGCCGGTCGAGGTCGAGCACGCCGTCCTCGACAAGCGCCAGCGCCACCACGGCCGAGATGGGCTTTGTCACCGAAGCGATGTCGTAGGGCGTGTCAGCGGTCGCCGGCCCGGGCTCGTCGGCATCCGCCCGCCCCAGGCCTTCCGCGAACACCACCCGGTGGTCGCGCACCACCGCGACCGAAAGCCCGGGGATGCGCGCCTCGGTGCGTAGGGCCTCGAGCACGCTCCGGAACACCTCCGGGGCGGGCTCGCCCGCGGGCGCCGGTGCGACTGCACCCGCCATCGAGAAGAGTAGGAGGGCGCCCCCCAGCGCGGTACGCCAGGGACTTCCCCTCTTCGCCTGAGGGTCTCTCCACGTCATTCCGTTCCATGCTCGCACACTCCCGCGATCCCTGTGGCGCAGGTGGCCGTGCCAGAATCGGGCGACCCTTCGAGATCCCGGCTCTCCTGACCAGGGAGCGACAGCGATGAACGCCCTCGTCCTGCTGCTGCTCGCCGCTCCGTCGCCGGCACCTGCCCTCGAGGCGCTCTCGGTCCCCGGGCTCGAGCAGCCCGTGGAGGGAGCGACCACGTGGGCAGCAACAACTGCGTGCTCTCGGGACGCCTGACCCAGACCGGGCGCCCCTACCTCGCCAACGATCCCCGGCCCGACGCCCTCTACGCCCAGGTCGAAGCGGATCGCACAGAGGCAGGAGATGTCGCTCGCCGAGCTGGGGCCGGGGTCTCGAGCACATGGTGCGGGTTTACCGCGCCGCCGACGTTCCGGCCCCGGAATGGCGCCTGCCCGAGCTGGTCGATCTCGGGGAGTTCCTTGTCCCGGTCGAGGACTGGCGCGAGCTCGCGAACACGGCGGGCGCCGCGGATGCGGAGCCGTGATCTCGATCGACACGAGCATCCTCCTCTACAGCCTGAACCGCGACTGCCCGGAGCACGGCGCGGCGCGCGCCTTCCTCGGGGCCTGCGCGGGCCGGGCGGACGTCGCGATCGCGGAGCTTGTGCACATCGAGCTCTACGTGCTCCTGCGCAACCCCGCCGTCGTGCGCAAACCTCTCGCGGCCGGCGAAGCGACGTCTCTGTGCCAGGTTCTTCGGCGCCACCCCCGCTGGGCGCTCGTCGACGCGGCCGACGTGATGGACAGCGTGTGGGCGGCGGCGGCGCGTCCCGGGGCCGCGCGCCGCCACGTCTTCGACGCCCGGCTCGCCCACACGCTCCTCGACCACGGCGTCAAGGAGCTCGCGACGCGCAACACCCGTGACTTCGAGGGCTTCGGCTTCGAGCGCGTCTTCGACCCGCTACCGGGCGCCCGAGGGGGGGCATGGTAGAGTAAGAACAGTAGGAGTCTTACCATGCGCATCACCGCCAAGGGCCAGGTCACAATTCCACAGGAGATTCGGCTCCGACTGGGGCTGCAGCCGGAGACCGAGGTGGAGTTCGACGTGGTCGGGAACACGGTCCGGATCCGGAAGATCGGCGGGCGCCCCGGCCGCGGCCGGGGCATCGTCGATCGGCTCCGCGGCCGGGCGACGACGCGCCTGACCACCGACCAGATCCTCGCGCTCACCCGGGGATAGAAGAGGCAAGTGCTTCCAGGCCTACCGGCGGCGCGGGGGGCAGAAGCGGTCTCCGTTGCCGGACTTCTACATCGGTGCCCACGCTGCGGTGTCGGGGCTGTCCCTCCTGACTCGCGACCCCGCCCGCTACCGTACGTACTTCCCGAAGCTCAGGCTCATCGCGCCCTCGCCCGCCGGTCCTTCGCCGGCGTAACGCCCGTGGGAGACCGACACCAAGCCTCGCGGGAGCGGCCGCTCCCCCCGACGAGGTGATCGTCGGCTGGACGCGCCTCCTGCGCTGACAGGAGTATCCTTGGGTTGTGCCCGAACGCACGAGCCGCCTGCGTCAGCGCCTGCTCCAGGCCTTGGAGCGGCACCAGGAGCAGGTCGAGGGCGCTTGGTCCACGTGCGTCGGCGAGGCCACGAAGCTCGCGGCGTTCGGCACCCAGTCGCAAACGGCCCCGATAAGCTCGTTGCCTGGACCCATCCGGGCTTCCCTCGCACATCGCCCAGGCGATCCCCTTCGAGAGCAAGAAGGCGATCGAGGACCTGGCGTGCTACCTCGTCCGAGCGCCTCTGTCACTCCAGAAGCTCGTCTACCTCGACGGGGAGAAGGCCGTGCTCTATCGCTCCCGCATGAACCCCTCGCTCGGGCGAAACTTCGAGGCCATGGATCCTCTGGAGTGGCTGGCCCGCCTCGCCGACCACATCCCCGACCCCGGCCGACATCGCACCCACTTCTACGCTCACTACGCCAATCGCGTCCGCGGCGAGCAGCCGGGCGAGGAGCAGCCGCGCCACACAGACCAGGCCGAGCCGCCGACGAGGCGCCGCTCCTCGCCCTCCTGGGCCCGGCTCATCGCCAAGGTCTTCCAGGCCGATCTGCTCGTCTGCCGACGCTGCGGAGGGCCGCTCAAGGTGGTGGCCTACATCACCGACTCTCTCGCGATCCGCCAGATCCTGGACCATCTCGGCCTCAGCCCGCCCGAAAAGCCCCCTCCCGAGACCCGCGACCTCGTCCGCGTGCCGGTCGATGACGAGGGGCGAGAGATCGAGGTTCAGCCGGCCTGAGAAGTGCCACCCCGGCCTCACCCGACAGCGGACGAGGTGTCTGCGCCGATGGAGGTCCCGGCAGTGTCTCTCGTGCCCCGGCGCGCGAGAACAGGGCCCCAGCTCCGGGGGACGTCCCCCCACGCCCGGCTGAAGGGTTGCAGGCAACCCAAACCCCCTCCCCAGCTCCTTCCGCCCCCGTCGTCCGCCGATTCAACGGTCTATCGATTTGCGGGCCAGATCGCGAGTGCGCTCGAGTTCGACACCGTGACCGATCGGCACGTGGCCGTGGCCGACCATGCGAGCCTCCAGCTCGCCGCGGACGTGACGGTGTCGGCCTGGGTCCGGACCACGAGTGTCGACGGCCAGAACCGGGTCATCCTGGCGAGATGGCTTGACGCAAGGAACCGCAACTACTGGCTGGGGAAGACCTCGGGCGGAGCGCTCAGCTTCGTCGTCAACGGCGGCGCCGAGAGCGTCTCCACACCCATCACGGCCATCAACGACGGGACCTGGCATCACGTGGTGGCGATCGCGGATGCGACGGCCGGCCTCCTGCGTCTCTACGTGGATGGGTCCCAGGTCAATACTGCCGCGTACGGGGGGACCAGCCAGGTCGGAAGCTCTACTCTATTCCTGTCGGGCAACCCGGACTCGTCCTTTCAATGGTGGGACGGCGCGATCGACGAGCCCCGGGTGTCCGGCGTCGCCCGCTCCGCCGACTGGATCCGGGCCCAGTACCGGTCCACGACCGACACCTTCGCCACGTACGGTCCCGAGGTGGGAGCCTGCAGCGTCCGCTCGATCGGGACGCGGCCGGCGTACGGCACGGCCGGCCCCGAGGGGGCCGGCACCACCGTTTCCGCCAGCCAGGGGTCTCGGCTGGTGACCGGGGCCGGCACGGCGTGGAAGACGGCGAACCGGGGGCGCGGCGACCGCATCAACGTCGACGGCGTCGACTACACGGTCCTGTCGGTCACGTCCGAGACCGAGCTCCACCTGACGAGCATCTACCGGGGGACGACGGCTTCTGGCCTGACGTACTCGATCGACCGCCAGTTCGCCGACCTGCCCTCCTGGGAGGACTGCGTCGACGGAGGTCCCTGCGCCTTCTTCCCCGTCACGAGCGCGAGCCTCGTCACCGACAACCGGGGCGAGGTGGGGATCGCCTACAAGGACTCCGTCTTCACCGCTCCGCTCCTCATCGACGGGTCGACCACGGACGCCACGCACACGATCGCCCTCACCGCCGACGGTGACAACCGCCACTACGGCATGACCGGCCAGGGTGTGGTCTTCGACAACGGCGCCATCATCGTCGACCCCATCCGGCAGAGGGACGATTTCGTGACGATCGAGTGGCTCGAGATCCGCAGCGTGCCCGCGGGCCTCGACGGAATCCACGTGCGCAATCAGGGCGTCGCGAACCGGCTCGTCCTCCGCAACCTGCTCATCCACGACGTCGGCCAGTTCGGGATCGCGACGAGCAGCAACGACCTGAAGCTCGAGGTCTACAACAACATCATCTACAACGCTCAGAGCGGCCTGCGGGTCGGAGCCGGGCCGCTCAACGCGGGGGCGAAGATCGACATCCTGAACAACACCGTCAACAACTGCTCCGACAAGGGCCTCACCGCAGTGTCGTCCGGCGGCCCTTACCCCCAGGTCGCGCTCCGCAACAACATCGCCGTCGGCAACACCAACGGCGATTACGACGTCCCCGGGTTGGACGCCGCCAGCAGCCACAACGTGGCGGGCGACCCGACGGGAACGACGCACAGCCCGGCGGGAGGCGGCTGGGACTCGATACCCCTCGCCGGACCGGGCGGCGTCAACTTCGTGTCGACCATCCTCGGCTCGGAGAACCTGCATCTGCAAGGCACCAGCTTCGCCATCGACAAGGGCGCGAGCCTCAGCGGGCTTCACGGGCGACATCGACGCCGGCGTGCGTGTTGGCACCTGGGACCTTGGGGCCGACGAGTTCGGGGCGACGACGGCGGTGGAGCTTCTGTCCTTCACGGCGTCGCCACGGACTCCGCGGTGGACCTCATGTGGACGACGGCGTCGGAGCTGGACAACCTGGGTTTCCACCTCGACCGCTCGCTGTCGGAGACGGGCCCGTGGGATCGGATCACGCCGTCGCTGATCCCGGGGCTGGGGTTTTCGCCGATCGGGGCGAGCTACTTGTGGCGGGACGCGGGTCTGGTGAACGGGACGCGGTACTTCTACCGTCTCGAGGACGTGGACACGGCGTCGGTGTCGACGTTCCACGGGACGGGCGACGGGGGCTCGGGAGGGGACGACTCGTCGGGCGATTCGGGATCAGGGGGCTCGGAGGGTGAGGGCACCGGCGGCTCGGGCACGGGCGAGACTCGCCCCGGCACTCTTCCCGAGTGCACGTCTCCGCCGAGCGTCTATCCCTGCGCGGTGAGCTACGGGGACCCGTCCTCTGTCTCGACGCGGGAGG
>Ga0214472_10008976_pt1 | contig 10423 bp, 8 predicted proteins | sample RVTome_6_FD_207662 | JGI IMG/M metagenome (GOLD analysis project Ga0214472, IMG submission 207662) | Soil microbial communities from uranium-contaminated site in the Upper Colorado River Basin, Wyoming, United States - RVT140D175 | ecosystem: Environmental > Terrestrial > Soil > Contaminated >...
CATGTACTCTCGCCTGAGCCACGAACCGGGGGAGTAGCGAATCTCTCCGCAGTGGCTCGCGGTATGGCCGACGACCTGTGGCAGCAGGTCGGCGTGGTACCGATAATGGTCGACTTCTCGCAGGTCCGGTGTGAACACGCCGGCCGGCTCATAGCCAATCTCGCCCGGCATCCGACGTTCCCGTGTATGGCTGGTGCCGATATGGAAGATCTCGTGGGGCAGATCCCGCGCGCTGATCCGCTCCTGGTCGACGAGCGTGTGCCGAAGCACGTCGTTGACGTAGGACGCCACGCGCTCGGCGTCTCGCGCGCCGCGCTCACGCCTCGCGAGCTCGACGATATTCGGCAGGATCCCGCCGTGCACGAACAGCTTGTCGTGTTCGAAGTACGCCGCCTGCACGATCAGGCCCGGATGTCGCTCCGGATGCAGCGCTGATTCCCGGATCGACGGCCACAGCCGGTAGCCGAGCGATTCCTCTCCGCCCTGTCCGCCCTCCCGATCGAGGTACAGATCGTGGTTCCCCAGCGTCCACACGATCCGTCCTCCGACGCGGTGCGCCTGCCCCGCGAGGCCGTGGATGAAGTCGAACACGTCCTGAAGATGACGTCCATGGCCGATGTCTCCGGTGAGCACGAGCGTCCCATCGCGCGCCGACCAGTAGTCGAAGGCATCGATGAACCCAAGGGCGCGGATGATGTCCTTCAGCGCCTCCAGCTCGTCGTGGATGTCGCCGACGACCCCCACCCGCTTTGTGCAGGCGCCGAGGAACTCCGAGACGTCGCGGTGCGCAGCGAGGATGCGTTCCGCGGCCATATCCTCGACGCTGATGTCCTCCACCTCGAGCACATGCAGTTCGTGCGGCGCGAGTCCGACGACGAACCCGCGCCTGGCGAGGTCGTCGCCGGGTCGGACGTACGTCTCGCCGGTAAGCAGGTCGCGCAGGTGGTAGTGGATGGCGGGATCGTCCTGCACGTCCAGCTCCTCCGGCAGCCGCAGACGTCCCCAGTGCTTCACGAGTGTCGAGGCCTGGTCCGCGATGTTCGCCACCACGAGCAGCGGTCGGTCCCCGTTCACCCGCAGGCCGGCGCGATTACTGCGGCAGCGGGCTGTCCTGTTGCATCCCCACCGCGGCGACGGAACGGTCGTACACCTCGTCGGGCCCCGCGGGATCGAGCACGGAACGGATCACGTCACCGAGCGGGTGGCGGATGAGTGCCCAGAGCTGGGCATGCATGACGGTGTTGATGATGTGCGTCCGCCCCTGACGCCATATCCGGTCGAAGCGCTCGACGCCGAACGACCCACGGCCCTCTTCAATTCCCTCCGATCTCGCATGAAACTCGCGCACGAGGGTGGCGGCCGCCGCCGGTGCTTGCGGCGGAGCATCGTCCGACTGCGCGATATCCTGCTGAACCCGCCAGAGCGCCCAGCGGCTGCCGTCGCGGGAAGAGCGCAGGATGCTCTCGAGCGTGCGTTCCCGTGACGGGGGGACGGACATCGGGTCACGGACTTCCCGTCCGCCCGGGGCGTCGTCGATCACGCCCAAGTGGGGATCGAAGATCTGCAGACGCTCGCTCGCGCCTGACCCGACGATGCCGATGTTGAGGATCGAGAAGTCGAGGTGCGACACGCCGCAGTGCCACAGCTGCTGGGTGAACTCGTCGTACCGCGCTTCCAGGTCGTGCGCGGCGGCGACGTCGCCCGTCTGCAGCGCCCGCTCGATGGCGGCCGCGACCGGCGTGACCAGCGGCTGCACGATCACGACTGAGACCGCCAGCCCTTCGGGCGCCCGTTTCTCGTCCGGGAACTCGTCGGGATAGCTGATACAAATCGGCCGCGGTGTGGGGCCCAGTGACCGCACGATCCCGATCGCGCCGAATCGCTGAAGCCGCCGCCGCTCGTCGTGGCACAGCATCGGAAGCACGCTGTCCGCGATATAGACCCGGCTGGGCACCGCGAGCGGACCGTAGGCTTCGAATGCGCGGATATGCTGCCAGATCGCGGGATGCAGCGATCCATCCGCCCGTATGCCGTGCTCGTGCTGCCACTCGTGTTTAGAGCCCGGCGCTGGCGCTGCCAGGGGAGGGACTGACTTCCAATGCTTCGCGTACTTGACCACGAAACGATGCCGAGGCTCTGCCAAGGCCATGACGTGGTACCCCTCTCCGAGGAGCTGCAACGGCTCAGCGATCGCGCTCAACACCTCGCGGTCAGCAGGCAGATCGTCCGCGTCGCGAAAGGCTTCGCGCGCGATCGGGACGAGCTCCGCGTCGAGCAGTCGCTCCCCGATCCACTCTGCGCCGCCATGACGCTCATCGCGGTGATAGGCGGTCAACGCCCGCTCGAGTATGGTTTCGAGTCGATCGTTCGAATTCGATTCGGACTGAGTCGGCGACCCCATGGCCAGCGGCCGCGGCGCCCGCGGCGACAGGGCGGGTTACGCAATTGACAGGCCGGCTTGGATGTAGTCCTGAGTGTGTCGACGGAACAGCACGGCGGTGGTGCCGTCGCTGGAATCGCGGAGTCTCGTCTCGAATCTGCCCAGGTGGGATCGACTGCCGTGCGATAGGTCCTATGGAGGGCCGAGGAGCAGGGGTTCGGACGACAGGTTGACTGTGAACAATCTGTGAACAATCCGCTCCCGAATACCAGGCAACAGTGTGGTCCAAGGTGGGCTAAGCCACTGGAGAACCAACAAGATGCTATACCCACGTTAACCTGTTAACCGGAGGGTTGCTGGTTCGAGTCCAGCCCGAGGAGCCACACCTCAGCCGTAGTTAGGTTGGCACGGCATCGCTGTGCTCAGAGCACGCGCAGCGAAACGATCGCGTGCCGCGTCGGCGCGCTTATCGATCAACGCCACGAAGCTACTTCCAGGTGATCTCCATGCCGAAGAAGTGCATGAACACCTGGCGTGTCGGCTTGTTCTTCGGATTCATCTGCGGACTGCGGATGTAGAAATCGATTTGCTGCGTCGCTGGATTTGTCTCGCCCGCCGGCAGCTTCTTGTTCGCCATCGGGGAATTGACACGCAGCGTCTTTCGATCCCGAAGCCCCTGCGTGACCATGAAGTGCATCTCGTAGTTCTGATACAGGGGCTTGCCGTTCAACGTCGCGGAACCGAAGCCCCAGCCCGCAAGAAAGCCAACGGTCTTCGGCCAGTTGTTGTCGCCGCAGCCGGAATCAGTGCCGTGCTCGTGGATGTAGGCGACGATGCCGCCGTTCTGGCACGGACTGAACTCGTTCCACTTGTCCACTGTTAGCACGAGATCGCCTTCGGGAATCTTGAGCCGTGCCTCGAATGTGCCCGCGTTCTGGATCTCGTCGACGTCGATCTCCGCCGTCCCGCTCACCGGCTTGACGTTCTCTGCCTCGTTATCCAGGTGGTCCCACCCTTCCGGATCGTTCAGGCCTCCGACCATGTAGATCCGGTTGGCGGAGATGACGAAATGCCCGTCATACAAATCGTGCTGCTCGGGAGCGAAGATGTGCACCGTCGCGCCTGGCTGCTGACGTGGATTCGGTGTCGGCTGCTGCTGGGCGGCGATGACCGCTCCGCCGAACACGATCAGGATCACTACGGCCTTTCGCATGACACCCTCCTGTTGAGCCGGCGGAACGTCCGCCCCGTCCTCCTTATATACAATGTCCGTCGTGCGTCGGCTCGTCGCCGCAGTCGCGCTTGTTCTCATCGCGGTGGTCCACGGAGCGGATCCGGTGCTGTGCGCCGACGGCTGCACGGACGAGGAACGTTCAAGTGCGTCCGCGACGGTTCCAGATCACGACGCGCCGAGTACCTGTCTGCTGTGCCACAGCAGCATTGTTGCAGGCTCCAGTGCGCCGACCGCGACTCCTGTGACTTACGCGCGCGCCGCTAATTGCGTGTTCATTTCACCCGTGCCGACGCAGCCGCCATCCGATATCGATCATCCACCGCGGTTCTCCTAGACCGTCGTCGCTGTACTGGATCGCACGTCGCATCAGAAGCGAAAGGTCTAGGTGTGTGCATGTTTGTAAGGATGGTCGCGTCTGGGTTCGTCTTTCTTCTCTCAATCGCCTCAATGGTGCACGCGCAACAGGCGCAGACTGCGCTCACGGTTGAAGTGCGGTTCAATGCGATGCCCGTCGCAGCGGCGACGGTGGTCGTCAACGGAACAACCTACGTCACGGACGGCGAAGGCAAGCTCGCCATTCCTGTCACACCTGGCCCGATTCAAATCACGGTCGTCAAGGACGGCTTCTCTCCGGTGACCACGACGGTGACAGTCCAAGCGGGGCAAACCCAACCGATCCTCGTTGAACTCCAGGAACCGGTCACCGTTGAAGAGCAGGTCGTGGTATCCGCTACGCGGACGGACAAACGTCTCGAAGATCAACCTATGCGCGTGGAGGTGCTGGCCCGCGAAGAAATCGAAGAGAAGATGCTGATGACGCCCGGCGACATCGTCATGATGCTGAACGAAATGGGCGGGATGCGCGTACAGGCGACGTCACCATCACTTGGCGCGGCCAGCGTGCGGATCCAGGGCATGCGTGGCCGTTATACGCGCTTCTTTTCGGATGGCTTGCCGTTGTTCGGCGAAGTGGGCGGACTCGGCCTGCTGCAGATTCCGCCGATGGATCTCGGTCAGGTCGAAGTGATTAAGGGTGTCGCCTCCTCGCTCTACGGTGCCGGGGCGATGGGCGGCGTCGTGAATCTGATTTCACGGAGGCCCGGACCGGAATCCCAGCGCGAACTCCTGATCAATCGCTCCACGCGTGGCGCAACCGACGCCGTCGCGTTCTTAGCCACGCCCGCAAAGGTCGGCTGGGCATTCACACTCCTCGGGGGCGGGCATTGGCAGCAGACGACGGACGTGAACGACGACACGTGGGCCGATCTCCCTGGCTATACCAGAGCCGTCGTTCGTCCTCGCATCTTCTGGGACGGAGGCGGGGGTCGGACCTTCTTTGCGACCGCCGGATTCACGGCGGAAGACCGCGAAGGCGGTGGCGTCCCTCGCGGGGAGCCGTATCGAGAAGCGCTGGACACCCGGCGTGTCGATGTCGGCGCGGCGGGGCAGATGCTGTTGCGGGAGAGGTATCTCATGAGTGCGCGCGGCGCTTTCATGCAGCAGCGACACGATCATCAGTTCGGCGAGCGGCGCGAGCGCGACCGTCATGAGACGGCGTTCGGCGAAGTCACCGTCCGAGCCACCGCCGGCCGTCACACCGTGGTCGGCGGTGTCGCGGTGGAGCGCGACGCGTATCGGCCCCGTGATCTACCGCAGTTTGCGTACACGTTCACGGTCCCGGGCGCCTTCATTCAGGACGACGTCGATGTGGCCAGCTGGTTGTCACTGAGCGCAAGCGCACGAGTGGACCATCACACGGAATATGGAACATTCCTGAGTCCGCGGCTGTCGGCCCTCGTGCGCTCCGGCGCGTGGAGCAGTCGCCTATCTTTGGGCACCGGCTTCTTCGGACCCTCGCCGTTGACCGAGGAGACTGAGGCCGCCGGCCTGACGCTTCTGTCCATTCCACGTCCGCTGCGGGCCGAGGAAGGGCGAAGTGGATCCTTCGATGTGAGCCGAACTGACGGTCCGTTGTCGTATACGCTCACGGTGTTTGCGTCGCGGATCGAGCATCCGATTGACGTCGATCGTGCGAACGGACTGGTGCTCACGAATCTGGCCGAACCGACGACGAACGTCGGCGTCGAACTACTCGGCACATTTCGTCAGGAGCCGTTCGCGGTGACGGCCACGTATACACACGTCAGAGCGCGTGAGCTCGATGCCGGCGTCAAAGAGGACGTAGCGTTGACGCCGCGCCATAGTGCCGGGCTTGTCGCCATGTGGGAACGTGAGGACGTCGGCAGGGTAGGTCTGGAGTTTTATTACACCGGCATCCAACGGCTAGAAGAGAACCCGTTTCGTGGCATGAGCCGGCCGTACACCATCATCGGTCTTCTCGCCGAACGTCAGTTCGGTCGCGTACGGCTTTTCATCAATGGCGAGAACCTGACCGGCGTTCGCCAAACCCGCTGGGATCCATTGATCAGGCCAAGCCAAGCCGCGGACGGCCGGTGGACGGTCGACGCATGGGCGCCGCTCGAGGGCAGGAACGTGAACGGCGGAATACGAGTGAGGTTCTAGGCCCGCCGGCCCCCAAAAAGAAACCGGTCGAAAGTCCGTGAAATTCGCGGCGAGATTCGCGAGCGCGTGCGGTGTTTATCGCACGCGAAGGATGGTCGTGATGAACCAATCTGATTTGCCAATTGTGTGTTCGCTGACGCCGGAAGCGCTTCAGGCTCGTCGACTGGGTCTGCTGTCAGAACTGCTGGAGCTTGCCGAAGGTCGCGACGCGCTCGCTGAAGGTATGCGCCTGCGGTTTTCCGCGACTCCCACCGCGCTATCCGCCATCGCGCAGGCTGTCGAAGCGGAGCGTCATTGCTGCCGGTTCCTGCGGTTTTCGATCACCGTCGAGCCAGACAATGGACCGATCGTGCTCGAGTTGACGGGACCTCGTGGAACCGGGGAGTTTCTCGCCGGATTGTTCGGTCAATGACCGCAAGTCTGGCGATCTTTGGGCTCGCCGCATTCTTCGAAATTGCCGGCTGTTTCGCGTTCTGGTTTTGGGCGAAGCGAGGCGGGGGATCTCTCGTCGTTCTGCTCGGGATCCTGAGCTTGATTGCGTTCGCGTTCGCGCTGACACGCGTGGATTCCGCGTTCGCCGGAAGAGCGTACGCGGCGTACGGCGGTATCTACATCGCTGCGTCGTTATTCTGGTTATGGGCGGTCGAAGGCCAGCTCCCGACACGAACCGACCTCATCGGCGCGGCGTTCGCAGTGCTCGGCGCGCTGGTGATCATCGCGTTTGCCGAACGCGGGCGGTAGCGAGTACGCCGCCCACGCGGGATACTCGCGTTACAGAGACCTTGATCTATGGCGGTCATTGGACGTTAACCCAATTCGATGAGCCAGTTGCGGAAATCGTCCAGTGTGGTGAGCCAGCTCCATAAAGCCAATGAAGTCAATCACTTACCAAGATAAGCGTCGCTCGATGCTGTAAGTCATGTTCTGTCAGTAAGTTGCGTTGGATGGGCCGCACTGGACGATGTCCGCAACGTCGCTCGTTTCGATGATCGAAACAGTTCTCTCTACATTGCGAGGCCCGCGTGCTGCCTACGGAAAAGGTCGCTCGACACGGTTAAAACATCGTGTTCGAATTCGCGGCTTCATTCGGAATTCGCTGGAGCACGTCCCAGTGTTCGACAATCTTTCCGTCGTCATCCAATCGGAAGATGTCGATTCCTGCCCAGTCGCCATCCTTCGGCCAATGCTGGTAGCAGTGAAGGATTACGAATTGGCCGTCCGCCAGCACGCGACGGAACTCGACGCGCTTGCCCGGATATTCCCGCGCCATCCGCTCGAAATATTCGATGAAGGCCTCCTTCCCGTCCGCCACGACCGGGTTGTGCTGAGTGTAGGTCGCGCCGACGAAACGGTGCACGGCTTCGGCCGGCCGTGACTGATTGAACATCAGGTCGTAAAAGGCCTTTACGGTGACCTTGTTCTCTTCCGATGTCACGACGCCTCCTGTCTGATCGCTGGTTCGCAGCGTGTCTCCCTGACAGCGTTTCTCCCGCTCCACGAGCAATGGCCACGGCGTGCCCCGAGTTCCGATGGAGCCTCCGGATGTTTCGGGTTGATCCGGACGAGGCGGGCGTTCGGGAGTCTAGCGGCCACACTTTCCATGGGCCACCGCACAACGCTTGGTGTATTGAGCCCTGAGCCGATGTCGAGAATCAGGGTCCGCGTATCACCTGCGTTCCGCACCCACGTGTTCATGTCTCGTAGGGCGGTCAAGTGTGGAGCAACCACGAACCAACCGCCAGTTTGGCTACACGCGTAGCGCTTGGTGGACCAGCGAGATGCAAATTGATCCCTCGCCGACAGCCGAGGCGACGCGTTTGACGTTGCCCGAGCGAACGTCGCCGACGGCGAACACGCCGGGCACGCTCGCTTCGAGCAGGTGCGGTCGCCGCGGCAGGGGCCAGTTGGCTGCCAGGAGTTCGTCGCTCTCCAAGTCCTGGCCCGTCCTGATGAACCCCCGTTCGTCGACCGCTAAGCATCCATTGAGCCACTCGGTGTTGGGCACGGCGCCAATCATCGAGAAGACGTGACTGATGGACACCTCGTCGGTGACTCCACTCTCAACCTGCCGCCATCGCACTCGCTCGAGCCTGCCTTCACCGAACAGTGCTTCGACTTCGGTACTCGTTCTGATTTCGATTCTTGGATGGTCTACCATCCTGCTGACGAGATAGCGCGACATCGTGTCTGCCAGCCGCTGAGACCGTACGAGCAGGTACACGCGGCGCGCCGTCTCAGCGAGAAACAGTGCGGCCTGGCCCGCAGAATTCCCGCCCCCGACGACTGCCACCTCCTCGCCGGCGCACAACTGCGCTTCGGTATGGCTGGCGTTGTAATACACACCCGTACCCTCGAACGCGCTCAGGTTGGCTATCTGGAGTCGTCGATACCGCGCACCTGATGCGATCACGATCGTTCGAGCCGCCAGTTGCGTGCCGTTATCAAGCTCGACGATGTATGGGCGGCGCTGGCACAAAAGGCGGACCGCTTGGCGCGCAACCAAGACCTCCGCGCCGAACTTCTGCGCTTGCGTGTACGCACGCGTCGTCAATTCCTGCCCAGAAATGCCTGCTGGGAACCCGAGGTAGTTCTCGATCCGCGAGCTCGAGCCGGCCTGTCCTCCGGGCGCCGACAGTTCGATTGACAGTACGCGGAGCCCCTCAGATGCGGCGTAGACGGCTGCGGCGAGTCCAGCCGGTCCGGCCCCGATGATCACGACGTCGCGCATCGGCCCTGGATCGATCGGGTCGTTGAATCCGAGACACGCGGCGAGCTCTGTGTTCGTTGGGTTTCGCAGGAGCGCGCTGCCGCGGCAGATCACGATTGGGATGTCTTCGATCGCGACGTGAAACCGGTCGAGCAGCGTTTGCACGTCGCTCTCTCGTGTCAGGTCGAGATACGTATGCGGATGCCCGTTGCGCCCGAGGAACGCGGTGATTCTTAGGGTGTCCGCCGAGTGCGTTGAGCCAACGACGACCACGTCGCCGAATCCATGCTCGATGAGGCTCACCCGTCGGAGGATGAAGGCGCGCATCAGGACCGCGCTCAGCTCACCGTCGTTTTGTATGAGGGAGCGGAGACTGTCGGAGGCCACTTCGATGACTTCGCCTTCAGCACGCACGCGCGCCTCTGTCAGGCTCGGCCTTCCCGACACCGTGTGCAGCTCACCGGTAAACTGCCCGGCGCGGTGAATGATCACCGTCCTCATCTGCCCAGCGTCGCCCTGCAGGATCTCGACTTCGCCGGCGATGACCACAAAGAAGCGTGCCGCCTGCTCGCCGCGGCCGATCAGAATCTCACCGCGCTCGATGCTGCGACGCCGACCGTGGTCCCCGATGCGGCCGAGCTGTTCTGGCGTCAGCGTCGGGAACATCAGCTCGCTTCGTTCCATCAAGAGCGTATCTGCGCCCGAGCGATTTGACATCACAATGTGACCATCGAAGCAGTGTCAGATTCGACCGTGCGACCTGGAGTGAAGCGGCCCCACGATCGTTGCTGACAGGCGATTACTATTGCTTCACAAACGCGTCGATGTATTTCGCGATGAGCTCTGGATACTGATGTTGTGGAGCGTGTCCAGACTGTGGCAACACGATCAGCTGGCCAAACGGAAGTCGTCCGATCAACGGATACCAGTTCGTCGCCGGCACGCTGGGGTCATTGTCGCCACAGACGATCAGAATTGGGACGCCGCTCTTCGTCAGTTGCTCGCGACGTCCGGGCGCGTCTCCTTTGAACAGGTCGGCGAGCTTGAAGAACAGCTGAAACTCGGACTCCGTTGCTGGAATCCTTTTGGTGACGTCAGGACGCGCATAGATTCGATCGTGCGAGCTCTTGGCTGCGCGCCGACTGGACTCAGACTTCGGTTCGAAAAACAAGATCTCTTCGTCGTCGAGATCATTGACAGGTTTGAGCGCGCGAGTCAGCCAGGTCTGCTGAATCTCTGCCTGGCCAGGACCGGGAGGGGCAGTCCCGACGAGGATCGCATGAGTAACCGTGGAAGGGTATCGCAACAATACGGTCTGGGCGGCGATCCCTCCCCACGACCACCCGAGTACAGCGAACCGGGTTAGGCCAATCTTCGTGGCAAACGTGTTCACGAATGCGGCCACCTGGTCGATGTCCGACGGGAGTCTGCCGGCTGAATACCCCACGCCAGGGTAATCAACGGTGACGACCTGGTGGGCCTGCGCGAGTCGATCGAGGAACAGCGGGTCCCAGGTGTCGAGCGTGCCCCGGAACCGCGTCAGCAACACAAGAGGTGTTCCTGCGCCGATTGATCGATA
>Ga0214472_10008977_pt1 | contig 10423 bp, 7 predicted proteins | sample RVTome_6_FD_207662 | JGI IMG/M metagenome (GOLD analysis project Ga0214472, IMG submission 207662) | Soil microbial communities from uranium-contaminated site in the Upper Colorado River Basin, Wyoming, United States - RVT140D175 | ecosystem: Environmental > Terrestrial > Soil > Contaminated >...
AATTGATCCCTATGAAAATCAGATGGTGATCCCGACAGGATTCGAACCTGTGACCTACGGATTAGGAATCCGCCGCTCTATCCTGCTGAGCTACGGGACCACGGCCCAGCATTAGCAAGGCCCCGTCAAAAAACAAAGACGTGCCGGTTTCCCTTCAAATGCGCTTCTTCGACTGGCCTTGGCCGGTCCGGGTCCGTCCGCGCGAGCCGGGTTGCCAGTCAGCGTCGCCTTCGATAGTCACGGGCGCGTCCTCCGTCCAACCCCCGGATCGCGAAACATCGCAGGGAGCAGGCCATGCGCGTCGCCATGATCGGAACCGGATATGTCGGCCTGGTGTCCGGCGCCTGTTTTGCCGATTTCGGCCATCAGGTGATCTGCATCGACAAGGACTCCGCGAAGATCGCGGCGCTGCAGCAGAACCGGATCCCGATCTACGAACCGGGTCTGGAAGACCTGGTCGCAACCAATGTTCGCGAGGGCCGGCTTTCCTTTGCCGTCAATGGCGCCGACGCGATCGCGGAAGCCGATATCGTTTTCATCGCGGTCGGCACGCCGGCGCGACGCGGCGACGGTCACGCCGACCTCTCCTATGTCTATGCCGCGGCTGAAGAAATCGCGGCGAAACTGCGCGGCTATACGGTGATCGTCAACAAGTCGACCGTGCCGGTCGGAACCGGCGACGAAGTCGAGGCGATCGTGCGCAGAACCAGTCCGGATGCCGATTTCGACGTCGCATCCAATCCGGAATTCCTGCGCGAAGGTGCCGCGATCTCGGATTTCAAACGGCCAGACCGCATTGTCGTCGGCGCCGCGAGTCCGCGTGCGGTGGCGGCGTTGCGAGAACTGTATCGGCCGCTTTATTTGAACGAGACGCCGATCGTCGTGACAGAACGGCGCACCGCCGAACTGATCAAATATGCCGCCAACGCGTTCCTTGCCGTCAAAATCGGATTCATCAACGAAATCTCCGATCTTTGCGAGGCCGTCGGCGCCGATGTCCAGCAGGTCGCCCACGGCATCGGCCTCGACAAGCGGATTGGTGCCAAATTCCTTCATCCCGGACCGGGCTACGGCGGTTCCTGTTTTCCCAAGGACACCAGGGCGCTGTCACGCACGGCCCACGAGGCCGGTGGCGCGCTCACCATTGTCGACGCCGTAATTGCCGCCAACGATCGGCGCAAGCAGGCGATGATCGGCCGCATCCTCAGTGCTGCTGGCGGCAGCGTGTCGGGCAAGACCGTCGCCGTGCTCGGCTTGACCTTCAAGCCCAATACCGACGACATGCGCGAATCGCCAAGCCTCGTGATCGTGCCAGGCCTCCAGAAACTCGGTGCCAAGATCCGGGCATTCGATCCGCAGGGCATGGGCGAGGCGGCCAAGCTCCTGGTCGGCGTCACCTATTGCGAGAACGCCTATCACTGCCTCGAAGGCGCCGACCTCGCGGTGATCCTGACCGAGTGGGACCAGTTCCGCGCGCTCGATCTCAAGCGCGTCGCCGCCGCCTTGCGCGACCGGCTGCTGATCGATCTGCGCAACATTTACCAGTTGGACGAAATGCGGTCGAAGGAACTGGCCTACTACTCCGTCGGCAGGACGCCAACTCTGCCGGCGTGACGACGTTGTCCGCAAGATTTCCTTATTTGCCGGCCACAAAGCTGCTAGACCAAGATCCGGAAAAGCGGACACCACATTTTCGTCCGGAAATGAGTCGAGACTATTGCGGGACCCGTTTTTTGCGATTCCGCGGATATCGGAATGGGTCTAAGCAGGTCGGCAAGCGCTTTGGCGGCCCTGTCGCAACAGGAAGGCTGGTGGAACAGGTACCGGACAGATTCGGTCGTCAATTCCGTACGCGCCGCATGGGAATGGCGCTGGCGGCGTTCGCGTGCCTGTTGCTGCAGGGCTGCGTCATGGCCGGGCTCGAAAGCGTCAAACAGGAAGCGAAACTCTCTTCCAGCTTCGTGCGGCCGGATGATCCCCAGGAGGACATCGGCGCGCGCGAACATCCGCTAGTGCTTGCCAAATATGGCGGCGAATACCGCGATACCGAAGCCGAGAAAGTCCTGGCGCTGATCGTCGGTCGCCTGATTTCGGTATCCGAAGACCCCGCTCGCATATTCAAGGTCACGATTCTGAACACACCCAAGATCAACGCCTTTGCGTTGCCGGGCGGCTATGTCTACGTGACCCGGGGCCTGCTCGCGCTGGCCAACGATTCGTCCGAAATCGCCGCCGTTATCGCGCACGAGATGTCGCATGTATCGGCCAACCACGCGATCCTGCGCCAGGAGCGCACCACGTCCGCCGAGCTCGGCGAGAAGATCGTAACCGACGTGCTCGGCGACAGTGTCGCGGCGCGGGTTGCGCTAGCGGCAAACCAGCTTCAGCTAGCCAATTTCTCGCGCGAGCAGGAATTGCAGGCCGACGCCATCGGCATCAGGATGATCGGACGCGCGGGCTTCGATCCGTTCGCGGCCGCCCGGTTCCTGGAAACCATGCAGGCGTACCAGTCGTTGCGTTCCGGGCGCAGCGAAACCGACGAATTCGCCTTCCTGTCGAGCCATCCGACGACGCCTCAACGCATCGAAATGGCGCGGCGCCATGCCCGCTTCTTCGGCGCGCCTGGGATCGGCGAAACCGGCCGCGACCGTTATCTCGACGGTATCAACGGCATGCTCTACGGCGATTCGGCCGACGAGGGCTTTGTCCGCGGCCGTGTTTTCGCCCATTCGGGGCTCGGCATCCGGTTCGAAGTTCCGCAAGGAACGCGCCTCGATAATCAGCCCAAGGCGATCATGATTACCGGGCCGGGCGACGCCGCCACGAGGTTCGATGCCGTGGTTTTGCCGCCTTTCACGACGCTGCCCGCCTATTTGCGCAGCGGCTGGATCAACGGCCTGAAATGGGCATCGGTGAAATCGACCACGGTGCCCGGCGGCTTCGAATCGGCCTCCGCAGATGCCGAAACCGAAGGCTGGCGCTTTCGCGTCACGGTGATCCGCATCGGCTCGCAAGCCTATCGGTTCATTACCGCTGCTCCGTCGACGACGCCGGATGTCGCCGCAATTTCGGCGGCGATTGCTTCGACATTCCGCAAGATGACCGACGCGGAAAAATCGGAGATCGCGCCACTGCGCGTGCGCACGATCCGGTTCGCGCCCGGCGACAACCTGGGCTCGATCGTCAGCCGGATGAAAGGCACGGACGAGCAACTGCGCATGTTCCTGATCATGAATAGCCTGAAGGCTGGCGAGACGCCCGCGCCCGGCGCGCGCCTCAAGATCATCGACGACCTGTAAGACCCAGCCGGCCAAACGCAATCCCACGCGGAATCGCGCCAAGGCAAAGAGTTGGCAAATACAGTCTAGCGGACTGTCGCCATTTCGGGATTGCTGGCGATGAGCGCGGCCCGCAATTTTTCGAGAGCGCGCGCCTCCAGTTGCCGCACGCGCTCCTTGGAGATGCCGAGTTCCTCGCCGAGCTCCTCCAGCGTCGCACCGTCCTCTTCGAGGCGCCTGCGCGCGACGATACGTCGCTCGCGGTCGCTGAGTACGCCGATGGCCGCGCTAAGCCAGTCTTTGCGCCGGCTTCCGTCGATCGAATCCTGTGCGTTTTCGTCCGGCAGCGGCTGGTCGTCGACGAGAAACTCGACCCGCGCGGCGCCATCTTCGCTGTCATCGCTGATCGACAGATTGAGCGAAAGATCAGGTGCGGAGAGCCGGGCGTCCATGCTGGCGACGTCGGCCGGCTTGACGCCGAAGGCATTGGCCAGTTCGCGATAGAGTTCCTGGGTGGACATATTGTCGCGCTGGCGCGAAATTCGCGCGCGAAGCCGGCGAAGGCTGAAAAACAGGGATTTTTGCGCCGAGCTGGTGCCGCCGCGCACGATCGACCAGTTGCGCAGCACAAAATCCTGAATCGCTGCGCGAATCCACCAGGTGGCGTAGGTCGAAAACCGCACCCCGCGTTCCGGATCGAAACGCGCCGCCGCCTCGAGCAGGCCGACATGGCCTTCCTGCACCAGATCGTTCATCGCCAGGCCGTAGCGGCGGAATCTTGCCGCCATGGCGATCACGAGGCGCATATGCGCCGTGGTCAGCTGATGCAGCGCTTCCTGGTCGCGGCGCGCCACCCAGCGGTGCGCCAGTTCCAGTTCTTGCTCGAGCTCCAGATAAGGGGCGCTCGCCGCTGCGCGGATCAGCGCGCGGTTGGGCTCTGCCAGCGAAACCATTCCTTTTTGCTGCGCCATTCCTGAGCCCCTGTTCCACCTATCCAATAAATGGAAAACCGGACGCACCAGCACAAGAATATTTCCGTGACGGTGCGTTCAAGGATTTTGATGCCGTTTGCCGATGCATGACGACGGCATGGTCGGTCAAAGCCCTGTTTTCGTTCTGCTATTATTCTCGCCCGGCGGGCCGGTCCGATCTCCGGGCCCGGCAGATACACGACAAAATGAACGAAAACGGCCCGGGAGGCATGCTCCGGCCTTGTTTTTCGGGCGTGATTCGGAAACGCGGCTGCCGCTTTCCGGATTGGGCCGCGTTCAATGCATTGAATCTGACCGCAATCCTCTCGCCGGAGCAATTCCGCTCCGGCAGGTCATGCGCCGGTTGGCAACGTTGCCGATCAAGCCGCCGCTTCTTCGCGTTCGCCTTCTTCCGCCTTGGCGCCGCGCCGCGGCGCCTTGGCAAGGTGTTTTTCGATCAACACGACGGATTCGGTCGAGGAGATGCGGTTGACCGCCGAAATCTCGCGCGCCATCCGATCCAGCGCCGCCTCATAAAGTTGGCGCTCGCTATAGGATTGCTCGGGCTGGTTGTCGGCGCGGAAGAGATCGCGGACCACTTCCGAGATCGAGATCAGGTCGCCAGAATTGATCTTGGCCTCGTATTCCTGCGCCCGCCGGCTCCACATGGTGCGCTTGATGCGCGCCCTGCCGGTCACGGTCCGCAGCGCCCTGGAAATCGTCTCGCTGCCCGCAAGCTTGCGCATGCCGGCCGAACCTGCCTTGGCGACGGGCACGCGCAGGATCAGCTTGTCTTGTTCGAAACTGATGACGAACAGTTCGAGTTTGTGGCCGGCGACCACCTGTTCCTCGATCGCCTTGATCTGGCCGACCCCATGCGCCGGGTAGACGACGTGCTCACCCGTGCGAAATCCCTGCCGCTGGACGGTCTTTTTTGTAGTCGTGGCCATGAGGCTGATAACTCCCTGTTCTCCTGCAGGTTGCAGGCACTATTGGTAGCAAGCGCAAGGAACCAGCCGGCGGCTTTGCGAGCCCGTTCCCACGCTGCAATGTCCAATGTCGCAGACGCCACGACCCTTCGAAAAGGCGATTCCGCTCATTGACAGAACGGCAAGCGTTTCCGTCGGGTTGGACTCGATCGATTTCCTTGCAATTCCAGCTCGGGAATTCGGCAATTCCCAGCTAGTGACGTGCATAATCTTCTATATAATCGATTTTTCCGCAAAAATCAATTTCTTCCCGCAACCGCGAAGGCCGCGGCCGGAAAACCCTAACGAATGGTTAACCGTATCGGCGCTCACGAGCCTTCGCCCGGCGCGGGAGAAAAATATTTTTCGAACTTGTCCTCGACGCCCTCGAATTCCTTGGCGTCGGCAGGCGCGTCCTTCTTGCTACGGATGTTTGGCCATTTCTCGGCATATTCGGCGTTGAGCTTGAGCCATTTTTCAAGGCCCGGCTCGGTATCGGGCTTGATCGCCTCCACGGGGCATTCCGGTTCGCAGACGCCGCAGTCGATGCATTCATCCGGATGGATGACAAGCATGTTCTCGCCTTCGTAAAAGCAATCGACCGGGCATACCTCAACGCAGTCAGTGTACTTGCATTTGATGCACAGGTCGTTGACGATATAGGTCATAGAATCGTCTTCCGGTGTCGGTCGTAAAAAATTGTGCCCGTCGGTAGCCGGTTTGTCTGCCGCCTTCAAGAATGATTGGGCCAATCCTGCATCGGCCCGCGCGACAATTTTTCGCGCCTGCCACCAGGCTGAGAAAACCGTTCAGGATGCGGCGCCAAGTGGCCCTGGCCCGGAGATTTCCTCGTAGAGATCGATCGCCTCGCGCGCCGGGCCGCGGCGTTCGGCGATCGCCCGCACGCGCCACACAACAACGCCGTGTGCGAGCGCCAGCGTCAGTACGTTCCCGACCCGGATGCGGTGTCCGGGATTACGCACCTTGACACCATCGATGCGGACCTTGCCGGCGCCGACGATCTGCTGGGCAACCGTCCGCGTCTTTGCGGCCCGGGCGTGCCAGAGCCATTTGTCGAGCCGGGTAACGGCGCGCGCGCTATCCCTCGTCAGTCGGGCTGTCGCCAATCGGACCTTCGCTGATTTGGGATACCGGCGTCTCCAACCGGGCTTTCAGGACCGCGAGCTTGGCAAAGGGCGAATCGGGATCCATCCTGCGGCCATGCGATTGCGGCTTGCCGGAAGCGACGGCCGGATCGCGGCGCGGGCCCGGCCCTTTGTGCTGTCTGGATTTGCCATCGCCGCCGCGTCGCTCCGCGCGCTCGCCGCCAACCCCGCCATTGCCGCGCCGCGCCTTGTTTGCAAACTTCCTGGTGTCGTTTCGGCTGGTGTCGTCCCGGCTTGACGTGGAGCGAGCGCCATCCGCATCCGCGCTATGGCCGCGCCGGCTGCGCTCGCGCCTGTCTGCGCCTGCGCCGCCACGCCGAGCCGGCCGCCAGATCGTGATGGTCTTTGGTTCCGCAGGCGCCGCTGTCAAAGCCGGCTCGGCCTCCTCGGCGATCGCCGTTTGCATCGGCGCCGCGGCGCCATCCGTCGTCGGCGCGACTGCCTCGATTGCCTCCTTGGCCGCGAGCTCGGTCTCGCCGGCAGCTTGCGCCTGATTATCCGGCGCTGCCGCATCCGTCACGACCGAGACGGCGGCCGAGACGTCATTGCCGGCGATGGTGGCGCTGCCAACGGATCTTGCGGGTTCCGCCGGTTTTGCCAGTAGCGCTTCCACCACTTCGGCCGGCTTTTTCTCGCCGCGATAGCCAAGGCCCGCGAGTACGATTTCCATGGAATCATGCGTGGCGCCGAGGATCGACAGCATGGCCGGAGTGACCACGAACCCGCCGCCCCTGACGGCGCCCGGCGGCGCCGGATTGCCGGATTCGGAACGCCACGCAAGCGCGGGCCGGATCAGGTCGGCCAAGCGTTCGACGATGTCGATGCGCACGGCCTTGGAACCGAGGACACGATAACCGCAGAGGCGGTAGACGGTCTCCTCCACTGCAGGATCCCGGTCGAATGAGGTGCGTCCGGCGGCGAGCTGTGCCGGCACTTCCGCCAGGCCTGGGATGTCCTCGGTGCCCTTGGCCAGAGACCAAAGAAAACAGATCAGCGCGGCCGGCGCCGGCTTGAGCAACGCCGGAATGAAAATGTGGAAGGCGCCGAAACGCACACCGTGACGGCGCAGATTGGCGCGCATTTCCTGGTCGAGCGCCTGAACGTCGGAGGTAACCTCGCGGCGATCGAGAATACCGTAATTCTCGACCAGTCGGAAGGCGAGGCCGCGGCAGATGCCGGCAAGTGATTCGTCGCCGGAAAGGTCGGTCAACGGTTTCAGCACCGTCGAAATATGGAACGCGAGCCAGCGTTCCAGGCGGGCGGCGACCTGATCGCGATGAATCCCGGTCAGCTGTTCGTCGGCGAGCAGGATGATTCGTGGACGCAGGGGATGGTCGCTGGCGACGGCCTTGGCGACCGCTTCGCCGAGCCAGCGCAGCGCGCCGTCGCTGCCGACCGCAATATCGCCATTGCCAGTCGCGGCCAGGCGCTCGGCCCGGCGCTGGATTTCGGCCGCGAGCACCTTGGAGGCGGCGGCCATCGCGGTGCGCGCGTCGGGACCGGAAGCGGCCGAATCCGGCGTGAAGCGGAACCCGCTCAACCTGCCGACATTGTGGCCTTCCAGAATGATTTCGCCAGTCGGGCGAATTTCGGCATCCATCGTGGCGTTTTCCCTGAGCCGCCGCATGAGGACGCTTGTCCTGCGGTCAATGAAACGCTTCGTCAAGGCTTCGTGCAGCGCGTCCGACAGCCTGTCTTCGATCGCACGCGTCTGTTCCTGCCAATTCGCCGAATCGGCGATCCAGTCCTGGCGATGCGACAAATAGGTCCAGGTCCTGACATGCGCGATCCGCGCCGACAACGCATCGATATCGCCGTCGGCGCGGTCAGTGAGTTTCACCTGCCGTGCGAACCAGTCCACATCGACGGTTCCGCGGCGGGCCAGATCGAGGAAAATTGACCGCAACAATTCGGCGTGCTCGCCCGGCGAAATCCGCCGGTAGTCAGGAATTTGGCAGACTTCCCAAAGCAGGCGCACGCGGCTTTCGCTGTCGCAGAGCCGGCGCACATCCTCGTCGCGCGACAGGTTCTCCAGGGCAACCAGATCCGGCGCCGGAAACGATTTCATCAGCAGCCGGGACGCCGATGGCGTCTCGAGGCTGTCGCGCAGCGATTCCGGCGAAGCGCAGTCGACATCGCGATTGCGCCATACCAGCACCTTCAGCGGATCGAAAGTGTGCGTCTCAAGGCGCTCAACCATTTCGTCGGAAAACGGCTGCAATTGTCCCGTTACGCCGAAGGTTCCGTTGCGCGTATGGCGGCCGGCGCGGCCGGCGATCTGGCCGATTTCAGCCGCCGAAAGCTGGCGGTGGCTGAAGCCGTCGAATTTGCGGTCCTGGGCAAAGGCGACGTGATCCAGATCGAGATTGAGGCCCATGCCAATGGCGTCGGTGGCGACCAGGAAATCGACGTCGCCCGACTGGTAGAGCGCGACTTGTGCGTTGCGCGTACGCGGACTGAGCGAGCCGAGCACTACCGCCGCGCCGCCGCGCTGGCGTCGAATTAATTCGGCGATCGCGTAGACCTCTTCGGCGGAGAAGGCGACGATGGCGCTTCGCTGCGGCAATCGCGTGATCTTCTTCTGGCCCGCCCAGGTCAGCATCGACATGCGTGGCCGCGTCACCACATGGATGCCCGGCAAAAGTTCCTGCAAGACGCGCTGGACGGTCGCCGCACCGAGCAGCATGGTCTCGGCCCGCCCGCGCAGATTGAGAATGCGGTCGGTGAAGACATGGCCGCGCTCGAGGTCGGCCGCGAGCTGGACCTCGTCGATGGCGACGAACTGTGCATCGGCGCGGTCCGGCATCGCCTCGACGGTGGCGACCGTGTAGCGCGCGCCGACGCCGCAATTGACCTTTTCCTCTCCGGTGATGAGTTCGACATTGGCGGCGCCGGCGCGCTGGGCGACACGCTCATAGACCTCGCGCGCAAGCAGGCGCAGCGGCAATCCGATCAGGCCGCTTTCGTGCCCGATCATGCGTTCGATGGCGAGATGGGTCTTGCCGGTATTGGTCGGCCCAAGCACCGCAATGACGCCACGGCCGCTTGTCTGCGGCGGTATGGTTGCCGTTACGTTCATGAATGCCGCCAAGCCGGATTACGCCGCTTCAGCGTTAGCCGACCCGGCGAAATCGCGCCAGAGGCGCCGCCTCCGGGATCGCCATCGCGCTCAGGACGCCGGGCCGAAATAGGTCGGAACAGCGACAACGCGGCCGATCCATGTCGGCACTTCAACGCGGATGGGCGTGTACAGATTGGTCTTCTCCATGGGCGCAAGCCAGATTTCCATCCCGTCGTTCTTGCGCATGTATTCGATATTCTTCTGCTTGCGCTTGTGGCCCGCAATCGGGACGTAGCGCAGTCGGCAAACATAGGCATACCCCTTGTAGCCGTCGGTCGAAACCGCCTTGGTCGCCTTGTATTCGAGCGCGATGTCGAAACGGGTGTCGCCGTCATAGACCGGCAGCGTGCGGTCGCAAACCGCGTGCGGATCGTTGGCTCGCGCCGGGTCCACCGGCAAGACGATGCTGCTTGCCGGATCGAGGACCGATTTCAGGTGCTCCGGCGTCAGCGTCACCCATTTCGGACCCGACTTGTCGCGCTTCTTCGGCGCCACCAGTTCGACCTTGGAGACGGCGCCGTCCGCGAATTCCATTTGCAGCGTCGATTTCGTGCTCTTCTCCTCATAGACGACATTGTGACGCAGCGCTTCGATGCGCGTGCCGTCGATAATGCCGGCGCTGCCGGCGCTGCCCTTTCCGCGGGCGACCAGATCGACGACGCCCACCGTCTTTCCGTGAGTGTCGATCTCGTATTTCTGGGCGTTGAAACGAACGTCGAATGTCGCCGCGCCGACCGGCAGTGCCCCGAAGCGGACCGAAAAGGCGGTCCGGTGATGCAACATCGGTTCGGTATCGGCGGTAAACGCGGTTTCAGCACCGGCAACCATCGCGCCAGCCGCGAATACGGGTAGGAAAAAGCGTATCGATCTCATTTGGTTCACCTGAGGAATGCAGACTTGCCCGCGAATCCCGGCGTCA
>Ga0214472_10008978_pt1 | contig 10423 bp, 9 predicted proteins | sample RVTome_6_FD_207662 | JGI IMG/M metagenome (GOLD analysis project Ga0214472, IMG submission 207662) | Soil microbial communities from uranium-contaminated site in the Upper Colorado River Basin, Wyoming, United States - RVT140D175 | ecosystem: Environmental > Terrestrial > Soil > Contaminated >...
CCCAGCGCAACGGCTGGGCCCGGTTCGACATCCTGCAGCCCATGTACAATCTGGTGAAGCGTCAGGCCGAGGTCGAAATCCTGCCGCTGGCCGAAGCCGAGACGATTGCGGTCACCAATTACAATCCGGTCGGCGGCGGCATGCTGGCGGGAAAATACGGCCCCGGCATCAAGCCGAATGAAGGCCGGCTGCTGCAAAACAAGGATTATGCCAAACGCTACAGCGAAGACTGGATGTTCGAGGTCGCCGGGAATTTCACCGGCTTCGCGCAAAAGCTCGGCGTCCATCCGGTCACGCTCGCCGTCGCCTGGACGGCGGCCCATCCGGCCATTACCGCGCCGATCATCGGCGCACGCAATGTCGAACAATTGCAGGCTTCGCTGGCGGCCGCGGATTTCCACATGACGCCTGATTTGCGCGCCGAGATTTCCGCGCTGTCGCGCACCCCGCCGCCGGCGACGGATCGGCTCGAGGAGCAGTTGTAAGCGGCCGCAGATCTTCGCCGCCAGAGCAATGCAAGGCAGGTTGGTATTAGGCGCGGGCTTCACCGCCGTCCGAACAGCCGTTCGATGTCGTGCAGCTTTAACTCCACATAGGTCGGGCGGCCATGATTGCACTGGCCGGACAGGGGCGTGCGCTCCATGTCGCGCAAAAGCGCGTTCATTTCCTCTGGCTTCATGCGCCGGCCGGCCCGCACCGATCCGTGGCAGGCCATGGTGGAGGCCACGTGATCGAGCCGTTCCTTCAGCCGGGTCGAGGCGTCCCATTCGGACAAATCGTCGGCAAGGTCCGTCAAAAGCGGTTTGATCGCGGTTTCGCCCAACAGCGCCGGCGTCTCGCGCACGGCGACGGCGCCGGGGCCGAAGGCTTCGATCACCAGGCCGAGTTCGGCGAATTCGTCGGCCCGTTCGATCAGCCGGGCCGCGGCGTCCTCGTCCATTTCGACGATTTCCGGGATCAGCAGCATCTGGGTGGTCGGCCCGCGCTCGGCCAGCGCCTGTTTCAGCCGTTCATAGACCAGGCGTTCATGGGCGGCGTGCTGGTCGACGATGATCAGCCCGTCTTCGGTCTGGGCAACGATATAATTTTCGTGGATCTGGGCGCGGGCGGCGCCGAGCGGCATGCCCGTATACGGCATTTGGGTTTCCGCGCCTTGCTGGCGCGCATCGGCTGACGGCGCGTCGAAGGGGCGGAAGGGATGGTGCTGTTCGTAGAACGCTTCGCCGGTCCCGCCGGTTTGCGCCGCGCCGGAAAATCCCCCCGCAGGGGCGAAGCCCCGATGCGCCGGAGCGAAGGGGGCCGCCCCGCCCGGGGAGGCGGCGGAAAGGCTGGGTTGCCAGGGGCCGGCGCCCGGCCCGGCGGCGCGCAGTCCATTCGGGCGGAAGGCCGCCAGTGTGGCGCTGCCGCCGGTGGTCGCGGCCCGGGCGCCTTCGGCGTGCAGGGCCTGACGGATGGCGCCGACGATCAGGCCGCGGACCAGGCCGCCGTCCCGAAACCGCACATCGGCCTTGGTCGGATGCACGTTGACGTCGACCTTCGCCGGATCGACATCGAGGAACAGGCACACGACCGGATAGCGCCCGCGATGCAACACGTCGGCATAGGCCCCGCGGATCGCCCCGAATAGCAATTTGTCGCGCACCGGCCTTCCGTTGACGAAGGCGAATTGATGCAGGGAATTGGCCCGGTTGAAGGTCGGCAGGCCGACAAGGCCGGTCAACCGGACGCCTTCGCGTTCGGCGTCGATTTCGATGGAATTTTCCAGAAACTCCGTACCGAGCACCTGCCCGATCCGGGTCCTGCGCGCCGCATGTCCCGCGCCCTCGGCGCTTGACGCCGGCAGGTCGAGCCGTGCGCGGTCCGGACCGGTCAGGACGAAACGGATTGCCGGATGGGCCAGGGCGAGGGATTTGACCGTCTCGCCGATGGCGCCGGCTTCGGCCCGTTCGGATTTGAGGAATTTGAGCCGCGCCGGCGTCGCGAAGAACAGATCCCGGACGACCACCTGTGTGCCCTTGCTGAGGGCTGCCGGTTTCAGATCCGACTTGCGCCCGCCCACGACCGCAACCGACCAGGCATGCGGTTCCTCCGGATTTCGCGATTCGATCGTGAGATTGGCGACGGAGCCGATCGACGGCAGCGCCTCGCCGCGAAATCCCAGCGTGTGGATCGCCATCAGATCCCGTTCGTCGAGCTTCGAGGTGCAATGCCGTTCGACGGACAATCCGAGATCGTCGTGCCCCATGCCCCTGCCGTCGTCGCTGACCTGGATCAGGCTTTTGCCGCCGGCGGCGGCGATCACTTCGATTGAGCGCGCGCCGGCGTCGATGGCGTTTTCCACCAATTCCTTCACAACGCTGGCCGGGCGTTCGACGACTTCGCCGGCGGCGATTCTGTTGACGGTCGTTTCCGATAGCTGCCGGATCGCGCCTGGCATTGCGATTACCTCTTCGTCGAATTTGAGCGGGACATCACGCTTTTGCTGTTTGGACGGAATCGTCTGAACAGATGAGAAACGCAAAAAACCAAGGCCTGGAGCTTGTCCTTGTTTGCAGCAAACGATGCCATGCTCCAAGGTCGCCCGGTAGGGCCGCCCGGCTGATTACGCCTTGACACACCGCGCGAAAAGCGGAACCACCCGCCTTGGTATTACTCCTCCGCGCGCCAACGCCTTTCCCACAGGAACATCCATGCCGTCATCATCTGCTCTGATTATTCCCGGTCTATCAAGCCTTGCCGGTCGTTATGACGCAATCTTATGTGATGTCTGGGGCGTGATCCACAACGGAGTAAGCGTTTTCGACGGCGCCGCCGAGGCGCTGCAGCGGTTTCGGAGCGAAACCGGCGGCCCGGTCGTCCTGATCACCAATGCGCCGCGGCCTTCGCCGCCGATTGTCGAGCAACTGGATCGGCTCGGATTTCCACGCGACGCCTATGACGCCATTGTCACGTCCGGCGACGTCACCGCCGAGATGATGCACGCCGAAAGGCTTAGCCGGATCTATCATATCGGGCCGGACCGCGATCACAGCCTGTTCGATGGATTGGGCATTGCCCGGGTCGGGCCCGAGGACGCGCAGACCATCGTCTGCACCGGTCTGTTCGATGATGTGGAGGAAACGCCGGAGGATTATCGCGACGCGCTGGGCGCCATGGCGGCCCGCGGCATGCGCATGATTTGCGCCAATCCCGACCTTGTGGTCGAACGCGGCGGGACGCTGATCTACTGCGCCGGCGCGCTGGCCGAACTGTATGACGAACTTGGCGGTGAAACACTGCGCCTCGGCAAGCCGTTCGCGCCGATCTATGGCGTCGCCAAGCAACGCATCGGCGATCTCAAGGGCGGCGTTCCGGTGGATGAACGGATCCTGGCCATCGGCGACGGCATGTTCACCGACATACGGGGAGCCAACGATGCCGGGCTGCCGACCTTGTTCATAACGGGGGGGATTCACAGCGCCGATTTCGGGCCGCTCGATCGTCCGGATCCGCAAATGGTGGTGGACCGGCTTGCGGCCGAAGGCCTGGAGGCCGTCGCGGCGATCGACAAGCTGCGCTGGTAGTCCGGCGGCCGGTTCGCCCGATCAGTCGAAAAGACTGTCGATGTCGGCCTGGGACGAATCGCTGCCTTCATTCAGCATCTTGTCGACCTCGTCCTGGCTGACGCCTTCGCCCTTCATTTGCGGTCCGTGCAGGATCAGTTCGCGTTTGCGCTTCTCCTCCGCGGTTTCCTCGGCATCGTCCTTCGGCGCTTCGGCGATTTCCGGATGCAGCAATCGCAAATGTTCGATAAAGGCGGTGACGCGCTTGTCGATGTGATCGATGGTCTGCACCACTTTCGATATGCGTTGACCGGTTATGTCCTGAAACGAACAGGCCTCGAAAATCTCCATCACCTTGTCGGTCACCAACGCCGAATAGGCGATGTGATCTTCCGGATCCGCTGCCATGATGGCTTCCGCGGCCCCCATGATGGTGTTGGTGGCTTCCTCCGTCGCCTCGACGATCGCGTCCAGTTCGTGGCCGGCTTCGGGGATGCGATCATGCTTCACATCATGGATTTGAAGCTTGGCGATCTCCGTCTTCATGGTGCCGATTTCGTCGCCGATGGCTTGCAGCGCATCATAGGCCTGGCTGTCGACAAGGGTCAGCGATCTTTGGAAAGATTGTGCCGAGACGGCGGCGAATTCCATGACGTCGCCGAGGGATACGGGCCGCCCGTTGGTGGATCTGCTTTCAAGCAGGCCGAGCACGTGGCCGACATGGCTGTCCTTGAGTTGCCCCATCTTGCACTCCCTTCCTCGAACACCGATTACGGCGTCGATCTGCATCCTGCGATGCACAATTCGGGCGTGTGGCGGGCATGCCGCCGCACGTCGAGTCCACGCGGATCAATCGAACACGGCTTCGATCTTGCCTTTCAACGTTTGCGCGTTGAACGGTTTCACGATGTAATTGTTCACCCCGGCCTTTTTGGCGGCGATGACGTTTTCGGTCTTGGATTCCGCCGTCACCATGATGAAGGGGGTTTTGCACAAACTCGAGTCGGAACGAACCTGCTTGAGCAGTTCGTATCCGGTCATCGGCTCCATATTCCAGTCCGAGATGACCAGGCCGTATCTGCGGCCCTGCATTTTCTGGAAGGCTTCGGTCCCGTCCGACGCGTCATCCACGTCGGAAAAGCCGAGTTGCTTCAAGAGATTGCGAATTATGCGAATCATCGTCTTGTAGTCATCGACAACAAGAACAGGCATCGATAGATCGAGGGCCATAGTCCACTCCAAAACACTCGGCGGCGCCGCCGCGGCCGTATACTCAAAGATCTCTTGCAGGGACTGGTCAATCGGATGTACCAAATGCCCCACACCCAATAGGCAATGTAGGTACAAGGGCTGAAAGTTCGGTTAATCGGATGGGTTAAGCGGGTGTTAAGCTTGGTCCGTGGATCCCGCCATCCATGGCCATGCCCCCATCACCGGCCGGTACGGCTGCATAACATTTTGATATTAAATCAATCTCGGTCTATCCTGGTAAGGTTTGGCGGGGACGTCGCAGGGAGAAAATCTTGAATGACCGGCACAGCGATCCTTCCCATCGAGACGCATTTCTTCGAGGATTTGTTCCTCGGACAGACGGAAAAATGGTCGAAACTGGTGCAGTCTTCGGATGTCGTCGGCTTCGCGGAAGTGTCCGGAGACCGCAATCCCATCCACTTGAGCGAACATTTCGCCGCGCGCACGCCGTTCAAATCCCGAATCGCCCACGGCCTTTACACCGCAAGCCTGATTTCGGCGGTTCTGGGAACGCGGCTTCCCGGGCCGGGTGCCATCTATCTGTCCCAATCCCTCAATTTCCGAGCGCCGGTGCGCATCGGCGACACGGTCGATGTGACCGTTGAAATCGTCGAACTCATCGAAAAGGGCAATCGCGCCAAACTGGCCTGCCAATGCAGCGTCGACGGCGGCGTCGTGCTGGACGGCGAGGCCATTGTGAAAGTACCGAAACGGACCGACGTGGAAATGTTTTAGCGCCGGTTTTTAACTGCAACGCACGCGCGCCCGCTATTATCGCTTGACCGGTTCCCATGAAAACGGCAGGTTCGCCGCACTCCTGGTTCCCGGCTCACTCAATGGACCGAATGTCGGATCTGTCGACCCAAAAAATCACCGCTCACCCGAAAGCCTCCTATATCCATGTGCCGGCTTCGGACGGTGTTCCGGAGAGCGCGCGCGGATGCGTTCTGGCGATCGGAAATTTCGATGGCGTGCATCGCGGTCATCAGGCCGTGCTTGCGCAGGTGCTCGACCTTGCGCGCGAATATGCAGTCCCTGCCTATGCGCTGACCTTCGAGCCGCATCCCCGCACCCTGTTCAAACCGGACGATCCGGTCTTCCGGCTGACCGGCGAGGCGGAAAAGGCGCTTGTGTTCGAAGCCGTCGGGCTCGACGGCGATATCGTGCGCGGCTTCACCCGGGAATTCGCCGGTCAATCGGCCGACCTTTTCGTCGAGGACATTCTTTCGGCCCAGATCGGCGTGCGCCATGTGGTCACCGGTTTCGACTTTCATTTCGGCAAGAACCGTCAGGGCACGCCGGCATTTCTGTCCGCCAAGGGCAGCGAGGACGGATTCGGCGTGACCATCGTCGAGGCTTTCGGCGACGAGGCGGGCGACGTCGTCTCCTCCAGCCACATTCGCCGGCATCTGTGCGACGGGGAAGTGGCCGAGGCCGCCGGCCTGTTGGGCTATCGCTGGTTTTTCTCCGGCGAAATCATCCATGGCGAGAAACGCGGCCGCGGCCTCGGATACCCCACCGCCAACATGCAATTGGCGCCCGGCTGCGGTCTCAAGCACGGCGTCTATGCCGTGCGCATGACCGTCGACGGTGAGCGAGTGCAGGGGGTCGCCTCTTACGGACGCCGGCCCATGTTCGACAATGGCCGGCCCCTGTTCGAAACCCATCTGTTCGATTATTCCGGCGATCTATACGGCAAGCAGGTCGGCATCAGCCTGTTCGGCTATCTGCGCGGCGAGGAAAAATTTTCCTGCGTGGAGGACCTGGTGGCGCAGATGGATCGGGACAGCGAGGAGGCGCGGGCGCTGCTGGCCGCCGCTGCGCCCCTGTCGCCGATCGATCTGGCCCTGCATTTTTCCTGACCGGCGCTTTTCGTTTGGGGCAAAACCGCGCGTGCGGTCGTGCCGGAGCGTTTGTGTTCATGCCGCGATCAACCGCGCACCGTCCCATTGCCAGAAATTCGCAGCTGTCAGATGGGCTCCACCGATCCAGCGGTCGATGCCGTTCAACCGGATATGATTGTCGCGGCCCGCCGCCACCTCCCGTCCGGCCCCGGTGATCGACACCATCGCCGTGAAATAGGTCTCATAACGCGCGGGTGCGCCGGCAAGCGGCCCCGGCAGGCCGGAAATCAACGGCGCCGGACCGAAAGCCAGATCATCGAGCACGTCGGCGAAACTCAGATCCCCCATGAATTTGGCCTCTTCCAGGGCAAGAACCTTGCCGAACATTCTGTTGGCCCTTTCCGGCCCGTCCGCGAGCACCGAGAGAATCTGGCTCTGGGTCCGGCTCAGGCCTGTCCGCTGGTGCGGAAATTCCTCGGCCAGCCGGCAGAGGGCGGCGGGCGCGAAGCGGAGGGGCGCCGGTTCCGTGAAATAGGCGTTCAAATCCGTCGGTTCGCCGCCGGTAAAGGCCCTCCAGACCGCTGAAGCATAGCCCGTGTCCGCGTCGGTGACCGGCCGGGCGATCGCCCGCAGGCCGCCAATGCCGACTGGCGAAAAGTCGAAAAGGTAAGTGTCGGCCTGGACGAGCGCGATCCGCTCGAGGTCCGCGCCCGCCAACCGGCCGAGAATCTGGATGAGTTGCAATTGGTCGTAAAGATCGTGTTCGAACCACAGGGACACATGGTCGAAGCGCGCGATGTCCCGAACGAGCGCGTCGCGCGCCGCGAAATCGGCTTCGATGGCCTCGGCGCCCTCTGTCCCATACCGGCTGAGAAAGCCGGCCCGCAGTTTCGCCAGGCGCCGCGGCGGCAGGTCCGGCACCGGCCCGTCATGCAGCACGTCCCGCCAAGGCAGGATTTTCTCGGTGAAGCCGGCCTCGCGCATCTGTTCGGCCGCGCTGTCGCCATTGGTGATAACAAGAGTCGCGGTCACGCCGTGTTGCTCCTTCAAAGCGACCATAGATTATGCCGCGCGCTGGAAAAACCGTGCGCGGCAAAGCCTGCTGACACCCTGCCGTCAATGCGGGCCGCTATGGGTTTGGACGCGTGGGGTTCGGGACAGGCCATTGTTGCGCGGCAACGGGGCAAGGGAAACAGACGATGGAAAACATTGCAGAACCGAACCAGCGGCTGGAACAGGGCCTGGGCATCGTCCTCGTCGTGGCCAGCGCGGTGTTTTTCAGCCTGGCGGGCATCTTCACCAAGCTTATCTCCGCGGATCTGTGGACGATCGTCTGTTGGCGTGGCCTGTTCGGCGCGCTGCTGATCACCTTGTATGTGGGCCTGCGCGGCGGCCTGCAGGTCCGCAAGGCGGATCTCGGTCTCGGCTGGCGCGGCCTGGTGCTGGCGACCGTCGGCAGCGCCGCAACCCTGTGCTTCATCGGCGCCTTCAAGCACACCTTCGTCGCCAATGTGGCGATCCTCTACGCCACCGCGCCGTTCATGGCCGCCGCGCTGGAATATCTGTTCCGCCGCACGCCGGTGCGACCCTCCGTGGCGGTGGCCACCCTGGTCTCGACCATTGGCGTCGGTGTCATGGTGTTCGCGGGCCTCGGCTCCGGCCTCTGGTTCGGAGACGCCCTGGCGATGCTGATGGCCTTCGGCAGCGCGCTCTATATGGTGTTGATCCGCCTGTTCCGGGACACGCCGGTCGTTCTCGCCGCCGCCCTGTCGTCGCTGCAATTGTTCGTGCTCGGCTGGTTCTTCGCCGATCCGCTGGCCGTCAGCGCCGATGACGCGATGCTGCTGGCGATGTTCGGCGCGTCGTTCTCGGCGGCGGCGATTTTGTGGACGGAAGGCACGCGTCTCGTCACCGCCGCCGAATCCGGCCTGCTCGGCTCGGCGGAAGTGCCGCTGGCCATCGTCTTCGCCTGGCTGATCCTGGCCGATATCCCGCCGCCCGCCAGCCTGGCCGGCGGCGCGATCGTGCTGATCGCCGTCGGCGTCCATGCAGTGCGGGATTTCGCCGCGGCAAGGCGGGCTTGAGGCGCAGAGCCCGATTCGGAAAAGCCTGCCCCGCACTTCGATGCGGAACGGGTCCGGCACAGCCGCTCGGGTGGGGCCTATTTCGGGCTCCCGCGAAACGTCTTGCAAAGCCCATCTCCCAAACGGCGGTACGCTGACGAGTTCCAAAGAATGTTGGAATCCCGCCGCACCTGGCGGGAGTGTGAAGCGATCAACGGCTCAGATCATGCGCAAAACCAAAGAACGAGACCATAAACGCACTTAAGCGAAACAATGACCGCGCCCTAAATCTCCGGCGCCCGGTGATAGTCCTCCTCCGTCACCGGCTCCTGCCATGCCACCGCCGCGCCGTCGAGGCGTTCCTGCATTGCCATATGGGTCATGGCCGTGTCCGGCGCCGCGCCGTGCCAATGGCGGATATGCGGCGGGATCCAGACCGTGTCGCCGGGACGGATCTCGCGCACGGCTTCGCCGTCGCATTGCACCCGGCCGACGCCGCAGACCACATGCAGGGTCTGGCCGAGCGGGTGGGTGTGCCAGGCGGTACGGGCGCCCGGTTCGAACGCCACCCGCAGCGCGCTGATGCGCGCCGGTTCCGGCGCGTCCAGGATCGCGTCCTGCCAGACGGTTCCGGTGAAATAGTCCGGATTGCCGCGTTTCGTCGGCCGTGCGCCGGCCTTGAAAATGTCCATGGATCTGTCCTCCCGCGTGGGTTTTGAGGGGTCGGTGCGCGCAGCACGTCGCCGGTTCGTCTTGTTGAACGACCTTACAGGAATTAGGGTCGGAAAAGACCGAAAATTCGGCCGAATCGCAGCGCCCGTGAAACAGGCTCGCCAAGAAAGCTCACAAGAAAACGCTCACAAGAACAGGGCCCGCCCGAACGGGCTCGCCATGACAGGGTTGGATCGATGCGCCGAATTCACCAAGTGCTGGACCATTGGGTGCGGGCCAGTCCGGAGCGGACTTCGGTCATCGACCATGACGGCGGCAGAATCACCTTCGCGGGGTTCGCGCGCGCCGTCGACGACGCCGTGGACTGTCTTTCAGATCGGGGCGTGCGCGGCGGTGACCGGGTTCTGATCGTCGCAGAAAACTCTCTGGCGCTTCTTTCTTTCCTGTTTGCCGCAAGCCGTCTCGACGCCTGGGCGATTCCGGTCAATGCGCGCATGACTGCAGCCGAAATCGACCGCATCAAGGCCCATGCGGAACCGCTCCTGGCCGTATTCACCCACGAACCCTCGGCCCCCGCCGCCGCCCATGCCCAGCGCTATCACGCCACGGAGTCCGGTGCGCGCGGTTTCGGCGCGGTGATGCTGGCCGGTCCTTTCTCCGGGGATCCCGAACCGGTCTTCGCGGCGGGCGAGGACCAGGTCGCGGCGCTCATCTACACCACCGGCACGACCGGCGATCCCAAGGGCGTGATGCTCACGCACGGCAATCTGCTCTATGCCAGCGGGGTTTCCATGCAGGTCCGCGCGCTCTCGGCCGAAGACCACATGATCGGCGTCCTGCCGGTCACCCATATCTTCGCCCTGTCGTCGGCCTTCCTGGCCGCGGTGCGCGCCGGTGCGATGATCGAATTGCATGCCCGCTTCGATCCGGAAAAGATCTTCCGCGCCATGCAGGACGGCGGCTCGGCCATGCCGGCGGTGCCGGCCATGTATCCGCTTCTGTTCAATTACGCCCGGGACAAAGGCATTTCAAAGCCCGACGCGCCGCGGCT
>Ga0214472_10008979_pt1 | contig 10422 bp, 6 predicted proteins | sample RVTome_6_FD_207662 | JGI IMG/M metagenome (GOLD analysis project Ga0214472, IMG submission 207662) | Soil microbial communities from uranium-contaminated site in the Upper Colorado River Basin, Wyoming, United States - RVT140D175 | ecosystem: Environmental > Terrestrial > Soil > Contaminated >...
CACCGACGCGATTGCGGGCGGCACTCCCTGAACAGCGCGCGCGCCGGGCTGCGCCGCCGGCGCCGCAGTGCCGGCCCGCTGCGCGATGAGCTGCGCGGCAAGGCGGCGGTTGAGCACGATGATCGCGACGATGTAGTAGTACAGATCGAAGTACGTCAGGCTCAGGAACGCGCCGCCGAGCGAGTAGCCGACCAGCGCGACCTGGCACATTCGTGCGAGATCTCCGTGCCAGCGTAGCGCATCGCCTTCGCGGCGCGCCGCGCGTATCGTCCACGAGGCCGCCCGCCATGCGAGCAGCAGCATCATCAGGTACAGGAACAGTCCGACGTAGCCGTGCTCGGCCAGCACCTGGAAGTAGTTGCTGTGCGCGACGAGCACCTTGCTCGGATCCGGCGCGTAGCGGTTGAACAGCGTGGTGTTGAACGCCGCGAAGCCGGCCCCGGTGATCGGGTAGTCCGACGCGAGGTTGATCGCGAACTGCCACGCGTTCAGCCGGCCGGTCGCGGAATCGTCCTCCTGGTAGTTCTGGATCGTGTTCATGCGATCCCAGTACTTGGCCGGTGCGAGCGCGAGGATCAGCGGCACGACGACGATCAGTCCGGCCAGGATCGGCGCCCGCTTCGGACTCTTCCACAGCAGGAACATGCCCATCGCGCCGCCGGCGAGGAACGCACCGCGCGAACTGCTGCCGATCACGCTCGCGATGCACAGCAGCAAGGACGCGAGCAGCGCGCGCCTGACCCACTTGTTCTGCGCGTGTATGTGCATGAACCACAGCAGCGGGATGACGGTCACGAGCGCGAGCGCCAGCTCGTTGTTGCCGTTGATGAAGCTCTGCGGCGGTCCCCAGACCAGGAACTCGCCGCCGTGCATGATCGTGAACACCCCGCCCTTGGTGCCGAAGTAGGCCAGCGACAGCGTCAGCACCCAGACCATCATGTTCAACCGCTCACGGGTGTACATGATCATCAGTGCGAGGAAGGTCGGGATCTGGATCTTCAGGCTCCTCTCGAGACCGTTCATTGCCCAGTCAGGGTAGTAGGCGAACACGGTCGTCACGCACATCCAGCCGACGAACAGCACCCAGACCACGACCAGAGCGGACCACGGCATGCGCTTCGGCTCCTTCGAGCACAGGAAGCCGATCAGCAATGCGATGCCGACCATCTGCGCGAACGGCAGGTCGTACGCGAAGCCCCAGCTCAGCCGGTGCGGATTCATCACGCTGAGCCAGATCCACATCAGCACGCCGACCCACGGACGCTTGAGGATGATCGGCAGGCTCGCGAACACGATGCCGGTGACGGTCAGATCGCGAAGCGGCGGCATCGCGTCAGGCCTCCGCGTGCCGGCGCTGGAACGCGTCGAACATCAAAAGACTCCACAGCGCAGGGGCGTGATTGTGCCCACCGCCCTGATGCTCGTCCACCAGGCGGCGCACCCGCTGCGGGTCGAACAGCTCCGAGTGCGCGATGCCGTCATCGACCAGGCGCCGGCGCAGCTCGCCGCGCAGCGCGCCGCGGAACCAGTGCTCGATCGGAACCGAAAAACCCATCTTCGGCCGGTACAGCACGTCGTGGTCGACGTACGGTTCCAGCGCCTTCTTGAACAGGAATTTGCCCTCGCCGCGATGCAGCTTCAGCTCGGGCGGGATCCCGGACATCCATTCGACCAGCAGATGGTCCAGAATCGGCACCCGCACCTCCAGCGCATGGGCCATGCTGGCCCGGTCCACCTTCGTCAGGATGTCGCCGGGCAGGTAGGTCTTCATGTCCAGATACTGTATCAGTGACAGCGGGTCGCGCGCCGGTGCGTGCGCCGCATGCGCAGCGAACACCTCGCGCGCGTGGTAGCCGCCGAGGCTGCGGCGAAACGGCGCCGAGTACAGGCTGCGGCGCATCGGGCCGGGCACCATCGACACGCTGTGCAGGTACGCATCGAGCGGATCGCGGGCCAGGCTCTGCAGCGTCGCCTTCGCGCGCAGGAATCGCGGCGCCGAGCTCAGCCTGGGATACAGCGCGCCGGCCGGGCCGAACAGACCCCGGCGCAGCCACGCCGGCACGCGGCCGCGGATCGCGTGCTCGTCCAGGTGCCAGCGGTAGCGCGTGTAGCCGGCCAGGTTCTCGTCACCGCCGTCACCCGACAGCGCGACGGTGACCTGCTCGCGGGCGAGCTGGCACACCCGGTACGTGGGCATCGCGGAGCTGTCGGCGAACGGCTCGTCGTACAGCTCCGCGAGCTGATCGAGCAGCGAGAAGTCATCCCGATCCACCTGCCGCACGCGGTGCTCGGTGGCGTAACGCTGCGCCATCGCGGACGCATATTGCGACTCGTCGTAGCCGGGCTCGCCGAACGCGATCGAGCAGGTCTTGACCGGTGTGGACGACAGTCCGGCCATCATCGCGACGACCGCGCTGGAGTCCACGCCGCCGGACAGGAACGCACCCAGCGGCACCTCGGCGACCAGGCGCACGCGCACGGCCTCGCGCAGCCGCTCGATCAGCTCGTGGCCCAGATCCGCCGCCGATGCGGGCGCGAGCGGACTGAACGGCACGTCCCAGTAGCGCACCGGCGCCGGCGCGGCGGACTGTCCGCGCGTGCAGCTCAGCGTGTGACCGGGCGCGAGCTTGCTCGCCGATGCGAAGATGGTGCGCGGTTCGGGCACGTAGCCGAATGCGAAGTAGTCTTCGACCGAGCGCGGATCCAGCGCACGGCCCAGCCCCGGCAGCACCAGCAACGCCTTCAACTCCGACGCGAACGCGATGCAGCCATCGGGCAACGCGCACCAGTACAGCGGCTTGATGCCCAGGCGGTCGCGCGCGAGACACAGGCGACGCTCGCGCCGATCCCAGATCGCGAACGCGAACATGCCGCGCAAGCGCTGTACGCATTCGGCGCCCCATTGCACGTAGGCCTGCAGCAGCACCTCGGTATCGCAGCGGGTGCGGAACCGATGCCCCAGCGCCTCGAGCTCCCCGCGCAGCGTCGCGAAGTTGTAGACCTCACCGTTGTAGACGATCACGTGCCGGCCGTCGGCGGTCGCCATCGGCTGCTGGCCGCTGGCCAGGTCGATGATCGACAGACGTTTGTGGCCCAGGGCCAGCCCGGGCTCGAGGACCTCACCGGTCTCGTCCGGCCCGCGGTGGTGCTGGGTCTGGTTCATGCGCTGCAGCAACTCACGCGGGAACGCGCGCTCTTCGCGCAGATCGACAATCCCGACTATGCCGCACATGTTCGCTGACACTCCGCACCGGGCAATTGCATGACCGAACGTGGAATCATACCGATTCGTGCGGCGGTGAAGCGCGATGGCTGTCTCGGATCGAGGCCTCGGTGTCGGTGTGCTGCGGGTCGCGCGGCCGGCCCGCTCACGCGCCGTTCGCCTCGATCAAGCCCTGCATCTGCCCGACGCTGGCCGACCAGTCGTAGCGCTCGAGCACGAAGCGCCGCAACGCGGCGCCGCAGTCAGCGCCATCGCGCGCGGCCAGCGCCTCGCCCACCTTTTGCGCCATCGCCAGCGGCTCGCCGGCCAGCCAGTGGTCCAGCCCGTGCCCCGATTCGATACCCTCGACCGCGGCCGGCGTGGCGACGATCGGTAACGCCATCGCCATCGCTTCGAGCACCTTGTTCTGCACGCCGCGCGCGATGCGCAGCGGCGCGACCGCGAGCGCCGCGTGGGCCAGGTAGGGCCGCACGTCGTGCACGGTGCCGGTGACGGTGACCCCCGGACACGCGGCCAGGGCACGCACCGCCGGCGCCGGGTTGCCGCCGACAATCACGAAGCGCGCCTGCGGCACGCGCTCGCGCACGGTCGGAAACACGGCGTTGCTGAACCACACGACCGCATCCACGTTCGCGCGATAGTCCATCGCGCCGGTGAACACCAGCACCGGACCGCCGGGCGGATACGGGTTGTCGTGGGCGACGGCCGGGTCGAAGTAGCACGCATCCACACCGTTGCTGACGTGGTGCACGCGCGCGGCGCTCTCGGGCGCGAGCCGGCGGAACAGCGCCGCCTCCTCGCGCGAGACGAACACGCTCGCGTCGAAGCGCGCGGCCAGCATGCGCTCATGCGCGAGCAGGCTGCGGCCCTCGCGCCGGTATACCCAGCCCATCGCGCCGCGGTGCAGATCGGAGTAGTTGCGCCACTTCTCCGAGTCCACGTCGACGAAGTCGACCACGCTGCGCACGCCGTGGCGCAGGTGCGGCAGCAGGTACTGCGCCATCGACGAGGAGAACGCGAGCACGCGGGTCACGTGGTGGGCCGCGATCGTGTGCCGCACCCAGCGCATCAATGCGGCGCTTGCGAAGTACGCGACCGACAACGGATCGCCGGTCGCCAGCGCCCGCGCGCTGAGCACACGCGACAGCCTCGGACGCAACCGGCGCACCATCAGCGATTCGCACATCGCGCGCACGCTGTCCACATGCTCGAGATCCGCCGCATCGTCGACGAAGGTGCCCAGATGCACGCGGTAATGCCGGGCCAGGTACGCGAGCTGATGGTACGAGCGCACCTTGTCGCCCTTGCGCGGCGGAAACGGGATGCGATGCACCAGGTAGAGCAGGTGCGGGCGGTCGGGGTCGGCAGCGTCAGGCATCGAGTGGTTCCCGCCGCAAGCGCATCTGCCCGGTCTGTGTAGGAGCCGGCTTGCCGGCGAAGCGCGCGCTGGCGAGGCCACACCGGGTTTTCGCCTGTGTAGGAGCCGGCTTGCCGGCGAAACGCGCGTTGCCAAGGGCACACCGGGGATTCGCCTGCAAGCAGGCTCCTACGGGGGGGGCGACGGCTTGTGCGCCCACATCCGTCACGCCAGATACTTCGCGACCATCGGCCCGAGCAGGTGCGTGACCGGCAGCGGCAGGCGCTGCCAGGTCGCGATCGCGAGCTTGAACTTCGGGTTGTTCGGGTTCAGCGCCGGCGGATTGCTCGCGCGCACCAGGTGCACCTCGTAGTGCAGCGGCTCGGGCTCGAAGCCCCAGTTTTTCTTGAACGAGTACGAGCCCGCGCCGTCCTTGCTGCGCCCGTAGTCGAACAGCTTCGCACCGCGCGCCGCGGCGTGGTTCATCAGCGCGTAGTACATGAAATCGTTGGCCTTCAGCGTGCGCGCCTGGGCGCCGCCGCCGCCGTAGAACGGCAGCACCTCGTCGCGGAAGTAGAAGCTGAGCACGCTGCTGATCGGCGTGCCCTGGTGCATCACCGTGAGCACCTCGCACTGCTCGCCGAAGGCCTGCTTCAGCGCCGCGTACCAGCGCCTGGGCAGCACCGGCGTGCCGAGGTTGCGCACGCTCTCGGAGTACAGCGCGAAGAAGGTGTCCACGTCGTCGTCGATGCGCGCGGTGAGGCCGGCACCGATGCCCTTGCGCACCATTGCGCGCTGCTTGCGCGGGATGGCCTCGAGATTCGCTTCGGCGTCGCCCGGGATGGGCTTGCGGAAGGTCACGTGCAGGGTGTCGACGACGGCGTCGGTCTCGCGCGCATCCAGGTGGCGCAGTTCCAGCCAGTCCACCGCCAGTTCTTCGGCCAGCTCGCGCGCTGCAGCATCCAGCGCCGCCGCGGCCTGCCGGGTGGCCGCGGCGATGCCGCCGTAGACCGCGAACGCGACCGAGATCAGCGCATTCCCGAACAGCCGGCTGCGCACGTGGCTCATCGGCAGCACGCCCTGGATCGCACCGTCGCCGTCGACCGCGTACAGGCAATGCGCACGGTGCCCCAGCACCTGCTCGACGGTGCGGGTCCAGCCGCTGAGGTGGAAAAACGTGGCGGCGGGACTGGCCTGCACGAAGGCGTCCCAGCGCGCGCAGGACGCGTCGTCGAGACGCTCGATGCGCAGCGTGACTTCGGCCCCCGGGGTGTCGGGGTCACGGGCGATCGCTTCAGACGGCATACGAGGTGTCCGTTGTAGGAACCGGCTTGCCGGCGAAGCGCGCGTTGGCAGGGCCATTCCGGGTTTTCGCCTGCAAGCAGGCTCCTACAGGGGGAGGTGCCGTCCGTGTACGCCGCGACGCGGGCTCGGTCCGTGTAGGAGCCGGCTTGCCGGCGAAGCGCGCGTTGGCAGGGCACCCCGGGCATTCGCCCGCAAGCGGGCTCCTACAGGGTCGTCCCCGCCCGACGATGTCACAAAGCATGCTGTGCGCGCAGGTCGACCAGGGGGGTGTCCGCGGTGGGAACGCTGTCCAGGAACACCGCGTCCATCCTGCCCCAGCGGAAATCGTCCAGCAGGCGCGACAGACGCGCCTGGGTGTGGTGCAGGTTGATGTAGTGGCGAAAGCGCGTCTTCCACGGCAGGCCGCTGTGGCGCGGCTGGTCCGGATCGACCTCCCACGGATGCAGGTAGAACACCGTGGACTGGCGCTCGGCGCGGTTGACCCGGCCGATCGCACAGCGGAAGTACGCATACGGCAGCAGGCGGAAGTAACCGCCGCCGCCGCACGGCAGGTTGTGGCCCAGCAGCCGCAGCGTCGTGATCGGAATCTCGAGCAGGCCGGTGCGCAGGCAGCGGAACGCGAAGCGCGGCGCTTCGGGCATACCGTACAGGTCATGGTGCACCGGATAGATGCTGGAACTGTATTCGTAGCCGGCCTCGCGCAGCACGTCCAGCGCCCACAGGTTGTCGCGACCGATCGAGAAGCTGGCCGCGCGGTAGCCGCGTACGGGAACACCGGCGGTGTCCTCCAGCAGCGCCTTGGTGCGCGTGACGTCGGCGCGGAACGCGTCGGGCGTTTGCTGCGTCGCGCGCACGTGTGAGAAGCCGTGGCTCGCGACCTCGTGGCCTTCCGTCGCGATGCGCCGCAGCAGATCCGGGTGGCGCTCGGCGATCCAGCCGAGCACGAAGAAGGTTGCGTGCGCGCCCTTCTCGGCGAGCAGATCCAGGATGCGGCCGGTGTTCAGATGCACCCGCGGTGCTAGGTGCTCCCAGTCCTCGCGTGCGATGTGACGCTCGAACGCGGACACCTGAAACCACTCCTCGACGTCGATCGTCATCGCGTTGATCGGCCCGGTGGTCATCGGGCGATGCAGGGTGAGGGGCACTGTGCGGGAGCGGGCTTGCCCGCGAAGCGCGCATTGGCAAGGCCACACCGGGTATTCGCCGGCAAGCCGGCTCCCACACAGACCGGGGCTGATCGGCGGTGGGTCATTGCGCGGCCGGTACCCGGTCGTAGCGATCCTCGAAGCGCACGATGTCGTCTTCGCCGAGGTAGCTGCCGGACTGCACCTCAATCACCTCGAGTTCGACCTGACCGGGGTTCTCGAGCCGGTGCGTGGTGCCGAGCGGGATGTAGGTGGACTGGTTCTCGGTGAGCAGGAACTCCTCGTCGCCGCGGGTCACGCGCGCGGTGCCGCGCACCACCACCCAGTGCTCGGCGCGATGGTGGTGCATCTGCAACGAGAGCTGGGCCCCGGGCGCGACCGTGAGCCGCTTGACCTGGTAGCGATCGCCGGCGTCCAGCGGCTCGTACGAACCCCACGGCCGGTACACGCGGCGGTGGCTGCGCCCTTCCGCGCGCCCGGCCTCGTTCAGCGCCTTGACGATGCCGCGCACGTCCTGCGAGCGCTCGCGGCTCGCGACCAGCACCGCGTCGGGGGTGGACACGACGACCAGATCCTGCACGCCGACCGCGGCGAGCAACCGATCGCCGGACACGAACAGGTTGCGCGCGCTGTCGTGCGCGAGCACGTCGCCGTGCGACACGTTGCCGCTCGCGTCGGCCTCGCCGACCTCGAGCAGCGCTTCGAACGAACCGACGTCCGACCAGCCCATCGACACCGGGATCACGAACGCACGGCCGATCGCCGCATCGGGCTGCGCGGTCAACGGCTCCATCACCGCGTAGTCGATTGAATCGGAGGGGCACGCGGCGAACGCGGTCGCATCGAGGCGGCGGAACGCGCCGTCGCGCCGGCCGGCCGCGATCGCCGCGCGGCAGCGCGCGAGCATCTCGGGACGCAGCGCCTCGACGAAGTCGACCCAGGTCTGCGCGCCGACCAGGAACAGGCCGCTGTTCCACAGGTGCTCGCCGCCGGCCAGGTAGCCACGCGCGGTGGCGACGTCTGGCTTCTCCACGAAGGCCGCCACCGCGCACGCCTCGTGGCCGTTCGCCGGCGCATGCATGCGGATGTAGCCGTACCCGGTCTCGGCCCGTTCCGGGGTGATACCGAAGGTGACGATCGCGCGCGCTTCGCGCGCGAGGCACTGCGCGCCGGCGACCACCGCGCGGCGGAACGCGGACGGGTCGGCGATCAGGTGATCGGCCGGCATCACCAGCAGCAACGCATCGCCGTGAGTCTCGATCGCATCGAGCGCGGCGCAGGTCAGTGCCGGCGCGGTGTTGCGGCCGACCGGCTCGAGCAGCACGCTGCCGGCATCGCGGCGCAGCGCCTCGACCTGACCCAGCACCAGGAAGCGCATCTCCTCGTTGCACACGAGCAGCGGTAATTGCACGCGCAGATCCTGCGCACCGGCCTCGCGCTCGATGCCGTCGATGCGCAGCACCGTGTCCTGCAGCAGCGTGCGATCGCCGGACAGGTTCAGGAGCTGCTTCGGAAAGCCCTCGCGCGACAACGGCCACAGCCGCGTGCCGGAGCCGCCGGCCAGGATCACCGGCACCAGCGCGCGCGTCCCGCCCGCCACATCCTGATCGGTCATTCTCGCTCCCCCTTGTCGCGGCCCGACCCCTTGTCCGCACCGCTGCGCGCCTGTTCCAGCAGCGCCTCGCGCAGCAACGCCATCTCCTTTTGCAGCGTGCTGGCAAGACCCGCGACGCTCTGTTCCACCGCGCTCAGGCGCTCCGACTGCGCGGCGCCCGCGCCATTGCGGGTGCCCGCCGCAGCGGTGCCGCCCGCGCCATCGTCGCCCGATGGCACACGCAACTCGGGGGCGCCTTCGGGCACCACGCCGGACACGTCATCGTCGGCCCCGCCATGCTCCTCGATGATGTCCTCGGTGACCGAGCGCAGCGCCTTGTGGCCGATCGCATGCAGGCCTTCGAGGTAGCCATAGAGCAGCAGCCGGTCGCACAGCGTGTTGATGCGCCTGGGCACGCCTTCGGTGAACTGGAACACGCCCTCGAAGATCCCGGGCGCGAACGACGGATCCCCTTGCCAGCCGGCGGTGACCAGCCGGTGCATGATGTAGTCGTGGGTTTCCTTCTCGTCCAGCGGCTTCAGGTGATAGGCCGCGATCACGCGCTGGCGGAGCTGCTCGAAGCCCTTCGAGCGCATCGTCTGGCGAAACTCGCGCTGGCCCAACAGGAAGCTCTGCAGTAGCGAACGCCCGCCGGACTGGAAGTTCGACAGCATGCGCAGCTCCTCGATCGCCTTGGGCGGCAAGGCTTGCGCCTCGTCGACGACCAGCAGCACGCGCTTGCCCTCGGCGACGCAGGCCCGGCAGTACTCCTCGATGCCCAGCAGCAGCGCGGCCTTGGACGCGCGCTGGTACGGCAGACCGAATCCGGCCGCGACCATGCGCAACAGGTCATCAGGGCCCATCTGCGTGGTCACGACCTGTGTCGCGACCACGTTCTCCTTCGCCAGCAGCTTGAACAGGATGTTCACCAGCGTGCTCTTGCCGGTGCCCACGTTGCCGGTGACGATGATGAAGCCCTCGCCCTGCTTCAGGCCGTAGCGCAGGTACGCGAGCGCGCGCTTGTGACCGCTGCTGCTGAAGAAGAAGCGCGGATCGGGGCTGAGCTGGAACGGTTTGGCCGTGAGCTTGTAGAACGGTTCGTACATGGTCAGAACAGCATGGTCAGCGTCGCCGTCACGCGGTTCTCCACGTACTCGTTCTGCGGCTGGTCGGACTCGTTGCGCACGTGTGTATAGTTGACTACGGCGCGCAGATCGGCCGAGATGCGGCGGCTGTAGCTCAGGTTCAGGCCGTAGATGTCGTCTTCACGTCCGTCCACGAACTGCGAGTGCTGGAAGAAGCCACCTCCGCTCACGCTGCCGTAGCGCGACAGCGTGCGCGATGCGGATACCCGCACACCCATGACGTCCTCGTCACCGCCGCTGAGTTCGAAGCTGCGGCGCTCCTGGAACACGGACAGGGTGCCGTTGGTGCGCCGCCCGCGCACGCTGACGCTGGCATCCAGGCGACGGCTGATCAGCGCCTCGTCGGTCGCATCGGGCTCATCGATCGGAATCAGCACCGGCCGCAAACCCGGGTTCTCGATCGGGTCACCGAATGCGTCTTCGAACGCGATGACCCGCCGGTTGAGCCGGCGCTGCGCGGTCGTCGTGCGAGACTCGTTGTAGCCCACCGTGAACACGGCCTTGCGCATGCGGTGACTCGCATTGAGCAGCACGCTGTTGCCGAACACCTGCTTCTGGTAGCCGAGCTCGAAGTCGGTGCGGCCGGTCGGCGTCCAGATCCCGGTCAACCCCCAGGTCAGGCCGTCGTTGTCGCTGCGCGCGCTGACCACATC
>Ga0214472_10008980_pt1 | contig 10422 bp, 10 predicted proteins | sample RVTome_6_FD_207662 | JGI IMG/M metagenome (GOLD analysis project Ga0214472, IMG submission 207662) | Soil microbial communities from uranium-contaminated site in the Upper Colorado River Basin, Wyoming, United States - RVT140D175 | ecosystem: Environmental > Terrestrial > Soil > Contaminated >...
ACAACCTGCCGGAATGACGAGGAGTATTAACGATATAAAATATATAAATTCAACATGTTATATCAACTCAGAAAGTTTAGTTACTAAAATAAAAGCCCTTTCCGGAAGGCGGAAAGGGCTTTTATTTTATGTAAAAAACGTGGGAGATTATTTTTTCTTCTTTCCCATCGCGCGTTTTGATGCCTTCAAGGGGTTGACCTTTACGGCGACGGCGCCGATTTCCGGTTTCACATGGGTAGCGAAGTTACAGATGCCGCAGCGCCATTTCGCTTCCGGATAAATGTATGTCCGGCAGTATTTGTTGTCGTTCACCTCGACGATCCGTTCACATCCCAAGCACTTGTCAACAATGGGTTGAAATAAGCCGCTGGTGTATTTTTCCATCTCGATATCTTGAACCTGAGTAGCCATTATGAGAACCTCCTGATATGGTCTGTCAATTCGTAGTTTGTATCCATCCGGAAACGGCCCTTTCGCCCGATGGCGGCGTTGCTCAATCGTCGAAAAATGCTCACGTACCACTTGTACGCTCCGCTTTTTCGCCTCACTCGCGCCTTGCCCTCGAACGAAATTGCTCGTTTCCGGACGGACACAGTCTGAAAAATGGTTCACTGCCCATCCCTGAAGCTGGTAAGCGGTCAGGCGACCGACCGAACATCCGGCGGTGATGATAAAGTTTTCACCATCAACAGGAACATAGTTTTTTATAAAAAAAAACCGCTTGTGTCAATGAAAAACGTTTTAAGTTTTAAGATTTAAGTTTTAATTCCAGGGTTCACCAGTTAACCGAGTTACTCGATTAGCAAGTTAACTTTCTCTCTTCTTGTTTTTGAAAAAATGTTAATATATAACTTATCTTATTGATTCAATAAAAAAACATAGGGTGAAACCATGCCGGTTTATATGTGGAAAGGAGTAAACTCGTACGGTGAGAAACGAAAGGGCAAAATCGAGATGCCGAACGAGGCGATGGCGCTCTCTCATCTGAGAAAGATGAGGATAACCACTTCCTCGGTCAAGGAAGCACCCAAGGATATTTTTGCCGACATCAAGATGTTCCAGCCGAAAGTAACCGGCAAGGACGTGGTTATTTTCACCCGTCAGATGTCCACCATGATTGATGCCGGACTTCCCCTGGTGCAGAGTCTGGAGATCCTCAGCGAGCAGCAGGAAAACGTCACCTTCAAGAAAATCCTGCGGGAGGTGCGGACCGATGTGGAAACCGGCACCACCTTTGCCGATTCCATGAAAAAGCATCCGAAGATTTTCGACAACCTCTACTGCAACATGGTGGAAGCCGGGGAGATCGGCGGTATCCTCGATACCATCATGAACCGACTGGCGGCTTTTATGGAAAAAAGCATGGCCCTCAAGAAAAAGGTAAAGGGCGCCATGACCTATCCGGTAATCTGCCTGGGAATCTCGCTGGTGGTCATGTCGGTCATGCTGATTTTCGTGGTCCCGGTCTTTGAGAAGATGTTCAAGGACTTTGGTTCGGCGCTCCCCGGACCCACGCAGCTGGTCGTGGACCTGAGCAGTTTTGCCCAGCACAACTTCCTCTATATAATCGGCGCAATTTTTGTGGCGGTGGTCGTGGTGAAAAAGATCTATTCAACCGAAAAGGGCCGCTATCAGATTGATAAACTGCTGTTGAATCTTCCCATTATCGGTTCGTTGCTGCGCCGGGTGGCGGTGGCAAAATTCACCAGGACGCTGGGGACCATGCTGCAGAGCGGGGTGCCTATTCTGGAGTCGCTCAACGTGGTGGCCCGCACCGCCGGGAACAAGGTGGTCGAAACCGCCGTGTTCAGGGTGACCGACAGCATCAGTGAAGGCCGGGCCATCGCGGAACCCCTGGAGGAGACCGGAGTTTTTCCGGGGATGGTTGTGCAGATGATCAACGTGGGTGAAGCCACCGGCGCCCTGGATATCATGCTTGAAAAAATTGCCAATTTTTACGATGAAGAGGTGGATCAGGCGGTTGAAAATCTGACCGCGGCCATCGAGCCGCTGATGATGGTCTTTCTGGGCGGCATGATCGGCGGGCTGGTGGTTGCCATGTATCTGCCGATTTTCAGCATGGCAAGCGTGGTGGGAGGTTGATCGTGGTGGTCTCGTAGAACATAAAAATGATGGTTTTGCCTTTTTGTAAGAGGGCAGCAATCGTCATTGGGGAAGATATATCTGGAAATTTCTGATAAATTAAATAGTTACGGGAGGATTCAATGGGAGAGATTATTGGCGTTTTGGGGCGGGAGGTTCTGGATTCACGGGGGAATCCCACGGTGGAGGTGGAAATATTTCTGGATTCCGGGATCATTGGCCGGGCCCTCGTCCCTTCGGGGGCTTCCACCGGCACCCGGGAAGCCCTTGAACTGCGGGATGTCCGCAAGAAAAGATACCTGGGCAAAGGGGTTCAGCAGGCGGTGGCCAATGTTAATGAAACCATCGGTCCCAGCCTGATCGGCCTGGAATCGACCCAGCAGGTCATCATCGATCAGGCAATGCTCCGGCTCGACGGCACGGAGAACAAGAAAAACCTCGGCGCCAACGCCATTCTGGGGGTGTCAATGGCCGTGGCCCGGGCTTCGGCAGAGGAGGTCGGCTTGCCGCTCTTCACTTACCTGGGCGGGGTCAATGCCAAAGTTCTGCCGGTGCCGATGATGAACGTCCTGAACGGCGGGGCCCATGCCGACAACAACGTGGATATCCAGGAATTCATGATTATGCCGGTGGGCGCGCCTTCTTTCAGCGAGGCGCTCCGTATGGGGGTGGAGACCTTTCATCATCTCAAGGCGGTCCTGAAAAAGGCCGGACTGCAGACGGCGGTGGGGGACGAGGGCGGTTTCGCCCCCAATCTCCGGTCAAACGAAGAAGCCATGGACTGCCTGCTCGAGGCCATCGTCAAGGCCGGCTACAAGCCGGGAAAGGATATCTTCATTGCCCTGGACGTTGCCGCCAGCGAACTGTACGACGCCAAGAAAAAATGTTACGTCCTTGCCGCGGAAAAGAAAGCGGAAAAGTCCGTGGATGACCTGATAGCCTTCTATGAGAACTGGGTGAAAAAATACCCCCTGATTTCCATTGAGGATGGCCTGGCCGAAGGCGACTGGGCCGGGTGGAAGAAACTCACCGCCAAACTTGGCGGAAAGATTCAGCTGGTCGGTGACGATAACTTTGTCACCAATACCAAACTATTGGCAAAGGGCATCAAGGAGCAGTGCGCAAATTCCATCCTGATCAAATTGAACCAGATCGGGACGGTGACTGAAACCATCGATGCGGTGGAGATGGCCCACCGGGCCAATTTTACCGCGGTCATTTCCCATCGTTCAGGGGAAACCGAAGACACCACCATCGCCGATCTCAGCGTCGCCCTGAATACCGGCCAGATCAAAACCGGCGCCCCCTCCAGGACCGACAGGGTGGCCAAATATAACCAATTGCTCAGGATTGAAGAGGAATTGGGCGCGGCCGGGCGATACGCCGGAAAGGATGCATTGAAATATATTTCTTGACAAAAGTTAGTTATCTTGACAAGTTATATATTATTTTCTTCTCAGAAGGAGTGGCAGGATGACCCTTACAAAAGCTGATCTTGTACAAAAGGTTTACCAGAATCACAACCTGACCAAGGCCCAGGCGGCAGACACCGTTGAGGCGTTTCTCAAGATTACTAAGAATTGTCTCGAGGAAGGCGAAGATCTTTTGATCAGCGGTTTCGGGAAATTCAACGTGAAGGCGAAGAAGGCCCGCCGGGGCAGAAATCCGCAAACCGGCGACGAGTTGATTCTGGACGCCCGGAGAGTGGTGACCTTCAAACCTTCCGGAATACTACGGGATCGAATCAACGGAGAATAACCGGTGATCATGGTGCGAAGGCGCCTGGTACCCTGCGGTCATCTTCCTGATACCGAAAGGCGGGTTGATTTTTTCTGATGAAGAGAAACAACCCGTCTTTTCTTTTTCTATTACCTATGATCGGCTGTGGCAATGAATCATAAATTTACAATACTCGGCGAGTTGGCCGAGCTGGTGGGCGGAGAAATCCTTGGAGACCCGGAGGTCAGGATCAGCGGCGTGGCCGATCTGGATTCGGCCGGGCTCGGGGATATCAGTTTTCTGGTAGATGGAAAAAAAATTTCCCTGCTGGAAAGGTCCGCGGCCTCGGCGGTCATCGTTCCTGCCGGGCTGGATAATTCACCCAAGCCGGCCATCAGGGTACGTGATCCCTACCTGGCCGTTGCCCGCATTCATAATTATTTCCTGGCGGAACCCTTCAACGCCACGGGCATAGATCCCCGGGCCTGCATCGGCAAAGAGTGCCGGATAGCGGCGGAGGTATCCATCGGGCCTCTGGTGGTGATCGGCGATCGGGCGAGGATCGGTGAGCGGGTCAGATTGTATCCCGGAGTGGTTATTGCCGATGATGCGGTCATCGGCGACGAGGTAGTTCTCCATGCCAATGTCACCATCGGCGAACGCTGCCTCATCGGCAGCCGGGTAATCATTCACAGCGGCACGGTCATCGGCAGTGACGGTTTCGGCTATGCCACCGATGAACAGGGCCACCAGATCAAGCGGCCCCAGGTCGGCATCGTTCAGATCGATGATGACGTGGAAATCGGGGCCAATGTCTGTGTCGACCGGGCGACCTTCGGCAAGACCTGGGTGCAGCGCGGCACCAAAATCGACAACCTGGTTCAGTTGGGGCATAATGTCGTGATCGGCGAGGATTCGTTCATCGTGGCCCAGGTCGGCATAGCCGGGAGCACCCGGACGGGCAGATCGGTCATGCTGGGTGGCCAGGCCGGGATTGGCGGTCATCTTACCCTGGGTGACCGGGTCATGGTTGCCGCCAAATCCGGGGTGCACAGTACGGTTAAGGACGGTATGGTGGTTTCCGGAATTCCGGCGATACCCCATAAAAAATGGCTGCGTGCCAGTGCAGCCTATGCCATGCTTCCCGAATTGATAAAAGAATTGCGTGAAATGAAAAGAGAACTGGCTGAAATGAAAAGAAAGCAGTCCGGAGGGAACGAAGAATGAGTTCTGCCATGAAGCAGTTGGATATAAACGGCCTTTTGAAAATTTTGCCCCACCGTTACCCGTTCCTCATGGTGGACAGAATTGTCGAGATTGAACTCGGAGTGCGCATTCGGGGGTTGAAAAACGTCACCATGAATGAGAATTATTTTCAGGGCCACTTCCCAGCCCAGCCCGTAATGCCAGGGGTTCTGATCCTGGAAGGTATGGCGCAGACCGGGGCGGCTCTGGCTTTTCTCACCCAGGCGGATGATTTTGCCGACAAGCTCGTCTATTTTGCCGGCATTGACGGGGTGAAATTCAGGCAGATCGTGGTCCCAGGCGATCAATTGTTTTACGACCTGACCGTGACCAAAAAGAAGAGCCGCTACTGGAAAATGGAAGGCAAAGCCTTTGTTGACGACAAACTGGTCGCCGAGGCCGAACTGATGGCCACTTTTCGTTAAATGGTTAAGGGATTGGTTAAATGGTTGAATCGTTAAATGGTTAAGTAGTTGAAACAACCAAACCTTAACCAATTGACTAATCAACCATTTAACCATTCGACTCCTTAACCAATCAACCATCAACCAAGCACGATACAGGTCTGAATCACTCATGAATATACATCCCACCGCCATTATAGATAAAGGGGCCGAAGTGGATAATTCGGTTACCGTAGGCCCTTACGCCGTCATTGAGAAGGGGGTCAGCCTCGGCGCCGGTTGCGTCATCGGTTCTCACAGCGTGGTCACCGGCGACACCACCCTGGGCGAAAGGAACATTATCGGGCCGTTCTCGACCATCGGCGCACCTCCCCAGGATTTGAAATATAAAGACGAAAAAACCAGGCTGGTAATCGGCAACGATAACCGGATCCGGGAATATGTTTCGATCCACCGCGGCACGCCCGGAGGCAACGGGGTCACCACCCTGGGAAACCATAATCTCCTGATGGCCTATGTCCACATCGCCCATGACTGTACCATCGGAAACCAGGCAATCATGGCAAATGCCGCCACCCTCGGCGGCCATGTGGAGATCGGCAACCGGGCGACCATCGGGGGGCTTACCGCGATCCATCAGTTTGCCAGGGTAGGCGATTATGCCTATATCGGCGGGATGTCCGGCGTCAGTAAAGATGTCCCGCCCTACGTCATCATGGCCGGCATCCGGAACCAGATGAAGGTGAGCGGCATCAATCGCATCGGCCTGAAGCGCTCCGGCTTTTCCCCGGAGGCGATCAAGAGTCTGATTCGCGCCTATAAGATTATTTTCCGCACCCCTGAACTGCTGTTGCAGGAGGCCCTGAACCGGGCGTTGGAGGAAAATCCCGGCAGCGAAGAGGTTGCGCATCTGGTGGAATTCTTCCGGACTTCAAAGCGCAGCGTGGTCCGGGCGGCGGGCGAGGAAGATGAATAAGATCGGGATCATCGCCGGCGGCGGACAATTTCCGCTGCTTTTTGCCCAGGCGGCAAAGAAAGAGGGCCGCGAGATCGTGGTGGCCGCCCATAAGGGCGAGTCCTGGGAAGAGCTGGACGGAGTGGCGGACAAAATTGCCTGGGTGAAGCTGGGACAGCTTGGCAAGATAATCAGATTTTTCAAACAGGAGCTGGTCAAGGAAGCGGTGCTGGTCGGCACTATTACCAAGACCAGGATCTTCAGGGATGTCTGGCCGGACTTGAAGGGGATCAGCCTCTGGAACAAGATGAATTCCAGACAGGATGACGCCATCCTGCGGGCGATTGCCGACTCTCTGGAAGAGGAAGGGATCAGGGTGGTGGAATCGACCCTGTTCCTGCGGGAGCTGCTCTTTCCCAAGGGGGTGTTGACCAGGAAAAAACCGACCCCTGAACAGTTGGAGGATATCAGCTTCGGCTGGAAGGCGGCCCGGGCAATCGGCGCTCTGGATATCGGTCAATGTGTGGTGGTCCGGAACCGGACAATTCTCGCGGTTGAGGCCATTGAGGGAACCGATGCGGCGATTGCGCGCGGCGGCTCCCTGGGCACGGAAAAAGCGGTGGTGGTCAAGGTGAAGAAACCGAAACAGGATTTTCGCTTCGACCTGCCTGCCATCGGCGAAAAAACCATTGAAACCATGAAATCGGTCGATGCCGCGGTTCTTGCCGTCGAAGCGGGATACGCGCTTCTGTTCGACGCCGATAAGGTGATCAGGAAAGCGGATCACGCCGGGATCGTTATTGCCGGCGTTGAAGAACTGGCCGACGGCACCCTTTCCACTTAACCATTCAACTATTCAACTACTTAACCAAATGAAGGCCATGATTCTGGCGGCGGGTCTGGGCACCAGACTGCGGCCCTATACCCTTGCGCGGCCCAAACCCCTCTTCCCGGTGGTGGATAAACCGCTGCTGCTGAGAAGTCTGGAACAGCTCCATCGGGCCGGGTTCGGTGAGGTGGTGGTCAATGCTCACCATCTGCGGGAACAGATCGTTGCCGCCGTGGCAGGAAGGAAGGGGACAACCGTTCAGGTGGAGGATGATATCCTCGGCACCGGCGGCGGACTGCGCCTGGCCTGCCCATATTTTGACGATGCGCCGGTCCTGGTGGTGAACGGCGATATCTTTCACACCATCGACCTCTCGGAGGTCTATGAACAGCATTGCCGGACCGCTGCCGATGTAACCATGGTCCTGCATGACTATCCACGGTTCAACCAGGTGCTGGTCGGCCGGGATGACCTGATTGCCGGCTTCGGTGAAAAGGAAACGGGCGACATGAAGGTCCGTTGCCTCGCCTTTACCGGCATCCATGTGGTTCAGCCTTCCCTTCTGGAAAGAATTCCCGCCGGAGCGTTCCATAACATCATTGATCTCTACCGGAGTCTGATCGGGGAAGGGAAAAAGGTCAGGGCGCTCATCGCCAGGGATCATTACTGGTCGGACATCGGCACCCCGGAGGATTATCTGCTGCTCCACCAGGATATCCTGCTGGGCCGTCTGCCGGATATGGAGGAAACTGCGGGGAAAGGACCCCACTATTTGGGGGAAAATGTTTCCCTGTCGACCCATGAGTTTCGAGACTGGGTCTGTGTCGGCAGCAATGCCAGGATCGGCAGCAATGCCAGGCTGACCAGGGTGGTGGTGTGGGATGGGGCGCAGGTGCCCGATGGTGCCCGGTTGTCCGACGCTATTGTCATTTGATTTCCCCACTCCAGATCCGGCTTGTAATGGCAAAAACAACAGTAGGGTGGGCTCCGCCCACCATTTTAAACTGAACAGGGGCTGATATTTGCAGGAGAAAATCAGAAACATCCTTGACGCCTTGTTGACCCGGCATGAACTCTGCCCTTCCGGGGGATGGTCCGGGGAGCAGTCCTCCGCCGACGGTTCGGATCGGATGTTCTTCCGGATCAGGTCGGCAACCGGAGAAAATTTCATCGCGGTGGTCCCGGCGGAAGGGGCGGTGCACGGGATGAAGGAGGCGGAGGCCACCTATCATTTCGGTCTCCACTTTCACGGGTGTGGGGCCGCGGTGCCGCGGATATATGCCTTTGACCCGGAGAGCGGCACCGTGGTTTTCGAGGATCTGGGCAACACCCTGCTTTATGATCTTATCCGGTCCCGGGGCGGAATAACCCCTGAAGTTCTGCAATATTACCTCGAGGCGGTGGAAAAGCTTGCGCACCTGCAGACCGCCTGCCGGAAAGGGTTTCAGACCGGGTATTGCTGGGACACCCCCCGGTATGACCTGCCTTTGATGCTGAGCAGAGAGTCGGGATACTTTTATGACGCCCTCTGCCGAAATATCCTTAGGTTGGGTGAGCCGTCCTTGGAACTGGAGGATAACTTCAGGAAAATCGCCCGGCGCGCCGCCGAAGAACCGGCCGATTATATCCTGCATCGGGATTTCCAATGCAGAAATCTGATGATAAACCGGAGCGGTCTTGGTATTATCGATTTTCAGGGGGCACGTCTCGGCCCCCTTGCCTATGACCTCGCCTCCCTGCTCATCGATCCCTATGCGGACCTGCCGGCGGATTGCCGACGGAAGATAATGCACCATTACCTTGAGGCGCTGAGGGCATACATCCCCCTTGATCCGCTGCGTTTTGTCGAGGGCTATTACTATCTGGCCCTGCAGCGGAACCTCCAGATTCTGGGGGCCTTTTCCTATCTCTCCAGGCAGAAGGGCAAAATTTTTTTTCAACAGTTCATCAGGCCGGCGGCGGCAAATCTTCAACTGCTGCTGGGTGAGGAGGAGGGACGCACCTTCTCCGCCCTGGCCTGCCTTACGGAAAGAATCATCTCACGCATTAATACCGGGGCGCTTGATCAATCATCATGAAAAATTCTCAACTTCCCATCGTCGCACTGGTCGGCAGGCCCAATGTAGGCAAATCCAGCCTGTTCAACCGGTTGGTGAAAAACAAAAAGGCAATCGTCGATCCCACCCCGGGCGTGACCCGCGATCGTCAATATGAACAGGTTGCCCATGAAGGGCATCTCTTCGTGCTGGTGGATACCGGCGGAATCGAAACCGTTCAGGACGGCAGGATTTCCAGCCTGATCAAGGATCAGTCCCTGCAGGCGATAAAAGAGGCGGACGTCGTTCTGTTTGTCATGGACGGCAGGGAAGGGGTGATGCCCGAAGATCATGAGGTGGTCGATATTCTTCGGCGCACGGAAAAAAAGGTCTGCTATCTGATCAACAAGGTTGACGGATACGAGGTTGAACAACTTCTGCTGCCTCCTTTTTATGAACTCGGGATCGAGAAGCTGTGGCCGGTTTCCGCTGCTCATGGGTATGGGGTCAAGGATTTTCTCGATTATCTGGTAGGGGAGCTGCCCGCCGCCCCGGACCAGCATTCAGAACTGCCGGAAAATACCATCAGCTTTGCCTGCATCGGCCGTCCCAATGTGGGAAAGTCTTCCCTCATCAACCGAATGCTCGGTGAAGACCGGATGGTGGTGTCAGAACTGCCGGGCACCACCAGGGATTCCGTTGACACGCTGCTCTTCACCAGTGGCAGAAATTATCTGCTCATCGATACCGCCGGCATCAGGCGAAAGGGCAAGGTTCAGGAGAAGCTGGAAAAGTTCAGCGTGCTCCAGGCGCTCGGCTCCCTGGAGCGCTGTGATATTGCCCTGGTGTTGATCGATGCCTTCGAGGGGATAACCGAGCAGGATACCAAGATCATCGGCTATGGGCTTGACCGGGGCCGGGCCTGTGTGATCATCGTCAATAAGTGGGACCTCATCGGCAATGACAAACGCAAGCAGAAATTTATCCTAGACGAGGTGGAAAGGGCGACGAATTTCATCGGCTATGCCCCGGTTCTCACGGTCTCTGCCCTGACCGGATCGGGGGTGAAGAAAATTCTCCCCGCCCTGAATGCGGTAGCGGCGCAGTTCCGTCAGAAGTTCACCACCGGGC
>Ga0214472_10008982_pt1 | contig 10421 bp, 14 predicted proteins | sample RVTome_6_FD_207662 | JGI IMG/M metagenome (GOLD analysis project Ga0214472, IMG submission 207662) | Soil microbial communities from uranium-contaminated site in the Upper Colorado River Basin, Wyoming, United States - RVT140D175 | ecosystem: Environmental > Terrestrial > Soil > Contaminated >...
CAGCGTCGTGGACGGCGAGGAGACGGGGGGCTTCGCTCCGAGTGACGAGGACACCGGAGAAGGCGAACGCTCGGTGGCCGGGCCCCGGGTACGAAGGCTCAGGGCGCTCGGTTTCCTGAATGACCCGAACGACTTTGCCCAGGCCCTCGTCGCGCTCTTGCCGATAGCCTTCCTCGCGTGGCGGCCCCGCAGCCCGTTTCGGATCCTGCTGCTGGTGCTGATGCCGACGGCTGTCATGTTGTGGGCGGTGTGGCTGACGCGCTCACGCGGAGGTTTGATCGCGCTCTTCGGGCTGTGTTGGTTTGCCGTCAGCGAGCGACTGACGCCCCGCTGGGGCAGCTTGATGCGCTGGCTGGGGAGCTTCGGCCTCCTGATCGTGCTGATCGTCTTTTTTCGCTCGGGTGCCGACGGCTCGGCAATGGGACGGCTGGAGGCCTGGTCCGCGGGCCTTCAGATGCTGAAAGGGTCACCCGTCTGGGGCGTGGGTTTCGGGACGTTCGGCGAGGAGCACGAGCTCGTGGCGCACAACTCCTTCGTCCACTGCTTCGCGGAGCTCGGGCTCGTGGGCTACTTCCTCTGGCTGGGAGCGATCATCGCGACCCTCTGGAGTCTCGATCGCATCCGGCAGACTCCGGACGTGGACCCCGACGCGGTGCGCTGGGCGACCGCGCTCCGCGCCTCGCTCGTGGCCTTCCTGATCGGCGCGCTCTTCCTTTCTCGCACCTACAGCGTGACGCTCTACTTCATCCTCGGCCTCGCCACGGCACTGGCCGGCGCGGTCTCGACCGCGCCGTCTGAATTCTCGATGCCGCTCTTCAAGCTCGCCGTTCGCACGGCGTCGGTGCTGGTCGTCTCCATTCTGCTCACCTATCTGGTCATCCTGGTGGGACGTTGATGCGTGAGGCGCCGGCCGTCCTGTACTTCGGCAACGATTGGTACGCCGAGAACCGCACGTCAAGCCACCACATCGCGCGCTGGCTGGCCAAGCGCTACCGCGTGTACTACCTGGAGTGTCCCGGGCTGCGAGTGCCCAAGGGGGAAGGCCGCGATCTCGGCAAGGTCGGGTCGAAGCTCCTGAAGTTCCTGAAGGGAGCCACACCCACGCCTGAGGGGCTCAAGGTCAGGACCCTGCTTCAAGTTCCGCTTCACCGGTTCGGCGCGGTCCGCTGGGTCAACCGGGTCGTGATGACCCTCACCGTCCGGTGGCTCATGTGGCGTGAGGGGATCGATCGACCGATCGTGTGGTTTCTCGTGCCGCACGTCGCGCCCCTGCTGGGGCGGCTGGGTGAGAGGCTCTCCGTCTACTACTGCATCGACGACTACGCGGCGCTTCCCGACGTCGATCCGGTCGCGGTACGGGCGCTGGACGACGACCTCACCCGGCGGGCGGACCTGGTTTTCGTGGCCTCGGAAACCCTGCTCGACACCAGGCGCCAGCTGAACCCCCGGACCTACCTCAGCCCGCACGGAGTGGACCTGGAGCACTTCGGTCGGGCCCTCGATCCGGGCTTGCCCGTGCCCGAGGACCTGCGGGAGCTGCCCAGGCCGATCGTGGGCTTCTTCGGGCTGATCGAGCGCTGGATCGACCTCGACCTCGTCGCCTTCCTCGCGGAGCGCCGGCCGGCGTGGAGCTTCGTGATGCTGGGTCGCGTCGCCGTGCCGGCCGGCGACGTACCCAGGCATTCCAACCTGCACTTCCTCGGAAAGCGCCGATACGAGAGCCTGCCGGCCTACGGCCGCCAGTTCGACGCGGCGATCATTCCGTACCGACTGACACAGCAAGTCCTCCACGCGAACCCGATCAAGCTGCGCGAGTACCTGGCCATGGGTCGCCCCGTCGTAGCCGTCAGCACGCCAGAAATCGACAAGTACGCCGACGTGGTCGCGATCGCGAGATCGCCGGAGGAGTTCCTCGCCAGGCTGGACGAGGCGTTGCAGGCGGGCTCTTCGGCCGCAGAGGTCGAGAAGCGACTGGCGAGGGTTTCGGGAGAGAGCTGGGGAGCGCGCCTGGAGAAAGTCATCGAGTTGGTGGATCGGCGTCTCTTGGAGCGTTCGGCACCCTAAGTTACAGTGCTTGGAGTACCCATGAAGAGCACGGTCTATCTCCGGCGGGCCGAGCGGACCGATCCTCTCCCAGCGGTGAGGGAGCTCCTGGAGGCCTGTCGCTGGGAAGAGCTCGTCGCTCCGCAGGCCACGGTCGTGGTCAAGCCAAACCTCTGCACCGAGCGCCTCGAGCAGATCCACACCGCCAATACGTCCCTGGTCGTGCTTCGGGCGGTGTGCGAAGTCCTCAAGACCAGAACGGGCAGGATCACCATCGTCGAGTCGAACGGCGCCCGCTATCCGGCCGAAGCTGCGTTCGAGAACAACGGTGTCTACCGGCTCGCCGAAGAGCTGAAGCTCGAGGTTCGCAACCTGTCCAAGGACGTGCTCGTGGAGACGGGCGACCCGCGCATGAAGGGCTTCGGCATGGCGAAGACGTGGCTCGAAGCCGACGCCTTCGTCACGCTGCCGGTCTTGAAGACCCACGGGACGACGGTGTTCACGGGAGCGCTCAAGAACCAGTGGGGCTGCATCCCGCGCTACGACCGCATCCTGCTGCACAAGCATCTCCACGAGCTGATCGGCGAAGTGAACCGGATCAAGCCTCCGGTGATCGCCCTGATGGACGGGCTCGTCGGGATGCAGGGGCGAGGACCGATCAACGGCTACCCGATCGACCTCAACGTACTCCTCGCGTCGCGCGATCCCGTAGCCCTCGACGCCACGGGCATGCGTCTGATTGGTCTCGAGCCGGCCACGAGCCGCCACTTGGTGCACGCGAGCCGCCTCGGGCTGGGTCGCTTCGAGGCCGCCGAGGTGGATGTGGACGGGCCGTTCGCGGAAGTGAAGGTGAAGGCCGAGCCGTCCGCGGAGGACTGGGCCATCCGGATCATGAACCAGATCGCCCGCTCCGAGATTCTGACCAAGAACATCCTGCTCAACGACGGGATCTTCTATCCGGTGCGGCGTACCGTCATCATCCTGCGCTGGTTGCTGGGTCGCTTCCGGCCCACTCCCGCTTAGGATTCGACAGATGACAACCGCACCCGACACCGCGCTCGCAACCGGATCGACGCGAGGTGGTCTGCGCGGTCCAGGGCTTTCGGGTCTGGTCGCTCTCGGAGCCGTCCTCGCCGGCCTGTATTGGAATGTCATCCCACACCTCGTGCGTCAGTGGGCACGCGACGAGGATTACACGCATGGGTTCCTGATCGTTCCGCTCGCGCTCTACTTCGTCTGGGAGAGGCGGGAGGGCTTGAAGGCTCTGCCGGTCGCGCCGAGCCTGTGGGGGGCGGGGCTGCTGGCGGTCGGGTTGCTGATGCTGGTGCTGGGTTCCGTGGGGGCTGAGCTCTTCATCCAGCGCTCCTCGCTGATCCTGGTGCTGGCGGGCCTGGTGTGGCTGATTCTCGGGACTGCGTTCCTGCGCGAGCTTGTGTTTCCGCTCGTGTTTCTCGTGTTCATGATCCCCCTGCCGGCGATCGTCTTGAACGCCATCGCGTTTCCGCTGCAGCTCTTCGCGGCGCAATCGGCGACCTTCTGCATGCAGGTGGCCGGGATTCCGGTGCTGCGGGAGGGCAACACGATCGTGCTTTCGAACACGACGCTCGAGGTGGTGGAGGCGTGCAGCGGGATCCGCTCGCTGCAGGCGCTGCTCGCGCTCGGGGCGGTGTACGGGTACTTCACGCAGAAGGCCGTGTGGAAGCGCTGGGCGCTCCTCGCGCTCTCGATCCCGATCGCGATCGCGGCGAACGCGTTCCGCGTGGCGGGGACGGGGTTCCTCGCGCACTTCATCGGCCCTGAGGCGGCGCAGGGGTTCTACCACTCGTTCGCAGGCTGGATCGTGTTCGCGGTCGCCTTCGTGCTGCTGCTGGGGGCCGGGACGCTGCTGGGGAGGCTGCCGGACGGCGCTCGTTTGCCTTCGGAGCCGCCGGCGGAGGCGAAGCCGTGAAGCGCTGGCCCTTCGTGCTCGCGCTCGTGATGATGGGCGGCACCTGGGCGTTTCTCGTCTCACGCTCGAGGCCCGAGCCGGCGGTCGCGCGCAAGGCGTTCAGCGAGTTCCCGCTGGAGCTCGGTGCGTTCGCGGGCCGCGACCGCGAGATGGACGAGCGCGTGCTCGATCTGTTGAAGCTCACCGACTACGTCATGCGCGTGTACGTCCCGACGTCGTCCGAGCGGCCAGAGTCGGGCGCCTTCGAGGGGCAGACGCGGCAGTCGGCCGCGCCGGTCTGGCTCTACGTCGGCTACTACGGGAGCCAGCGCACGGGCGCGACGTATCACTCGCCGAAGAACTGCCTGCCGGGGGGCGGCTGGGTCTTCAAATCGATCGAGCCGGTGCGAGGGGTGATTCCCGACGACCCGGGGGCCGAGATCAACCGGGTGGTGATCGAGAAGGGCTTCGACCGCCAGCTGATCCTGTACTGGTACCAGGACCGCGGGCGTGTGGTGGCGAGCGAGTACGCGGCCAAGGGCTACCTGGTGTGGGACGCGATGACCCGCAACCGCACCGACGGAGCGCTCGTGCGGATCACGACGCCGGTCGTGGGCGGCGAGGAGGACGCCTACCAGCACGCGCTCGGGTTCCTGCGCGCGGCCTGGGAGCCGCTTCACCCGCACCTGCCCGGGTAGGCCGGCCTCGCCGGCTCCCTGGATGCGCACGCTCCTCATCTGCCACCACGACGCGCGCCTGGATCGCGACGTGATGCCGCGGTGGCTCGGCGGCTTCTCGGACTTCGCCGGGACGGTCGTGATTCGAGACCCGGCGAGCGCGCTGCGGCGCAGTACCGGAACGCGCACGGCTGCTTCTGGGCGCTCGCCCGTGGCGACCGCGACAACGTCGGCATGACGCTGCTGAAGATCGACCAGGGAATCGACACCGGGCCGATCTACGGCTACTTCAGGCGGCCCGTCTCCGATCCCGCCGAGAGCCACGTGAGCATCCAGGCGCGCGTGGTCTACGAGAACCTGCCCGAGATCCGCGACCTGCTGCTGCGCATCCACGCGGGCGAGGCGGCGCCGCTGGAGGTGGCCGGGCGGCCTTCGGCGGTGTGGGGACAACCGCGGCTCACGTGGTACTGGCGGTGGAAGCGGGGGCAGGCCGCCGCCGCGGCGACGCCGGTGGCCGGCGCATGAGCTCTCGCAGGATCGCCACGCTGCTGTACCACGACCTGGTCGAGTCTGGCCGGGAGGATGCCAGCGGTTTCTCCGGCGGCGCCGCCGGCCTCTACAAGCTCACCGCTCAGGCCTTCGGCGAGCACCTCGCCGCGCTTCAGGCGACGGGCCTCGGTCCGCCAGAGCTCGCCTTGGGGACCGCGTCGGCTGTCGGCTCCGGCTGGATGCTGCATTTCGACGACGGGGGGGCGAGCGCCCTCGAGATGATCGCTCCGCGACTCGAGGCCCAGGGATGGCGGGGGCACTTCTTCATTCCCGTCCAGTACGTGGGGGCCGCCGGCTTCCTGGGGCAGGACGGGGTCCGCGAGCTCCGCCGGCGCGGCCATCTGGTGGGCTCCCACTCGTGGTCGCACCCCGAGCGGATCTCCGCGCTGCCGTACGAACAGATCGTGGGCGAGTGGAAGACGAGCCGGGAAGCGCTCGAGGCGATGCTCGGAGAAGCGGTGACCGTCGCTTCGGTGCCGGGGGGGTTCTATTCGCCCCTCGTGGCGCGAGCGGCGGCGGAGGCCGGGGTCCGGCTCCTTTTTAGCTCCGAGCCGGCGCTATGGCCCCGGCAGGTGGCCGGGATCGAGGTGCGCGGACGCTTCAACGTCAACCGGCGGAGCCGGCCCGCCACGGCCGCGGGTCTGGCGCGCGGGCGCTTCCATCTGCGTGCCTCGCAGTACCTGTTGTGGAACTCCAAGAAGGCCGCGAAGAACGTCGTCGGCCCGCTGTATCGGAGGCTCCGCGAGGCGCTCCTGGGGCCGTGAAGGCGCCTGGCCAGCCCGGGCCAGGCTATCGAGATCGAACAGCGTCGTCCAGAGCTTCGGGCGTTACTTCGAACGGGCTGACCACCCGAACGCCATCGAGGATCTAGCCATGCGAAGACGGGCGCGCTCATGGACCTCGTCCCGGCGCAGGTAGCGCCCGTCGCTATTCAGGAAGGGGGCCCGTGCGATGGCCGAGCGCAAGGCCTTCACGTAGTGCTTCTCTGGCGCCATGTGCTGCTTCAGGAGGTCGCCGAGCAGCCGGGAGGCGCTTGTGTCCCGGCGGGCAGCCTCGAGCCGGGCCCAGAGGGCGACCTGCTCTTCGAGAGAAACGGTGACGTTGCGGGTGCCCATGTCACGATTCTCGTGATTCACGATTCCGCGTCAAGGGCGGGATGGCTCAGTGCAGCACCTGTTGTGGAACTCCAAGAAGGCCGCGAAGAACGTCGTCGGCCCGCTGTATCGGAGCGTCCGGGAGACCGTCTTGGGGCGTAGAATATGAGTCTATGGCGGCAACCGCCGCGGTAGTCCTCTATCCCCACATCTCGAAGAAACCCGGGGTTTGTGGGGGCAAGGCCTGCATCGACGGGACGCGTGTTCGCGTCATGGACATCGTGGCGCTCCAGGCGCAGGGCCACCCCGTCGAGGAGATGCTCGAGCACTTCGAGTCGCGGCCCCTGACCCCGGCCGAGGTCTATAGCGCCCTCGCCTACTATCACGACCACAAGGAGGAGATCGAAGGCTCCTTCGCGGCCGAAGAGAAGGCCGAGGCCGAGCACGAGGGCCGGAAGATCGACTACTTGAACCGCCGCCCTCGAGGTGCTTGCGCACCGCTGGATGCGTGAGTGGCGTCCATTCCCCGGGGTGATCTTCTGGAGGCAGGAGCGCCGGCAGGAGAAGTCCACGCTGGGTGAGGTCGTGCAGGCGGTCGAGGCCCTGGCCGAGCAGGACGACCCCTTCGCCTATCCCGTCGTCTACTTGAAGCCCCGGAAGCCATGACCGCGCTGCCGCTCAACGCCTGGCTCGTGCCGTTCGTGGCGGGGCTTGCGGCGGCGGCGCTCGCGGTGTTCATCCCGTTCAGGCCGTGGGCCGAGAGGCTGCTCCACGTCGCCATGCTGCTCGGGCTGGTTCTAGCGCTCGCGCAGCTCGAGTCGGTGCTGCGGGCGAGCCGGGACCCGTTCCGCTTCCGGATCAAGTTCGTGATCCTGGGGCTGTGCGCGCTCGCGGGGTTCGAGCTGTACGTGACGTCCCAGACGCTGCTGCTCGGGGCCTGGCGCGTGCACCACGCGCTCCTATCCGGGATCGCCGCGCTCGTCTCGGTGGGGCTCGTCGCGTTCGGGCTTGAGCGCATGCGGCTCGCGCGTACGCCCGGGCGCGTGTCGGTGTCGTCCCAGGCGCTCCACGGGTCGTTCACGCTCCTTGGAGTCGGGCTGTACCTGCTGTGACTCCCGACAGTCACGGCACGCTCGTCGGGAGGTTCGCGATCGCTGAGGCCACTCGGCGACAAGCAGTGACTAGATCCGACACGAGGCGGTCGTCTACGTCGAGCGCGCCCTCGTACTCCGTTCGGTTGCGGAGGTCGTGACTCTTGGCGAGGACGCGCCACACCTCCGGTCCCAGATCCAGGGTGTGGGGAAGGACCTGGAACACGATGTACCGTTTCGATGGCCGATAGCCGTGATGTCGGAGAGCGGCAAGGCAGAGTGCGTGTGCGGCGCCGTACGCCAAATCAAACCGGCTGTCCAGTGAGTTTGCCTCGTTCTCGGCGTCCCTCAGCCGAGACAAGGCTGAGCGCACCAGGCCCGCGAACTCCTTGTGGTCCGGTTGCTCCATCACGAGCACGCCGCTCGGGCCAGCGAGCCGCTCAAGCGGGGAGCTCAAGGTCCCCTCCAATCACCCATATCTTGGGCTGTGCGAGGATTCGCTTGACGAAGGCACTCTCCTCGCGGACGCGTTTCGTGAACTCGGCGGGTGTGTAGACCGTCGGATTGACCTGGCGCCCCAGGACGCGGGTCACGGGTTCGAGCACGCCGAACACCTGCGCATAGGTCACGCTCTCGCTGATCACCATCAGGTCGATGTCGCTGTTGGACCGGTCGCTTTCCTTCGCAACTGAGCCGTATACGAAGGCCGCGCGAATGCCGTGGGACAAGGGCGCCAAGGCTGCCTGCAGCGGTTCCGCCATACCAACGGTCTTCAAGACGATCGACTGAATCTCGGAGAACAACGGCGACTCGGGATTCGCCTGATAATGCCTTTGGTGTCCCACGCGCCGTGTCGTCACGAGGGCGCTCTCCTCCAGCCGCGCGAGTTCGCGTTGGGCGGCTCCGGATCCCGCCTTCGCCTGCCTGATCAGCTCAGAGGCGTAGAAACTCCTCTCCGGTTGCCCGAACAGTACGCGGAGCACCCGCTGCTGAGTCTTGGTGAACAGTGCATCGGCCAGGCTCCTGTGCGTTGGCCGTCGCTTGGCCTTTCTCGACGTACCCAAGATGGGCATGATCATACCCGATTTGGGCATGATGGCCTTGGACCTAATCAACGCATATCGTGCGTATTTTAGCTTGACGCGGCTGCGTCGAATGGCTCTATAATCTACGCGATTGGTGCGTAGAATGACCAAGTACATCCATCGGCTTCGGGACTGGCCGAGATTCCATTGGGACCAAAACGCCCTGACTGCGCCTCTGGCTGACATCCGCCACAGGCAGGGGCGACTCCTCGGCAGGATGGAGAGCCTCGGGTTTTCCCTGCAGAAAGAAGCCGAACTCGAGACGCTGACTCTCGACGTGCTGAAGTCCAGCGAAATCGAAGGTGAAACACTGCCGGCCGACCAGGTTCGGTCCTCGATCGCCCGACGGTTGGGCATGGAGACGGCCGGAACGACGCCCGCTGAGCGCGACGTGGAAGGGGTCGTCGAGATGATGCTCGATGCCACCCAGAATTTCAGCAAGCGACTCGGTGAAGAGCGCCTGTTCGCGTGGCACAGCGCACTCTTTCCCACCGGACGCAGCGGTATGCGCAAGATCATCGTCCGTGCGTGGCGCAACGATGCCGACGGCCCGATGCAGGTTGTGTCCGGCCCCATCGGGAAGGAGAAAGTGCTCTATGAAGCGCCCGCTGCTTCCCTGATCGAGCGCGAGATGTCGGGGTTCCTCACCTGGGCAAACCACGCAGCCGACAAGACGGATGCGGTTCTCAGAGCAGCGTTGGCTCACCTGTGGTTTGTGACCATCCACCCGTTCGACGATGGTAACGGCCGGATCGCACGCGCGATTGGCGATTGGGCGCTCGCGCGATCTGAGGGGAGTTCCCAGCGGTTCTACAGTATGTCCGCGCAAATACGTCAGGAGCGGAATGACTACTACGACATGCTCGAACGCACGCAGCAGGGGACACTCGACGTCACGCCTTGGATGGAATGGTTCCTGGGATGCCTGGGGCGCGCCTTCGACGGAACCGAGACGACACTTGCCGCGGTGCTTCGCAAGACACGGTTCTGGGAGAGCCATACCCAGGCGACGATCAACGAGCGCCAGCGTGTCATCCTGAATAGCCTACTGGATGGATTCATTGGAAAGCTGACAACGACGAAGTGGGCCAAGTTGGCGAAGAGCTCCCATGACACCGCGCTGCGCGACATTCAGGATCTGGTGGAGCAGGGGATTCTGAAGAAAGACGCAGGCGGCGGACGCAGCACGAGCTATTCGCTCAAGGACTAGCAGGCTGCCGAGAATGGAGTCTCGTTCTCAGGCCTTCGCGAGGACCCGCGCGCTCAGAACCTCGTCGGCTTGGGCTTCGCGGACGGCGGTGGCCGGGACCGACACTACTGCGACCGTCTGGCCGCCGGCTGAGAAGAACTCCAGCTCGTAGCCCTCGGGGACATCGCCCTTGGCCGAGTAGCGCTCCACAATGACCCCAACATCGCCGGCGCGCAGGCCTTCGGCCGGAAGATCCTGCGTCAGTACGACGCGCTGATACAGTTCGAGCGTCATCGTCGTTCCTCCGGGATGAGCGTTACCAGCCGAGCCCGGGTCTCGTCCGTCAAGACGATCCAGACGGGACGGATCCAGGCGCCGGTGCCGTTCGGCCCGGTGAGCCACCCCAGAATCTCATATTTCTGGCCGTAGGGAGAGTGCCGTCGGATGCGGTGTTCTTCCGGCAGGCGGGGCTGTCGTTCGAGTTCCTGCGCATGGCGGCGATCTTCCTCGCGGGGGCGGCGCTCATCGGGCGCTCGTCGGCGGAGGCGGATCCGAGCGTGCAACGGCGGTCGTGGATCGCCGCCGTGGTGGGGCTCCTGGGGGCGGCAGGCGCGTCGTGGGGGGCCTTCGCAGGCATCGACGAGATGACGGAAGGGGCGGGGCTCGTTCGGCTGGGCGCGAACGGGAGGCTGCTCCATGTCGCTATGCTGCTCGGGCTGGTTCTAGCACTCGCGCAGCTCGAGTCGGTGCTGCGTGCGAGCCGGGA
>Ga0214472_10008983_pt1 | contig 10420 bp, 15 predicted proteins | sample RVTome_6_FD_207662 | JGI IMG/M metagenome (GOLD analysis project Ga0214472, IMG submission 207662) | Soil microbial communities from uranium-contaminated site in the Upper Colorado River Basin, Wyoming, United States - RVT140D175 | ecosystem: Environmental > Terrestrial > Soil > Contaminated >...
CCGGGCAGCAGCAGCCTGGCGACCACCCCGATGATCAGACCCGCCACGATGTACACGATGACGTCCATCACACTGATATCGACTTCCGCCGCAAGCATCTCGGCCTCCTTTCGCCGGGCTGAGTCGTACCCAGGCGGGAGGCCCGGTACTCGCCTGCGCGACCGCTGGTTCGCCTGGCAAGGATCGAGCCGCCAGGTCTCGCGATCGTGTTCGAATGAGCCGAGAGGGATCTCGACGGTTGGGGCACGTGGCAGCGGGAAGGACCGAGTGATGCGCGGCGTGGTGATGCACGGACCCGTCCGTAGGTGAGCCGAGGGGTTGGCTACGCTCCCCGCCATGGATCGCACCTCGGCGACGAAGCTCTTCATCCTTACGGGCGCACCCGGGTCGGGGAAGACCGCGATCCTGGACCAACTCAAAGGGGAGTTCAGGTGCGTGGACGAACCCGCGAGAGAGGTGCTGGCGGAGCAACGTACGAGCGGCGGTCGGGGCACCTGGGACAAGGACGCCTCCCTGTTCGTGCGCCTCCTCCTACAGCGGTCGATCGAGAAGTACGAGGCGGCATGCAGGTCAGGCGAGACGGTCATCTTCGATCGAGGGATCCCGGATTGCGTCGTCTACGGGCTCCGTGCTGGAACGGACCCCACGCGGATCCACACGGCCGTCGACACGTTCCGATATGAGCCACACGTGCTCTTCGTGGAGCCGTGGGCCGACATCTACCAGACGGACGACGAGCGGATCATGTCGTTCGACGAGACGGTGTCGTTCAGCGACACGCTGAGAGACGTGTACGAGCGATCGGGATACACGCTCGTCCGCGTCCCCCAGCGGTCGATCGACGAACGAGCGGACTTCGTTCGTGAGTTCATCGCCCGCCACATCTAGGCCCGGCGCCGCTCCGGGACGGCCACCTCTTGGCCGGCGGACGAAGCTCCCTATTCGCCCACCTGGCGCTGAACCCAGCAGAGGCGGAACGGGTGCCCTGCAGGATCGGCATACACCTGGAAGTTGTCGGGGGAGTCGACCTCCTCGGCCTGCTTCAGCACCTTCGCTCCGAGCGACATGACGCGTTCGTGGCGGCCTCGAAGTCGTCGACCCAAAGGTCGAGGTGGATCTGCTGCTCCGGTGTTCCATCAGGCCAGTCGGGCACGACGTGATTTGGGTGCGAACTGAACGCCGACCCGTGGTTCGCCGTCGACCATGACCATGTGCCAGTCGTCCTCGGCATCGACCGTGCCGTCGAGCACCCCCGCCCAGAAGCTGCTCTCGGCCGAGAGATCGGCGGCGTCGAACACGACGACCTGGCGTGTGATGCGCAATGTCTCCCCCTTCCGCCGGGCGGGTGGAGGCTCCGGCGCCATCCCCTAATCCGACCGGCGGCGTCCGCCGCCGCCGTCAGGCCGCTTCGCCTTCCGCCCCCTACCGACCGGCCGCCCGGGCCTGTGTCCCGTCCATCACCTCGGGCAACCGCCCGCCCCGCGATACTTGTGTCCGCGCGAACACGTGCGCCACCCACCGCGGTTGGCCTCAGGCATCGTCTCGCCACACCTCCGCGAGGGTAGATGCCCTGCAGCTCCGAGGCTCATGCATCGTTCAGCCGCGGTCGCGGAGGACCCGCTCCAACTCGTCGAGGTGCTCGGCTCGGTGGTCGGCACGTAGTGGCTCGATCGGACTCTCCGGGTCGTTCGGGTACATCCGGTCCAGGGGCAGCTCGGCGACGCGTGCGTCCGTCTCCTCCGCGATCCGCACGGCGAGTTCGGCCGCCACCCTCGGTGCGATGGCATGGATGAGGGGGCGGGTCGAATCGTTGAGCCAGTCACCCTCCGGCTCGGCGTCCCCCGGGACCCACGGCTCGTCACGATCGATCTTGTCGGCCATGACCAGCACCCGGATGTCCCAGTACGCCATGTGGCCCAACACGCCGGCGACCGTCCAGTACTCGTTGGCCGGCGCGGCGAGCGCATCATCGTCCACCCTGTCGATGAACTCCCGGAGACGCTCGCGCTGGCGGTCGTTCTCCAGGATGTACGCGCGATCGTCCATCACGACCGCGTCCTACGCATGGGGTCACTCCCGGTCGACATCCTGAGCAACGATAAACCTGACGTCGACGGACGGTGGCGGCCGGGTGGCGGAGCAGGAACTTCCGCGTCGCGGGCGACGGGCTCGCTGCTAAAGGTTCGCTGCCGGAAGGGGTAGGTACAGGCGCCATCTGAGCCGCCGACGGTTCGGGAAGGAAGCGCCGTGGCACGCCGCGCACGGATCACGTTCGAGGTCATCGAGCGTGGAGACATGATCTCGCTCCACTTCGAAGCCGAGCGCTTGCCGCCGATCTGGTTCAACAAGCACGAGCGGCCGGTCGGGTACGCCAAGCTCCACGCGATCCTCGACGAGCTCGAGATCGTGGAGGAGATCCCGGAGGACCGCGGGAGCTAGCCCGATCTGCCCGATGATGGTGGGATCTCCCGGCAGAGAGGAGGCTCCGCCCGGTGATCACCGTCCGACTGGAGGCGCTGGAGTTCATGGACGCCCTCCCGGTCGTGGGCGCCAGCGTCGACCTGACCGTGAAGGTCGCCCCGCGGTTCTCCGAGCGCTTCGAGCTTCCCGACACCGACGACCGGCCCGGTACCGGCGAGCCTGGGGGTGGTCGGGGCACCACCCCCGGAACGATCGCCCTGGCTCGAGGGGGCGCGACGTCGACGGTGTTCGTCCCCCGCTATGAGCTGGGCGAGGCGTTCACCTCCTCCGGGATCACGGACGACCAGGGCTCGTTCACGGCGACCTTCGACGTGGACGACGCGTTCGCCCGAGCCGCGCTCCAACGCCTCGAGGACCGGACCGATCCGCCGCACGATGTCGTCGGCGTGCTCGAGGTGAGGATCCGTGTGGCCGGCCTCGACCGCCGGGTCCCGTACGTCGGCGGGATCGGCATGGAGCAGAGCGTCAACCTCCTCCCGGCCGACGCGAACGTCACCCGCGTGCTCGCCATCGACTTCGCGAAGACGATCGTGGGGCACACAACGCCCACCTCGGCGCTGCTCTGGTTCAACCTCCTGGCGAGCGTCGTCACGTCGGGCAGTTACGTCTGCGAGGTTCGCGCGCGGTCGAGCGGTGACGAGGTGGTTTCGGTTCCCCTCGACTTCGACGAGGACGATCCCAGGATCGCCACCGCGGACCTCACCGGCCTGACGCCGGGCGAGACCTATGGATACTCGCTCGCGTTGCTCACCAGCTCACTCGGACCCGGAGACATCGACATATCGGTGGCCACGGAGGAGGCAGGAGGCGGCAGGACCCGTCGGGTCGGCGTGAGCCGCATCCGTCCGGAGGACGTCGGCCCCACCGATGCCGGCACGGCCGCGGAGACCGTCGAGGCGAGGATCCATCCCGGGATCCCCCGGGATCGCCGCGAGCTCGCCCGCGGGGAGTTCACCACTCCTGCGGCCGACGCCACCGGGCTGACGCTGGTGTTCGGTTCCTGTCACCGCCCCACGTGGGACGAGACGCTGGAGCGATGGCACGCCCTATCCCGGCGGACCGACTACGAGCTGGCCCTGCTGATCGGCGACCAGATCTACGAGGACGAGATCATGCCGCTGGGCGACACCTGGTTCGAGCGGTACGTGGGCCGGTACCACCAGTTCTTCAGCTACTGGCCGGTGCGCGAGGTCATGCGTCGGACGCCGATGTACATGATCTTCGACGACCACGACGTGAAGGACGACTGGGGCATCACCGAAGTCCATGAGCAGGGCCGGGTCGAGGCTGCCCTCGACGCCTATCGGCGCTTCCAACAGGCTCACAATCCCGGCGGGGCCGACCGGCCGGCCTTCCACTACGACTTCACGTGGGGTCCGGCGGCCTTCTTCGCCTTCGACTGCCGGTCCCATCGGGTGCTCCCGCCGGAAGACGTCCTGGAGCGCGAGGAGGAGTGGGACGACGCACCCCGGTCCGTCGTGCTCGGCGAGGCCCAGCTCGATGACCTTCGGGCCTGGGCTCGGCGGCCCGAGACCCAGGCCGCCGACATCATCGTGCTCATGACGTCGGTTCCCCTGGCCTTCCTCCCGGCGGAGGAGGTCATCCGCCTCCTCGATGAGATCGAGGACGCGGCCTCGGACGCCGGTGCTGAGGTGGGCGTCATCGGCGGAGCCGTCGTGGGAGGGTTGATCGGCCTGGCCGTCGGTGGCCCCGCCGGTGCGGCTGCCGGGGCGATCATCGGAGCCGACCTGGCAGGCATCGGCGGCGCCTACGCCGGCCACGCCTATGCGGCGAGCGAGATCTCCGACGCCGGGTTCGCCGACCTGACGTCCAACGACCTGGCCGACGTGTGGACGTGGGGCCCGAACCAGCCCGACCTCGCCGCCGTCCTCGAGGTGCTGTTCGACCTCGCCTCGGACGTCCAGCCGGACGGCAGCCAGGGCGGTCATCCCCGCGCGGTCATCGTGCTGGGCGGGGATGTTCATTCCGGCTCGATGCACCTCATCCGGTCCTTCCCGCCGGAGCGCGGGGAGCATCGCCACGCGCAGAACCCGCTCATGTACCAGGTGACCAGCTCGCCCATCTCGAAGAACCCGGCGACCAACCGGATCTACGAGACGGTCATCCGGCACATCACGCCGGGCGTGCACATCACGGAGATGGACCTGCTGTCGACGCGGGGGGACTTCGATGCGCTCGCCGAGGCGAAGTTCGGGGATCGAACCGCGGCGTTCTTCCTGGACGACCAGCTCGACAGGCAGTACGGCGCCGAGTTCTTCGACCTCATCACGGAGCGGAACTTCGGGAGGATCGAGATCGAGCGGGCCGATCCCGCCCGGCGCGTGTATCGCATCTTCCTGACGGTCGAGGGGCTGACCCACGCGATCAGCCGTGGCTTCCAGGTGGACCTGGACGCGTCGCCGGTCGTGCACACCGACCTGTTCCAGGGGGTGGCGGGCGCCGACGGCCGCCTGACCCTGTTACGAGCCCACGACGTGGGGACCGCGTTCGGTCCGCCGGCGGACCGGCTGGATGCCGAGGTGATCGTGAAGCTCGACACGAAGCCGGACTTCTCGTTCGGGTTCCAGCTGAGGAACGACGGCAACGAGGCGGTCCACGAAGAGATGCTGGACACGTTGCGCGAGAGTTACGTCCGCGGTGGACGGGTCCGCGTGGAGTACGAGGTGACGGGGAGGCGCTCGGGGCGGGTGTTCCGGGTCCTCCCCCTGGACTGAAGGAGCAAGGCCATGGCCGTCATCACCCACCGGGGGAAGCTGACGCTGCTTCGGGTCCACGACGTGGGGACGGGGTTCGGGCCGCCGTCAGACTTCCTGGACGGTGAGGTGGTGGTCAAGCTGGACTCGCGTCCCGATCTGGCCTTCGGCTTCCAGCTTCGCGAGGACGGGAATCGCGCCGTCCGGAACGGGATGCTCGGCCTCCTCCGAGACGCCTACAACCACAGGTTCACCGTCTCCATGGACGTGGACCTGGCCGACGGGCGCAAGCAGGGCCGGATCTTCCGGGTGTGGCTGGAGGGCCAGCAGGGTGGGAGCGACGACGGCGACCATGACGGCCCGGAGTTCCCCCACGACGTCATCATCAGGTAGCCGTCACCTGATGAGGGCGAGCTGGTCGTCGAGGCGCCGGCAACGCAGAGATCGGGAGGTCGAGCCATGGGTGAGCTCGTGGGGATCGCTCGATTCAGGTTCCACGAGGGCAAGGTCGAGGAGTTCAAGCGCCTGTCCGCTCGAGCCATGGAGATCGTGCAGACCAAGGACTCCGGCACGCTGGAATACGGCGTCTACTTCAATGACGACGAGTCCGAGTGCGTCGTCCTGGAGCGGTACCGGGACTCCGAGGCGGCGATGGAGCACGCTGAGAACCTCGGCGACCTCTTCGGGGCGGTCCTCGACACGGTCACCGTCGTTCACGGCGAGATCTTGGGCGAGGCGAGCGCGGAGCTGAGAGAGAAGTTGGCCGGCAGCGAGGTCCCCGTTCTCTTCACGCCCTACCTGTCGATGTAGACACCGCTCCGGCGTACACCGCGGTCGAGACGCGTTCGCATCGAGCGCGTTCGGCGCACCGCCGGCTAGAGCTCGGTCTCCATCATCCGCTTCATGTTGGCGACGCTTCGTTCCATCATGCCTTGGATGAACTGTGCCCGTTCCGGGTCGTCCAGCCAGGGCATGTCGGCCGAGATCGTGAGGGAGGTCCGTGCGGGTTCTATCTCTTCGAACGTCGCTTGTCCCATCATCTGCACATCTCCGTCGCGGATCGACCCCGCCATCCGATGCGGCGGGTCCCAATCGGTGATCTGCATCTCACCCTCGACGGGGGTCTCCCCCATCCTGCTCCGTCGCCGGATCCTCGTGCCGAGCCCGATGGGACCGTCGGAGATCTGCTCGAGCTCCAGATCGGGGTTCCAGCGGGGATGGTTCCGGACGTGGTCCACGGCATACCACTCCCACACCTTTGATATCGGCCGCTCGATCTCGATAGAGGCCTCAAGCTTCATGCTCCGCCTCCCTCCACGATGTAGCCGACCCGCGGAGGCCCGCATCTCGCCTCGGCGTGCTCGGCGCTTTGCCGTGCACTCTGCATCCCCACGTGGGCAGCCCGCAAGTGAGGACGTCCGTAGTACACGTTGTGAGCGCCTTTTCGGACTCCCCTACGCGACCGGCTCCTTCGCCGGTACGGGGACCTTGGTGACCCGCGCGCGGCTTGCGCCGTTGGAAACCGGCGTATGCGAGGCGGGAGGCATCTCGATGCCGCGGAGTGTCAGATCCCCATGGAGCACGATGTGGGCGACGATCGGGGCGAGCACGTTTCCCGTCAGCAGGAACGCCAACGCCTGGATGCCGCACGCCACCAGCGCACCCCGAAGCATCTTCCTTGCGGCCCTCGCCCGGAACTCACGGTATCCGAGGTGGTGGACCAAGATCACCAACAAGGCCCCGACCACCGCGAGTGCGCCCGAGCCTGCCTTTGCCCATGTGGTATCCGTCCAGCCGAGCGCGTCGGTTGCCTGCCAGACCGCCAAGACCGGCAGGGTTGCGAGTAAGACTGCTTCCGCGACGCCTGATCCTGGCCTCCTGGTCCATCGGGCTCTTCTATCTCCCCTCGGCGGTCGCGCTCCTGATCGCGGCGGCCGGGATGAGTCGCATGCGCGCGGACGCGGATCCATCTCGCGCCACCGTCGCCGATGAGGACGCGGACACGTCGCCTCCCTCTCCCGCCTAGGCTCCGGCCGTGGCCCAGACGTTCGCATCCGGCATGTTCGTCCTGACGGGCGCACCGGGAACCGGCAAGAGCGCGATCCTGAACCGGCTCCGCGGTGAGCTCCGATGCGTCGATGAGCCCGCACGTGAGGTGATCGCCGAGCAGCGCGCCTCCGGCGGGCGTGGCACATGGGACCAGGACCCGCAGCTGTTCGTGAGCCTCCTGCTGCAGCGGTCGATCCAGAACTACGAGGCGGCACGTGGATCCGGTGAGAAGGCGCTCTTCGACCGCGGCATCCCCGACTGCGTCGTCTACGCCATCCGAGCTGGAGCTGACCCCGCACCCAGCCTCATGGCCGTGGATGCCTTCCGCTACGAGGCCCACGTGCTCTTCCTGGAACCGTGGAGCGACATCTACTCGACCGATGCGGAGCGGATCATGTCGTTCGATGACAGCGTGTCCTTCAGCGAGTCGCTCAGAGCTGTCTACGCCCGCTCCGGCTTTGTCCTCGTCGATGTCCCTCAGGCCCCGATCGAGGACCGGGCCGACTTCGTTCGCCGGTTCGTAGCTCGTCCCGGATAGGGCTCGCGAGCCGCCAGGGAACGCCTCGTGTTCATGGACGCGTCCATCTACGTTCCCTCGGTCGTCGGAACACGGCCCCGCACGAACCTCGCGGAGACACAGTACGGAAACGAGTTGACTGCCTCTCGTGCCCTAGACGATGCGTCAGCGGCTGATCGCTTCCTGACCCGAGTAATCGGCGAACAAGAAGGTGACGAGTTGCAGTGGGCCTCACGGGCCATCGAAGATCATCCTGACTTGATGCGTTACGGTGATCCGGCCACGCTCGACCATGTACGTGAACGGATGAAAGCGACACTCGCCAACCCGCGTGACGGATCCTTCGCCCCCTACCTCACCACTCTGGCGAATGCGCTTGGAGTCGCGGTCCCATCGCAGGACGTTCAAGAGCCCGACTGACCCCACCTTCGATTGGAGGAACGGTCGGTCCGGTCATTCGGGCGGCTCGTCCGTCGGAAACGCGCTCTGACCACGAAGCTCGAATACGCATGCGAGGGGTTCGCCATCGGGTGGTAGGAAGATCGCCGGAGTCCAACGCCTCAAGCTCGCTGCACAGCCTGGCAGGACACCTTCCAAGACAATCGGCGAGGGCTCCCTACGCGAGCGCCATCGGGAGCGCCGCTACGAATTCTTCGAACGAGTCGTATTGACGGACAAGGGCTCGGCGGGCCGCAAGCGAGACCTCAAAGATGCCCCGAATGCGACGCCGCGCCTCGTGATTCGGATTCACGATTATCAACCGGCGCAGCTTAGTCTTCTTCCGGTCTTCAAGAGCAATTCGGAAGAGCGACTGCGCATGCAAGTCTGTCGCGACGAAAGAGAACCCGACTACCGCAATCGTGTCGGCAGCTCGAATGCGGTGAGCAGCCTCGCGCCAGATTTCACGAAAGACGTCGTTACCATCGATTCCCTTGTTCCAGCCGGGCGGAATGATTGTGAAGTGAGGCGTACCACGTTGCTGATGAAGTCTTTGCTTTAGCCGAATCTCGGGCCTCGGCCGCTCACTGATGATCCAGTTAAGGGATCCGTGCGGCTTCAACAAGCGGATGATTCGCTGCGTGAAGACGCTGGCCTTGTGGGATCCCAGTGGTCGACGCCGCTCCATGCGTACGTGCGAAGCGGGAAGTGGTACCCCCAACGGGCATTCCATTTGCCGTCTCCCACTCGGCGCAAAGCGTCATCCATCAGGCAGTCGTAGTTGAACGAGACGACCGTATCGCCTGGCCTGAGCGAAGCCACCACGGCTTGGTGTCGCTCACAACCACCTCCTCGAATCGCTGTGTCCGTCGATGCCTCGAGAACGCCAGCGAGGGCCGCCATCAGATTCGAGCGGCGCTGAAGGAGAGCCGTCCGTTCGAACTCCGGTCGTCTGCCAGCGATGGCGACGATTTGAGCTAGTAATCCTCTAGCGTCAATGAGAAGTTAGCGCCGAACAGTTCGATGACGTCGTCGACAACTCGGTGGATATTCGATTGGTGCTTGCTGGCCGTAATCCGCTGCAGCTGCATGAAGAAGTCCGCATTAAGCGGCGGCTGGCATTGAACGTCGACGCCCTCAGGCAACTTGGCGCCGCGGGATGCGCCTGCCCCTAGAACAATCAGAGTCGACATGGGAAGCCACCGCGCACCCGTTCCACACGATGTAGCTGAAGCACGAAGTTATGCCTCCTGACAGCGAGGCTGCTGACCCGTCCCGAGTATGCCACGAACGCTAGGAAGCTTGTACGAGAGCGTTGCGGACGAATGCGACGACTTCTCTCTCCCGTCGCCGAAGCGACGCACGGCCTTTGTCTTCGCCTACGACCGCGCGCAATACGCTGGCCTCCGTCAACGAACCCACGACCGCCGTATACAGCGTGAACAACAACAGCGCCGGGTCCTGACGCCGAATCTCGCCTTCTTTCATCCCGGTCTCGAGGAACGCGATCGCCCGAAGCCGGAGCGGATCGAGTATCGCCGTGAAACGCTCGAACGCCTCAGGGCCTAACCGGCCGGCCTCGCGGACGAACATGGGGAACTCGGGCCATTGCTCAGCCAGCCGGAAGACCGCGTGGATGACGGCCTCGGCCCGCTCCCAGTACGTCTCCTTGCCCGATAGCGCCTCGGCCAGCGCCTCCGCCACGCGCTGGCCGGCCGCGGCGAGGCACGCTTCGAGCAGCGCCTCCTTCGTCGGAAAGTAGTACAGCAGCGTCTGCTTGCGGATCCCGACCGCCGTGGCGATCTCGTCGAGGCTCGCGCCCGCGTAGCCGTCGCGGCCGAAGTGGCGGATCGCCTCCTCGATCAGCTGGTGGCGCCGCTCCTTGCCGCCGGTCCGGGACACGCCATCACCGCCACGTCGGTGGCCGCCCGCGGCGCGCCACCGGCCTGGAGCCTTCCCAGTACCGGAGCCACTTCGGACCCGCGGGACCGCTCAGCCGGGGCGTGGCCCCGGCCGCCGCGCGTCGGCGCGCCTCCCACCATCCGGACCTGTCCTCGTCGAACAGCTCGGCGATCGCGTGCTGGAGCCGGAGTGACAGTCCTTGATGCGTCTCCCCCGAAGCCGCGAACACCGCCTCGCCGTAGTGCACGCGGATCGGGGGCCGGCCCTTCACGGGCCAGCTCCGACCCTTCGGCATCGCTGCGTAGGCACCGACGATCGC
>Ga0214472_10008984_pt1 | contig 10418 bp, 10 predicted proteins | sample RVTome_6_FD_207662 | JGI IMG/M metagenome (GOLD analysis project Ga0214472, IMG submission 207662) | Soil microbial communities from uranium-contaminated site in the Upper Colorado River Basin, Wyoming, United States - RVT140D175 | ecosystem: Environmental > Terrestrial > Soil > Contaminated >...
GAGGTGCGCCAGACTCGCGCAGCCGAAGACGGCAGCGAGCACGAACACGAATTCGGCCACCCCGTCGCCGCCGGCGTTGCGGAAGAACCAGCGCGCGAGCCGCGGCAGGCCGAGCAGGATCATCCCCACATAGAGCGCGAGGCCGATGCCGAGGCGGTACCAGAAGGCCTCGTTCACCTCGCCGCGTGTCGTGCCGGCGATCACCGCCAGCACCAGCAGCGCGAGCGTGTCGGTGAGGATGGTGCCGCCGACCGTGGTGGTGACGGCCGGGTTGCGGGCGATGCCCAGTCGACTGGCGATCGGATACGCAAGCAGGGTGTGGGAGGCGAACACGCTGCCGAGCAGGATTGCAGCCGGCCATGCGAAGCCGAACAGCAAGCCGAGCAGGACGCCGGTCCCGAGGGGGATGCCGAAGGTGAGCAGGCCGAACGCGATGGTGTGGACGCCGTAGCGCTTGAACACCGCCATGTCGATCTCGAGCGCGGCGGTGAACATGATGTAGAGCAGCCCCACGGTGCCGAACAGCACGAACGACTGATCGCGCGCGAGCACCCCCAGCGCATTGGGACCGAGCAGGGCGCCGGCGAGCAGCAATCCGATCATCCCGGGCAGGCGGTAGCGCGCCATCACGATCGGCGCGAGCAGGATCAGCAGCGCGACGAGCGCGAATACCAGTACGGGGTCGTTTACGGGAAGCAGGTCGGTCATGGGGCGGCTCGCTCAGGCGCGTGCGACCCCGCCCGGTGATGCCGCGCCGGTGGGGTCGTCGCTTATGCGTGGTGGTCGGCAGCGGCGTGGTGGAGCGCTGCGCTGCCCGTCGATGGGCTGCATTCTTGATGATGCAGCGCCGCAAGGCAATCCTTGACAGGCGACGACGACCCCAGGCCGTGCCGCGCGCGGGTGCGTCCTGTATGGCGCCGTGCACGCCATTCGCGACACGCGCGGGTGACGCGCGCCGGCCGCCGCGCGCCGCTCGACTTCCTTGCACGATGCTGACGCCCCGATGAGCCACACGTAATGCGGGGGTCACCTTGATGTCGGTGACGTTTCCTTAGCATGCAGTCATGGATGCCCGGAGGCGGGCACCAGACCTCGAAAAACCACTGTCAAGGAGAGAATCATGCTGAAGAAAATCGCGCTCGCGGCTCTTGCTTCCTCGTTCGCCATGTCCGCTTTCGCGGGCGCCGGGCTACAGAGCTCGGTCGAGCTCAAGGACGGGAGCACGCTGCACATCTTCCAGGACGGCAAGATGGGGATGGAGGACAAGGTCGGCCGCAGCTTCCTGATGAAGGCCGGGCATGCGATGGAAACGCGGGACGGCCGCACCGTCCAGATGAAGGGCAACGAGGTGTGGCGCGTGGAGGCGCTGGGCGCGCTTTACCGCGGAAGCTGACGCGCTGCCGGGCAAGGCGTCGAACACCGGTCGGCCCCCCAGCGGGGCCGAATGCTTTTCCGCGCCGGGGCAAGGCGCACGAGGAATGACGAATCGAGGGGCATCGAGCGCAGCGGGCCGCGCCGAATGCCCCGTCGGCACGGTTGCCGGCCCCGATACGCTCACGCGGTCTCGTCGCGGGGCCTTTTTCGCGAGCAGTACGCGGCCCCGGGGTGCCGCGATCAGGCCGAAGCCGGGGCGCACGGCGGCCCGCCAGGCGGGCGCAAGGCCGCACGGCCGCCGGGGAGGGCCGCGCGGCCGAAAGGCGAGGCGCGCCTTACTTGCCCTGCGGCGCCGGGCCCCGCGCTCCTCCCAGCTGGCGCTCCATCATCATCTGCATCATGTCCATGCGCCGTTCCATCTGCTGCATGCGGTTCATCATCGGCTCGGCGTCGCCGCCTGCGCCGCCGGGGCCCATCATCATCCCGCCGCCGCCCATCATGCCCATGCCGCCGCCCATCATGCCCATCATCGGGCAGCCCTTGTCGCCCATTGCGATCTGCTGCCCCATCATCATGTTCTCGCGCATGGTCTGCATGTGCTCCATCAGCAGCTTCTGGCGCTCCTCGGGCGTCTTGGCGGCGGCCAGGCGTTCGAGCTGACCCTCCATCTTCTTCACGTTTTCCTGCATCTTCGGCACGGCCTGCTCCGTCGCCTGGGCCGCGGCGGCGGGCGCCTGGTCCGGGTGGTGGGCGTCCTCGGCCAGCGCCGGGGTGGCGAGCGCGAGGGTCATGGCGATGGCGATCAGGGTCTTGTTCATGGTGTGTCTCCTTGCTGGATGTCGCCGCGCAACGGCGACGGAATGGAAATCCCCTGCAGCGGCTGCGAAGGTCATCCTCGGTCGCCCGTGCCGTGCCGCAGGCGCAGGGCGTTGGTCACCACCGACACCGAGCTCGCGCTCATCGCCAGCGCGGCGACCAGCGGCGACAGCAGCCAGCCGGTGAAGGGATAGAGCAGGCCCGCCGCGAGCGGCACGCCCAGCGCGTTGTAGAGGAAGGCGAAGGCGAGGTTCTGGCGCATGTTGCGCACCGCCGCCAGCGACAGTGCGCGCGCGCTCGCGATGCCGCGCAGGTCGCCCTTCACGAGCGTCACCTGGGCGCTCGACATCGCGACATCGGTGCCGGTGCCCATGGCGATGCCCACATCCGCGCGCGCGAGCGCCGGGGCGTCGTTGATGCCGTCGCCGGCCATCGCGACGACGTGGCCCTCGGCCTGCAGGCGGGCGACGAGGTCGTCCTTGTCCTTCGGCTTGACCTCGCCGTGCACCTCGTCGATGCCCAGCCGCTTGCCCACCGCCCGCGCCGTGGTGAGGCCGTCGCCGGTGGCCATCACGATGCGCGCGATGCCGCTCGCGCGCAGGGTGGTGAGCGCCTCGGCGGTGGTCGCCTTGAGGGGGTCGGACACGGCAAGAAGGCCCGCGAGGCGGCCGGCCACCGCGAGATACATGACGCTCGCCCCGTCCTGGCGGAGCGTCTCGGCGGCCTCGGCGAGCGCTTGCCAGGCCACCCCTTCGTCCTCCATCAGGGCGGTGTTGCCCAGCGCCACGGCGCGCCCCTCCACCTGCCCGCGCACGCCGATCCCCGACGACGACTCGAAGCTGTCCGGCGTTGCCAGGGTGAGCCCCTGGCGGCGCGCCTCGGCGACGATGGCATGCGCCAGCGGATGCTCGCTGCCCTGGTCGAGGCTGGCTGCGACACGCAGGACCTCTTCTTCGCGCCAGCCCGCTGCCGCGGCGACGCTGTGGAAGGCGGGCCGGCCCTCGGTGAGGGTGCCGGTCTTGTCGACGATCAGCGTATCGACGCGGCGCAGGTTCTCGATCGCCGCGGCGTCGCGGAACAGGACCCCGAGCGTCGCGCCCCTGCCGGTGGAGACCATCACCGACATCGGCGTGGCCAGCCCCAGCGCGCACGGGCAGGCGATGATCAGCACCGCCACCGCGTTGATGAGCCCGTAGGCCCAGGAGGGCTGCGGGCCGAAGAGGCCCCAGCCGAAGAAGGTAAGGAGCGCGATGGTGACCACCGCGACCACGAAATAGCCCGCCACGTGGTCGGCCATGCGCTGCATCGGCGCGCGCGAGCGCTGGGCCTGCGCCACCAGTTGCACGATCTGCGCGAGCACCGTCTGCGAACCGATCTTCTCGGCCTGCATCACCAGCGCCCCGCTGGTGTTGAGGGTGGCGCCGATCAGCTTGTCGCCGGGGCGCTTGCTCACCGGCATCGGCTCGCCGGTGAGCATCGACTCGTCGACCGCGCTCTCGCCCTCCGTCACCGCGCCGTCGACCGGCACCTTCTCGCCCGGGCGCACGCGCAGGCGGTCGCCGGTGTGCACGTGGGTGAGCGGGATGTCCTCCTCGCTGCCGTCGGCATTGAGGCGGCGCGCGGTCTTGGGGGCGAGCCCCAGCAGGGCCCGGATCGCCGCGCCGGTCTCGGAGCGCGCCTTGAGCTCGAGCATCTGGCCCAGCAGCGTGAGCGAGACGATGACCGCCGCCGCCTCGAAATACACCGCAACGTGGCCGCCCATGCGGAACGACGCCGGGAACAGGCCCGGGGCGACGGTCGCCACCACGCTGTAGGCGTAGGCCGCGCCCACCCCGGTGCCGATCAGCGTCCACATGTTGGGGGTGCGGTTGGCGATGGACTGCGCCCAGCGCACGAAGAAGGGCCAGCCGCCCCACACCACCACGGGGGTGGCGAGCACCAGCTCGAGCCACGGTTTGGCCGAACCCAGCATGGCCTCGAAGGGGCCGCCCCACATCGCGATGACCATCACCGCGACGGTCAGCGGCAGCGGCCACCAGAAGCGGCGGCGAAAGTCCCTGAGCTCCGGATTCTCCCCTTCGTCCAGGGCGGGCTGCACGGGTTCGAGGGCCATGCCGCACTTGGGGCAGGTGCCGGGGCCCGGCTGGCGCACTTCGGGGTGCATCGGGCAGGTGTATTCGGTGCCGGGCGGCGGCTCGACGGCCGCGTCCGGCTCCGCTGCCGCAGGCCCCGGACGAACGTAGCGATGCGGGTCGGCGCTGAACTTGGCGAGGCACTTCGCGCTGCAGAAACGGTACTCGGTGGCCTCGAAGGCGGCGCGGTGGGGCGAGTCGGGTTTCACCGTCATCCCGCATACCGGGTCGGTCGGCAGGGTGTCGGCCGGCGGCGGTGCGTGGTGGTGCGCGGCATGGCCCGGGTGGCCCACGGGGTGGCGGGTTTCATTCATCGTAAAACTGACTCCGGTTTGAAACCCCGCCCTTCAGGGCGGTGCGGAGGTTGAATACCCCGGCCTGAAGGCCGGGGTTTCAGCCGTAGCAATTTGGGAGGGGATGCAAACCCCTTCCAAATTCATTCAGTGCGACGGGCCTGAAGGCCTGTCGCTAATTAGTTGCTGCCTCTGCGCCCCGCGCGGCGCGGCGCGGATCCCGGCCGGCGCCCTGCAGCACGGCGCGACCTTCGCCTCGCGGTGGGCGCGCTCGTTGGCCGCCATCCAGGCCCGCAGGCGCGCGCGCAGGATTTTCAGTGTTTCGAACATTGTCGTTCTCCTGACCCGATCGACCGCCCGCCGCGGGCGGAGGTTCGGCATCTAATCGGCGGCGCGGCGCTGTATGCCCAGGCGCGGAAGGAAGGCCGGCGTGTCGCGTGCGTAGCGCGTCCACGCGGCGCCGAAGGCGGTCGCGGCCTCACGCTCCTCGCGCCGCGCCAGACGCGCGTAGGCGACCACCAGGACGGGGAACATCGCCAGCGTGATCACCGTCGGCCACTGCAGCAGGAAGCCGAGCATGATCAGCACGAACGCCACGTACTGCGGATGGCGCAGCCGCGCATACGGACCGGCGGTGGCGAGCTGTCCGCTCGACTGTGCCGCGTAGAGCACCCGCCAGGCGGCCGCCAGCAGCCAGAAGCCGCCGCCGATGAAGAGCGTGGACAGCAGGTGGAAGGGGCCGAAATGGGGGTTGGCGCGCCAGCCGAACATCACTTCGAGCAGGTGGCCGGCGTCGTGGGCGAGGAAGTCCACGCCGGGGAACTGCTGCGCGAGCCAGCCCGAGAGCAGATAGATGGTCAGCGGAAAGCCGTACATCTCGACGAACAGCGCCACGATGAAGGCCGAGAACATCCCCATCGTGCGCCAGTCGCGTGCCGTGGCGGGCTTGAAGAAGCTCGCCGCGAAGGCGATGAAGACCACCGAGTTGATCGCCACCAGCCCCCACAGGCCGTAGGCCGCGCCGCTGTCGCTCATTTTTCGGCACCCCTGTCAGTGTGCCCGCCATGGCCGCCGTGCCCGTGGCCGCCATGCATGAACAGATGCATCAGCGGACAGGCGATCAGGAACAGCCACGGCAGCCACCCCAGCAGGTGGGCGCGGTGCTCGACCACCAGGAGGACAAGGGCGATCGCGGCGAACCCTCCGAATACCCACCAGGTGCGCCGATTCGCCTTGCCGTCCGCCGGCGTGGCGAGCTCGCCGCGATGGTGGGCGCCGGCGTGGTCGTGGTTGCTCACGGTCGCTGCTCCCCTGGCGATTGGACAGTTCGATTGTCGCCCGGGGATTCCGACGGCATCCTGACCGGAACATTACGTTCCTGTAATCGCGGATGACTTCCGCCTGGATGCCGCGCCGCCTGACTTCCTTGCAAGTGTGCGGTCATGCGGCGGACAGCGGGCCGCAAGCATGATGGATCCCGAACGATGGGCAGTGGTCCGGTGGGCGCATCGTGCGCTTGGGGACCCTTCCGACGCATCTCACAAAGGAGCGCAAGGATGTCCCCGAAACTGCGCCTGGATCAATTCCCGAGCACCGCGATCGTTCCGATCATCCCCGCCTGGTAATGGCCCGGAATCAGGCAGGCGAACTCGAAGGTCCCGGCGCGGTTGAAAGTCCACACGATCTCGCCGTGGCCGCCGGGCGCGACGTGTGCCATCCACGGCTCATCGTGTTCCATCCCGGGAAACTTCTCCATCAGCGCGGCGTGCTCGGCGAGCGCCGCCTTGGTGCCGATCACCATCTCGTGCATCACCTGGCCGGTGTTGTGGTGGCGGAACCGGATCGTTTCGCCCTGGCGGACTTCGATGCGGTCCGGCTCGAAACGCATCGCGTCGGTCATGCGGACGACGATGTCGCGGGTCGCCGCCGGCGCTTCGCCGGCGACGCCCCATGGCTGCTGCGCCTTCTCGGTCAGCGCCGGTTTGCCCGCGTCGTGTTTGGCGCCGTTATGCGCGAGGGCCAGCGCGCTCGCGGCGAGCAGCCCGGCGGAGAGGATGATGCGACGGATTTTCATGGCGTTTTCCTTGCTGTCGGGGGGTGAATCGGTCTTGGATGTCGTGGTGAAGCGCCGCGCGAGGCGGCCCCTCAGTGACCGGCGTGGCCGCGCGGTTTGCGCACCTCCAGTTCGATCGCCGGATCCGGCGGGGTTCCCGGCCGCGCGGGCGCGGCCGCCGGGCGGCTGCGGGCGGGCTCGGGCAGCGTGCCGGTCCACTCGTGGGCGATGGTGCCGGTCGGGTGCGCGAACCAGCCGGGGTCCGAATAATCGCCGCGCTGCTGGTCACGCCGGACCTTCATGACGGTGAACATGCCGCCCATTTCCACCGCGCCGAACGGCCCCTGGCCGCTCATCATGGGGAGCGTGTTGTCGGGCAGCGGCATTTCCATCTCGCCCATGTCCGCCATGCCGCGCTCGCCCATCAGCATGTAGTCGGGCACCAGCTTCTGGATCTTCTCGATCACGCCGCGGTGGTCCACCCCGATCATGGTGGGCACGTCGTGGCCCATCGCGTTCATCACGTGGTGCGACTTGTGGCAATGCAGCGCCCAGTCGCCGTCCTCGTCGGCGATGAGCTCGATCTGGCGCATCTGGCCCACCGCCACGTTGGTGGTGACCTCCGGCCAGCGCGAGCCCTTCGGGGTGGGGCCGCCGTCGGTGCCGGTGACTTCGAACTCGTGGCCGTGCAGGTGGATCGGGTGGCTCGTCATGGTGAGATTGCCGATGCGGATCCGCACCCGGTCGCCGTGGCGCACGTTGAGCGAGTCGATGGCGGGGAACACCCGGCTGTTGAAGGTGAACAGGTTGAACTCGAGCATGGTGTTCACCTTCGGCGTGTAGCTGCCGGGCTCGACGTCGTAGTTGGCGAGCAGGAAGCAGAAATCGCGGTCGACCGCCGCGATGAGCGGGTGGCGCGCGCGCGGATGGGTGACCCACATGCCCATCATGCCCATCGCCATCTGCACCATCTCGTCCGCGTGCGGGTGGTACATGAAGGTGCCGGGGCGGCGCGCCGCGAACTCGTAGACGAAGGTCTTGCCGGGCGGGATGTGCGGCTGGGTGAGCCCGCCCACCCCGTCCATGCCGTTGGGAATGCGCTGGCCGTGCCAGTGGATGGTGGTGTGCTCGGGCAGGCGGTTGGTGACGAAGATGCGCACCCGGTCGCCTTCGACCACCTCGATGGTGGGGCCCGGCGACTGGCCGTTGTAGCCCCACAGGCGGGCGGTCATGCCCGGCGCGAGCTCGCGCTCGACCGGCTCGGCGACGAGATGGAATTCCTTCACGCCCTGGTTCATCCGCCACGGCGCGGTCCATCCGTTGAGGGTGACCACCGGGTTGTACGGGCGGGCGCCGTCGGCCGCATCGGGCGGGACGCGCGGCGGCATGGTGTCGGCACTGGTCTGGTGCGCGGGCTCGGGCAGCGCGCCGAGCGCCACCCGGCTCACCGCCGAGGCGGCCAGCAGGCCGGCTCCGGCAAGGAATTCGCGTCGATTGCGCATCGGCTTCGATCTCCGGATCAGTGTCCGCCGCCGGCATCGCCATCGGCGGCGCGCGGCGGCAAGGCAAGGGGGGCCACGGGCGAGCCGATCAGGGCGGCGTCGAGGCCCGCATCGGCGAGCCAGAAATCGCGTTCGGCCTCGATCGCCTGGCTCACGCTGGCGATCCGGGCACGGGCATCGGCGAGCAGCTCGAACACCCCGATCAGCATCCCGTTGTACTGGAGCAGCATTTCCTCGGAGATGCGCTGGCGCAGCGGCACGATCTCGTCGCGGTAATGGCGGGCGAGCGCCCAGGCGGTGCGCCAGGCGGCGTGGCTTTCGCGGACCTGCGAGGCCGCCTCGAGGGCGACCTGGCCGGTGCGGTTGAGTGCCGCGAGGTAGCGCGCCTCGTCGGCGGCGCGCGCGGCGTCGCCGAAGTCGAAGAGCGGCAGCGGCAGCTCGATCTCGAAGCCGCGCTGCGGCGCTTCGCCCGTCTCGCGGTTGTGCAGCGCGGCCACGTGCAGGCCGTCGACCACGCTGGTGACGCGCGTCAGGCCGAGCGCGCGCGCGGTGGCGTCGAGCTCGGCGCGCGCGAGGCGCACGTCGAGCCGTTCGTCGAGCCGTTCGTCGAGCGCGGCCTGTGTCACCACCGCTTCCTCGCGCGGGGCGCTCGGCAGGTCCGGCAGCCGCTCCGGCAGGGTGAGGCGCGCGGCCTGCGTCGCGGGCAGCCCGAGCAGGCGCACCAGCGCTTCGCGGCTGGCTGCGGCCTGCTGGCGCGCGCGCGCCAGGTCGGCGACGGCATCCGCGTGGAAGGCCTGCTCGCGGGCGCGCTGCAGGCGGCTGAAATTGCCCACCCCCTGCATGCGGCGCGCAAGCTCGGCGGCGGCTTCGGCCGCCTCGGCGACGTCCTGCTGGTAACGGGCGAGCTGTTCGGCGGCGACTGCCCGCACCCACGCCTGGCGCACTTCGGCGACCAGCCCCACGACGGCTGCCGAGGCTTCGAGGCGCGTTTGCTGCTGGCGCAACGCGGCCCGCTCGCGCCGGACCGGGAGCAACAGGATGTCGAACAGCGAAAAGCCCAGCGCGCGACCGATTTCGACCTCGCGCCCGGCGTGGCCGTCGCGCACCAGGCGCTCGAAGGTGAACACGGGATTGGGCAGGCGGGCCGAGCGGGTGGCGTCGGCGGAAGATGCCGCCGCCTCGGCGAGGACGGTCTGGAAGGCCGGGCTGTAGCCGAGCGCGATCCGGACCGCATCGTCGCCGGCGAGCGGCGCGGCGAGCAGCCGGTCCACCTCCCGGGTCATCGCCTGGCGGTCTTCCTCGGATTTCAGCCAGCGCACTTCGCTGCCGAGCCGCTCGCGGCTGAAGCCGTCGACGGCGGCGAAGTTGTCGTCGATGGCGGTGGTGGCGCAGCCGGCCAGCAGCAGGGCGGCGCCGACGAGCGCGGCGCGGGCGGCGGCGTTCATCGATGCGCTCCGTGATCGTGGTGGTGCGGCGCGGGTTGTTGCGGCGCGGCCTGTTCCGGCGCGGGTTGTTGCGGCGCGGGTTGTTGCTGCGCGGGCGGCGTGGTCCCCGTTGCGCTGCCGAGCTGGCCGACGTGGCCGCCGAGTCGCGCCGCTTCGGCGTTGGCCGCGCGCCAGTGGCGCAGCGGCTCGTCGGGGTCGAAGCGGCGGTAGCCTTCCAGCGGCGGCGGCGTGCGGGCCGGCGCGGCGGCCGAAGATGGCGCGTCGCCCGCCGGCTGGGCGCCCTGTTCGGGCGCCGTGCCCTGGGCGGCGACCGCCGTGCTCACCAGCGCCGCCAACACGCACAGCGGCCGGCGCAGGTGATTCAGCGCGGCCCGCAGGCCGAAGGCGTCTCGCCGCCGACCGGCGCGCACGCTGCAGGCATCCCGCTTCGAACGAGCGTCCCGCGCACCGCCAGGGGGCACGGCGGCGCTCGCGCGGGACGCGGAGTCGCGTCTCTGCATGGGGAGGTCCCCTGGGGGTTGTCGTTGTTCGCCGCGCTCTGTGGCGGGCAAGCTGCATGATGCGTGGCGGCGCCGGTCATATTGCTGACGCTGCCATTACATCTCTGTAATCTTGCCGGCACACGGCCGGCGCGCGGGCACAATACCGCTCATCCGGCCGTGCAGAGGAAGCGAGCAGCAACTAATTAGCGACAGGCCTTCAGGCCTGTCGCACTGAATGAATTTGGAAGGGGTTTGCATCCCCTCCCAAATTGCTACGGCTGAAACCCCGGCCTTCAGGCCGGGGTATTCAACCTCCGCACC
>Ga0214472_10008985_pt1 | contig 10418 bp, 7 predicted proteins | sample RVTome_6_FD_207662 | JGI IMG/M metagenome (GOLD analysis project Ga0214472, IMG submission 207662) | Soil microbial communities from uranium-contaminated site in the Upper Colorado River Basin, Wyoming, United States - RVT140D175 | ecosystem: Environmental > Terrestrial > Soil > Contaminated >...
CGGCATAGGCACTCACAAGCTCCCAATCTCTTTCGTTCAGCGTCATCCCCGGCCTTTGGTTCCCCCGGCCTTTAAAGCCGTCACATTGGTGTCGTCGATCAATTCGAGCAGCGCGCGCCGCGCCCGGCTCAACCGGCTCATGACGGTGCCCGGCGCAATTTCCAGCACATCGGCGGCCTCCGCATATTTCAATCCCGTCACATCGACAAGATATAGAATTTCCCGGTGCTGCGGAGTGAGCTTTTCGAAGGCGATCCGCGTCAAAACGTCATCCAGGGTGGTGTGCTGAAAGGCGTCCGGCCCGGCCGACCCCGCGTCATCGGAATAACGGCCATGGACCCGACGCTTGCGCATTTCGTCGATATGCAGATTGCGGATGATCCGGAACATCCAGGGCCGGAGCCCCTTCAGGTCGCGCGGATGATTGCGCGCCGTCAGAGCCCGTTCCACCGCGTCTCCGACCAGATCCTCCGCATCCGCGCGCTCGGTGCAGATCGAGCGCGCATAGGCGCGAAGTTCCGGCATGAGCTGCGTCAATGCGCTTTCAAGATGCATCGGCCCCACCCGCCAATCTCACATCCGGAAAACCCGGTCACGGCATCGGAATCTCGCCCATTTTTTTCGGCACGTGATAGCCTTTTTGCACCGCAGGGCGTTCCGCCATCCGCACATACCAGTCGCGCAGATTCGGGAAGGAGGCGAGATCCATTTTCTGCCATTCAAAGCGGGATATCCACGGCCAGCAGGCCATGTCGGCAATGGAATAGTCGTCGGCGATGAAGTCGCGGCCCTGCAGCCGTTCGTTCAGCACCCTGTACAATCTCGCGGTCTCCGTGGAAAACCGCTCCTCGGCGTATTCCGCCTTGCCCGGATTGAAATGCACGAAATGATGGGTCTGTCCGGCCATGGGTCCGAGCCCGCCCATCTGCCACATCAGCCATTCCATCGCCCGCCAGCGATTGGTCGTATCGCTCGGCATGAATTTTCCGTATTTTTCCGCCAGATACAGCATGATGGCGCCGGATTCCATCAGGTTCATGCCGTTATCCCTGTCAACGATCGCCGGAATCTTGTTGTTGGGAGCGATCTTGAGAAAGTCCGGCTGCATCTGTTCGTCCTGGCCGATATTGATGGAATGGACGGTGTAGTCCACGCCCAGTTCTTCGAGCAGGATGGAAACCTTGCGGCCGTTCGGCGTAGTCCACGTGTAGAGATCGATCATCTCAGGGCCTTTAATCTGGTGGAAAGCGGCGGCCGCGGTCTGCAGCCATGCCGCCAAGAACAAATCGGGTTCCTCAAGGCCGCAGTCGGTCGCACCCGCCGATACCCGGTAAAAGGATCAAAGCAAGGCCGGTCCGGCGGCAGACGGATTTTGGCGGACGGGGACAGGAGGCGCAACACCTGATTTGGGCATGGCATTTGATCCCCGGCGACCGGTGCGCTTTGCGCCCGCCCGCGCTGTAAAATTCCCGTGAAGCGTCGGGCGCTGGCCGGTCACCGATCCACCGGCGTCAGCCCGCACCATTCCGCCACGAACAGCGCCATCGCCGTGGTGATCCGTTTCAGCGAGGCGATGCTGACCCGTTCGTCGACCCCGTGGATATTCTGGGAAATCGGCCCATAGCAAAGGGCCGGGATCCGGTCGTACAATGCGTAGACGCGGGTATCGAGATAGCCGGCCGTGATGAAGCTCTCCAGTTTTTGCCCGAACGCGGTTTCGTGCGCCTGCGCCAGCACCGTCTCGGCCTGCGATCCCGGTTCCAGCACATAGCCTTCGGCGAAGAACCCGTTGAAGCTCACCTCCGGCGGCGAATTGGCCAGGAAGGAATCGCCCCTGGCATAGGCCGCGATGCGGTCAGTCACCTGTTTCGCCGCCTGCGCGGCGCCGACGCCGGGATAGACCGCCAGCCGGCAATCCAGCCGGCACCAGGAGGGAACCGACGAGGCCCAGTCGCCGCCTTCGATCTTGCCGATATTCAGATTGATCGGTTTGGTTTCCGCTTCGAAATGCGCATGGCTCGCCTTTTGCGCATTCAATTCGGCTTCCAGCCCGCGCAGATCCGCGACGACCCGGTAGGCCGCGTCGATGGCGTTGCCGCCGCTGTCCATGTCGCGGACATGCACGGCATGACCGCGCACGGTAATCTGGAACCACAAAACCCCCGTATTGGCCCGCACCAGCTTTTCGTCTTCCGGTTCCGGAATAAGCACGGCGTCGGCCTTGTAGCCGCGCAGATGCGCCATCAGCGCGCCATTGCCGGTGGATTCCTCCTCCACCACCGATTGGATGGTGATGGTGCCCGCCGGCTCCATGCCGATGCGGCGCAGCGCATCGAGGCAGAAGATATTGGCCGTGCCGCCGGCTTTCATGTCGGCGCCGCCGCGGCCATAGAGCCAGTCGCCGTCGATGACCGGATCGAAAGGCGGGTTGCTCCACATTTCCTCCGGCCCGGTCGGCACCACGTCCACATGGGATTGCAGGATCAACGAGCGCCCCACATCCTGCGCCGGCCGGTGGATGCCGACGACGATCGGCGCTTTCGAATGGGTTTCGGAGAATTTGCCGCCGCCCGGATGCCGGGTGATCGCCGCTTCGTCCATGGCGAAGCGCTCCATGGCGTAGCCCCGGTCCCTGAGCGCCCGGAAGACGAAATCCTGCACCGCATGTTCGGCGCCGCGCACCGAGCCGAACCGCACCATGTCCCGGGTGAAGGCAAGCTGCTCCTCGAAACCTTCGGCGACCGACGCCGTAATCCGCTCCGCCAGATCCTTGTCAAGCGCCATGTTCGGTTCCCTTTACTCGATTGTTGTTCAGTTCAGCCGACATGAATCACCAATTTGCCGAAATGCGACGCCTGGCGCATCCGCCGATAGGCCTCGCGCGCCGCATCGAAGGCGAAATCCTCGTCGATGACCGGGCGCAGCGCGTGCAGCGCGATCGCCCGGTTCATCTCGGCGAACATCTGCCTGGATCCGACATAGATGCCGCGCAGCGAGATCGACTTGCGCATCAGATCCGTGGGCGCGATCGCGCCCTGGACGCCGGTGAGAATGCCGATCAGGCCGATGCTGCCGCCGACGCGCACGGCGCTGATCGATTTCTGCAAGGTGCCGGGGCCGCCCACTTCCACCACCCGGTCGGCGCCGACGCCGCCGGTGAGCTCCAGCACGATTTTTTCCCAATCGGGATTTGTCCGGTAATTGATCGTCTCCTGGGCGCCGAGCGCGCGCATGCGCTCCAGCTTTTCGTCGCTGGACGAGGTCGCGATGGTGCGCGCGCCCATGAGGGCGCAGAATTGCTGGGCGAAGACGGAAACGCCGCCGGTGCCGAGCAACAGCACCGTTTCGCCCGGCGCCACCGGCCGCGGCAGGGTCAGGGCGTGCCAGGCGGTCAGCGCCGCGCAGGGCAGGGTCGCCGCTTCCGCGAAAGACAGATGCTGCGGCATGGCGATGACGCCCCTGGCGTCCAGAATCGCATAATGTACGAGGACCCCCGGCCGCGCGCCGCCAAGCGCCGAGGCCATGGCTCCGGGCGTGATCGGTCCGGCTTCCCAATCCTGGAAAAAGCAGCCCATCACCCGGTCGCCGACGGCAAACTCCGTCACGCCGGCGCCCAATGCGTCCACTTCGCCGGCGCCGTCGGAATTCGGCACGCTCGGATAGCTGAGCCTGCGGCTGACCGGATCCTCGATCGTCGCCAGATCGCGGTAATTGATCGAGGAGGCGTGCACCCGCATCCGCACCTGTCCGGGGCCGGGTTGCGGAATCTCCCGTTGATTCAACGCCAAAGCGTCGACGCCACCGTCGGAAACGATTTCCCAAGCCTGCATAACCTCTCCCAGCGAAAGCCCCTGTTCAGTTCGGGACGGGCAGATAAATATATGATCCGAATTGGCGAAAGACCTAACACGGCTTTGCCGATTGCTCCGATTCCCCTGAAGACCTAGCATGCAAGCTCGAACAATAACCAGCATCGCCGACGCCGCCCGTCGTTTTTTTTTCAAACGGACGGCGCCGCCCGATTGCCACGAAATCCGATCAAGCAGCGCGCCGAAACCCGGCGCGACAAAGATCCGACCGGAATTTTCCGCCATGGGTCCGCGGTCGGTCGAAAAGCCGCCGGATCAGCCGGCCGGGAGGAAACAATGGGCCAAAAACGAAACATTCTCATCATGGGCGCGTCCTATGGATCGCTGCTTGCCATCAAGCTGGTGGCGGCGGGACATGCGGTCAAGCTGATCTGCCTGCCCCAGGAAGCCGACCTGATCAATGACCAGGGCATTGTCGTGCGCATGCCCGTCAAGGGCCGCGACGGCCTGGTCGAAATCCGCTCAAAGGATCTCCCCGGCGCGCTGTCCGCAGGCGGTCCCGACGATGCCGATCCGACCCAATACGATCTCGTGGCGCTGGCCATGCAGGAGCCGCAATTCGGCGCCCCCGGCGTGCGCGACCTGCTCGCCAAGGTCGCAAAAAGCCGCGCACCCTGCATGTCGATCATGAACATGCCGCCCTTGCCCTATCTGAAGCGCATTCCCTGCCTCGACGTGGCCGACCTGCGCGAATGCTATACCGACCCCAGCGTCTGGGACGATTTCGACCCCGGCTGCCTGACCCTGTGCAGCCCTGACCCCCAGGCCTTCCGCCCGCCGGAGGAACCGGTCAACGTGTTGCAGGTCAGCCTGCCGACGAATTTCAAGGCGGCGCGTTTCGACTCCGATGCCCACACCGCGATTCTCGCCCAGCTTCAGGACGATATCGAGGCGGTGCGCTTTGATCCGGGCGACGGACCGCTCGCCCTGCCGGTCAAGCTGAAACTGCATGATTCGGTGTTTGTGCCGCTGGCCAAATGGGCCATGCTGATGACGGGAAATTACCGCTGTGTGCAAAAGGACGCGATGCGGCCGATCCGCGAGGCGGTGCATTCCGACCTCGACCAGTCCCGCAAGGTCTACGCCTGGGTGCGCGATTTGTGCGTGACGCTCGGCGCGGCCGAAGCCGACATGGTTCCCTTCGAGAAATACGCCAATGCGGCCAACGGCCTGGCGAAGCCCTCCTCGGCGGCCCGGGCGCTCGCTGCGGGGGCAAGGAACATCGAGCGGGTCGACCTGCTGGTGAAAAAAATCGCGGCGCAAAAGGGTCTGTCCTTCCCTCCGGTCGACGAAACCGTCGCGCTCGTCAATGCCTGGCTGGAGAAAAACCGCAAGGCGGCATAATACCAACCGCGCTGTCCGAAGCCGGACGCCCGCACGGCGTCCGGCTTCGATTGGAGCGATCGAGCGGCGTCGTGCCCTCAATCTTCGCTTTGCAGTTTATCCAGCACCGATTGCACCTCCCGGATGGCCAAAAGCTTGTCCTCGGTCGTGATCCGGTCGAGATCGACCACCATCAGCATGCCGTCACGCTCGCTGCGGATGAACCGTTTGTCCTTGTCGAGTTCCTCGTAGATATTCGTCACCGCATAGGGCCGGATTTCCCGACGGATGCCCTTGACCGTAATCGGCTTGAGTTCCCTGGCCCGGACGATGTCCTGAACCAGCACATAGGTCTCATGCGACATCAGGATGCCGCCGGGCTCGGCCTGGGCTTCCAGCCGCGCCGCCAGATTCACCTCGCCGCCGATAATGGTGTAGTCCATCCGGTCCGTGCTGCCGAAATTGCCCACATTGCAAAAGCCGGTATTGATGCCGATGCGCATCTGAAACGGCCGCTCATAGCCTTTGTTCGACCAGATTTCCCGCAGATCCGCCATCCGCCTTTGCATGGCGATGGCCATGCGGACACAGGCCTGCGCGTCGCCGCGCACGCCTTTGGTTTCCGGGTCGCCGAGGAAAATCAGCATGGCGTCTCCGATGAACTTGTCGATGGTGGCGCCGTATTGCAGCGCGATTTTCGACATTTCGGTAAAATAACTGTTCAACAGATAGGTCAGGTCTTCGGGCTGCAGGTCCTCGGTGGTTTGCGAAAAATCCTTCAAGTCGCTGAAGAAGACCGTCAGTTTTTTGCGCTCGGTATTGAGGGATTGCTCCCGGCCGCCGCTGAAAAGGCCTTCATAAACTTGCGGCGAAAGATATTTCGCCAGTTTCGACGACAGGGATTCCAGAATGCGGTTCTTTTCCGCCACGTCCTGGACGTGGCTTTCTATGTCCACGCTGAGGGCCTTGAAATTGCGCGCCATGTCCCCGATCTCGTCGGCTCGGTCCGTATGGGGCACCGAAACCGCCCGGCGGCTTTGACCGAAGTCGCTGAACGCCTCGCTGACGCTTTTCAGCGGCAACGTGACCGAGCGGGCCAGAGTATACCCGATGGCGGCGATGAGGCCGACGATCAGCACGCCGATGGCGAGCAGGAAATTCCGCATGGCCCAGATCGGCGACAGCACTTCCGACATGTTGATTTCAGACAACATCGCCCAATGGACGCCGGAAAACGCCACCGGACCATAGGCGGACAACGAGGGGATTCCGAGATAGTCCGGAATGATCATCACGCCGGTCTCGCCGGCCAGGGCGCGTTTGACCGCCTCCGTTTCCACCCGTGTCTTGAGAATTGTCGAGTCGCTGCTGAAACGGGAATCCGTCCGCATCAGAAAATCGCCGCCGACCACAAAGGTTTCGCCGGTTTCGCCCATGCCGGCGGTAACGCTCATGATTTGCTCGATTCGGTCGATCGGCATTTCCAGAACCAGAACGCCGGCAAGCCGCGCGCCGTCATAGACCGGCGTCGAAATGAAACTCGCCGGAATTCCATCACTCGGGGCATGGGGATAGAAATCGACAAAGTGCCGGTCGGCGTTCCCCGGCGCTTCAAGCACACCGCGCACCGTCTGCGCCAACCCGGTCTGCTTCCATCGGCCGGTGATCAGATTGATCGCGAAATCCGGCTCCTTGGTGACCGCGTAGACGACATCGCCGCGCGCGTTGAGCAGAAAGATGTCGTGATAGCCCCGCACTTCGAGCAGCAGCCGATACCAGGGATCGTACCGCTGATGGACCCGATGATAGGCATTGACCATGGCCATCCGGCTGTCGCTCAACAGATGCGGATCGCCTTCGGGATGTTCGGGATTATAGACCGCGGCAAGCAACGACCGGGTTCGTTCGCCGGAAATGCCGAGCGCCGTGTAGGCGTCCGAGAATGCGTTCAGCGACTGGATGACGTCCGCATTGGACGCCACCAGACGCAGATCGCCGCGGATCGAATTGAGATAGCGCTTGAATTCCGCCGCGCGGGTTTCCCGCAGCGCCACCAGGCGCTTCGAAGCCGCCTCCAGCAATTCCTTGCTGGCCGTCTGATAACTGACGGCGCCGATGGCGATCGATGTGGCAATCGACAATCCCACGATGATCAGGGGCAGGCGCGTCGATATCCGCATATCCAAATCTCTCCAGGACGGTGACGCGGCGAGCATACAGGAATTTCGCTGCCGCGCGGAACACCGCGTGCCGTCACGGCAAACAAGCTCGAAACCGATGCCCGGTTTCGGCCCGGTTTTGGCCCGGTTTTGGCCCGGTTTTGGCCCGGTTTTGGATTGTACGGCAAGCCTCACGAAGATTGTTCTTCGATCAATCGCCTTCCGGCGAAGACTCGTCGGCCCGGTTGCGCTTCAGATCGTCGATCAGCGCGCTCAGATGCAGCGTTTCCTGCAGCATGGTCTCGCGCAGATGAAACACCATGATCGCCACCTGGCCCAGAACCATGGTCAGGAAGGCCAGGCCGGCGAAAAAGGCGGCCACGAAGCCGGCCCAGATATGCGGTTCGAAGACGCCGCTGACGATCCGGTGCCAAAGGAAGAATGCCGCGAAGCCCAATCCGGTCAAGAAGAAGCCGGCCGAAACCAGGCTGAAGGCGTGGAATGGCCTATGGTCGCGATAGCAATTGAGAATAATGCCGCTGGATTGGCGCGCATAGCGCCACAAATCGCTGGCGACGCGGGATTTGCCGAATTCCCGAACCCCGCGCACCGCGAGCGGAATCTCGACGATGCGAAATCCGTGAAACGCCAATTGCATTATGATTTCATGGGTGTACGTGAAATTGCCAAGAATATGCACATGCTCGACGGCCTCCCTGGAATAGGCGCGGAATCCGCAGGATACATCGTACAGTTTCAGACCCGTCAGCGTGCTGACCAGACGGGCGATACCGCGATTTCCGAATATCTTGACCTTCGGCATATGGGGAACGAGCACCTCGTCCTTGAACCGGGACGCTGTGGCGAAATCCGCCTTTCCGCTCAGGATGGGAGCGATCAGCGCGCCGATCTGGCTTTGATCGAACTGGCCGTCGCCGTCAATGCTGACGGTGATATCAGCCTTCACCCGCCGCGCATGGGCAAGCCCGGTTCGCAGCGCCGCCCCGACGCCCCGGTTGCGCCCGTGCCGGAGAACCGTGGCGCCGCAAGACCGCGCCAGCGCTCCGGTGGCGTCCGTGGAGCCGTCATCAATGACGGCGACGGAGATGCGGCTCACCCCGGGCAGGTGCCTGGGCATGCCGGCAATAACCGATTCAATCGATTTTTCTTCGTTCAAGCAGGGGATCAAAACCAGGAGAGACGTCACGGAAAGCCCTTCGATCGTTTGACGTGCGGCGGCCGGGACAGCCTATACATGGGTTTCCAGCCAGACGCCAAGCGTAAGCAAAAGCCACAGCGCATATTTGTGATTGGCGCGACGGGAATCATGCGCACGCCAAAGTCCGCGCACCGCGTCCGCATCGAGAAACGGTTCGAACAATTCCGGCCGGCCTTCGAAAATTTCGAGCGACAGCGGGCGCAGATGCTCGCGCAGCATTTGCGCGATCGGCACCATGAAACCGCGCTTCGGATGGTTGATGATCGCGTCCGGCGCCTTTGTCGCCGCCAGCGTCTCGCGCAACACCCGTTTGTCCGGCCCTTTCAGCGATGTGAGCAAGCCGCAGTCCAGGCGCCCGGCGAGATCCATCATCCGCCGGTCGAGCAGCGGGACCCTTATTTCCAGGCCATGGGCCATGCTGACGCGATCGGCTTTGGTCAGCAGATCGCCGGGAAGATAATAGGATTGGTCGGCCAGGAGATTTGCATCTGTCGTCCCGGCATTCGGATTGTCCCGTTTCGCCGCCGCGATGGCCGAACCGTAATCGGCCATGGGGTCGGCGCCGGCATAATCGGCCAGACCGGGTCCGTACAGGGCCTTGGCGTGCGGTTGGAAAATCTGACGCCGCCATTGCGGATGCGGCTGAAGCGGCGCGGCGGCGTTGCCGAGACAGAAGCGGGCGAATTTCTCCGTCCCCGGCAACCGCTCCTGATTGCCGCGGGACAGGGCCAGCGCCGTCAAGCCGAGATTGCGCCACACGGCGGACGGAAGCAGCGGCGCCACCGCGGCGGAAATGCGCGACGCGCGATAGGTTGGATAGCCGGCGAAAAACTCGTCGCCGCCCTCGCCGCTGAGCGCCACGGTGACATGGCGCCGCACCGCGTGGCACAATTCGTAAAAGGCGAAACCGCTGGAATCCGCCAGTTGACCGTCATAGGCCAGGGCGACGGATTTGAAGGTTTCAGCCGGATTGGCGATCGCGGTCACCGGAATGATGTGATGCGCGCTTCCGATACTGTCCGCGACGAGCGCCGCGGTTTTCGTTTCGTCGAAATCCGCCTCCTTGAACTGCGCCGTGAACAAAGGGACGGATTTCGACGCGGTCGCCAGGGAAATCAACGTCGAATCAATGCCGCCGCTTTGCAGGACACCGACCGGAACGTCCGATTGCAGCATGTCGGCGACGACGCTCGCCAAGGTGCTTTGGACCGCATGCACGGCTTCGTCCATTTGCCTTATTTCCGCGCTGCGACGGGGGCGCCAGAAGCGGGTGTCGACGACGCTGTCCCGCCCGATCACCCGGACAGTCCCCGGAGGAACCTGCCCCACGTCCCGCAACAGACTGCGGTCGGGCGAGGGATAGCCGTTCGCCAGCATGACATGCAGCGATGCGGGATCGATGCGCCAGGGGATTCCCGCCGGCCGAAAAGCTTTTATTTCGCTGGCAAAATAAATGCTCTCACCTGCCGTTGCGACATAGAGCGGCTTGATGCCGATGCCGTCGCGCGCCAGCACCAGGCATTGCCGGTCCCGGTCCCAAAGGCCGATGGCGAACATGCCTTCCAGCCGCCGGAACAAGTCCAGCCCCCAATGCAGATATCCGATCGGGATGATTTCGCTGTCGCACTGGGTTTTGAAGCGATATCCGCCTTCCTCGGTCAGTTGCCGGCGCAATTGGCGGAAATTATAGATCTCGCCGTTATAGGTCATGGTGACCCGACCCTGCGGATCGCTCATCGGCTGCCGCCCGTCGCTCGACAGGTCTAGGATCGACAGGCGCCGGTGCCCCAGACCGATCGCGCCGTCGATCCATGTACCGCGATCATCGGGGCCGCGATGTGCCAGACT
>Ga0214472_10008986_pt1 | contig 10416 bp, 9 predicted proteins | sample RVTome_6_FD_207662 | JGI IMG/M metagenome (GOLD analysis project Ga0214472, IMG submission 207662) | Soil microbial communities from uranium-contaminated site in the Upper Colorado River Basin, Wyoming, United States - RVT140D175 | ecosystem: Environmental > Terrestrial > Soil > Contaminated >...
GGCGTGCGCAGCGGCCGATTTTCCGCAGAAGAACATCAGCTTCATCATTCCGTTCGGCCCGGGCGGCGGCTTCGACCGCACGGTGCGCGCGATCGCCCCGTTCATGGAGAAGCAGCTCGGGGGCGGGATCTCCGTGCTGCCGCGCAACGTGCCCGGCGCAGGGGGCAAGCGCGGCCTGGCGACGGTCTACCGCGCCGCGGCCGACGGCTACACGATCGGCATCGCCAACATGCCGGGCGCTGCGATCCCCGCCCTCACCGGCGAGAAGATCGAGGACTACGACATCGACAAATTCACCTGGATCGCGCGCCTCGCGACCGAGGAATACATGGTCGGCGTGCCGGTCAAGTCGCCGATCCGCACGATCGACGACCTGCGCAGCCTCGGCCGCCCGGTCAAGATGCCGAGCACCGACTTCGGCTCCACGGCATTTGCCGGCACCGCGATCTTCGGCGAGGTGCTGAAATTCCCGATCCAGCATCTGACCGGCTACAAGGGCACCAACGATTACATCGTCGGCGTGGTGCGCGGCGACGGCGACGCCACGATCTCGCCGGTCTCCACGATGCGCAAGTTCATCCGGGCGGGCGACATGCGCGGCCTGTTCACCACCGAGGAAAAGAGCAGCCTGGAGGGCGTGCCCACCATCGCCGAGCTCGGCCATCCGGAGCTTACCGGGCTGGGCGTGGACCGCTTCGTGGTCGGGCCGCCGGGGCTGCCCGCCGAGGTGCGCCGGGCGCTGTCCGACGCCATGGCGAAGGCCGTCGCGGACCCCGAGCTGCAGGCGCTGGCGAAAAAGACCGGCGAGCCCTTCGCCTTCCTTCCCGCCGACGAGGCCAAGTCGAGCGCGGATCGCTCGCTCGCCTTCTACAACCAGTACAGGACCGCCATCCGCAAGCGCTGACGCGGCATGCTCGAGAGCACGCTCGCGGCGCTGCAGTTCCTGTTCACGCCGTCGGGAGCGCTGTTCCTCTGCCTGGGCGTGGGGGTCGGGCTGGCGTTCGGCGTCATGCCCGGGCTGGGCGGCACGACCGCCATCGCGCTGCTGATGCCCCTGAGCTTCACGCTCGAGGCCAACCAGGCGATGCTCCTCATGGGAGGAGTCATGGGCGCGGTATCGGCCGGCGGCTCCGTCTCCGCGATCCTCATCAACACGCCCGGCACGGCGCCCAATGCGGCCACCTGCTTCGACGGCTATCCGCTCGCCCAGCAGGGCAAGGCCGGGCTCGCCATCGGCGCCGCCGCGGGCGCCTCGAGCATCGGCGGTGTCATCGGCCTGTTCACCCTGATCGCGGTCATGCCGGTGATGAAGGGCCTCGTGCTGCTCTTCGGTCCGCCCGAGTATTTCATGCTCGCCGCCATGGGCCTCGCCGCCATCGCCGTGTCGACCGGCGGGCGCTTCCTGAGGGGGCTGATCGCCGGCGCGCTCGGGCTGATGCTGGCGTTCGTAGGCTACGACGCGGTGGGCGGCGGCGTGCGCTTCACGCTCGGCTCGGACTACCTCTGGGATGGAATCCAGCTGGTGCCGGCGTTGACTGGCCTGTTCGCCATTTCCGAGATGATCGCGCTGTCGGTCTCGGGAGGAACCATCGCCAGGGAAGGCGCAGCCGAACCCATTACCGGCGTGCTCGACGGGGTGCGGCAGGCGGCGCGCCACTGGAAGACCACCCTGCAGGGCTCGGCGATCGGCACGGTGGTCGGCGCCGTTCCGGGCCTCGGCGGCACCGTCGCGGCGTTTCTCTCCTACACGGCGGCCATGCAGATATCGAAGAGCCCGGAAACCTTCGGCAAGGGCAACATCGAAGGGGTGATCGGGCCCGAGGCCGCGAACAATTCCAAGGACGGCGGTTCCCTGATCCCGACCCTCTCCTTCGGCATTCCCGGGTCGGCGGAAATGGCCGTGTTCCTCGGCGTTCTCGTGCTGCACGGCCTGCAGCCCGGCCCGATGCTGCTGCTCGAGCACGAGGGCGTGATCTTCAGCCTGATCCTCGCCCTGCTCGCCTCGACGCTGCTGTCGAACCTGCTCGTGCTGGCGGTCGCGCGGCCCCTCGCGGTGATCACGCGCGTCGACGTGCACCTGCTGGTGCCCGTGGTCATCGCCGTGGCGCTGGTCGGCGTCTATGCCCTGCGGGAGACCGTGGGCGACGTGGTCCTCGCCGGCCTGTTCGGCGCGCTCGGCTACCTGATGATCCGCTTGCGCTACCCGCGCGTCACGCTGGTCATCGCGCTGATCCTCGGCGAGCTCGCCGAGCGAAGCTTCCACCAGTCGCTCAACATGTCCGCCGGCGACTGGACCATCTTCTTCACGCGCGGCGCGTCGCTGGTCATCTTCCTGCTGATGGTCGGCTTTCTTGCGCTGCCCGCAGCACGCGCGCTGCGCAGGCGCGCGGCATGAAGACGGTCATCCAAGGGCGTGATTTCGCCGCCGCGCTCGTCACGCTGGCACTCGGCGTCGCCTTCCTCGCCTGGGCGCAGGCCTACCCGCCCAGGGCGGCCGCCGTGCCGAAGCTGGTCGCCTGGATCACGATCGTGCTCTCGCTCGTCGACCTCGCCTCGAACACGCACACCGCGGCCGGCCGCGTGCTGCGCCGCCTGGCGGCGTCCGACGACGCGATCGAGTGGAAAGTCGAGGGCGAGCGCGAAGCCGGCTCCGGCCGCATCGCCTCGTCGGTTTTCTGGCTGCTGGCCTATCTCGCCGGCGTGGTGCTCGCCGGGTTCCTGCTCGCCACGCCGGCGTACATCTTTCTCTACATGAAGCTGCACGGCGCCCGCTCGGCGCTCGTCGGCGCGACTGCGGCGGGCGGCACCACCTTGGGCGTCTGGCTCACGTTCCAGCTGCTGTTTCGCTATCCGCTGTATCCCGGGCTGCTGTTCGGCGGCTATTGAGATGCCAGATCCGACAGCTCGCCGAGTTCCGGGCAATCCAGCAATCCGCCCGCGCACTCGAGCGCCCGCGCGGCGGGGCCGGGGCCAACGCCGCCGTGGGCGGCGTTGGCCAGGAACTTCGCCGTGAGCTCGCCGTCGTCGAGGGGCTCGCGCCGGCCGCCGCGAAGATGCGGCTGCACCGCTTCACGGACCTCGCCGCCCACCGTCACCACGCGCAGGTGGCCGCTGTAATTGGCAGGATACTCGTTGGCCGGATCGACTTCGTAGCCGATGCGCCCGGCAAGCGAAAGCACCTTCGGATCGCGCACCTTCGGCTCGCTGAACTGCCCGAGGCCGACGGCGCCGTCGGTGAGCGCCGCCGCGACGCAAAACGGCACGCTGAACTTGGCCGAGTAGGCGCTCGACGGGCGGCGCTTTTCGCCCAGCGGCTCCCACAATCGGTGCACGGTGCCCTCGCCGACCCGGCAGGTGATGCTGGCGATTTCCTCCGCATTCAGCCCGTCGCGGCGGAGCGAAAGCGCGCAGTCGATGAAGGGCTGCGCCATGGTGCCGCAGGGGTAGGGTTTGAAGGCGACATGGGCCGCGTGCCAGCGCGCGCCGAGCTCGCGGCCGACCATGTCGAGATCGGCGCCGGCGCCGGCGTTGGTGAAGGCGTGGAAGAACCCGTGGCGGCCGTCCAGCACGGTGCGGGGTCCCAGGAACCCGCACGCCGCGAGCCGCGCCGCGTGGATGCCGGCGCGGGCCGCCCAGCCGGCGTGCAGGCGCTTGGTCCAGGTGCCCTCCGCGAGATATTCGATGATCCCGGAGGCCAGGCTGCCGGCGATTCCCAGCGCGCTTGCCAGCTTCGTCGCGTCGAGGCCCAGGGTGACCCCGGCGGCGGCGGCTGCTCCCAGCGCGCCGATGACCGCCGTGGGATGAAAACCCGCGCGATGAATTTCCCCCGGTGACACCAGCGCCAGCCGGCACATGAGCTCGTCGCCGGCGGCGATGCCCGCCAACAGGTCGCTGCCGCTTCTGCGCCACCGTTGCGCGCAGGCGAGCGCCGCGGGCACCACCACCGCGCCGGGGTGGACCGGCGTGCCTTCGAAGGTGTCGTCGTAGTCCTCGCCGTGGGCGGCGGTGCCGTTCACCATGGCCGCGTCCGCCGGGATCAGTCGGCGCCCATGCCCGATGACCGTGCATTGGCCGGGGGGCTCGCACGCGTTGAGCACGGATTCAACGTAATCCGTGCGGCGCGCCGCGAGGCACAGGCCGGCGACATCGATCACCTGCCGGCGCGCAACCGCGCGCACCACTTCGGGGATGCGGGAAGCATCGAGCGACGTGGCGAACTCCGCGTAGCGTTCCGCCAGCGCCTGACCCGGCGGCGGCAGCGCATCCGCGTTTGGTTTTTCGCTCACGCTGTTCAACGACCCGCGATATCCACGCTCAGGGCATGTACATGCCGCCGCTGACGTGGATCGCCTGGCCGGTAACGAAGGCGCCGCTCGGCAGGCAGAGCGCAAGCACGATGGCCGCCACCTCCTCGAACGTGCCCTCACGCCCGACCAGCGGTCCCTTTCCGTCTGCCGGCGGCGGCGACTCGCCGGCGGTCTTGGGACGCTCGCCGCCGATTTTGCCCGGCACGACGCAGTTGACGGTTACGCCCTGTTGCGCAAACTCCACCGCCAGCGCCTTGGTCAGCCCCACGAGCCCCGCCTTGGCGGCGGCGACGTGGGCGCGCTCGATCGCCCCGGCGTGGCCCACGACACCGCCGATGTTGATGATGCGCCCGCCGCCGCCCGCGATCATGTACGGCAATGCGGCGCGTGAGCACAGGAATGCCCCGTCGAGGATCACCGAGATAATCGACTTCCATTGTGCGTAAGTGATATCGAGGAAAGGCGACTGCACGCGATCGGCGGCGTTGTTGATGAGAATATCCAGGCGCCCGAAGCGCGAGGTCACCGCCTCGATCATGTCCACTACGGCTTTTTCGTCGGTGACGTCGGCCAAGTGCGCCATGGCGTCGACGCCGAGCGCCTCGATTTCGGCGACGGCCGCTTCGGCTTCGCGCTGCGACGCTCGCGTATTGATGACGATCTTCGCGCCTTCCTTGGCAAGCGCGCACGCCATCGCGCGGCCGTTGCGGCGCACCGCGCCGGTGAGCAGCGCCACGCAGCCATCCAGCCGCCCATCTCCAATGGATACCATGGACTACCCCTTGAGTCGTAAGACGAGTCAGTTAACGGGTAAGACCCAAGCATAGCAAGCTCTCGCAACGGGGGTCCGCTGAACGCGCGGTCCCCTACAATACGCACCTTCATCAACCCGCCCGCCCATGACCCCCTTTTCCTGGAACAACCCCTACGCCTGGCCGCGCCGCCCGGTCCTGGCGAAAAACGTCGTCGCCACCTCGCAGCCGCTCGCCGCGCAGGCCGGCCTGCAGATGCTCGCCGCGGGCGGCAACGCCGTGGACGCGATCCTCGCCACCGCCATCACCCTCACGCTCGTAGAGCCGGTCTCGAACGGCATCGGCTCGGACGCTTTCGCCATCGTCTGGGACGGAAAAGAGCTCCACGGCCTGAACGCCTCGGGCCGCTCGCCCGAGGGCTGGACGCCCGAGTTCTTCAAGGGCCAGACCGACATGACGCAGCGCGGCTGGAATTCGGTCACCGTGCCGGGCTGCGTCTCCGCGTGGCGCATGCTCGCGGAGAAGTTCGGCAAGCTGCCGTTCGAGAAGCTGTTCGAGGCGGCGATCCGCTACGGCAAGGAGGGCTTCCTCGTTTCGCCGACCATCGCCCGGCAATGGGCGGCGCAGGTTGCGGAGCTGAAGGAGCAGCCGGGATTCGCGGAGGCGTTTCTCCCCGATGGCCGCGCGCCGCAGCCGGGAACGCTGTTTCGCTTCCCCGATCACGCGGCGACGCTGGAGGCGATCGCCAGGACCAAGGGAGAAGCGTTTTACAACGGGCCGCTCGCCGAGCGTCTCGCTTCCCACGCGAAGCAGCACGGCGGTGTATTGCGCATCTCGGACATGGCCGCGCACCAGTCGGACTGGGTGGCGCCGCTGCAAATGGACTACCGCGGCTACACGCTGCACGAGCTGCCACCGAACGGCCAGGGCATCGTCGCGCTCCTCGCCCTCGGCATGCTCGAGCACTTCGACATGAAGAGCCACCCGGTGGACGGCCCCGACAGCCTGCACCTGCAGATCGAGGCGCAGAAGCTCGCCTTCGCCGACGCCTGGCGCTACGTCGCGGATCCCGCGCACATGGATATCAAGCCCGGGCAGCTGCTCGATCGCGGCTACCTGAAGGAGCGCGCCAGGCTCATCGATCCGAAAAAGGCCCAGGACTTCGGCCCCGGCAAGCCGCCCAAGGGCGGCACCGTGTACCTCACCGCGGCCGACGCCTCGGGGATGATGGTGTCCTTCATCCAGTCCAATTACATGGGCTTCGGCTCGGGCGTGGTGGTGCCGGGCACCGGGATTTCGCTGCAGAACCGCGGCGGCACGTTCACGCTCAAGCCCGGGCACCCGAACTGCGTCGGGCCGAAGAAGCGCCCCTACCAGACCATCATCCCGGGATTCGTCACCAGGGACGGCAAGCCGCTGCTGAGCTTCGGCGTCATGGGCGGCACCATGCAGCCGCAGGGCCACGCGCAGGTCATGGTGCGCATCGCCGACTACGGCCAGCACCCGCAGGCCGCGTGCGACGGGCCGCGCTTCCGTTTCGTGCAGGGCATGGACGTGAGCGTGGAGGAAGGCAAGTTCGCCGCCGCCACCCTGGAGGAGCTGCAGCGCCGCGGTCACAGGATCGTCAAGGTCGACGACTACAACCAGTTCGGCAGCGCGCAACTCATCTGGAAGACCGAGGGCGGCTACATCGCCGCGAGCGACCCGCGCCGCGACGGCCAGGCCGTGGGATTCTGAGCATGCTGCGGATCTGGGGGCGGACCAACTCGGTCAACGTGAAGAAGGCGCTGTGGTGCGCCGAGGAGCTCGGCCTCAAGTACGAGCGCATCGACGCCGGCATGCAGTTCGGCGTCGTCGACACGCCCGAGTACCGCCGGATGAACCCGATGGGCCGCGTGCCGACGATCGACGACGACGGTTTCGTGCTGTGGGAGTCGCACAGCATCGTGCGCTACCTTTGCGCCAAACACAGCGCCGGCAACCTCTGGCCCACCGATCTGCAGCTGCGCGCGAGCGCCGAGCGCTGGATGGACTGGGCGTTCAGCTTCCAGGCGGCGATGCGCGACGTGTTCTGGGGCCTCGTGCGCACGCCGCCGGAAAAGCGCGACGCCAGGGCGATCGAAGCCGGCTGCAGGCTGAGCGCCGAGCTCGCCGCGCTGCTCGACGCCAACCTCGCCGGCCGGCCGTACGTCGCCGGCGCGAGTTTCACCATGGGCGATATCCCGATCGGCTGCGAGGTGCAGCGCTGGATGCGCGTGCCGATCGAGCGGCCGCCGCTGCCTCAGCTCGAGGCCTGGTTCAAGCGCCTGCGCGAGCGGCCGCCCTTCGCCCGGATCGTCGACCAGCCCCTGACATGACGCCGGGCGCATAATCCGGGAGGACCAGCGCCAAGGAGGCAGGCATGGAAGCCAACACGATGCGCTGCAGGGAGTGCAAGGGCGAGATGAAGCTGGGCGCGCTCGATGCGATGGCCGGCGAGGAGCAGGGCGTGCGCGTGAAAATCGAGGGCATGCCCGCGATGCAGTGCGCGCAGGGCCACAAGCGCTTCGTCGCGCCCGACTTCGCCGTCAAGATGATGAACGCCCTGCTCGCCGACAAGCAGCTCGTGGCGCTCGACGCCGCCAGGGAAAAGGGCCTGCTGCGCAAGCGCGCCTGCTGCCCCAAGTGCGGCCAGGAGCTCAGCGGTGCCGGCGCGGGCAGCGTGCAGGCGAAGCGCCGGCTGGAGCTGCCCGGGCTCGCCGCATTCGGCGTGCAGCTCGAGCTGCCGACGCTGCGCTGCGCGTCGTGCAGCGGCGAGAGCATCCCGCCGGAAAAAGCCGTGGTCGACCGCCTGATGAAAGCGTCGTCAAGCGCCTTCCGCTCGGCGGGCGTCTCGCCTATCTGAGCTGCGCGTCGCGCTCGGCACGCGGCAGGCGCGCGAGCGCGCGCACGCGGGCGTAGAAGCGCTCGAGGTCCCCGCCTTCCTGCGCCAGCAGGCGCTCGAACGCGGGCACCTTCTGCGTGTACGTGGCGAAGGACGCCAGCACCGCGTTGCTGGGCTCGACCGATTCGAAGCCGCGCAGGCGCGCGAGCCACGGCCGCAGGACCGCGAGCGCCTCGCGCTTGCGGCGGCGCATCTCTTCGGGCGCGAGCGGCATGGCGTAAAGGGCCTCGAGCTGCGCGCGCAGCGCGGTCGTCAGCGCCTCGAGCTCGCGCCGGCTCCCGCCGGCCGGCCGGCCCCGCCAGCGGCGCAGCCCCTCGCGCTCGACGACGACGGCGAACGATTCGTTGAAGGACGAATCGTCCTTGACGTAGGCGACCTGGTGCGCGAGCTCGTGAAATACGAGCCGCGCCAGTTCCGCGTCAGGGTAGTCGATAAAGGTCGAAAGCAGCGGATCGTCGAACCAGCCGAGCGTGGAGTACGCGGGCACGCCGTAGACGACGACGTCGTAGCCGGCCGCGCGCCGCGACGCCGCGTGCCGCTCGGCATCCCGGCGCTCGTAGTAGCCGCGATAGGCCACGCAGCCGGCGATGGGAAAGCACGAGCGCACCGGCTCGAGCGAGAACTCGGGCGCCGCGACCACGTTCCACACCGCGTACGGGCGCCCGATGTCCGCATAGCTGCGGTACGCGCCGGCGTCCGGCAGACCCAACTCGCGCGCGGCGAACTCGCGGATCGCCGCCGCGGCGCGCAGGCGATCCTTCAGCGCCGCGGGCGTGTCCGCGTCGGCCAGTACCTCGGCGAGCGGTCTCGCTTTCGCGCTCAGCGCGAGCTGGCCGCTCGCCGCCTGGCCGTAGTACGCCAGCGCCTCGCAGCCGGCGAGCGCGCCGGCGCTAACGAGGAGCAATAAAGTGCGCATCACTCAGGAAGGACGTTACCTGCGCGGCGACGCGCGCAGACAGAAGCATCGCGCTGTGACTGACGCGCAGCACCACGCGATCGCGCATGCCCTCGATCCCGGTCTCCGCCACGCGCACCACGCCGTCGTTCGGGCCCGGCAGCGCGCCGAACAGGCGCCCCAAGCCAACCGGCAGGGTGCCGGCGAGCACGCCGAGCGGCTCCGGCCGCGTCCAGCGCGCCGCACGGCCGTCCGTCCACAGCGGCTGCGTCGCGCCGAGAAACCACCGTCCCCAGCCGTGCTCGCCCAGGCGCCGGCCGGCGAAGTTGCCGCGCACCGGCGTGCCGAGGAATACGACGCAGCCCGCGCTCACGTCGGCATGCCCTTGCAGGGCTTCAAGGACCACCAGCCCACCGAGGCTGTGACCGACGAAATGCGCTCGCCCGATCTCGCGGGCGTAGCGCGCGAGGCGCTCGGCGTGCGCCGCGAGCGGCCGCGCGCGGCCGGCGTACGAGAACAGATGGCAGCGGTACCCCTTGGCGGACAGGCGCGCGGCAAGCGGCGCCATCACCGCCGCCGGCACCCACAGCCCGTGCACCAGGATCGCGTCGCGCATCGTCGTCATGCCGCACGCCGCAATAGTAGCCGCGCGCCCACCGCGAGTCCCGGCACGCCGAGCACCGCGTACGCGACGCCGTAGCCGCCGCCCAGCGCCAGCACGAGATTGAAGACGAGGGGTGTCAGCACCACGCCGAGAAAGGTGAAGAACAGGCACCCGCCGGTGGCCTGGCTCACCTGCCCTTGCGGCGCGACGCGCGCCACTTCCGCGAGATAGACGCCGTTCCACCCCACCGCCGTGGCGCCGAACACCGAGGCGAACGCGAACAGCACCCACCGCGGCCAGTCGGGCGCGGCGGCGAGCGTCGCGATGGCCGAGACGCCCATGCCCAGCCCGAGCAGCCCCAGCATCGTGCGGCGCGTCAGCGCGCGGTCGGCGAGCGCGCCCCAGACGATGCGCCCGGCGACGCTCGCCACCTGCGACACCGCCATCACCGCGCCGGCGAGCACCAGCGACAGCGCGAAGCTGTCGATGAGGAAGGTCACCAGGTAGGTGACGAGCGTGATCTGCACGCCGCCGTAGACGAAGGAAGTCACGGCCATTTCGCGCAAGCGCGGGTGGCTCGCCACCAGCTTCACCGGCAGGAACGCGGCGCGGACCGAAACCGGCGCTGCCGGGTTGAGCCCGACGTCGTAGCGCGAGCGCACCGGCGCGATCAGCACGGCGAGCGCGAGGCAGCTCGCGCCGATCGCGACCGCCGCCCACTGCCAGCCCAGGGCGAGCACCAGCGCCGGCACCAGGGCGCCGGCGAGCACGCCGCCCGCGGGCACGCCGGTCTGCTTGAGCGAGAAGATGAGCGAGAACATCGCGGGCGGCGCGGCGCGCACCAGGATCACCGAGCTCGCGGGCGTGGTCGGCCCGTAGCCCACGCCCAGCACGAACGCCCCCAGCAGCATGAGCGGCGCCCAGCCGCTCGCGGC
>Ga0214472_10008987_pt1 | contig 10416 bp, 9 predicted proteins | sample RVTome_6_FD_207662 | JGI IMG/M metagenome (GOLD analysis project Ga0214472, IMG submission 207662) | Soil microbial communities from uranium-contaminated site in the Upper Colorado River Basin, Wyoming, United States - RVT140D175 | ecosystem: Environmental > Terrestrial > Soil > Contaminated >...
AACGCCACCTCGTTCGGGAAACATCTGAAAAAGCCATCCGTGTGTTAGTGCTGACCCCAACGCGGGAACTGGCTCAACAAGTACACCAAAGCTTTGTGAAATACAGTCAAGGTTTAGGTCTCAACGCAGTAGTGGCTTACGGTGGGGCGAGTATTAACCCGCAGATCGATGCGTTAAACCAAGGCTGTGATGTGCTCGTGGCGACACCGGGCCGTTTGCTGGAACTTGCCATCAAAGAGCTGATCGACCTAAGCACGGTTGAGACACTGGTTCTAGATGAAGCGGATCGCATGTTGGATATGGGCTTTATTGTCGATATCGAGCGCATCCTGAAACGCCTGCCCGAAACGCGCCAAACCCTGTTCTTCTCCGCGACCTTTAACGATGACGTGTTCGCCCTGAGCAAAACCATCTTGAAGCAGCCCAAACTGATCGAAGTCGCCGAACGAAATGCGACGGCGGCGAAGATTGAACAACGCTTTTACGAAGTCGACAACAAACGCAAAGCGGGTTTGGTGGCGTACCTGATAGGCTCCAGAAATTGGCACCAGGTGCTTGTCTTCACCCGTACCAAACAAGCGGTGGATGAGCTCGCCAAAGAGCTTGGGAAAGATGGCATCAGTGCTGCTGCAGTACATGGCGATAAATCCCAAGGCGCACGCGATCGGGGCTTGGAAGAGTTTAAAACCGGCCAGGTGCGTGCACTTGTCGCCACCGATGTGGCCGCTCGCGGGTTGGACATCGATCAACTGCAATACGTGATCAATTATGAGCTGCCTTACAACGCCGAAGACTATATTCACCGTATCGGTCGAACAGGCCGCGCAGGTCAAGCGGGCTTGGCCGTCTCGTTGGTCTCGAGTAAAGAGAAATACCTACTTCAAGACGTAGAGAAACTCACTGGCGAACATTTTATCCTGCAGTGGATGGAAGGCTTTGAGCCGAATCTGATGGCGCAAGAGGAATCGAGCAGCTCTATGCGTAAGCCGTCCAAGAAATCCCTGCGCGCTAAAGCGCTTGGGCAAAGCGGTAGCAACAAAGCTAAAACAGGCAAACCGCGTCGTCGCTAGGTTTTTGTAGCAGAATTTGGAGAAAATGGAAGAGCTATGGAGCTAGAGATTCACATAGATGCATAAGGAAAACCTAACGCGCGATTCGCGATTAAAAGGCCGAAAAAGCAAAGCCTGAAGGTTACAGACCACCAGCGTGGTGGCTTAAATTATTGTTATAAGTTATGCTTTTACAACACATTTAGAACATTTTTTATGGATCGTTCCGATGTCATTCTATAGCGCTCTAACATTCTTTTTAAGTTATCAGTTATTCTGCAGGAAAAACCTTCAAACTGACTTGTAGATGTGTGCTGATAATCATAGCCGTAGCCATTTAAGAACATCATTAACACTACATGCAATGCCTGAAGTCTTTCCCAACGGAGACGGTTTTCAGTTGGAGATATACCGTTAACGAAGTCTACGATCGGTAAAGAGGTATGCTGAGCCCCATTTTCATCGTTCTTATACTCACTAAAACTAATTACTTCCCCACTCGTTACAAAACACTCACATGCATGTAGTAGGTCATCTTTGAAAAAATGATCTTTGGCAAACTCTTTATTGTAATCTAGGCCGTCAAACAGTCGAACATCACATAGTATCTGGGGGAAAATTTTTAGATATTTTACGAAACTAATATCTTCTTTTTCAGCAATTGTTCCATCTAAAAATATCATTTCTTTTTCTGTCTTCCTTACCCAAGCCATAAAATACAATAATCGATAAGCAAAAGAAGAAAGATAGTAATGTTCTGAAAGACTATTTAAGTTATCTAGCTTATGCCAATTATTCTCGTGATTCTCTCGAAGATTCCATAGGCGATGGTTTAGCGACTCAGCTGCGTCAAGTAACTGGATTTTATTTTTTGCTACTACTTCTTTTATCCTTTTCTTTTGCTCATAATTATGAGCAGAATACAACTTAAATATATGAAAATGCCTTTCATATAATGATTTTAAAAGAAACGACAGAAGTACTGTTATCACAGATACAACCGCAGATATCGTGGCCACTACTATTTTTTGATCATCCCATATCATATCCATAAGTACTCATTCTATCTAGCTTGCGATTAATAGGTCAACCAGGCGTAGCATTTCATGTCCCTACCCATTGCATGGCGCATGGAATTGTCACTCTGACCCTGATATCCCTTATCCCTGATATCCACCCTGATATCCGTTTTCTTGAGAAACTACGATATCTGGCTCAACGCCATTGCCTTCAATAGCTTTACCGTTTTTATACAGGCAATTCACTGGCACAGCCATGGAATTCTTACTCTGACCCTGATATCTCTGATATTTTTCATGATATCTTTCAGGCGACTATAATTACTTATTAGGCTTTTCATCTGCGGAGTTGAAAAAGAATTTTTCACCATAGAAAGACTCATATTCGACCTCTAAGTCAGCACGATTTATAGCATGTTCAACGTAATCACTGGAAGGAAGCTTATCACCATAAAATTGGATAATTACAACTCGACATTTATCCTTAGCACCCATTGCGTACCTTTCACCTAGATATGCATAATGACCATTAAACTGCTCATTTGGGAAAAGTATTTTAACAGCTTTATCTATAGGCTCTGTACCGTCACCCGAAATTTTCTTTCCATCCACCTTAATCGTAAATCTTTTTATTACCGCAGGCCCAAGGCCATTATTGAGAAGATCTACAACATAGATGCCTTTATCATGTTCATTGTGAGCCCAAGTTGTTAAATGTGGCCGAAAGGAAATCCTATTGTGTTTGCGCGCCTGAATCCCTTGCCAAATTGAAAACACAAGTGCGCATGAAGCAATAATAGAGCTTGCTATACCTGTTATTATTTCCCAGTTCAACCTATACCCTCCGGAAGCCTAACGCCTCACATCAGCCGATTCGAAAATCAGAACAAAACAGTGTTTTTTGAGATCATCTATATGTGATTGTTATACCTGCTTGCATTAATCATCTTTGTGCCAACCAGCCATACCTTCACAATGATTACACCCAGTAACATAACTGTGCTCCATATCGCCAGTGTTTAGTTCATTACACCAATCACAAACCTCTAACGATTCGAATACTCCGAAGCAAGTTGCACAGATCCACTCATCATTTTCTGTACGTACTACTGTATGATAGCCATCACAATCACTGCAGTTCCCCTCGCCCCAAGAGTAATCGCCTTCCATTGCTGCAACATGTGCAGCACCACTATCAATTAGTACACCCGCTATATCTTCTGGTTCGAGATGTTTCCGGCAGGAGTGACACTGACCGAAGCCCTCCTTTTTGAGAGTGACAGTTTCCCCACACTCTGGACACTGAATATTTAGACTTTTTTCAACTAGGCCGCACACCAAACATTTAGCTTCATATATTGTATTTTCGTCTTCTAAAAGTTCCTGAGCTTCAAATCCGCAAGATGGGCACTCTTCATATACCACACCATTTTTCTTATTTTCTTCAATCTTGGCTTCTAGGCTATCAAATATAACCTTAAGAAAATCATGTAGCTTTCTTAGTTCATTATCAAGCTCTGCTATTTTAGCACCCCAAGGTAAAAATTCCGATTTCCACTTAGAGACAAGAAGTTGATGAAGGAAGAACCATGCCTTTAGTTGTTTCTTGACAATATTACGTTTAAATCTTTCACTTTCTTCCTCCGTGTGAGCTTCATGGAAAAAATGAACAATTTTATTTCTATCGTTCGCAACACTTTTGAAAGAATCCAGTTCCGCTTTCGATAGACCACTTCGCACCACTTTCTCAAGCTTATTCGCCGCCTCACTTAATGTTGCCGATTGAAAGTCACCAGAAATAAATTTATCCCAGTCTGGTTCCTGTCTCTGAGAAATAACCAATACCCAATGTTCCTTCATTAATCGAGCCTTTACGAAAAGTTCGACAGCAGCATAAAAATGAATAACAGAATATTTAGGCTGACCTTCTACTTCAGAGATCGCTTTGAAGAGAAAGTCAAAAGCATTCTCGACCAACCGGCTAAACATTTCTTCTTTATTCATAGCTGTATATACTTTTTATGAGGTATAACACCTCAGTTAGAGGGTCGAAATATCGTAGTTTTTTAGGTCCCCGAAAGCAAAGCAAACGATTTTCAACGTTTTGTTGTACATTATTCTCATAAACTTATTTAAACTTAGATAGATAAGCATAAAGAACTAGAAAAATTCCACCCAGCTTACCAATATTATCCATTTGTCCGTAGCTTGTTTTTGATAATGCGGATTGACCATTAGTTCCTATTATATAATACATTTCATCTATCTCGGAATCAGAAACATGATAGTCCATATCATGTGCATATTTATTTCTTAACTTATTTATATAAATAAGAATCCCTTTCTTTTCTTTATTAAGACCGCCCAGTGCTATAGCTAACTCAACTTTTTGACGAAATGACAGCCTATCAGTATTAAAATCTTCAGGACTGCAGAGCTTTTCTTCAATAATTTTTATAAGAAAATGTTCGATAACCAAATGGCATCGAATAGCTATTTGAAGGTCATCTTTTTGGTTTACAAGGTCTACGACCATTGCATCCATGCGTTAAGCCCCTTCTATGTATATGGAGCCTTTCGGCCCCATAATTCGGTTAAGCCAAAACGGCCCCCATGTAACCATCTAAAAACAAATATAATTGTCGGTGATGACACGACCGATCCTGAAAAAGGGGGTATTTCGAGCTAGCTCGATGCATAGAAAAGGGTAACAACTGCTCTCGCCCGTCTACGGCGTTCGTAGGTAGTGCAGCAGATGAGCTGGTATGTGTATTCGGAAACGCCGCAATCGGCATGGAACGATTGTAAGCATCCATAAATTAGTCCCTATTGGATCTTCTGCGAACATGCGCATGCGTCTACTGCCCGTCTGACGCTTGCTCCAAGTTTGCTACCGTCTGAATAACCGCACAAGTCCTATCTGCATTTCTGCATTGGATACCTACCCTCTTAGCGTGGATCACCCATGCGGTCATTGATAAGTGTTTTCACCTACTTTTTGCAGTATTCTTCAGTCATAGCGTTGAAATTCTCAAGGGAATACCCCGAGGTTTGTAATGACCGCACCGATCTCAGCCAAGTTGGAACAGTGCCGCGCCGAGGCGGATCGCTACCGCCTGCTGGCCGAGCAATCCACCGATATGATCTCGCGGCAGACGCCGGCGCCGGACTGGACCTATATCGATGTCAGCCCGGCGGTGGAGCGGCTGCTCGGTTATACGCCTGAGGAGCTGATCGGCACCCGGGGGCGCGATCTGTTCCACCCGGAGGATGCCGACAACCTTGAGCGGCGTGCCGATTCGGTGCGCTATGACAAGGGGATGTACACCAACGTTTACCGTTATCGGCACAAGCAGGGGCACTATGTCTGGCTGGAGACCACCAGCCGCTCTATCCGCGACGCCGATGGCCAGACGCTGGAGATCATCTGCGTCACGCGTGATGTCACCGAGCGTGAGCGGGCGTTGCAGTCGATGCGGCGTCTCGCCCGCGTGGTGGAGGCTGCCGGCGATATGATTCTGTTCTGCAGCCCCGATGCGCTGACGCTGACCTACCTGAACGAGTCCGCCTGTAAGACACTGGGGGCGCGCCCGGAGAATCCGGGGGCGCTGCATCTACCCGAGCTGTTCACTCCGGATACCGCCGAGAGCGAGCTGCAGGCGGCGCTGACCCAGGCCGCGCAGAGCGGCAGTTGGGAGGGCACGCTGGAGATGCACCTGCCGCTGCAGCAGCGCAACGCCGAGGTGCGCGAAATCATCGCCCACCGCAACCGGCGCGAGAACATGAAGGTGGAGTACTACTCGATCATCGCGCGGGATATCACCGTCAAGCGCAAGGCCGAGGAGGAGGTCAAACGGCATCAGTTGGAGATGGCGCATATGTCGCGCCTGCTCAGCGTCGGCGAGATGGCCACCGGGCTTGCCCATGAGCTGAATCAGCCGCTGGCGGCGATCCTGAACTACAGCAGCGGTGCGCAGCGTCGTCTCGAGGAGGGTTGTGCGGATCCGGTCGGCACCGCCAACAAGGCGATCGAGCTGATCACCCGCCAGGCCAGACGCGCCGCCGAGATCATCAAGCGGATGCGCAGCTTTGTGCGCAAGACCGAGTATCAGCGTCTGCGTTTCCCGATCAACGAAGCCTGTGTGGATGTCAGCAAGTTCCTGCATCAGGAGGCGCAGGACCACAATATCCGCTTCGAGATGGATCTCGATCCGTCCAACCCCATGCTGCTGGCGGACAAGATCCAGATCGAGCAGGTGTTGCTGAACCTGATGCGCAACGCCATCGAGGCGTATAACGATTGTGACGCTAGTGGAGATTGTCGCACTGCCCCGCGACCCGTTATCCTCTCTACCCGCAGGAACCAAGGCGAGTTGCATATCACCGTCACCGACCAGGCGAAGGGGATCTCGGCCGAGGCGCTCAGTCAGCTCTTCGAGCCCTTCTACACCTCCAAGTCGACCGGTCTGGGCATGGGCTTGCCGATCTCCCGCACCATTATCGAAACCCACGGTGGCCGGTTATGGGCCGAGAGCGACGGTCACTCCGGCACCTGCTTCCACCTTAAACTGCCGTTGAAGGAAACATGATGCTGCACCCTGCCCCCGGCACCGTTTTTATCGTCGATGACGACGAGGATTTCCGCGACTCCCTGCAGTGGCTGCTGGAATCGGCCAGCCTCAAGGTCTCCGGTTTCGCGTCGGCGCAGACGTTCCTCGATGCCTACGACGGAACGCTGGGCTGCCTGCTGCTGGATGTGCGTATGCCTGAGATCAACGGTCTGGCGCTGCAGCAGATTCTGCGGATGCGCGGTATCAGCCTGCCCACCATCGTCATGACCGGCCACGGCGATATCCCGATGGCGGTCAGCGCGATGAAAAACGGCGCGGTGGATTTTATCGAGAAGCCGTTCGACGACGAGGTGATGCTGCAGCTGGTCAACCAGGCACTGACCCAGGCGGCGAAGCAGCAGCAGGCCCAGGCGCAGAACAGCCAGATCCACGACAGCTATGCGCAGTTGAGCCGACGCGAGAAGGAGGTGATGGCGCTGGTGGTCGAGGGACAGTCCAACCGCGAGATCGCCGAGACCCTCGGTATCAGTCCGAAAACCGTCGAGGTGCATCGCTCGCGGGTGATGGGCAAGATGCGCGCCGGCAGCATCGCCGAGCTGGTGCAGCAGGCGGCCCGGCTCAATCCCGGCGCCTGAGTCGCAGATCGATCAACTCGCCATACTGCGCGCCCTGCGGAAAGTGCTCGTTCAGGAAGGCGACCAATTCATCGAAGTTCATCATCACTGTTGTTCCCCTGGCATCGCCGCGCCTGCGCCTCCCTGCGCTCGCGGCGTACTTGGCTGTGCGGTTAGAGCTTCTGCTCCAGCTCCGGCACGGCGCTGAACAGATCGGCGACCAGACCGTAGTCGGCGACCTGGAAGATCGGCGCCTCCTCATCCTTGTTGATCGCCACGATCACCTTGGAGTCCTTCATACCGGCCAGATGCTGGATCGCACCGGAGATACCGACCGCGATATAGAGCTCCGGCGCGACTATCTTGCCGGTCTGCCCCACCTGCATATCGTTGGGTACGAAGCCGGCATCCACCGCCGCTCGCGAGGCGCCGACCGCCGCACCGAGCTTGTCGGCCAGTTTTTCCAGCAGGGCAAAGTTCTCGCCGTTGCCGAGGCCACGGCCACCGGAGACCACCACCCGCGCAGCGGTCAGCTCCGGCCGTTCGGACTCCGCAACCTGTTCGCTGACAAAGCTGGAGAGCCCGGCCGCGGGCACGGCGCTCAGGGTGACGATCTCGGCGCTGCCGCCGCCGGCCGCCACCGGATCGAATCCGGTACCGCGTACCGTGATCACCTTGATCGGATCGAGCGACTGCACCGTGGCGATGGCGTTACCGGCGTAGATCGGACGACGGAAGGTGTCGGCGCTCTCCACGGCGATGATATCGGAGAGCTGCGCCACATCGAGCAGCGCCGCCACGCGGGGCATCAGGTTCTTGCCGTTGGTGGTGGCCGGAGCCAGGATATGGCTGTAGTCGCGACCGCACTCGGCAACCAGCAGCGCCAGGTCTTCCGCCAGTTGATGTCGGTAAAGCTCGGCGTCGACGCAGAGCACCTTGCTTACGCCCGCAGCGGCAGCGCCCTGCTCCGCAACCGCCCGGCAGCCGCTGCCGGCCACCAGCAGATGAATATCGCCGCCGATCTGCGTGGCCGCCGCCAGTGTGTTCAGCGTTGCACCCTTCAGGGTGCTGTTGTCATGTTCCGCAATAACCAGAATAGCCATCGGATCACCCCCTTAAATTACCTTGGCTTCGCTTTTCAGTTTCTCGACCAGTTCGTCTACGCTGGCGACCTTGATCCCGGCCTGGCGCACAGGGGGCGTTTCCACTTTCAGCAGCTTGGTGTGATCGCGCAGCTCGACGCCAAGATCGGCCGGCGTTTTCACATCCAGTGGTTTCTTCTTCGCTTTCATGATATCGGGAAGCTTGGCGTAGCGCGGCTCGTTCAAACGCAGATCGGTGGTGATCACGGCGGGCAGTTTCAGCGCCAGCGTCTGCAGGCCGCCGTCCACTTCGCGGGTCACGTTCAACGAGCCGTCGATCACCTGCACCCTGGAGGCGAAGGTGCCCTGGGACATACCGGTCAGCGCCGCCAGCATCTGGCCGGTCTGGTTGTTGTCGGAGTCGATCGACTGCTTGCCGAGGATCACCAGACCCGGCTGCTCCTGCTCGACCACTTTGGCCAGCAGCTTGGCCACCGACAGGGATTCCGGCATCGCCTCGGTGTCGATCTGGATACCGCGGTCGGCGCCAAGGGCCAGCGCGGTGCGGATCTGCTCCTGGCAGGCCTTGGGTCCGACGGAGACCACCACCACCTCGGTGGCGACACCGGCCTCTTTCAGGCGCACCGCCTCCTCGACGGCGATTTCGCAAAACGGGTTCAACGCCATCTTGACGTTGGCAAGATCAACGTCGGTGTTGTCCGACTTGACGCGCACCTTGACGTTGTAGTCGATCACACGCTTGACGGCTACGAGTACCTTCATCGGCAGAAACCTTCTCTTTTGGTTATGTTGACCAGGCGGCTTCGTCATCTTCCCCGCCACACTTAATAGGTATTTTCCCTAATCATACCTAAATTCATCCCATAAGCAATTACCCCTATATTCGCTTCATCATGTTGTTGCGTGCCAATGAACTGTAGATAAATAGGGGTAAATACTTATAATCAGCCCATATCCGGCTCTGCCCAGCCCGATCAGTGCAGAGACAACCAGGTCAGATCTAGGAGAACACCCATGTCACGTGAGTCCATGCAGTTCGATGTCGTCATCGTCGGTGCCGGTCCGGCCGGGCTCAGTGCCGCCTGCCGGCTGATGCAGCAGGCGCAGGAAGCGGAGCAGGAGCTCAGCGTCTGCGTGGTCGAAAAGGGCTCCGAGGTCGGCGCGCATATCCTCTCCGGCGCGGTGATCGAGTCGCGGGCGCTGGACGAGCTGTTTCCCGACTGGTCGTCGATGGGCGCGCCGCTCAACACCCCAGTCACCGCCGACGAACTCTACCTGCTCAGGAACGAGACAGCGGCGCAAAAGCTTCCCAACGCGCTGATCCCCAAGACCATGCACAATACCGGTCACGGCCTGACCAACTACGTGGTCAGCCTCGGCAACCTGTGCCGCTGGCTGGCCGAGCAGGCGGAAGCGCTGGGCGTCGAGGTGTTCCCCGGCTTTGCCGCCGCCGAAGTGCTCTACCACGAGGATGGCCCGCTCAAGGGCAGCGTCAAGGGCATCGCCACCGGCGATATGGGCATCACCGCATCCGGCGAGCAGGGCCCGAACTACACCGAAGGGATGGAGCTGCACGCCAAATACACCCTGTTCGCCGAGGGCTGTCGCGGCCACCTGGGCAAGCAGCTGATCGAACGGTTCGAACTCGACAGCCAGGCCGATGCCCAGCACTACGCCATCGGCCTGAAGGAGCTGTGGGATATCGACCCGGCCAAGCATAAACCCGGTCTTGTCGTGCACGGCTCCGGCTGGCCGCTCGAAGGGAGCACCACCGGCGGTTTCTTCCTCTACCACCTGGAAAACAATCAGGCGGTGGTCGGCCTGATCGTCGACCTGAACTACACCAACCCCTGGCTCAGTCCGTTCGACGAGTTCCAGCGCCTGAAGCACCACCCGGTGCTGGCGCAACACCTCGACGGCGGCACCCGTGTCGCCTACGGCGCCCGCGCCATCGCCAAGGGCGGCTTCAACGCCCTACCCAGGATGGCCTTCCCCGGCGGGCTGCTGATCGGCTGCAACGCCGGTACGCTGAACTTCGCCAAGATCAAGGGCACCCACAC
>Ga0214472_10008988_pt1 | contig 10415 bp, 12 predicted proteins | sample RVTome_6_FD_207662 | JGI IMG/M metagenome (GOLD analysis project Ga0214472, IMG submission 207662) | Soil microbial communities from uranium-contaminated site in the Upper Colorado River Basin, Wyoming, United States - RVT140D175 | ecosystem: Environmental > Terrestrial > Soil > Contaminated >...
GACGCGGTCTCGCGCCTGCGCGATGGCCAGATGGGCGAGGAGCGCGCCAAGGACGTCAAGAACTACATCAAGAAGGGCAAGCTCTGGGAGGCGTTTACCTCGAAGAAGCGCCCCGTCCTCCTGATCGACGAGATCGACAAGGCCGACATCGAATTCCCGAACGACCTCCTGCAGGAGCTCGACCGGATGGAGTTCTATGTCTACGAGACCAACGAGGTCATCAAGGCGAAGGTCCGCCCGATCGTCATCATCACCTCGAACAACGAGAAGGAACTGCCGGACGCCTTCCTGCGCCGCTGCTTCTTCCACTTCATCAAGTTTCCGGACGAGCCGACGATGCGCTCGATCATCGATGTCCACTTCCCTGGCATCAAGAAGAAGCTCGTCGGCGACGCGCTCTCGACCTTCTACGCCATGCGCGAACTGCCGGGCGTCAAGAAGAAGCCATCGACCTCGGAACTGCTCGACTGGCTGAAGCTCCTGATGAACGAGGACATCGACCTCGAGACCCTGCGCGAGCAAAACCCCGACGCCCTGACCCCTCCCTTGCACGGCGCGCTGCTCAAGAACGAACAGGACGTGGCGCTGTTCGAGCGGCTGGCGTTCCTGGCACGCCGCACGGATGGCGGCAGCGGACGGCGCGGGCCGGCGGGCTGATCAGTTCCCGGACTTTTCGAGCATGTTGGCAAAGTAGTCGACTTGCGCAGGCGAAAGGTTTTTCGCCTCGCTTGACCTGATCGTCGCAACGAGGTCCGCAGTTGACAGTATCCGGGCATGGGGATGCTCACGCTCGACGACGACGTGCCAGCCCGGAAAGACGATGACCGCCTCTACTCGGCACTTGAAGTTCAGCCCGAGTTCGCCTTGCAAGTGCGTCCGCAGCCATTTGGCCGCATTGATCGACTGGCGCACCGGGTCGGACATGACGGGCCAGCCATTCCTGCGGAACTTGCGGCCATCGAAAGCAAGGCTGGTCAGTCGCTTGTAATCGCGCGACCATGTCTTGGTTTCGACAGCGTAGATTCCGCTCGGGTGGAAAACGACATGGTCAATGTTTCCGATCGGCCCGATAACGTCATGCACAATGCGGGCGCCGAACGCCTCAAGTTCTTGTAGTGCCTGCCCGACATGCACCTCACCTTCGCGGCCCAGAGTCGCCGCGTGCCATCTCCGGTCCAGCCAACGATCGAGTATGATCGCCGCGACCAGCAGACTGGGCATCGACCCGATGAGGACCAGCCCCGTTTCCATCGTTCGGGGCAGCCAGAAGTTTCCAATCAACAGTCCAAGGACGAGTGCCATCGCGGACATCAAGGCCGCTTGTCGCCAGAGGATCTGTTGCTGACGATCCTCAAGACTTTGGCCAGGACGGCGCTTGGCGCTTTCCGGCAAGGGCGAAATTCGGCGTCGCATGGTGCCTCCCGTTTGCGCTTCAGGCTTCACGCGCAGCGCAGGGGTGTCGAGAGTAATCACCTGAAGGTTGACAATTTGGCACTTATTTCGCCTGAATTTGGCGAGCTGTTTCTTGCGAACCTACCGCGGTCGCCCCTACCCTAGCGCCCCATCCTGCTCGCTCGCCGCCCGTGCGTAGTTCACGTCGACGCGGCTCTTCAGGAAATCCGCCATCTTGGTCTTGTCGGTGCGTTCGTCCCACCAGGTTTTCCAGGCGATACCGCCCCAGATCGCATGGAAGACGAGCCCGGCCGAAATCGCAACCCAGCCGGGGATCGGCCCGATATGCGCGCGCCGGAAGAAATGCTCCCACGAGGTCACATCGACCGGGTGGATCGAAATCTTGGCAAAATAGGCCGCGCCGAGAATCGCGAAGATATAGCCGTAATTGCGCCGCAGCCGGCGGCCGACGCAGCGGATCATCGAGATGCGGTATTGCGGCTTTTCGTAATCGTCCGAGAGGGCCGTGCCCTGGTCGAGCTGGATCTTCGCCCCTTCGCCGCGCAGGATCGGCACCATGAAGGCAATCTCCAGCACCCGCGCGCGGAACCGCCAGACATAGAAGAATCGGTAGCGGCGCGCCTCCAGCATCAGGAAGACGACGCACAGCATGCTGACGAGAACGATCGGAAACGGCGAGGCGCGCTCATTGGCAAACGCGATCGACAGGCCGATGCCGGTCGAGATCACCGCCCAATTGGTCGTCTGATCAAGCCGCTGGCGCCAGACCGTCGAGCGGTAGACTTCGGCCCGGTAGAGGTGCGACAGCGCCGTGACCTCGGACGGGCCGCAGATGCCTTCTGGCAGGATGACCATTTGGTCCGCTTCGGTTTCGTCCAGCGTGTCCATGTCCCGCTATGACTCAAAGATGCCCGGTGGGAAAGGTCCATCGCCTATTTGGCGCAATAGCCGAGCGTCAGGATCGCGCCATAGCCTTCCAGCGCCTGGCGCACATGGCGTGTGTCGCCGGAGCCATCGCCCGCGCGGATGTCCGGTGCGAGCTTGCCCGCCCCGCCCGTGATCCGGGCGCGCCAGAGGCGGTAGCGCAGCGCGTCCGGCGCATTGGTCAGCGCCGCGGCCCGGTCAAACTCCGCCAGCTTGCAATCGCGCATCATCCGCTCAGCCAGCACATGGCCGAAATCGGCCTGTTCGAACGCCTCGTCATTGATCCCGCTGCCCTGCCCCGAGCGCGGCTTGCCGGCGAGCGTGAACATCAGGTCGATCAGCTGCGCCCGGCGTGCGGCGTCCGGCGCCAGGTCCACCGCCGCCGCCATGATCTCCGGCCGCCCCATGTGCAGCGGCGCGGCGCCGTCCCGGGCAAGCTGCTGGAAGCCGTCCCAGCCATGCTCGCGGATCGTGGATTCCGCCGTGCGGCGGACATAGTCTTCATAGGGAATATCGACGGGCGTATCGCCGAGGCGTTCGTTCCAGAGCGCCCGCGCCTTCGGGTCTGTCAGTTGCAGCGCCGGCGGCGCGAACAACGGTTTCACCCGCTCGGCCTTGTCCGGCGGCAGCAGCAGCGCAGCGCTCCAGGCCGCATCCAGCATGCAGGCCGGCTCGCCCCTGGCCGGGCAGTCCGCGTCCGATACCTTCGCCGGCGCTGCTAGCACTGGCGCCGCCCAGAGACCCGCCAACAAGAGAAGCAAACCCGCCCGTATCATGCATCCTCTCCTAGATCAGGCCCGGTGAATGCAGCATGAGCAGCAGGTTTTCGCTGCGTCAGCTTGGACACGGCCGTCCGGACAGGCTATTCTCAGTACCGAAACAGCACGGATATGGCCGATGTTCCTGAATTTCTTCAACGAGCTGCGTGAAGCAAAAGTGCCGGTGACGCTCAAAGAATACCTGACCCTGATGGAGGCGATGGACAAGCAGGTCATCGGGATGGACGTGGAGGACTTCTATTACCTCTCCCGCGCCGCGCTGGTGAAGGACGAGCGCAACATCGACAAGTTCGACCGCGTCTTCTCCCATGTCTTCAAGGGCCTCGACACGCTGGCCGACGCCGTCAACGTCAAGGACCTGCCGGAGGAATGGCTGCGCAAGATGAGCGAGAAATTCCTGACGCCGGAAGAAATGGCCCAGATCGAGGCCATGGGCGGCTTCGAGAAGCTGATGGAAACGCTGAAACAGCGCCTTGAGGAACAGAAGAAGCGCCACGAGGGCGGCAACAAGATGATCGGCACCGGCGGCACCTCGCCCTTCGGCGCCAATGGCTACAATCCCGAAGGCGTGCGCATCGGCCAGGAGAAATCCCGCCACCGCCGCGCTGTGAAGGTCTGGGACAAGCGCGAGTTCAAGAATTACGACGACAAGGTCGAGCTTGGCACCCGCAACATCAAGGTCGCCATGAAGCGGCTGCGCAAATGGGCCCGCAAGGGCGCACAGGACGAACTGGACCTCGACCAGACGATCCGCAACACGGCCCGCAAGGGCTATCTCGACATCGAGATGCGCGCCGAGAAGCGCAACACCGTTTCCGTGCTCCTGCTGCTCGATGTCGGCGGCTCGATGGACCCGTTCGTGCGGATCATGGAGGAGTTGTTCTCCGCTGCCAAATCCGAGATCAAGAACCTCGACTTCTACTACTTCCACAACTGCCCCTATGAGGGCCTTTGGAAGGACAACCGCCGCCGGATGAACAACCGCATCCCGACCTGGGACGTACTGAACAAGTATCCGTCGGAGTATAAGGTCATCGTCGTTGGTGACGCCACCATGAGCCCCTACGAGATCACCTATGCCGGCGGCTCGGTCGAGCACTGGAACGAGGAGGCCGGAGGCATCTGGATCCAGCGCTTCGTCCAGCGCTACCCTCACCTCGTCTGGCTGAACCCGACCAAGGAAGGCGCCTGGGAATACACCGGCTCGATCAAACTCATCCGCGAACTGATCGGCGGCCACCGGATGTTCGAACTGACGCTCGGCGGACTGGACGAGGCGATGAAGGAACTGAGCCGGTAGCTGATGTCCGCGCCTGAGTCATTCCGTCCGCTGCAACTGGCAAGGCCGAATGCGACGCTTCACGGAATTGCGCTTGGTGAGCGCCAGGATTTCCTGTTGCTCCATGCGGGCGGCGAGCATGCTGGAGTCTTCAAGCCTGTTATGAAACTCCTGAGGAACGCCGGTTACGGCGCGGCGGCTTTCGACCAACGCGGGCATGGGAAAAGCCAGGACCTCGATCCTGTTCCGCTGGACCGGCTTGCGGATGATGCCGCTGCAATGATCGACGGTATGGACCGGCCGATCGTAGTCGGCGCGTCTCTCGGCGGATGCGTGCTGATGACGGCGCTCGCCCAACCTGCCCGGCAGGCGCGGGTTCGTGCCTTGGTGCTTCTGGACATCATACCTGACCCCGATCCAGAGCCGGTGCGCGCCTACCTGCAGGCGGCGATGGGTGACGGGCAGAGGAAACCGCTTGTCGATCACATCCTGTCGTTGGCACCGGAATTACGGAGGGCATGTCAACAATTGGACGTGCCTGTTCTCCTCGTCCGCGCCGGGCTTGGTACGCCATTGACGGATGAGTCCGCGCAGCGCTTTCAAGCGCTTGTGCCGCAATCCGAAATTGTCATCATCGAAGACGCCGCACACCTCGTTGCCCAGACCTCTCCCCGTGCACTCTGCGATGTCTTGATCGCGTTTGCCGCACGCCTCGGCGGACACGAGGAATGAAACCGGAAAGAGGTAACACGGCATGACAGCAAGCATCCTCACCTCCATCCAGGGCCCCATCCGCCTCATCATGATCAACCGTCCCCACGCGCGCAACGCGGTCGATCACGACACCGCCCTCGCCCTCTACGACGCCTTCAAGGCCTTCGACGCCGACGATACGCACTCCGTCGCCATCCTCACCGGCGCGGGCGGAAACTTCTGCGCGGGCGCCGACCTGAAGGCGGTCGCCTCCGGCAAGGGCAACCCCACCCATACCGGCGGTGATCTCGGCCCGATGGGCCCGACCCGTCTGCAACTCTCCAAGCCCGTCATCGCCGCTGTCGACGGATATGCCGTAGCTGGAGGACTGGAACTCGCCCTCTGGTGCGACCTGCGCGTCGCCTCGCCCTCCGCCCGCTTCGGTGTCTTCTGCCGCCGCTTCGGTGTGCCGCTCATCGATGGCGGCACCGTCCGCCTGCCCCGCCTCATCGGCGCCTCGCGCGCGATGGACCTTATCCTCACGGGCCGCGAAGTCGCCCCCGAGGAAGCCCACGCTATCGGTCTCGCCAATTATCTGACCCCGGAGGAGTCCGCCCTGCCCCGCGCGCTCCAACTCGCCGAACAGATTGCCGCCTTTCCGCAACTCTGCCTGCGGATGGATCGCACCTCGGCGCTCAATCAATGGAGCTTGTCGGAGGAGGCCGCCCTCGCCGCCGAATTCGCCGGCGGCCTGGACGTCCTCAAGGCCGGAAGCGCCCGCGACGGCGCGGCGCGCTTCTCGAGCGGCGTGGGGCGTCACGGGAAATTCTCGTAGGGTGCAGCGAACGCAGTGAGGTGCACCATGTTCCCCCGGCGGCAGATGGTGCACTTCGGCCTGCGGCCTCACTGCACCGCTCCGTGCTTTTCCGCCCATTCGGCCCGCGTCATCTCCCAGACAAGGCTCGCCCGCGTCGTGTCATCCGGCCGTGTGCTGACGATTTCGCCCATCCGGCGGAATCCCAGCCCGTCGAGCAGGTGCTGGGTCGCGGCATTGTCCAGCGCCGCCGTTTCGCAGAGAAGGTCCAGCCCCAGCGTATCGAACATCCAGGCAAAGCTGGCCGCCGCCCCGCGCGCGCCGGCGCCCTTGCGGTGCAGCGAGGGATGCAGCGCCCCGCCGAGTTCGCCAGCTGCAAATTCCGGCCAGACCTGCACGTCCGAATAGCCGAGGATCTGCCCTTCATCACCCTCGCGAACGAACAAGAGCCCGGTGCCCACCTCGCGCTCGGCCACATGCGTCTCGATGAAGGCCGCTACGCTTGCCTCGGTTAGCGGCCTTGGCAGCGTATAGATCGGCGTGTGCACCAGCGGATCGGAGAAAAAGGCATGCAGCGCGCCCGCGTCCCCGGCCCGCGCAGGGCGCGAATCGCCAAGCTGCACCGCGCCGCGAACCGCCGCACGGATGGCGTCCGCCTGGCCGGGCTTGGCTGCGTTGCGTGTCAGGGGAAGGTCTCCGGCCATGCCGCGAGTCTCCGCCCCTGACGCAGTGTCAGGCAAGCCCCGCACGGAATTTCAACCCTGCGATTGACCGCGCTCCCCGGTGCGCCGAAAGATACTGCTGATGACACTCTCCCTGTCTGCCCGCCCGTACGGCAAGAATGCCTTCCTCTTCGTGCTGGTGACGGTGTTCCTCGACAACCTCGCCTTCGGCCTCGTCATCCCGGTCATCCCGGCCTTGATCCAGGACCTGACCGGCCAGACGGCCGAGAGCGCCACGCTCTGGATCGGCGCGCTGTCGGCCACCTACGCGGTGACGAACTTCCTGATGGGCCCCCTGCTCGGCGCCCTGTCAGACCGGTTCGGCCGCCGCCCGGTCCTCCTCGGCTCGATGTTCATGCTGGGGATCGACTTCCTGATCATGGCGGCGGCGCCGGTGATCGGTATCCTGTTCCTCGGCCGGGCCCTGTCGGGCATCTCGGGCGCGACCTTCGCCACCGCCAATGCCTATATCGCCGACACCACGACGCCCGAAGACCGCGGCCGCGCCTTCGGCACCATCGGCGCCGCCTTCGGCCTCGGCTTCATCTTCGGCCCGGTGATCGGCGGCCTCGTCGGCGAGATCGACACCCGCCTGCCCTTCTACATCGCCGCGGGCCTGGCGGGGCTGAACGTTCTCTACGGCTGGTTCGTCCTGCCGGAATCCCTGCCCCCGGAGCGCCGCCGCCCGTTCCGGCTCGCCCGCGCCAACCCGCTCGGCGCGGCCAGGCATTTCTCGAAGCTGCCGCACATGGCCTGGTTCCTGCTCGCCGGCGGCATCTTCTTCCTCGCCCACACGGTCTACCCGGCCACCTGGTCGATCCACAGCGTCATCCGCTACGACTGGACACCCTTCCAGATCGGCCTGTCGCTCGGCCTCGTGGGCCTCGGCGCCGCGGTGGTTCAAGCCGGTCTGATGGGGCAGATCTTGAAGCGCTTCGGCCTTGTGCGCACGGCGCTTCTCGGGTTTGCCATCAACATGGCCGGAATGACCTGCTTTGCCTTCGCGGTCTCGCCTGTGCTGGCCTTCCTGTTCATTCCGCTCGCCTCCCTCGGCGGGGTCACCATGCCGTCGATGAACGCCATCATGTCCCGCCTCACGCCGCCGGACGCACAGGGCGAACTGCAAGGCGCCGCCGCCAGCCTCAACGCCCTCGCGATGATTGCCGGCCCGCTCGCCATGAACGCTGTGCTCTACAGCTTCACGCATGCCGGCGCGCCGGTCCTGTTCGCCGGCGCCGCCTTCCTGCTTGCGGCCACGCTGACGGGCATGGCCATGCTGGTTTTCCTTCGGGGCCTCGCCGCGAACCGCGAAGCCCTTCCGGCCCTGGCGGTTTAAGCGCCGCGGCGCGTCACGAAGCCCGCAATCGCCGCCAGCACGCCGCCGCCGATGCCGCCTTCCAGGAAGTTCTGGACATGCCCCATCAGCGCCGACTCGCCCAGCAGGGCGCCGACACCGGCCGCGTCCGCGCCATAATGCGCCGCCACGCCGCCGATGATACCGCCCACGACACCGCCGACGCCGCTGCCGCCCACAAGACGCGCGACAATCGGCCCAAGTATCGTGCCGCCCAGCGCGCTCACGATCAGTGGAATATATTGTTCCATGGATTTCCTCCTTGTTTCCTCGCGTGCGGGCTCTTTGCGGCCCTTCACGCGGGCGAGCCTCGCCTCATATGCGGGCGCGGTCCAGCACTTTCGCTATCGCCGCGAGGATTGCAGGCCCGGCGCGAGTCGGCCAAGAGGGGCACATGACAACCCACCGGCCCGCCCTTTTCCTCGACCGCGACGGGGTTATCAATGTCGACAAGGGCTATGTCAGCCGGGCAGCCGACTTTGAATTCATCGACGGCGCCGCCGAAACCATCTCTGCGTTCAATGCGCGCGGCTGGTACGTGTTCGTGGTCACCAACCAGTCCGGAATCGCCCGCAACTACTACACCGAAGACGATATGCACGCCCTCCACGCCTGGATGCAGGCGCGCCTTGCCGAGCGCGGCGCGGCGCTCGACCGGATCTATTACTGCCCCTATCACGAAGAGGGCGAAAACCCCCGCTACCGCCGCGACAGCTTCGACCGCAAGCCGAAGCCCGGCATGCTGCTGCGCGCAATGGCGGAATTTCCCGTGAAGCGCGAGCAGAGTTTTCTTATCGGCGACAAGGAAGCCGACCTCGAAGCCGCCCGCGCCGCCGGCATCGCCGGCTTCCTCTTCACCGGCGGCAACCTCGCCAGCTTCGCCGAATGGACCCTTGCCGGCTTTGAAGACGGGCACCGGGGCTGAGGCGTCTCGTTTGGTAAGCGTTTCCGTTCGTGGTATGGGCACCGTGTTGCGCGCTCAGGGGGGGACGCGCCGAGAACTCCGAAGAGGAGACTGCAATGCACCACCCGACCATCTTCACCCGCCTCGCGTTTCCGGCAGCGATCACCGGCGCCTTGCTGCTGGCCGCGTGCACGCGCGTACCTGTCAGCGAAGAGGCCGGGCTTGCCGCGCCAGAAGTTCCGCTTGCCATCACCGCAGCGGACGAGTCGCTCGCCTGGGGCGGCTGCCCGCCCATCTTCCCGGAAAGTTGCGCGATTGCCGTGCTTCACGGAGACCCCGGTACTCCGAACACGGATGTTTTCCTGCGCGTACCCGGCGGGCTTGGCCTCGCGGCGCATACACATACCTCGGCTGAGCGGATGGTGCTTGTCGCAGGCGAACTGGACGTGAAATATCTCGGATCGCCTGCCGCCACACTGGTGCCCGGCCAGTATGCCTACGGACCCGCCGCTCTGCCGCATCAGGCAACCTGCACGTCGGCCGAAACCTGCGTACTGTTCATCGCCTTTGAGGGCCCGGTCGACGCGCTCGAATATACAGGCCCGCTCGACTAGAGCCCCGGCTTTGCGCGCATCGCCAGTGGCACGGCGGCCGCGATGCAGACGCTGGGGTTGCAGTCTTCGAGGACAGGCGTCAGGGGCAAGCCAAGTCTGCAATCTTGTATTGCTCTGCGTTGCGTGCCAGTTTCCATCTATGAGCCGCTTGAACGCTGATTGTGTGCCCCTTTGAAGGACTATGGGCCGCGGACTTTCGGTGAGCTCAACGCCGAGGATTATGACGCGCTGCATGATCCGGGCACGACGGATTCTGCCGTTGATCTGCTTACGGACCTTGCCCGCGGCCAGCGCACGCTCGAACTCGCCATCGGCACGGGCCGCATCGCGCTACCGATGGTCGGTCGCGGCTGCAAGATCGAAGGCATCGAGGCGTCGCCGGAGATGATCGCAAAGCTGCGTGAGAAGTCCGGCGGGGCTGAAATTCCGGTCACTATGGGCGACATGTCGGAAATCACGGCAGAAGGCCGCTTCGGCTTCATCTTCCTGATCTTCAACACGCTGTTCAATCTCACCAACCAGGAAGCCCAGCTTCGCTGCTTCCGCAATGCCGCCGACATGCTTGAACCCGGCGGCGCCTTCCTCGTTGAAGCCTTTGTGCCTGACATCACCCAGTTCCGGGATCACCGCAGTATGAAGCCCAAACATCTCGACGGGCACTCGCTGACCTTGGAAGCCGCGATCCATGATCCGGTCGCACAACTGGTCGAATACCAGTATCTTCGGTTCACATCGCAGGGCGTCCGGATGACACCATTGCCCATGCGCTATGCCTGGCCATCCGAGATAGACCTGATGGCACGCCTTGCCGGCCTTGAGCCGGAAAGCCGCTGGGGCGGATGGGATCGATGCCCCTTCACCGCCGAGAGCAGGATGCATGTTTCCGTATATCGCAAGCCAGCCTGAAGCCGGTCACACC
>Ga0214472_10008989_pt1 | contig 10415 bp, 7 predicted proteins | sample RVTome_6_FD_207662 | JGI IMG/M metagenome (GOLD analysis project Ga0214472, IMG submission 207662) | Soil microbial communities from uranium-contaminated site in the Upper Colorado River Basin, Wyoming, United States - RVT140D175 | ecosystem: Environmental > Terrestrial > Soil > Contaminated >...
GACCGTTCCCGGCGTCCCGAGAAAGAACTGGCTGAAGGCTGCAACCGCCGACCAGCTCGGCAAATACATGCTCTCAAGGAACCGGTCTGCCTTCACCGAGGCAATCCGCACAATCTTCCATACTCTGTTCCGCGCGGCCCGGCGCGAAGGCGCCCTGACGGTCGCTTTCACCTCTGCCCTGCCGGGTGAAGGCAAGACGACGCTGACGCACTGCGTCGCAATGCTGGCGGCGACACAGAGCAAGCGCGTCCTGATAATCGACGGCGACCTTCATCGCCGCACACTTTCGGAATCCGTGGCGCCGGACGCCGAATTCGGCTTGCTGGAAGTCTTCCAGGGAAAGATATCCGCCATCGAAGCGATCATTCCGCTGAAAGAGAGTCACCTTTCGATCCTGGCGGTATCGAAATCGCCTGCCGATCCGAATGTCGTGGTCACCCGGGAGGACTGCGAAAAATTGTTCACCGAGCTCAAGGCGCATTACGACCTGATCGTCATCGACTGCCCGCCTGCCCTGCCCGTTCTGGAAGCCCGGGTGATCGGCGCGGCGGCCGACGCCCTGATCTTCGCCGCACGCTGGCGCAAGACCCACCGCAAGGCCGTTTCCAAGTCCATCCAGCTGCTGAATGCCGAGGGTGCCAACATCCTGGGTATCGCTATCACACGGGCCGATCTGCGCACCCAGGCGCTGTATGACGACTTTGGCGGTTCGCACTACAAGCTGTATTCCGCCTACTACCGGGATTGAGCGCTACCGTGAGTGACGACCCGGAAAGCGGCATCCAGGACCTGAACAGCGGACAATCATCGGGAGCGGGTCGTTGGATCCTGATCTCGCGGATTGCCGCGCAGGTCTCTCAGATCACCCTGTTCCTCATGGCCGCGCGGTTCCTGACGCCGGCCGAGTTCGGCGTCTTTGCGCTGGTCCAGGCATTTTCCGCTCTGCTCTTTGTTGGCGCGGCGGCAGGCTGGCGCGAAGCCATCATAAGCACCGCGAATTCGCAGCGCGAGCTCAACCAGCTGATGACCTTTGCCATGACGAGCGGCGTCGTAATGGCGCTCGCCGGCGGACTCGTTTCCCTTGGGCTGGAGCTTTCAGGGCATGAGGCGGCGGGGACACTGGCCGCCCTGTTCTGCGTCTGCGTGCTCATCGCACCAGTGGTGAGCGCCTTCAACGGCATGCTGGTGCGGCGCGGCCGTGTGCGTTCTTTCGCGATGGCAAGCGTTGCAGCAGAAACCCTGGCCTTTGTCGTGGCTGCCTGGGCGCTCTTCGCCGGTTACGGGGTCTATGCCCTGGCGGTCGGGAAGATCGTCTTCCTCGCTGCGTGCGCGGGCCTCCTGGCCTGGCAGGCCGGATGGCGCGGAGGATTGACTTTCCGCGGCGAGCGGACCCGCCTACTCCTGTCCACCTCGGCCCACATCCTCGCGAACCGCTCGATCTTCTTTGTGCAGAGCAATAGCGCTACCTTTCTCGTCGGCGCCTTCCTGGGGCCTGCCGGTGTCGGTTTTTACCGCGCGGCGGAGCGCGTGGTTTCGTCGGTCGCAGAGCTTGTGATGGAGCCCTTGCGGATGATCGCCTGGGTCGAACTACGCCGCGCCGCCGACCAGACTGACCCATCCGACCCGAACCTGCGGAGCCGGCTGGCAAACGCGGCGACGGGCATCCTGCCGCTCTTCATTCTCCTGACCGCGCCCGTTTTCATGGGGCTTTCCTTCGTCGCGCACGAACTGGTGATCTTCGCGCTCGGTCCCGCCTGGGCGCCGTCCGGCGGTGTTGCGGCAATCTTTGCGCTGACGGCCATCCACGTCGTTCCAGGCGTACTCGCCGAACCGCTGCTGTCGATCGCCGGCGAAGTCCGGCGCCTGCCCCGGATCATGCTGATGAACGCAGCCGTGAGCTCGGGTATGCTGGTACTGCTCAGCCCGTTTGGCCTCTACGGCCTGGCGGCCGCCGCCATTCCCTCCGGCTTGTTCACGATGGGCACCATGTTCTGGATCCTGCGCCGCCACGGCGGCTTTGCGTGGCGTCCCGCCTTGCGCGGTGCCAGCGTCGCCATCCCGCCCCTGTTCGCGATGGCGGTTGTCGTCATCGGGACCCAGTGGATCGCCAGCCAGACTTCCATTTCACTCATCGTCTCGCTCGCCATCCAGGTCTGCGTGGGCGCGGCCGCCTATATCGGCGTTCTTCATCTTGTGAAACCGGAAGTGCTGCTTGCGCTCCGCAGGCTCTGACGCGATCATGGCGCGCGTGACATCGATTTGCCGGGACTTTGCTGCAGGGACCACGCCATGCAGCTGACCCTCGTTGGAATGGTATTGATCGGCTTGTGGTTCGCTGCGATCTTCCGGGGCATCTCCGCCACGGCCTTTCTCACTTTGCTGATGGTGCCGCTCGGCGCCGCCGCGGTCATCAACATACCCACCAGCGGCCTCAGCATCCTCGCACTGCAAGGCCTTGCCGCGCTGACGACGGGGCTTGCCGTTCTCCAGCTCCTGGCCAGGGGACACGCCAGTGAAACCGCTATTCCGGCCGCCGCCTGGGTGCTCGGCGTCCTTTGTATCTATGGCGCCGTCTCGGCCTTTATCCTGCCGCGCCTCTTCTTCCACGACATCCTCATTGTGCCCTACCAGCGCGCGGTCGACGGCGTTCGCATGAGTGAGATCTTCTATACGACGCTCATCCCCCTGGCGCCGACATCCTCAAACATCTCCCAGCCCGGATATCTCTTAGCCAGCTTCGCCTTCTTCCTTGTGATGATCTTCGTGGCGCGAACAAAAGGCGCGAACTATCTCTCGCGCGCGCTGCTGGCAGCAGCGTTCCTGAACGCCGTGCTCGGCATGATGGACATGCTGCGCCTGGACTTCCTGCTCAATTTCATCCGAACGGCCGACTACGCGATCGTTGCTGATTGGAGCATCCTTGGCGCTGACCGGTTGATCGGCGGCTTTCCTGAGCCGTCTGCATTCGGCTCGGTATGCGCGATTTTTGCCGCTTACGGATTGTCGATCTTCTTTGACCGCAACGACTGGATCGCCGGCGGCATCGGCATCGCCAACGCCGCTTTCTCTGTCATGGCATTGTCGTCGACCGGCTGGATCGGCTTGTTCGTACTTGTAACATTTCTCATGCTGCGAACGCTGGTCGATGTAGCCAGTGGCGGCGGCGGCCGGCGCGCCAGCGTGATCATCGTGCTGGGACTGCCCGTCGTCGTCGCGGTCATCCTTGCCGTCGTGCTGACCCCGGCAGGTCACTATGTCATGGACATGGCCGACCGCATGATCTTCAGCAAAGGCGAAAGCGCCAGTGGTCTCGAGCGCGGCGTCTGGGCGTCCGAAGGCTTTCGCGTGTTCCGCGAGACATACGGATTCGGCGCCGGTCTCGGATCGGTGCGATCGAACGGCATCGTCCCGGTCATCCTGTCGAATGTCGGCTGGCCCGGCCTCCTGCTCTCGGTCATCTTCATGTGGCTCGTCTTCCTGAAGCCTACGGGCCTCACCCGGCACGCCTCACCCGCAATGCGCCAAAACCGCGTGCTGTTCCGTGCCGCCCTTGCCAGCGCGATGACCGCGCTCGCCATGATGTCCACAACCGCTGTGCTCGTCGATCCCGGCATCCTGTTCTTCGCATTCGCCGCGATCGCGCTTTGCGTGCGCCCTGAACATCAGATCGCACCTGCCAGACCGAGGGCCATGGCGCATGCCCCGCATTGATTTCCCAAGCAGCGCACTCAGTTTGGCGAAGGCGCGCCCGCATTGAAAGTCGCGCTCGTCAACGTGAAGTACAGCCCGAACCTGGGCGACGGCCTGATTGCCGAATGTCTGGAATGGGCGCTCGGCGAATGCCTCCCGAACGCTGAATTCGTCTCCGTCGATCTCGCCGGGCGCACCGCCTACGATCCAGATTCCGGTTCCGGCCGAAGCCGCGCGCTGGCCGCACTTGCCCATCTCCCGAAGCCGGCGAGGCGCCTCGCCGTGGCCACGCTCCTCCGGGCACTGATCGAAACGCGCTACAAGGCCACCTGGACGTCGCTTCTCGACGGCTGCGACCGCTTGGTGCTCGGCGGCGGCCAGCTGCTCGCCGACGCTGACCTCAATTTTCCGCTCAAGATCAGGTCGGTGGCAGCCCTTGCCGGAGCGCGGAAGCTTCCATCTGCCGTGTTCGGCGTCGGCGTGTCGAAGGACTGGTCAGCGGCAGGAACAAGGTTGTTCCGGAGCGCGATGGACGACCTGAAGCCCGACTACGTCGCCGTGCGCGATGAGGCATCTGCCGCCAACTGGGCGACGCACTTCAATTGCGCCGCCCATCCGGCCGCCCGTCTTTGCCGGGACCCCGGCTTGCTCGCCGCCTCCGTTTACCCAGCGCCGCCGCGCCCGGCCCGTCCCCGCCCATTCATCGGCCTCGGCGTCGTCCACCCGCTGACCTTGAACCTGCACACTCATGGCGCGCCGCTATCCTTGACCGCCGCGCTGGGTGCCTGGAAGTCCATCGTCTCCGCCCTCCATGCGCGCGGCGCTGACGTGGCGCTGTTCACTAACGGACCGTCAGACGACGAAGCATTTCTCGAAAGCATCCTTGAAGCCGCCGCAGCCGCAGCGCCCGGCCGGACCTTGCGCCTACCGAAGCCGCGTCGCCCGGCTGATCTGGTCACCAACATCGCCGGCTGCGACGCCATCGCCGCACACCGGTTGCATGCGAACATCGTCGCCTTTGCCTGCAAGGTGCCACATGTTGGGCTCGGCTGGGACGCCAAGCTTCCGGCTTTCTTCGCCTCTGCCGGCCGCAGCGTCTACGTCACCGAAGATATCCGCAGCGTTCCGCCTGAAGAAATCGCTAGCCGCGTCCTCAAATCCATCGAAGACCCGGTGCCCGCCGAGGTCTACGAGTCCATGATCGCAGAGACATGGACCGGCATCCGCGACTGCGCTGCGGCGCTGGTGCGCGCTACAGCTCCAGGATCCGCTCCGGCTTGAGCCGTCCACGGACGAGATCCCATGCGGCCAGCCCGTTGCCCTTGAGGCGGCCTTTCCGGTCGACCCACGGTTCCGGCTTGCTGACCAGCAGCAGGTTTGCGGCGAGATTGCGGGTGATATTTGCAAAGGCATAGTGCACCGGCACGCGCCCCCGCACGAGCAGGTAGAGCGGGTTCGCGATCTGCGAATAGCCGAAGCGGATACCGGACGTGCGCCCGCGCTTCACGCCGCGGTGGACACCGCGCAGCGCTGGCACATGATATAGCCCGCCGCGCCTTGCAAGCCGCGTGCTTAGGTCCAGGTCCTCCAGCCAGCCATACAGCGGCAGGCGCTCGTCGAACCGCAGGTCGCCGAGCGCGCTGGACCGGACCGCCATGTTGCACCCGTAAAGCCCAAGCCGCGGCCGAATGCCTGGAACACCAGAATTCCGGGCCGCCGCGTCGTTGCGGATGAAGGCCAACGCCTCTTCGCGCGAAAGGCCGGGCCCTGTGACGCCGTCCGCGAGAATCTGACCGGTCATGCCCACGGCATCCGGCGTGTCCCGCATGATCTGCTCCAGCCGCTCAAAGAAATCCGGCGCCGGCACGAAATCATCATCCATGAACACGATCACATCATGGGCGCCGATGACGGCATCTATCCCGATATTGCGCTGCGCACACGATCCCTTCCGCTCACAGAGGATCGTCCGCATTCCGGCATGAGCCAGGCCGAGCGGCGCATCAGTCAAGTCCGTGACGCAGAACACGACTTCCTCCGGCGGGCGCGACTGGCCAGCAAGATCTGCCGCAAGCTCCCCTGACTCCACCGGCCTGCCCAACGTCGCGACGACGACCGCAATCTTCATGAGGAGGCCTCCACAGTTCCGGGAACACGGCTCAATTGTTCCTCATAGAGATCGATCATGGAATCCCGCCAGCTTTCCGGCGTCGACGCGAATTCCCGGCACAGATCGAACGCTGCATGGCTCGCCTGGAACACGGCTGGATCGGAATCGAGCTGGCGCACCGCGCCCTCAAGCGACGCAGCTGTGCGCTCGGCTGCCACGAACGAGGCCCCTACTCCGGCCGCCTCGCGTGCCACGAACGAATCCGAGAATGCGACGAGCGGCACGCCGCTCTGCAAGGCTTCCAGCGCCACGAGGCCGAAAGGCTCCGGAAGCCGGCTGGGCATGATCAGCGCCCGGGCGCCTACAATCAGCTCCGCAATCTCGCTGTGCGATCGCCAGCCCTCAAGCACGGCATTCGGGTATTGACGCGCCAGCAGGTCCCGTTCGGGACCATCGCCAATCACGCGCAGCCGCCGGCCAACCGCGCGCGCCGCATCGGCCGCGAGAACTGCGCCTTTCTCCGGCTGCAACCGGCCGATATAGAAGAGGTCCGCGTTCTGCTCCGCGGCCACGCGCTGGCGGCGAAACGGTGTGACGGGGTTGCGCAGCACACGCAGACGCGCACGGCTTGCACCCGCCCGCACGATCCAGTCCGCCATCGACGGATGGATCATCGCGATGAGCGCCTCTGTCTTCGAGAGCGAAATCAGCTGTCTCCGGCGGAGAATTCGCAGCACACGGAACGCCTTTTCGGCGCGCTTGCGCTTGTCGCAGTGCGTCACCAGACAGGCCGGGCTGAGCGGCGTCAGCGCACAAACTTGCTCGGTCTGGTAATTGAAGTAGGAGCCGTTCGGGCAGACCAGGCTGAAATCATGCGCCGAGATCACCAGCCGCCGCTCGACGGGCGCGAGCGCGCGAAACACAGCCGGCGACAAGGTCTGCGCCCAACCATGCAGGTGGTAGACCGTAGACGGTGTATCCTCCCCGGCGATGACATCGCGTACGAGCCGGAACGCCGCAGCATTGTCCAAACCGTCCCGGACGCGCTGCGGAAATGGCTGCTCCAACAAGGGCCGCCCGCCGAGCGACACGACCTTGATGCCTTCCGGCAGGTCATGGCGCGCGCCGCTGTCACCGGTCACGTAAACGACCTGCAGACTTGCTGCATGCAATAGCCGCGCCGACAGCAGGGCGAGCGACGTCGCCCCACCCAGCGCTTCGGACCGGTCGTTCAGGATGACGACTTTCTCAACCCGCACGCCGGCCTCCCGCGCAGGTTCCGGCTGGCTCGGCACCGCATCTTCTACTTGCAAGGCCCGGGGGCGAGCGCATCATGCCGGCTTTCCGGATTGTGCTGCCTGCTCAAGCGATACACCGCGCCGCATGTCGAAAATGATGTCCGCTCCATTGGAATCGAGATGGTGGCAGCCGCGAATGAAACGCACCGGTCGCTCTTCATATTCATCATGGCTCAGGCGAAGGATTTCCATGATGTATAGTCCGTACCCGTATTTCCCGAACTCAAGGCTCTGCGCCGGCCGGTAGAGTTTTCCGCCTTGCCGGAAGATGCGGCCGCCATTGCGGGCATAGCGTGCATCCGCAATCACGGGATTGCACGCGTGCGCCGCCAGGTTTTTCAGCAATGGCCCGTCCGCCTCGAACACGCTGAGCTCAAGGCCCGCATCGATTGACGGATCGAAGGCCACATTCGTGATCAGCCACCATTTGCCGCCATCGAAGTGCAGATTGGAATCAACGGCGATCGCGCCTTCAAGCGCTGTCGCCGCCAGCTCCCATTCGTAAGGAAACCGGACTGCGCGCCAGATCTCCACGCGCCGCCGCGCACAGCACTCCGGCATCATGTAGATCTCTTCGCCGTGAGCGAATACCTGCGGATAGGACAGGTGACCGCCACCGCTCAGCACCGTTTCGATCGGCCCGAGACCATTTCCTGTCAGTTCGGCGACGCCAATTGAGCCCGTGTTCTGCCGGTAGTCGAAAATCTCGAAGAATGCCCAAAGCCGGCCGCCCTGCCGGAAGAGGAAAGGATCGGCGAGATAGTTCTTCCCGCTGTCTGCCAGCGCCTGCGCAGCGCCTGGCGAAAAATCGAGCGGTGTGCCCGTCGCATGATACAGCTTGAAATGCGGCGCGAGCGTGCCGCTCCACGCGCTGATACGTTTCGACAAGGTGTCGGCTCCGCGCGCTGCCGCGTAGGCCACGAACTTCCCGGCAAACAGCAGTGCGTGATCGTCATCGGCGGGTTGCAGCACGAGGCCGTCAGCGAGCGGCTCCCTCGTTTTATTGGTGATACCCGCAATGCGCGCCCGCAGCGTCCGCAGGATCATCGCCGCGATCACCTGCTCGGCCTGTTCAAGATTGCGCACCGCGCTGCGCCGGCCCGTGCACACAGCCTGGTCAATTTGCTCGAAGCCGGCCGGTGTCACCCGTTCGAGCGCGATGGAAAAGGCGCCCGCGCCTGACGCAGCCACCCGCATGCCCAGGCGCTCCGGCGAGGCCGGACCGCGCAGGAAGTCGACGGACCAGACTTCGCGCGCCGCTCCGGCGACCGCGTTCGCGGCCGCGCGCAGGTCAATCACGATGTCCGGTTCTTCCGGTCCGGCGAACGCCCGCGCCGCCAGGCGCCAGTCCGGGCGCATCTCAACACCCTTGCGCCGGGTTACCAGATTGTCGAAACGGAACGCGGAGAATGAAAGCGCACTCATGAAGACGGGCGGCCGCGGCGCCGCATCAAGATAAATCCGCACCAGCCGGACCCCGGACAGCGCGTTCAGTTCACCCAGCAGTCGCTCGTGCCACGCTTCGAAGGGAGCGTCCGCTTCGATCACCAAGCCGAGGCGGATACTGCTTTCGTATGCCTCCTGCCCAACCATTGCAGCGCCCATCAACTCAATCTGCATGCGCAGCAATTTCCAACCCGCAAGTCCATCAACGCGAAACGCCGCGTGCAGTCGTTCAAGCGGCCGGATCTGTCCGCATCGCCCCTCTCATGGCCCGAGTACCGTCGCCCCCCGCACGCCTGTTCGTGTGTCACGGAAGGGCCGGTGACCAATTGGGCTTCGGCAAGCGCCTCAAATCGCTCGGGAGGTGAAATTTTCATGCACCACCAGCCTGTATCCTTGAAAGGAATTGCGCCCCGGCAATCTATGCAAGAAGACGCACCCAACAGCAAGTGAAACACGGGCCCGCAGCCGCCATTCGCCAATAAAATGACGTAGACTTCGTTTATGTATTGGCGGTGGGGATGCGCCGTGGTTGCATGCATCGTTATTTGACGGCTGAAAGTATTGGGGGACGAATTTGGGCGGACAATCAATCCCGCCAGCGGTCTCTCCCGAAGGGGGAATCCGTGAACGCGTCGCTGTGTCGGCGGAGATCAAACATCCCCGTGAACTCACTGCGGAGGAAATCGAAACCTGGCGCCTGATCCAGAGCCAGTCGCCCTGGCTGGACAGCCCCTTCTTCAGTCCCGAGTTCACCCGCGCGGTCGGTCTCGCGCGCGAAGACACGCGCGTCGCCGTTCTGAAGAGTGGCGCGGGAACCCTTGGCTTCTTCCCCTTCCATCAGGCGCCGCGTGCGATCGGCAAGCCGGTCGGCGGCACATTCTCCGACTACCAGGGCCCGATCTTCACGCCCAGCACGCAGATTTCGGCGGACACGCTGCTGAAGGCCTGCCGCCTGCGCGCCTATGATTTCAATCACTGTCCCGCCGAGCTCAGCCCGCTGGCGCAAGGCGGGTTCGTCCGCTCCCGCTCCCCCCGCATCCACTTCAACGCCGGCTATGATGCCTATGTCGCCGCGTGTACGCCGACCCTCAAGGATGCGATCCGCAACACTGAGCGGCGCGGCCGCAAGATCGAACGGGAGATCGGGCCGATCAGCTACACATTCGATGACCGGCGCGAGGAAAGCTGGGACTGGCTGGTCGCCACGAAAACCCGCGCGCTGGCCAAAGAGGGCACGCAGGCGGGTTTCGAAATACCCTGGATCAAACACCTGCACTCCGAGTTGCGCTCCGCCCAGTCGGCCGGCTTCTCCGGCGTGATGTCCACGATCACCTGCGAGGGAAAATTGATTGCCGCGCATTTCGGACTCCGGCGCGCGAATGTGCTGTGCTGGTGGCATACGACCTTCGACGAGGACTATCGTCAGTATGCGCCCGGTCTGATGCTGCTCCTCACCACCATCCGCGAAGGCGCCGCACGCGGCCTTTCGGTGATCGATCTCGGCCGCGGTAATCAGCACTACAAGCTCGTGTTCTCAAACGGCGAATTCGAACTCTGCGAAGGTGCCATTGCGCGCCAGGGCTCGGTCGCCGCGGCTTTGCGCGCAGGTCACAAGCTGGTATCGGACGTCGCCACCCGTCTGCCGCTTGGCGCGTATGAGAGCATTCCGCGGCGCGCCACGGGCCGCCTGATCTCCAACGTCCGCTTGCCCTGATGCCTCAGCGCGCCTGTTCGGCCGCCTCGCGCCGTTTCAACCGCCGCCGGATCTGGTCCGCGGCATCACTGGCGAACACCGCTGCGCCAGACACGCTCAGCGGATAGAGCCGCAGACTGGAGACCGGCCTCGCCTGGTCCGACCAGAGCCGTGTCCA
>Ga0214472_10008991_pt1 | contig 10414 bp, 13 predicted proteins | sample RVTome_6_FD_207662 | JGI IMG/M metagenome (GOLD analysis project Ga0214472, IMG submission 207662) | Soil microbial communities from uranium-contaminated site in the Upper Colorado River Basin, Wyoming, United States - RVT140D175 | ecosystem: Environmental > Terrestrial > Soil > Contaminated >...
GGCGCCGTGACTGGCTGGCGAGTTCCGGGAATAGCTGCCATTCCAGTTTTCAGCGTTGGGGAATCCCGCGACGGTCTCGCCCGTGTTTGCGTTCGACAAGCTGGTCGGGGCGCCATCTCCGCCGCGTCCGCCATCGGACTCTCCGGACGCTCCACCCTGGCCGCCCGAACCGATGGTCAGCCGGTAGACACCGGGCTTCAGGTAACGAACCGCCGTGGCCGGGACTGCACCGCTGCCGCCATCGCCGCCCTTGGCGGCCCTGCGCTCGGTGCCGGCACCGCCGCCGCCGCCGCCGCCGCCGCCGGAGAGTGCAACGTTATAGTTGCCTTCAACGAATTGCGAGCTGGCCAGGTCCGGCGCTCCGCCGGTCCATGAATCCTTCGGAACCACGGTGATAAAGCATTGTTGAGTTGCCGTTCCCGAAGCGGGGTCGACGATGGTGAACCTGTTTCCATTTCTGTCGAAATTCGTCATCCCGCAGTTCGAGTCCGTCGTATTCTGCGCGAAAGCCGGAATGGCTGCGGCGCAGGCCAGGAACATCAGAGTAAATTTTGCAGTTTTCATTCTTGCCTCCAGAGGCGTCTGAAATTGCGCACTTGTCGAGTCTCTTAGCATCGAAATCGCGTGTGCGTGGTACGATTCACATTGACAAGATACGCCGAATACCCGGCTATCTCCGTGCGCCAGCGCTCATAGCGAAAGTTTTTTTCGCAGAGCACGCCGATCATGACCACCGCGCCCTCACGCGGCGCGATGGATCGCGATTGATCTCACCCAGGCGTTGCTGCCAGTCCGTGAGTTCGCGTTCGGCCTCGTCATCAGAGACTCCATACGTTTCCTGGATCCGGCGGGGGAACCGGTCCCCGGTGAGATCGTCCCATGGTTCGGTGACGTTGCCCCTGATTTTTTTCCAGTTGCCTTCGATGCGGTCCCAGTTCATTTCAGTCTCCTTGCGGTTGCTTGACACGCGAGATCATTTCTACGCGCTTCGCCCGAAATGATCCGTGCGATGCCGTACATAGCGTCAGCGGGCGATAGGAGGAGATCGGGTGTCCGCCAAAAAAAGCCCCCGGACAAGAGCTGCCGGGGGCCGGAACCCGCCAATCAATAAGGAAGGGGAGGGTGACTGGCGGGGGGAGGAGATGGAATTATTCACGTCCACCTCAGGCAGTTCTGTACGGCAACGTACAGAGCTTGCTGAGGAGTAGGCGATAATCGTCGTACCGTCCAACTCCTCGCAATAACCGTCGGCAAGCCGGGTCCGGCAAACGCATGCGGTGTCGCGAGTTGCCAGCGTGTAGGCAGGATGGCAGTTCCGACAATGTCCTGGGAGGCGATCGATGGACCACATGGCTGAGGCGCTAAGTACGACCCGCTACGACGGGGTATTGCGGATGATTCAAAGTCGGTTGGCCGATGAGGTGAGAACGCCATTCGAGATTCGGCTTTGGGGAAATCGCACCTATCAATTTGGAAAAGGGGAGCCCGCGGTCAAGGTGCTTGTCAAGGATCGCCACGGCCTGGCGGCCCTCGGTCGCATGGATGAGCTGGGGATCTGTGAAGCTTACATGGCCGGCAGCCTGGACATCGCCGGAGACATGCTGGGCTTCGTCAGCCTGCGAGGCTTGTTGAGCGACCGGCACCCGCTGCACTCACTGTGGCGGCGGATCGCGCCATTCCTGATCGGGCGCGGCCAGACGGATCGACAGGCGATCGCGACTCACTACGACTTCAGCAGCGAGTTTTATCTCAAGTTCATGGACCCGACCCGCTGCTATTCACACGCGTTGTTCGAACGGGACGATGAAGCGCTGGAGACGGCGCAGCGCCGCAAGCTGGATTTCGCCATTGACGCCTGCCGCCTGCAGCCGGGTGATCGGGTCCTGGACGTCGGCGGCGGTTGGGGCAGCTTCACGGAACATGCCGGACGGCGCGGGATGCAGGTCACCTCACTGACCATTTCCGATCAGCAGGAGCGGTATGTGACCGACTTGATACGCCGGCTCCAGTTGCCCTGCCGGATACTGAATCAGGATTTCCTGAATTACACCGCGCCCGTGCCCTATGACGCGATCGTTATTCTTGGCGTCATGGAGCACCTTCCCGACTACCCGTCAGTGCTGCGCCAGTGCCAGAGGCTGCTGAAACCGGGCGGACGCTTGTATCTCGACGCCAGCGCCTTCCGGGAGAAGTACTCCAAGCCCACCTTCGTCTCGCGGTATATCTTTCCGGGAGACCATTCCTATTTCTGCCTGCACGAGTACCTTGCGGCAGTGGCCAAATCGCGGATGGAGGTGCTGGCGGTTCACAACGACCGCCACAATTACTTCCTCACGTGCACAGCCTGGGCAGGGAAGCTGGAAACTGCCCGCGATGAAATCGTCAGTCGCTGGGGCGAGGCGCTTTATCGCCGCTTCCGGCTGTATCTCTGGGGCTCGGCCCACGCCTTTCTCACCCGGGGGATGGATGCGTATCGGGTGGTGCTTGAACGCTGGTAGCGGGCAATGACTCGCGCCGCCGCACCGGAAAATGATTCCAGTATTCAGCGGAAGCGGATGGTCGCTTCCGTTCAGTATTGCAGCGGGCTTTCGCGTCGCTTCTGAGTGAACTGCGACGTTGCACGGCCGGGGGATGGTTTGCATCCCCACTTTGGCGCAGCGCCTTCCAGGATCCAGGCGTGATGTGCGCGAAGATTGCGGGCGGCCAATACCCACTTGGCGGCCATGCGCCGATCAGCATAAATGTCACGCGCGCGGCGCGTCAGGCTGGACACGGGGTTGATAATCATTTGAGTGCTCCTTGGCTGGTCAGATTGATGTGAACGGCGTGATCTCGCCGAAGACTGAGCCAAGCGTTATCACCGTGTCGCTCACGTCAGAGAGAGTATTCGCCTTGTGCGAAACGCTCTGTTCGCTGGCGTACGTCCAGCCAACAAACTTCGCAACGGCATGATACTTCTGCGACGGCTCCCGACTCCCGGCTCCGGGCCCCGGGACAGTTCGCTTTTTGCCGAAGGCCATTGTCGCCCCGCCAATCCTGCCGCTCCGTGCGCTGGCGTACATACGGCCCGATGGATATGCTTTAAATTGCCAACGTGATTTCCGATCTCGACGCTGTTGGCCCACCGTCCGACGACAGTGCGGGCATGACGACGCGCGCGCCGGTGACGCCCGCTGCCGTGGCGCAGCCCAATCCCGATGAGCTTGCGCTGTCTGGCTGCTGGACCGCGCTGGGCATGGGCGCCCTCGACCGGCAGCTCGATGCGCTGGCTGTTTCCCGCCAGGCGCAGGTGGTCGTGGATGGCGCGCGCGTCGAAGCGCTCGATACCGTCGGTGTGTGGGTTCTCCAGCGGTTGTTCCAGCGGCTGCGCAGCGACGGTGTCGCAATAAACCTGCGCGGCTGGCGCCCCCAATTCGCGAAGCTGCTCGATGTCGTCGCGCAGCACGCTGCTGCAATTCCTGTCCGGACGCCGGAGCGCCCCGCGCTTGAACGCATCGGTATGGCCACCGCAGCGGCGCTGGAAGAGATCTTCGCACTGCTCAGTTTTGTCGGCGAAAGCGCGCTCGCGCTCACGGCAAGCCTCACGCATCCCGCGCGCCTGCGCTGGCGCACTGTCCTGCACAACATCCACAGCGCCGGCTTCAGCGCTTTGCCGATCGTCGGCCTGCTGTCCTTTCTGCTGGGCATCGTCGTTGCCTACCAGGGCGCCGAACAACTCAGGCGCTACGGCGCCAATATCTTCGTTGCTGACCTGGTGGGCTGGTCGATGCTGCGCGAGTTCGCGCCCTTGATCACGGCCATCATCGTCGCCGGTCGCTCGGGCTCCGCTTACGCCGCGCAGATCGGGACCATGGCCGTTACCGAGGAGATCGACGCGATGCGAACCATCGGCATCGCGCCGCTCGATCTGCTGGTGCTGCCCAAGATTCTCGCGCTGGTGATAGCGCTGCCCCTTCTGACGGTGTACGCCGACGTGCTCGGGGTGTTCGGCGGGATGATCATGGCGCGCGCGCAGCTTGGCGTCGGTTTCGAGGAATTTCTCGATCGCCTGGTCAACGCCATCGATCTGTCCACCTATCTGCTCGGCATCGGCAAGGCGCCGGTGTTCGCGGTGATCATCGCTGTCGTCGGCTGTTTCCAGGGCTTTCGCACGCACGGTGGCGCCGACAGCGTTGGCCGCCACACCACCCGCAGCGTCGTGCACGCCATCTTCCTGGTGATCGTCGCCGACGCCCTGTTCTCTGTCGCGTTCAGCGCGCTGGACATCTGACATGCAGGGTGACGAAAAAGTGGACGCCGCGGTGATCGAAATCCGTAACCTGTCGACGCGCTTCGGCGATCATGTCGTGCATGACGGACTCGATCTCCAGGTGCGCCGCGCGGAGATTTTCGCGCTCGTCGGCGGCAGTGGCTCCGGCAAGTCAACGCTGCTGCGCGAGATGATTCTGTTGCACCGCCCGGACGCAGGCACGATTCGCGTGCTCGGCGCCGACGTCCAGTCGCTCGACGAGCAGGATGCGCTCGCCTTGCGCCAGCGCCTGGGTGTGATGTTCCAGCACGGCGGCCTGTTCGGTTCGCTCAGCGTGCGCGAAAACATCGGCCTGCCCCTGCGCGAGCACACCGGCCTAGACGACGAGCTGATCGACGAAATCGCGGCGTGGAAGCTCGAATTGACCGGCCTTGCGCCGGAAACCGGGTTGCAGTATCCGCCCGAGTTGAGCGGCGGGATGCTCAAGCGCGCATCCCTGGCGCGCGCGCTCGCGCTCGACCCCGAGCTCCTGTTTCTCGATGAACCGACGGCCGGGCTCGACCCCACCAGCGCGGCCGGCGTCGATGAATTGGTGAAGAAGCTGCGCGACCTTTTTGGTCTGACCATCGTCATCATTTCGCATGACCTCGATTTGCTGTGGCAGGTGGTCGATCGCGTGGCGGTGCTCGGCGAGGGCAAAGTGCAGGGCGTGGGGTCGATGTCCGAGCTCGCGCAGATGGATCATCCCCTCATCCGGCAGTACTTCGACGGCCCGCGCGGACGGGCGGCACAGCCGCAGCAGGCGGGAGAGAAGACATGGAATCAAAGGTAAACTACGCCGCGGTCGGCGGGTTCGTGCTGGTTCTCGGCACCGCGTTCGTCGCCGGCATCCTGTGGCTCGCCTCCGGCGGCGCCTTCCAGAAGAAGGTCGATTTTTATCTGGCGATCGTCAACGAATCGGTGGCTGGCCTCAACCTGAATGCCCCGGTCAAGTACAACGGCGTCGACGTGGGTCAGGTGCGGGAGATCCGGCTCAACCCCGACGACCCCGCTCAGGTGCGGCTCACGTTCGCGATCGAGCGCGGCACGCCGATAAAGGTCGACACCGAGGCAGTGTTGAAGACGCAAGGCCTGACCGGCATCGCTTACGTCGAGTTGAGCGGCGGCGGCCGCGACTCGCCGCCGTTGCTCGCTACGACGCCGGGCGAGTATCCCGTGATTCCCACCAAGCCGTCGCTCAGCGCGCGCCTGGAAAATGTGCTCACCACGGTGCTTGCGAAGCTGGACGGCACATCAGCCAGCATCAATGCCCTGCTCAGCGAAGAAAACCGCGCTGCGTTCAAAAGCGCGCTTGCCGATATCTCGGCCGTCGCGGGCACGCTCGCCGCGCGCAGGGAAACGCTCGACGCCGGTATCGCCAGCGCGGCGCGCACCTTCGAGAACGGCGCTCGCGTGACGGCGCAGCTCGCTCCGGTGATCGACCGCATGGGTCCGGTGATCGATCGCATGGGCCGCAGTGCCGACGCCATCGAGAAGATGGCCAACGAGGCGGAACGCACCAGTGCGAGCGCGGGCACAACCATCGACGCCGTGGGCGATGACGTGAAGCGTTTCACCGCTGAAACGCTGCCGGAGCTCGAACGTCTGCTCGGCGAAATGAGTGTCCTGGCGGCCTCGCTGCGGCGCCTGAGCGCAAAATTCGAAGGCAGCCCTGGTGGCCTGCTGCTTGGCCGCAGGCAAGTCCCACCGGGGCCAGGTGAATGAACAGCTTGATAAACTCAGCGGTGCCCTGGAGATTTCCAGCCCGATGTTGGCGGCTCGGCGCCGCCGGTCTGTCGCTTGCACTGCTCTGCAGCTGCGCGGCGCTGGCGCCGGCGGTCGCGCCGCACCCCCGCTTCTTCTCGCTTGCCGACGCGCGAGGGGCTGCGCACGCCGCGCCGCAGACTGGCACCGCGGCAGCGGCCACGGCGCCGACGCTGATCGTCAGTCCTCCGCACGCGGCAGCGGGCTTCGACAGTCCCCACATCATCTACGTGCGCCAGGCGAGCCAGCTCGAATACTATGCGCACAACGAATGGGTCGATACCCCAGCACGCATGCTCGCCCCGCTGATCGTCTCCGCGATCGAGCAGGGCGGAGCGTTTCGCGCTGTCGTGCAAACCCCGAGTACCGCGGCCGGCGACATGAGGCTCGACACCGAAGTCCTGCGGCTGCAGCACGAATTTCTGGGCAAGCCGAGCCGCGTGCGTTTTTCGCTGCGAGCCTACCTTGTGGACAGCGTGACGCGCCGGGTGCTCGCATCGCGCGAGTTCGAAGCAGTCGCCGCCGCCCCAAGCGAGGATGCTTATGGTGGAGTCATGGCCGCGAACGAGGCCGTGCGCAGCGTGCTCAACGGCCTTGCCGCCTTTGCCGCGACGGCGGCCAGCAGCTGGACGCGCGGCGCTGCCGAGGCAGTCCAGCGCTGATGTGGGCAGGGGACCATCGGCTCGCCGACGGCACTCGGGTTCGCAATCAACCAGACTCAGGGCTTGAGCTTCCGTCAGGAATGACGCACAGCTTGAATGGATGGACCGGGAGATAACCCGGGCGCAGGATGTGACTATTGGTAGCATGAAGGGGAGCGTTATGAAGACCATATGGTTTTGCGTACTGTCGTGTTTGTTGTCGATCGTCGCTTACATCGGGTTTCCGGATACGCCGAGCGCCGCCGAGCAGCCGAAATCTGAAACGCCGGTGGAGCCATTCATCGCGGCAGCGCCGCCGCCGGTGCATACGCCGGAAACCATTGCGCTCGATGCGTCCTCCGGCAGGCCGGCGCCGGACCCAACGGATAACGACAACAACCTGGCGGCCAGTCTCTCCGCGTATGTGTTTTTGCACAAGACGTGGAATGAAGGTCTTTCCGCTCCGGCTACGGCGGAATTGAACGTCCCGTGGCATTGGCTACGGAGTTACGCCATCACTCAGCGGCCCACCGAAAATCGATAGTTCTGAGTCCTGCCGCGCCGACGGCGACCTGGCGTTTGATCGCATTGCCTGCGAAGGTTGCGGCGACTTGATAATTGCCCGCCGGTAACCGCGTCAGGAACCACGGCCCTTCGGACGTGGCGTCCAGAAGTGTTTTGCCTGCCGCGTTGGCGATGACTACTTGCACGCCGCTCACGTATTCGCCGGACTTCGAAGCGAACACCAGTTTGAGATTGAAATCCCTGGCTTGCGAACTGAGCCGGTCCCTCGAATCCGTTCCGATACCTCCGGACACATAGGACACGCCGCCGGCGGTCTGGACGACGCCATCGCTGGCGGCACTGGCGACGGGACCAAGAGATGCTGAGCCGAGAAGAATGGCTGCAAATCCGTACGCGAACAATTGGCTCTTCATGACGAGAATCTGTTTCATGTGCTGATGCTCCAGTGTCAGTTTGATTTTCGTTGTATCGCTGTGTGTTTCTTGCCAGTGCGGTCGACAGCCTGTGACCGGTACAGGGATTATCCGCAACGGCTGGACGAATTCTGTGCGCTGGCGTACAGAGCATGCCGGGGCAAAAGAGGGATGATTGCCGTTGCGTCAGGCCGTCCAGGTTGCGCCGGCGAACGCAAGTAGATCCTGACTGAGGGAGCGCTATGACCTTGGACGTCGAGACTCCTCCGGGTGTCAAGGACGAAGGGCCGGCCGGCCGGCCGGCCCGTGCGCGAGCGCGCATGCCGCAGGCTGCCCGCTGGGCGCTCGTGCTTGTCGCGTGCGCGTTGCTGGCCGCCGGCGCCTACTATGCATGGCGGACTGGGTTTGGCCAGGACAGCCCGGCCGACGGCTTCATCACCGCGGTGGCCCAGCGTGGTGATCTCGAAGATACGGTCACCGCGATTCGTTACATCCTTCCCAGATCCTGCATCGCATCGATGACCATGCCCGTCCCGATCGCGAGCAGCAGGATGTCGCTCGCCACTCGCACGTAGCGATGCCCGGTCGGAGGTGGACCGAACTGCACGACCAGCGCCGATGGCACCTCGTAATAGATCACGTCGCGCGGCAGCGGCCGGCCGACAGCCCACTTCCTGGCCTGGCCGGGCGGCATGCAGCCGTTGTTCTTCTTGGCCAATCCCGGAGGGCAGCGGCCGGTGCGAAACTGCTCGCTGTAGTAGCTGTGAGCAGCTGTCCGGTGCTGGTCGCCAAAATGTTGGCGCGATCCGACTGCAGGCCCGGCATCGTCGCGTTGCGATCGCTGGTTCCCATCACGTCGCTCGCTCTTCTGGTTTTCACCCTTGTCCCGGTGCTCGCTTTTGTTGCCCTTGCCACCGCCGGCCCATGATGGTTTGTCGGCGATCGCCGGACCGATTGCCAGTATTCCGGCGATCAGGAAAGCCAATGCGCAACCCGATTTCAACGCAATACGTTCCATAAGCTATCTCCAAGTGAAACACGGTATGGCGGAGGCCCGGCCTCCGGATGGTTCGGTGATTACATGTTCGAGAGGTCCCACTTGCGGTTTCGATCCAGGAAATCCCTGAGTTGACGCTCACTTTCCTCTTTCGAGATTCCGTGACGCTCCTGCATCCTGCCGGCGAGCTGATCGTGCCGGCCAGCGAACTCACGCTGTAGATCATCTGTGAGCCTGCCCCACTGTTCTTTCACTGCCCCGCTGAACTGCTTCCAGTTGCCTTCAAAACGGTCCCGATTCATGTCGATCTCCTGCTGTTACTCATTGGACCCGGTTAACGAAGCCGGCCCGTCTCGACAACTGCCGGAGTGCGAAAACTTCATGCTCGCAGGTCACCGACCTGCAAGGACACCCTCTATCGCTATCGCGGGCTCGCACTGCTACCCGTCGGCATGCCGACCTTCTGCGGGCCATCCATCGCTGCGCCAATAGTCTTCCTCCTGAAATGTGTGGTCTGTGCGTTAACGCACATTCTGTGTTGCCTCCACTGATATCAAGACCGCGCGATATTCGGCCTGGCCGCCTCCACGATCGAGCTTTACGCCCATGAATCAAAAGCTTGCCGTTGTTACACCTAACGGCAAAGCGACGCGGGTCAGGGGAGAAGCTTTCCTCGCGCGCTTGCCCGCGCGCGGCTTGAGCATCACCCCACGTGGCGATCGGAAATGTTCCGTACGGTAGCGCACATATTTCGATGGAATCCCGATGTAATCTTCCGGCCGGAGGTGTGGAGAATGCTCAACTCTGTCAAAGCGGAGCGACAGACGCCCGCCCGATGTGATGTCTTGGTGATAGGCGGTGGGCCGGGCGGGGCGACGATAGCGGCCCTGCTGGCGGGGCGCGGACGCGATGTCGTATTGATCGAGAAAGCGCGGCACCCGCGTTTTCACATCGGTGAGTCGCTGCTGCCGCTCAATCTGCCGCTTCTCGAACGGCTCGGCGTGGGCGAGGAAATCAAGAGCATGGGCATGCCCAAATACGGCGCCGAGTTCGTATCGCCCTGGCACCCCCGGCCCGTCACTTATGATTTTGCGAACGCAATGGACAAGTCCTTTCCCTACGCTTATCAGGTGCGCCGTTCGGAGTTCGACCATATTCTTTTTCGCAATGCCGTGCGTAAAGGCGCCACGGCGATCGAAGCGTGCCGTGCCACCAGGGTTGAATTCCATGACCATGGCGCGGCGGTTACGGTGCGGCAGGAAGGTTATCGGGAGCGGCAGTGTCAAGCGAAGTTCGTGGTCGACGCCTCCGGCCGCGACACCGTGCTGGCAAACCAGTTCGGCATCAAGCGCCGCAGCAGGAAACACAACAGCGCCGCGATTTTCGGGCATTTTTCCGGAGCCCTACGCCTGCCGGGCAAGGCCGAAGGGAATATCAGCCTGTTCTGGTTCGATCACGGCTGGTTCTGGTTCATTCCGCTGCGCGATGGCGCCACCAGCGTCGGCGCGGTGTGCTGGCCCTATTACATGAAGTCGCGCCAGACCGACCCGGAAACGTTTTTCTTCGATACCATCGCGCTGTGTCCCGCGCTGGCGCAGCGGTTGCGCGACGCAACGCTGATTTCCCCGGTCACCGCCACCGGAAATTACTCCTATGAGGTCAAGCGCGCGGCCGGCCGCAATTATCTGCTGCTGGGCGATGCTTTTACGTTCATCGACCCGGTGTTCTCCACCGGTGTGCTCTTCGCCATGCAAAGTGCTTTTGCGGGGGCAGATACGGTCGAGAC